>Ga0308008_1000038_pt1 | contig 67765 bp, 71 predicted proteins | sample Neamet125_FD_203140 | JGI IMG/M metagenome (GOLD analysis project Ga0308008, IMG submission 203140) | Marine microbial communities from water near the shore, Antarctic Ocean - #125 | ecosystem: Environmental > Aquatic > Marine > Unclassified | place: Southern Ocean | collected 2014-07-24
ATCCTTGTCTAGTTAATGTTAATGTTCCTCCTGATTGGGATGCGCCTGTAACGTAATAATTATCATTATTATCATTAGGATTAAATGTAATAGTATCTGTAGCGTTATTTGTAGTAATAGACATTCCGCCTGTTGCGACAAAAGTCATTGTATCATTATTGCTATCTGCTATTACAGTATTTTGTCCACTTACAGCAAAGTTTTTATATATGGCTTGAGAACTACCTTTATCGGCATTTGTTAATGTAACCGTACCGCTTGTTCCTCCACCACTCATTCCTGAGCCTGCAGTAACACCCGTTATGTCTCCTACATTAGTTGTGTATCCACTATCATTAGTCCATTGAGATATATTATTACTAGCTAATCCTAAAGTAACACTTCCTGAAGTTCCTCCACCTGTTAATTTATTACCTGCAACAACAGCTGTTATATCTCCTTGAGGTATACTTGGGAATGCAACTATATCACCTTCCCCGTTTATATAATCATCTGTATCTCCTTGAAAATTAATGACTAATGTTCCTGAGCCGCTTACAGGTGTTCCTGTAATTTGCAAAGAATCTCCGGTAGATGATAAACCTACACTCGTAACAGTTCCTGTGTTGTTCGTATAGCCTGCGCCGTTAGTTAGCTGATTATTGTTAGTAATAGAGTTATTAAATGTTACAGTCTCGTTAGAGGATTGATTTAATGTTACAACTCCTCCTCCTGTTAAATTTGTTCCTGCTGTAAAAGTAATTGTAGCGTTGTTTACAGTTGGTAAAGAACCCGCTGTTATGTACCCTGAATTATTACTCCATTGACTTATGTTACCACTCTTATTTGTAAACGTCTGTGAGTTACTAGCTGTAGTTGTTCCTACGTTAGTTGTATAACCCGCACCATTTGTTATCTGACTTGTGTTTATTGCAAAAGTAACATTACCTAAGCCTTGTCTATTTAATGTAACAGTACCTGAAGTAACATTACCACCTGTTACATAGTAATTATCATTATTATCATTAGGGTTAAACGTAATAGTATCAGTAGTATTATTAGTAGTAATACTCATACCGCCTGTTGCGACAAAAGTTAATGTATCATTGTTACTGTCAGCAATTACTGTGTTTTGTCCACTAACAGCTACATTTTTAAATATAGCCTGAGAGCTACCCTTATCTGAATTAGTAATGGTTACTGAACCTGACGTTCCTCCTCCTGAAATACCTGAACCTGCAACAACTGCAGTAATATCGCCCTGTGGTATAGAAGGAAAAGTTGTTAAATTACCTGCACCATTTATATATTGAGCTGAAGAGCCTACTACATCAATTGATAATGTTCCACTTCCTGTTATTGGAGAACCACCAACATCAAATGCATTACCTGCATGTGTTTGAGACACAGATGTTACCCCTTCGCCTGATTGAGTAGCATTTATAGTAATAGTATCACCACTTCTCACAGTAGTAACATTACTACCACCTGCAATATCTATTGTATCATTATTACTATTAGCTGTTGCAGTACCACCTGAATCAGCAGTAAAGTTTTTAAATATACTTTGTTGTGAGCCTCTGTCGGTATTAGTTAAGTCAACTATAAAACCATTGGAACTAGTTGACATACCTGTTCCACCTTGAATAGTTACTAAGCTATTTTGTACTACAGATGCTGACGTTCCACTATCTCCTGTTAATCTCCATGAAGACATTGTTCCTGCATCTATGTATCCTCTCAACTGAGAACCGGTTACATAGTCTACTCTACCACTACCATTAACAGCTAAGAACTTATCAGGGTCACCCGTAGCATTAGCTACGTTGCTTATGGTAATACTCCCTGTTATTTCCTGACTGTTTAAAAACTTTATTGCCATAAGAAGGTGTTAAATTAAATTAATTACGCCACCTTAGTCACTAAAACTCTTGCTCCATTTGATGCAAGTGCTAGTGTTGTTAATAAAGTTAAGGCATTTGTACTAGTTCTTTGAACTTCAACTGTTACAGTATCATAAGGAGATGCATTATCGTATACTTGCACCATTACATCTCTTGTTCCGAAATTGTGTGATACTGTATAAGATGTTGCTGACGCATTACCAATGTTCTGAGCATAAAATGCACTTGAACCTATACATGCTTCAACAGCCGCACAGAAGTTTGTAACTTGTGATGAAGTAATTGCTATCGTTTGTGCTGCCATTGCAGTTACAAGACCTTTAGCATTTACTGTAGCACTTAAAGAGCTTGATGCACTTCCAAAGCTTCCAACATTACTGTTAACAGTTGCTAGTGTTAAACCTGAAGTTACATTAGCAGAACCGTCAAAGGTTACTCCCCATGTTCCATCTCCTGTAAGAGATATAGTTCTTGCAGTTGCTAATTTAGTAGCTGTAGCTGCATTACCTGTAATCTCACCTTCAATGTTTGCTATTAAAGTTCCTACGTTTGCTATTGTAGCTGTAGTAGTTGGCTTAGTAGTAGCATTACCTAATCTAAACTTAGGAGATGCTGCTGTAGCTGATGAAGATGCATCATAAAATAAAGTAGGGAAATAATTAGTAGCTGATATTACATAGTTACCAAAGAATCCTATATCAACTGAATTAGCACCACCGCCTGCAACGTCATTGCCATTAGCGTACTCCATCATATTATCTTCGATGGATACTGTTGTACTATTTATAGTTGTTGTTGTTCCATTAACTGTTAAGTTACCTGCGATAGTTACTGTTGAACCGTCATCAGTAACAGACGAGTTAGTTAACTGATTGCTAGTATTATCCCATTTCATTAATGCATTTGCACTTAATGCTGCGAAATTCTTAAGACTTAAACTTCCTGTAGTAGTTATTGTACCTCCTGTTAAACCACCTGTTGCAGGTGTTGCTACTGAAGTAACTGTACCGGAATTATTTGAGTATGGTAAATCGCCTACTAAATGTTTAGCAGCTATTGTACTTCCGTCTTCCATTGCTATTATAACAGAATCAACATCTAAAGCAGTACCTTCTGAATCTGTAGCTTGGTCAATAAATCCTCCTGAAGCTGCATAATTTAAAGCAACAGTTCTAACGACAGCACCATCGTATGAGCCACTAAATGTTAATGAAGTATTTGTTGCTGTAAGAGTTTTTAAAGTTCCTCCTAAAGCAACACCACTAATAGTAGAGTTTGCTAGTCTGTCGTTTGCTATACCTCCTGCAGATATTCCAAATGCTAGAGTTCCGTTTGTAGTTATTGGTGAACCTGTTACTGTTAATCCATTTGCTCCTGTTGCTGCTACTGATGTTACAGTACCACCTCCAATCGCTGATTGTAATTGAGATACATTAATAAATCCTGCATCGCCTGATGCTGAAGTATCTGATAAAAATAATCTGTCTGTTGATGCAACCGTTTTAGCTGTAAAGTCTGCACTTGCAAGTATAACGTTATCTGCACCTAAGTAATCAACAGCTACACTAGGAGAAGGACCTGTACTGTTTGTTACTGTAATACCTGCGCCACCTAATACTGAAGTAACATCTCCTACCGAAATAGTTTGTAATGCACCTGTACCATCTATAAATTGAGATGTTGTACCTGAACCTGATACTGTAAATGTTCCGTTAGCTGTTATTGGTGAACCTGCTACTGAAAATGCTGCAGGCATTGCTAATGCAACACTTGTTACCGTACCTTCATCTCGGTCAGCTAATGTACCATCACCTAATACAATTTGGTCACTCTCGCCATCCCATTCAAAAGCTAGTGTTCCTGTGGTCGTAACCGGAGTACTTGCCGCTGTAATTTTTAAAGCATCACCTGCTGTATAACCTGTAATTGCTAAACCTACTGATGTTACAGTACCTCCGCCAATAGCTGCACTAAGTTGTGATAAGTTTACAAACTTAGCATCACTATCTGTTGCATCAGATATTAATACTTTATCTGTAGTTGCTAATGATAAAGCTGTTCCATCCGCTGCAGCTAATATTACGTTATCTGCGCCTGCATAGTCTACTCTAACTGTAACATTTCCTGAAGTTCCGCCTCCATCTAAACCTGCGCCTGCAGTAACTCCTGAGATATCTCCTGAGCCATCTAAAGAAACCCAAGCTGTACCTGTATTGTAATTAAAAGTGCTTGTTGTTGTGTTAAAGATAAACTGACCTGCGTAAGAAACTCCTTGTGCCGGGTTAGCAGCAAGGTTCTGTGCTGACACATTTTGTATCTCGTTTGTAGTTAAGTCTATGTTGTTTAAAAATCTAATTGCCATGTCTTTTTTTTATTTTGTTAATTTAAAAATGCTTTTCCTGTGAATGCAGCTGAAAATGTTATTGTCAACTTGTTCGCAGAGTTATATACTACTTGTCCAAATCCGGTTGCAAAAGGTGTGTTAGCTGAATCGGTAACCGTAACCGATGGGTACGAATTCAAGTTATGTGTTATTACCCATATTGCTGATGCAACGTCTTGGGGATGTACATAAGTTGATGCAGTACTACCTTTATATGTCAGCAAAGATATAAAATAATTAGTATTATTAATTAGGCTACCATTACCGGTTGAATATGTCACATCAATGTTCCAAAAGTTAGGTTCTGCAGCATCTACAACAGCTGCTGTCCATTCGTATAAACCGAAAACTGAAGGATTACCAACTTGAGAAATTAATACTGTAGATTGTAATAATGGATTTGTATAGTAAGAACTAACATCTACGTTATTATTGATTTGAAACTTACTTAATACAAAAGTAGTTAAAGAACTAAATGGAATAATACCTGCATCAAAAGTATCAAAAGATATAGTTCCCGGTAATCTAACATCACCTGCCTCTCTATCTTGATACTTATAACGTAAAGATTGGTCTTCTATTTTATTAAATGTATTTAAGAATACCGCTACAGCATCAGCTGAAAAGTTTTTAGTCGCATTTGCGTTTGCTGAGTCTGTACCAATCCACTTATCTTGACCTATTACAGGACTAGCTAATGGATAACTATCAATTTTTGCCATTATTTTCTTTTATTTCTATTTGCTTTTTCATATGAACGACCTCCAAAGTATGCTCCAATGCAAGTCATTAAAACAACTTTTAACAAATCTTTCCATTCATCGTCAACTACAAAGGTAATAAATCCTGAGTCAATAAATATTAACAACATTGTACAAGTTATAATAAAGATTAGCACCATAGGTCTTACTGATTTAGTAAGCTTATTATCACTAGCCATATCATGTTTCCATCTTTCAGTTACATTCTTTTGTTCAGCTGCTTCAGCATTAATAAGAATTTCTGTCATTTCTTTATGAAACGCATCTTTCTCTTCTTTTGTTTGTATAAACTTATCAGCAATATTGGTTATTTTGTCTGCAACTGCTCCGCCTGACAGACCAAAGATTTTACTTAGTATACTTAGCATATGTTTTTATATTCGTTTGTTGCATCAAAACTTGGACAAGCTTTAGTTGAGAAATCTCTATGTCCATGTATGGTAGATTCCGGATGAGCTCGTTTTAATACTTTCAACAAAGATACTAAACTATCTGATTGTAGTTTTGTTCTTGTATCTACCCATTCATGCATGTCTTTATCCATGCCTCCTATATAACATATACCTATGCTGTCTCTGTTATGACCTTTTACATGAGCTCCTGATTTATCAACCATTCGTCCATATTCAATTTTTCCATCAAGTCTAACAACAAAATGATATCCTATATCATCCCATCCGTTACCCTTAACATGCCAATCTCTTATATCTTCTGCACTAAAGTCTTTATTTCTAGGAGTTGCTGAACAATGAATAATTATTTTATTAATTTCTCTCATAGCATATAGTTTTAATTATTCTTATACTGTCACCATTTAAGGCATCACAAGCATATGCCGGACTATTTTTAGGTAACTTTTTAAAAGGTGAGCAAGAAACACCAAAGACTAAAACAATAATTAATAGTATTAATTTTTTCATTTTAGCTTTTCTGTGTTGAAGTAAAAGCAATTTAATATTACTTTTTTTTATGTTGCCACATATATAATCTAATGATTGAGTAAGAAATCGCTAATACAAGCGATATAAAAGTTAGATATTCATTACAGTCTGTTATAGAAAATCCTATAGCTCCTGCGTTAGGTATTACTACCTCCAATGTATCCTTCATGTCGCTATTCATTTTCAATTTAACTTTTTTTAGTTACATAAATGTAAGTGTAGGTCAGATTATTTGACCAAGAGTTGTGTTGAGTGTATTCCATAATTAGAATTTATTATTCATTACCAAAGAGCTATTAAACTAGCATTAGTTATTGCCGGTGTTGCATAAACCTGTACAACCTGTACAGGCAATACTTCTCCAACAGGAAAATTATTAAATGTTATATCTTGCCCACCTGCAGTTTTTACTTTAATGTTTACATGTCTAGGGTCATTTGTTCCTTGTCCATATACAGGAACTCCCGGAGTTGTAGGGTCATTATTAATGTCTTGTACAAACTGTGTGCTTGTTCCAACATACACTAAACATCCCTGTGCTCCTGCTCCTGAACCTGCTGCTCCTGTTGCTGCTTGTGGAGGATTAGCTGAATAAATTTCGTAAACTTCGTTTGTTGCCATTATATTATTGGCAACGCTTAAGTCTTGGTCATTATTTACAGCTGTTACTGATGTTGAAGTTTTATCAGTTCTGTTATATACAATATCTCCAACCGAAACTCCTAATCTACTAACAAATCCATTTGAGTAAATCTCAACATTTTTTCCTGTAGGGAAATTATTATTATCTACTAAAAGAGTAGAAGAGGTTGGTTTGTTGTTACCTGCATCAGGTGGTCCTGTTAATGTTCCAACAGTACCGTCAGTCGTATTGTATGCTACATTACCTTTTTCTATAAATACTCCTGCACCTGCCTGAATATTATTAGCTTGAGCTAATGTAGAACTTAATAAAAAGTTTTCTGTAGAACAATTTATTTGACTTACTACAGAAGCACCGTCAGTAACAAATTGTCTTGTTCTAACAGTTACACCGGCATCAAAAAGTTTATTTGCTACCGTTGATGTTGTTAAAGAGCTGACAATTAATAAAGATGGATTGGGTATATATAAAGTATCACTTGGAATAATTTCCACAGATGACATTACATTAACCATGTTTTTTAAATACGACATATTTTAATTATTATATTAGTTATTACTTTTTAGAAAGTTACTAAAGGTGCTTTTAACCATTGGTTAACTCCAACTGCAACATAAATTCCGTCTAAAGCAATTATAACAGTTCCTAGTTCTCCCGCTGATGTTGGTGTTGCCGGTGCTGTTTCAAGTGTTATTACTGCTAACCTAGCTGCTAAAAGTTTTCCTGTAGTAGTAATTGCTGTAGCTCCTACTAGAGTACTCTGAAGAGTTAAAATACCTTGAATGTCTGCTACTCCGTTTATATCTAAAGAACCTGCATCTATAAGTCCTGTTGCTGAAACTGCTGCACATCCTACGCCTCCTGCAGTTGTTACTGAAGCACCTGTTAAAACTCCTGTAAATGTTCCTGCTACACCTGAAACATCTCCTGTAAATATTCCTGCTACACCTGCTAGATTTCCTGAAGCTGATAAATTAACACAAGATAAGTTTCCTGAGAATGTACCTATTACTCCTGTTATATTTCCTGAAGCTGATAACGAACCTGTTAAAGTTATTAATGCAGCTGTTTCAACCATGATAGAATCAGTTACGGTATTAGTATCTAGCCATTTAACTATTGTACCTGCTGTTCCACTACCGTCAACCCCTCCGCCTACTACGACAGTATCAAGGATATCTTGCATTGTAAATATTGTTCTTTGTGCATTCAATGATGCTGAACCTCTGTTTTCTGTATCAACAGTAGATTTTACTGTATGAAATTTTTGTCCTGTTGGAATTGTTGCCATTTTGTTTGTTTTTTTTTAGTTTTTTATTAATTTTTTTTATAAGGAAAAAGTCTATTCAATGAATCTCTTCTGTTTTTACATCCACAATCTTTAACTCCAACTGATGCAGCTACTTTTTTTACAGCTGTATCAATCCCTGTCGCTTTAGTTAGTTTCTGTATCGAATCTCCTAGTCCTTTACTTTTTGCCACTTTTTTTCTTTTTCACTTCTGTATTACAAGAACACAGTCTATAGGGACAGTTTTTTATATCAAACAAAAGTTTAGCCACTAACCAATTCCAACTACATTGTAATTTACACCACATTGCTTTTATCATTATTTAGATATATGTCTGCTATTAGAACCTAAATGTGCTTCATACTTCATACTATGGTCTCCACCGTATGCATGTCCACTACTTTTTTTTGACATTGCTTTGCTTTCATTTCTACGAGATTTCATAGATTGTGTCTTCTTGCCATTTCTAGCTCCCATTGAATCGTCTAATCTTGCGTTATAACCTTGATGTGCCATTTTTTTTAATTTTTATATTTATAATTATGCATTAGAGCTTCTTCGCCTTCCGGCTGCAGCTTTTCTTGCCATTCCTTTTTTACCGTACTTGTTTACCCCTATACTATAAGCAATAGCTTTAGCCGCTTTCTCAGACTTTCCTTGTCCCATTAACTTTTTAACCATTACTTTAAATTTACTCATAGCGATATTTATTTGACAAAGATACTAATATTTTATTTTAAATTTTTTAACACTTCCAACGTCTTCTTGCTTGTCTTATTCTAGAGTTAGGGTCGTTCCTTGTAGCTGCGCTACTGTTTTTTAATTGACCTGCGCTTCTTGCACAATAAGACTTTCTTCTTTTAGATGCTTTACTACCTTTCTTAACCGTTCCGGTTACAGCTGTTTTAAGTTTAGAGCCGGGATTAGCTTTTCTATAAGCTGCAACTCCTTTCTTAGTCATACCTGCGCCTTTCTTAGTTGCTCGATAGTTAGCGTTCTTTCCTTTAGTAGTCTTTCTTATTGCCAATTTACTTTTTCTTCTTATGAGAGTAACCTCTTTTTTTTAAAGCTAAGTGTTGCTTCATTGTATTAGCAGTCTTTACGAGACCTTTCTTGCTATACATTTTATGTACTTTAAATTTTGTTGCCATTATTTATTTTTTTTAGGAACACAGTTTGGCACAGGCTTTCCGCCTTTACCTTTTTTCATACCGTAAGCTATAAATCCTTTCCAACAAGGATTTTTCATTTTTTTCTTAGCCATTAGTAACTGCTTTTTGTTCTAGATTTAGGCTTTGTCTTTACCTTAACTTTCATTTTAGTCATTTTTTTCTTCTTCGCCATTTTATTCGTTTTGGTTATTTTGTAAAATTAATAATAAAAACATTAAAACATTTAAGCAAATTGCAATTATTATGTTCATGTTTATATAGAACTCATTTCTATAAGGAATGGACTAAAGTAATTAACAGGGTCTCTACTATTAGCTGACCATTTGTCGTTAATTAAGGTAGTGTATATCATTTCTCTAGGCAAATAGTTTATTTCCATATATGCCTTAGCTTCTTCGCTATGTTCTATTTCTATATAATTAGAGTTTCCTCTCAAATAATTGTTTACTCCAAAGTAAAACATACTAAGTAAACAATTTTCGTTTGCAATTGGTTTGCAAACGTCAAGAAATTTTTCATAATTTTCATCTTGAAAGGTATCGTGAAAGATTCCATCAAACTTTGCAGTTATAGTTGGTATAACATCTATCCAATCTCCAAGAAAAACAGTTACATTAGGCTTATCTTCTGCCCATTCAAGAGCTTTATTGTAATGGTTTATGTTTTTTTCTATTACAGTATAAGATTTTACTCCTTGACATACTATAGCATCAGCTGATATACCCATACCAAATCCTACTTCTAAGATATCTCCACCATTTCTAGTAACCAATGAAGCAAAGTCTTGCATTAGTTTTGTTTCCGCATCATGCATTACAGGGAAATCTCCATACCAAATGGCATTCTCTGTATACTCATAAATAGAATCAACAATTGTCATTGTTTTATGCTCTAGAGTTTCGTGCTCTTCCGTATCTTTTAGCTTGCTTCATTCTTTGAACAGAATTATTACCTAAAGAAGCTAATCCTGTAACCCTCTGCTTTGTGGTTTTCTTTTTATTAAGAGCATTAAAATCTGATGGTTTTGTTCCCATATCCATTCCGTTACCGTCCTTAGCTCTCTGACCCTTTAAATAATCTGCTACTAGATTCTTGAAGTTATTGTTATTATTCTCTTCCTCATTTACCTTTGGCGTTTCTTCAGGTGGAATTATATTTTGTGATTCGTCTGACATAGTTGTAAGTTTTTATATTACTTTTAGGCAAAGATACAAATAAAATTAAATGAATTATAATTATTTAAAATATTGGAGAGTAGTTCGATATTTCATAAAATCTAAATACAATTTAAAAACTAGCGAGCTTGAGATGTTATTGTTTTTACATTCAGAAAAATATTTTGGAAAAGATAAGTTTAAAGAATTTGATGAACTTCTTAGTTGGAATGTAAATAGGTTTGACCAATTACTACAAAAAGGATGGATAGAAGTTTTTAGAAAACGATTAGGTAAACACAAAACATTATATTCTTTAAGCTTTAAGGCTAATAAAGTTGTTGACTCTGTTTATAAAAAACTTAACGGTGCGCCATTGCCTGAATCTCCAACATCAAATCCTTTATTTAAAACTAATGTTTCCTTTACAGATAAAGTGTATCGTAATAAAATAAAAGAAATGAATAGCTTTATACGACAACAACGACATCATTCTCCTTAAGAATAGAACAAGTCATTCCTTCAAGGACCATTTGATATCCTGCTCTTTTATCGTAATAAATTATATCATCTTTTTTAATAGAACTAACCTCAGTACCGGGAGTTATAACTTTAGCCTTTGCATATCTAAATTGTTCCGCATCATGTTCTGATAATAAAAGTCCTGATGAGGTTTTCATTTCTTCTTTAATATCCTCTGCTATTATGTATTTATTAATTGCTATCATTAGACTCGTATGTTCTTGCCATTGTTATAATAGCGTTAGTAGATAAAATAGTAACTGCAACGGATACCGCATTTTGTAATGCGTTCTTTGTAACCTTCATAGGGTCTATAATCCCCATGTCAATCATATCACCGTATGTCTCATTCTTTACATCGTAACCAACTCCATCCGCTTTTGATTCTTGATAGTGTTGTGAGATTGTACTCCCTGCATTCTCTAAAATTTGTGAGAGAGGCGAATACAATGAGTTGTATAAAATTGCGTCAGCAATTTTTTTTGAAGGACTTACCGGAGTATTGTATATTGGTTTAAAGTTTTGTACTATATCATATAGAGCAACTCCACCTCCCGGTAGTATTCCTTCTAACATAGCTGAACGAACTGCGCAAACAGCATCATCAACTCTATCAAACAATTCTTTTTGTTCAATATCTGTTTGTCCTCCTACATATATAACGCCTATCCCTCCGCTTAAAGAAGCGATACGAGATAATATAAATTCTTTATCTGATTTATTAGTTGCAATTTCATGTGCATCCCATAGCTGAGTAACCCTCTCGCTTACATCAACGCCATCTTTAGAAGACTTAATAAGTATACTAGATTCTTTTCCTATAATACATTTATCTGCATGACCTAAATCATCAAATGAAATTAAGGATAAATCGTCACCTGTTTTTTCTGAAAAGTATTTTGCTCCAACCGACACAGCTATGTCTTGCATAAGCTCATGTTGTTTGTATCCAAACTGTGGAGGTCCTATAACACAAATCTGTAAACCATTCTTCACAACATTAGCAGCTAAAGTGTTTACTACGTTAACCGACATAGGAGCAATGATTAATAATTTTTTTTGTTCGTTGATTATTGGTTTTAGAATATTTTCAATTGCTAAGACATTAGATATCTCAGAATCACTTACTAATACCTCAACATTGTCAAGTATACACTCGTCTTTCTTTTGGTTATTAATAAACAAAGGAGATGTCCATCCTCTTTCTATCTTAACACCATTTGTTGTTTCGCTGTATGTTTTACTAGACTCAGATTTTTCTACAGTAACGATACCGTTCTTACCTACTTCTTTATATGTATCCGCAATAACCTTACCTATAACCTTGTCATTGTTTGCAGAAATAATAGCTACGTCAAGTAATCTTTTATTGGTAATTTTTTTAGAAGCTTTTTTTAATTTACTTATTACTATCTCAGTTTCGCTAACAACTTCTTTAAGAACCTCTGCTCTGTTTGTAGTATCATCCATTAGCGTATCGCCTTGCTTAACTAATGCTTCTGTTAATACTATTGCTGTTGTTGTACCGTCTCCTGCTGAGGTAGCTGTGTTGTCCGCAGCTTGCTTCATCATGCGTACTGCAAGATTTTCTACAGGGTCAACTAAATCTACAGCTTTAGCTACGGTTACACCGTCCTTAGTAACTGTAAGTCCACCCGTAACATATGCAGATTCTATTAGTACTGTATTACCTCTCGGTCCTAATGTACTTTTAACTGCGTTAGCGATTTTTGTAATTCCGGAGATTAATTTATTTCTCCCCGTTTCCCCAAAAGATAAGTCCTTCGGATTGAAGCCTGATGGCATTTGCATTTGATTCATAGTGTATTGGATTTAATTTATACAAAGGTAATAAAACTAATTGGAATTGAGAAACTGTGTTAATTATTTATGTTCCTTACTCTCTCTCTCTCTTTTACTGTGGACTACTTTTTTATTTTGAATTTGTTTTTGGTTTCAAATCAACATTTCAACATTATATTTTATAGTAGATTGATTATTAATTAATTACAATTTTTAAAATCAACACAAAATCAACATGTTAATGTTAAGTATGTAGCAAAAAAAAAGAGGACTAACTAAAGTCCCCTCTTTCCCAATCAACACACATTTCTTTTTGCTAATATCCGAATACATTTCTGCCATCCATTCTCATCTTAGCTCTTTCAATACCGTCTGCAATACAATCTATTTTATATTGTTTTTTCATTTGCTGTCTATACATAGCTGCTTGAGCAATTCCTGTTTGACTATCTTGTCTGTCATTAATTTCCCTACCGTTTTTTATATACAGTCCTTCCATTACGTTTGACTTCTTTGGGTCTTTCTTTAATTGTTTCATGACTTTTATTTTTTGCTAAGTTACAAATTTTTTTGAGATATGTGTAGTGTTTATGTTCCCCCCCATAATGCGACTGATGGCTGAGAAATGAAAACACTTTTTTTTTAATAGGGGGGGTAGTTATTCTATTAATCCCTATCAGATTTTTTTCAAAATTCGCTGCTGCCTAGCTCCCTAGTCTTACCTCCTGCTCTAAGCTACAGCTCTGTCTATTGTACGCATTCACTCCTCTGTCATGACATGCTCTTGCCCTGCATATCCTCATCATTATCTCTATACTGAATATATAATTCTATTAAATGACCTAGACATTTAAGAGAGCCTATCCTCCATGTGTAATCTAGGTAAATATATCGTAGGGAAATCTTCATGCATAACTTCCTCAGCCTCAACAACTTACAATGTAAGAAATACAAGCAATAAAAAATAATACCAAAAACATTAGTTATTGTCATAAGTTAGACTATCTTTGAACCATATTAATTAATTAAAAAATAACACATTATGAGAAAATTTACAAAAATCAATCCTTATCAGAAGATTAATCAGATAGTCATAGACGGGCTACAGAAATCAGGTTTACAATGGTTCAAAGCATGGACAAATGCTAAAGGTGATATAGAACATCCAATCAATAGAAATAGCAAGCGAGCATACTCAGGTGTTAATGTATTCTTTTTAAATGCATCATGTGTGCAGGCAGGTTATAAATCTAATGAATGGTTAACTTATGTCGGAGCTAAGAAATTAGGAGGTTCAGTAAGAAGAGGAGAGAAATCAACTTGTGTAGTTAGACAGCTGATATCCTTTAAGATAGATGGGAAATGGTACTTAGAAGCACAAATTCCCGCAGGCAGAACAAAGAAAGATGCTACTCAACTAGCATTTAATATAGCGACAAACAATGTCTTCAATGTAGACCAAATTGATGGAGTTGAAGCATGCAGAGAAATCATAGAAGGAGCTACAGAAGACAACTTAGATGTTAAACCAATTGATACATGTGAGAAGATAATTTCTGACTATGTGTTATCATCTAATGTAAAAATTAGAGAGGTAAATTCAAATGAAGCATTCTACTCACCTAATAGAGACATGATACAAATGCCGACAAAAAAACAATTTGCTGAGAAGACATCAGTTGATGATTATTACAAGACATTGTTTCATGAGATGCTACATTCAACAGGACATGAGTCTAGACTAAACAGATTCAAAAACGATGGTAATCAAGAGGATAAGGTTTCTTATTCAAAAGAAGAGCTTGTTGCTGAGATTGGAGCTATGTATCTTGTATCGATTGCTAAGATAAATCCACAAGACAATGAGAGAAATTCACAAGCCTATATCAACGGATGGATTAAACACATCAAGACAAGCCATGAGAAATCACTTGTATCAGCAATGACCCAAGCTCAGAAAGGTGTTAAACTTATCTTGACAAATAGTTAACTGACGATTCCTGAAGGATGAAACGTCTCCTGTCGGAGACGTATTAACTTAATAAAAATTAAAACACAAAACATTATGAAAACTTTACAAGATTTATTTACAATTCAAGGAATAGCAACTAAGGAGTCAATGGAAGGAAGAGCATTAAGAACTAGCGAAACAGCTAGTTACTCAGGGAACACATGGTTCTTTACTTTCTCAGGTCATGTCAATTCAATGAGCTGTGATTATTATCCTCTTGGATGGAAAAAACAGGAAGACGATAGAGGAAAGCCAACTGCTTCTAACTCAAATGCGATAGTATATTCTATGGATGTTTATCTTACTGATGCAGGCATTCAATTGATGTATTGGTTCATCTATAAGCATTTAACTCCATCAGGACAGGGAGATGCAATTGTAGGACCAACTAGTTAACTGACGATTCGGTAACGATGAAACGTCTCCTGACGGAGACGTATTAACTTAATTAAAAATAATATTATGAATTCACATACAATGAAAGACCTAAAAAATAACGATGCAAAACCAATCATGGTACTAAATGTTTTAACTGAAGAGTACCAAGTATTTATGAATGGTTATGACCTAGAAACCAATCTTGTCTCAGCTATCATTTTTGCAACAGGAGACAGCAAGAAAATTTTAGATGATGACTACAGAAATAAGATTAAAAAAGAAGCAAGGATAGAATACATGGTTACTAAGCTTGGAGCAAAGAAAGTTTACTCTCCTGAATTCGACATGATATCTTACTATCAAGTACAACATGAATTCTTCAAAGATGAGTCTATCAAAAAGCTACAACAACTTTCAAGCACAGCTACACATGATTATCTAAATAGTTAACTGACGATTCCACAAGGATGAAACGTCTCCTGTCGGAGACGTATTAACTTAAAATTAAAATAACACATTATGAAAAAAAGTAAAATTTATTTAGAAGCAACAGCAAGTTTTGTTGCAACAGCTTTTGTCAGCATTCTTGCAGTCAAAGTTATGTTCCATGTCTTTATTGATATAGACGGAATTGGAGATTGGATGCTATGGATATTCATGCTAGGTTTTAATCTATTCTTGATAGTCATTGTAGCTAATCTATTTTATGTTCATTACAATGAAGAGCTTACATCATTAAGGCGTAGAGATAATGATACAACAACAAATTTATAAACATGGAAAAGAAAATAACAAAATTCGGAAAAGACTATTGGTCAGAAACAGGAGCTTACAGTAAAGAAGCTAAGGCATTAATAGATGACCTAGTACCAAATATGGGAAGGGCTAAAACCAATCATGGTGAGCTACTGAGATGTATCACTAATCTTATCTATGAGCATGGAAACAATGGCAATGGTAATACCTTTGGTCAATGGGACAAGCTTGAGAGTCATTGGGAAAAACAACTTGAGTACTTGATTCAAAACATGGATGATACCATCTCTGCGAAAGGATTAAAAGCTTTTGTTTCATCACTTAACAGAGACGAACATCTTAAGAAGTATAATCATAGATACTCTATGGTTATGGATAGTATAATGCATCAAATAATCACAACAGAAGACAGGCAAGTTACATTGTTCGATAGTGAATAGTGTATGACAGGACCAATTCTTGTCTAATTCAAATATTATTATTATATTTGTAATATCAATAAGGATTCCTGAGCATGAATCAAACTGCTCGCTGTAACAGAATATATTGTTCTGTCTGACGATTCCAAAAGGATGAAACAGCAAATTAAAAATAACATTATGAACACACATGAATCAACTTTAAAAAAAACAAACCTGTGGGTAATCTTAGATGAAGAGAAGCTTTCGATAGTTAAGGGGAATGGACAGGCAATGAAGTTTAAAACTGAGGAAGAGGCAGATAGATTCGCTAGCTCACACCTCCACCTTTGGATAGTAGTTAACATTAATTTCTTAGACAAATGGTGGAAGCATGAAGCAAGCCATGACAAAGAGGGAAGATTATATGGACCATCAAAATATGATTTACCGATAGAGTTGGATGACCCTGAATTTACACCTCCATCTATTGAAGATACTTTAGAGTTAGTAGAAGAACAAGAGATGGAAGTTGGAAACGTAAAAGAATGGATAAGTGACGATGAGAGAGCTAAACGTAATCCTAATAAATTTAAAAAATAAAACTTAATAAATGAAAACAGAACAAATATATATAATTAATTATGTTGATAATTATGGTAATTCAGAGATAATGGGAGCTACTAATAATCCAAAAAAATGGATTAAAAAACGTAATGAAATCAGAGAGGATGAATATAAAGAAAAATTATCTGATTTTAAAATTACTAGGATTACGTTTAGTCCATTTAATTTTGATGAACTTCATGCATTTGGATTACTAGGTACTCATAAAAAAGATAATGCATTTAAAGAATTATTTAAATTGTATGAATCTGTATCGGATGGAGCTGAAAAGTTAGAAGGCGAAAACGCCATGTTAACTAACCGAGTTGAGATGTATGAATTAAAGGTCGCTAAACTTAGACGTACAATAAGTACTACGATGAATAGCATAGAGATACCTAAGTGCTATGCAGAGGAAGGAGATGATACGTTTTATGACTATGAATTAATGCAAGAGCTATTTGACCAAGCAATGTGCGAGCTGAAAAACAAAGTCGCTAGACTAACTAAAACAATTAAATAAAATGGAAAACATAGATTTTATACAGATAATAAATGACCTTCGTAACTTACGAGACCAAACGCCATGTGATAAAGATTCACATGGGCATTGTGGATGTGAACAGTTTGACGTCATCATTGATAAGCTTGATGAAAAGCAAACGCTAATGCACATGCATCATGAACATGTAGCCCTAATGAGTGGAATGAACTCAATGATTCTTAAAATTTCTTTCCTCATAGATATGGTAGAAGACAAAAAACATTCAGAAGATGATACATCTGAACACTACCTTTCTGACGGAGAGACATTAGATATAGTAATTGATAAACTAAAATTAATAATAAATAAAAATAAATAATATGGACGTAAAAGAATTAATTCAGAAATTAAAAAACCTTCCACAAGATTTACCTATTAGGATTATAAATATAGAAGAAGATTCTAATTTTATAAATGAATGGGTATATGAATTAGAGTGTTCAAAGACAGGGGAATCAGGTTTTGAACATTGTGGAGAAGTTAGATTACTAACCACAGAGTAAAGGATAGCATGGTGCAAGGGAAGTTCGATTCTTCCCTATCCACGACATAAGTCACATAAATAAAATTAAATAAAATGGTAAAAGTAAAAATTAGTTTAAGACAAGTGTATTTCAAAACAACATCAGTTGAGATTGATATACCAAAAGACATCACAACTTGGTACAGCGACATAGGTACTTATCTTAATGAAAATCCTGAGCTTTATGCAGACAAGGTTATGAAGAATTTAAAAGAGGAAGATTATGAAGAAGGCATCGGTATGGAAACGGGAGCTTGGACAGATTCAGACATGGATGCAGAATGGCGTTTTGATTGCAAAGAACTAAAAACAGGAGGTCATGTCTAAGCAATCTTTAAGTGAGTACCTAATCCAACAAGTGAAAGAGGTTAGGGAGATGAATGAGATACAGAAACGAGGTCTCATTGAAATGGAGGATTGGTTTAGAATTAGCAATAGAACTGAAATAGATTCTAAACTAACTGAACTAATTCCGGAATATCGTAAGCCTAAAAGACATAAAAACGACATGACCAAGTATAAACTTAGCGAGTATTATGTTAAGAGAAAATTGTAATTGTCATTTGTTTTATCTAAATTTACACTAAACTTAAACTATGTACATGAAAGAAATATTTAGATTGTATGAAAAATACAAGAAAGAAACCAAGCATCTTAGTAAATTGTTGCAAGAAAAAGGATTGCAAACAAAAGAACCTGTCAAGAAAAATTGGGCAGAAATAGAAAAAAAATTAATAGACGGGCATTGGTGGGTAAAATCCTCTGATGCATTAAAATAAAAAAATATGAATATATTAGACCATGAAGTTTTAACTGAAAAATTACAAAAGAAACCAAACAAATCGTACATCCAAAAGGTGCAGCAGTTTGAAGGGAACAAGACAATGTCTTTAAAAAAATTTCAAGCTACAGGCAGGAAAATGAAAAGGAAAATTTATTCAGACAATTATTACAAACAAGACATCTCTCTTATTGATATGGGATTGCATTTAGAATTAGATGCAGAGACAATCCATAGATATGTTGGAGGTATGTTGCTACAGCAAATTGGTAAGAAATACTACACAAGATATTACAATTCTTATCATAGCTTTATACACAAGGAAGATGGTGAAGAATTTTTATATTCATTGATATCTGAACACATTGTTTCTGCGTACAATAAACATCAAGAGAATCAATGAAGAAGTTAAATCCAAATCAAAAGAAAATTCAAGAAGTATCAAAGAGAGTATGTGATATGCTGATAGAGAAAAATCAAGCTTATGGTAATTCAGCTCTTACTCCTGTCAATATCTTTTCAAAGGCTAATGCTATAGACGGATTGTCAGCAAGAATTGACGATAAGCTGTCAAGAATAAAGAACAGAGGAATCTCTGACAGAACGGAAGATACACTATTTGACTTATGTGGTTATTTTATTTTATTAATAATTGCTCAAGAAAATTTGCACAAGAAATAAACAAACCTTATATTTGCTATTCATAATGTTAGCAAGAACAGACGGGTAATGACAATTTTGTCAACTCAAAATAACGGGTGTTTAAGAGCATCCAATTAATTTATTATTGTTTACCCGTCTGTTTTTTTAATCTACTTAAATAAAAAAATTCAATGAGCTATAAAGCTGAAGTATTCAATAAATATGCTGACCATGTTGCAGAGGCACACAACATCACAAAAGAAAGTTTATTTTCTAAATCAAAAGAAAGACCAATGGTAGATGCAAGGCATATGTTATATTACCTATGCAAGACAAGACCAATGAGAATTAGATTCATACAAGACTTTATGGGAGAACAAGGATATCCAATAAACCATTCTTCTATTATACATGGAATTAACTATGTAGAAAAAAACAAATTACAAGACAGAGATTTTGTAGCTATATGTAATAGGATTGAAGGATGTGTTATTCTATAGAGGAAGTACTACAACAAGCCATAACAGACCACTATACGTCATCATTAGATAATGAAGGATGTATAGCTAAAATATTATATGGAATTAGAATAGAGCAATCTAAAACGTCAGGAGCTATAACAATACACAACACAACTAAAGGAGGTGATTATTATACTCTAGTAAGTGATACACAAACAGAACTTTTCTTAAAAAAGGGATGGAGGTTTGGAGTATTTTCCTTAGCTTTGTCTAACTATCGTTCAAAACTAGATATCATAGAGAGAAAGATAAGAGAGGAAGTGAACTCTCGTAAGAATGCTAAACATATTCAAAGTTTAAAAACTAACAGACAAAGAATATTAAATAGGTTCGCCAAAGTTTCACTAAAATTAAATAAAATAAAATAGCACACACTATGAAATTAAAAACAATCAACATCAAAGGTAAAAGTTATGTTCAAGTAAACGAAAGGCTTAAACATTTCAGAGAAATTTATCAACACAAGTTTGGATTAACAACTGAAATTCTAGAAATGACTGAAAAAGTTATTTTAATAAAGGCAACTATTACCTGTCAAGAAACAGGATTTGTTGTAGCAGAAGGAACAGCAATGGAATCTAAAGATGCAGGCTTTATCAATAAAGACTCACATATTGAGAACTGCGAAACATCAGCATGGGGTAGAGCTTTAGGGAATTTTGGAATAGGGCTAGACTCAAGTGTATCTTCTTATGAAGAATCTGCTAATTGGAATAAGCAACAAGACTTACAAGCAATCAAGATTCCTAAACCAACAAATACTTTAAAAGTAGAGAAGCCATCTGCGTTACCTCTTTTAATTACTAAAGATATAGAAGCATTCATTCTTCCTTTTTTAGTTAAGAATCAAAAGAAAGGAATTAAATGGTGTGGAACAGAATTAAGAAAATTGTATATTATTGATGCAGAACAAACACAAATAATATCAAAGGAATATCATAAACTAACTAAGTAATGGATATTATAGCAATGCTTAAGGATGACAATGAATATTACAATGGGATAGGTCAAGACTATTTATCCAATTCTAATATAGGTCAGTTATTAAAACATCCTGCATTATTTCAAAAATCAGAACCTGACAATAAAAATTTCATGGTAGGTAGATATTTTCATCAACTAATTTTAGAACCTGAGAAAGCTCTAGAATTTCCTATTGTAGATGCATCATCTAGAAACACTAAAATATACAAAGAGAATTGTGTTGATGGTGTTCCTCGTTTATTACAAAGAGAAGCTGATGAAGTTTTAGAATGGGTAAAAATTATATTTAAAAACAAAGACTTTAAATCTCTTATTAATCATGCAAACAATCATTACGAAGTGCCTGCAATTGGAAAGATATTTGGAGCTATGTGGAAAGGTAAAGCTGATATAGTAACTGATGATTATGTTATAGACTTAAAGACTACAAGTGATTTGCAAAAATTTACAGGTTATTCTTCAAGAGCTTATAACTATGATTCTCAAGCTTACATCTATCAGACTTTATTTGGTAAACCAATGGTGTTCTTAGTAATAGATAAGACAACTAAACTAACAGGACTATATGGAGTATCTGAGGAGGCGTTAGCTAATGGAGAAGACAAAGTAAAAAGAGCTGTTGAGGTGTTTAATACATTTTATGGCGATGAACCTACAAAAAAAATTCAAGACTATTATGACACAGGCAATATCTAAAATATTTTCAACATATCGGAAACGTATGATAGACAAGTACGAATTCAGATATACAAAAAACCTATTCTTTTGGACTAAACTTCCAATGGTCGTAAAAGATAGGGAAGCGAAGGAAGAAATTATCCTCGCAACTATTCAACATTTGGAAGACAACATTAAAATTAATTAATTATGCAAGACAAAGAAAAGTACAAACACAAAGATGGTTCAGGTAGTTTATTTAAAAATAAATACAAAGATACCGAGACCAAACCTGATTACAAAGGAACATGCACAGACCCGAGTGGTAAAATTTGGGAACTAGCAGGATGGGCAAGCAAAACAAATGAAGGTGAATCATACCTTAGTATTAAACTACAAGAGGTATATGTTAAGCCTGACGAAAGCTCTCCTAAAAGAGATGGAAGGAATGAAGCTGCTCCTGTAACAAATGATACAGGATTACCTTTCTAACTTGTTGATTTTAAGGTTGAATTAAGGAGGATTTATCCTCCTTTTTTCTGCTTTTTTCTGTGTTGAAATGCTAAAAATTTAGCTTTCTATAGAGCTATAAGATATATATATTAATTTATATTATTTTTTTTACTCTTATATGAATATAAATACAACATTTCCAACACTATGACTGATAATCAACTATTTATAAAAATTAAATCAACACAAAACCAACATAATTATGACACATAAGGTAACAATCTTTAAAAATATTAAAGAAACCATAACTCCGTATCATGTAGAGCTAGATATAATACTCAATAGAATAAAAGATGGTTCAGATTCAAAAGTATTGGTACAGAAGATTAGAAAGGAGAAAAAGAAATCACAAAGAAACGAACTAAAGAAACAATTGCCTGCAATATGTTTCTCAGGTACATTTAACAAAAGAGCTGATAACTCTTTAATTGTACACAGCGGAATCATCTGTCTTGACTTTGATGGTTACCCTAACTTTAAAGTATTAATGGAAGACAAGGAATCTATAAGCAATAATAAGTATGTTTATTCTGTGTTTGTATCACCATCAGGAAATGGATTAAAAGTTTTGGTAAAGATTCCACAGGATAGTGAAAATCATACAAAGTATTTTAATTCATTAGAAAACTATTTCAATTCAGAATATTTTGACAAAACATCTAAAAATATAAGTAGAGTGTGTTATGAATCATTTGACCCAATTATTCATATAAATAAGAAATCTAGCATTTGGGACAAGATAGAAGAGGAAGAGTATATTGAGGTTAGTAAACATAAAGACCCTTTAACAATACCAATTACAGATGAAAATAAAATTGTAGATATCCTGTTAAAATGGTGGACAAAAAAGTTTCCAATGACAGATGGTCAAAGAAATCAAAACACATACGTTCTCGCCTCAGCTTTAAATGATTATGGAATTAATCAAAGTTTAGCATCATATGTGTTAGGTCAATTTAGCAGTAAAGATTTTACAACTAATGAGATTGAAAGAACAATTAAATCAGCTTATGCTCATTCGCAAAACTTTGGAACAAAATACTATGAAGATGAGGAGAGAGTAAACCAAGTAAAGGGAAAGTTAAGAAGAGGAGTTTCTAAAAAAGAAATTAGAAATCAGTTAGAAGAAACAAAATTAGATAAACAAATAATTGATTCAGTATTAAATAAAGCTGAAGAATCTAACAACAATCAGACTTTTTGGATTAAAAACGATAAGGGAACTATTAAAATAGTGCATGTTTTATTTAAAGAATACCTAGAAGATAATGGATTCTATAAATTTTGTCCTGAAGGTAGTAAGAACTATGTTTTTGTAAGAGTACAAAACAATCTAATAGACCATACTACTGAAAAAGATATTAAAGATTTCATATTAAGTGGTCTTCTTACTATAGATGATTTAACTATATATAACTACTTCGCAGACAACACAAGATTTTTTAAAGATGAATTCTTAACTCTACTATCCTCTGTTAATATTTACTTTATTGCAGACAGCAAAAATACATCCTACTTATACTACAGGAATTGTGCTGTAAAAATTGAAAAAAACTCTTTAACTCTTATAGATTATATTGACTTAGGAGGATTCGTTTGGAAAGACCATGTGATTGACAGAGATTTTCATGAATGTAGCGTTAACGAATTTGACTATAAAGTTTTTATAAAAAATATATGCGCAAACAATGAAAGTAGAGTAAAATCTATGGAATCAACAATTGGATTCTTAATGCATGGTTGGAAAAATTTATCTTATTGTCCTGCTGTTATTCTTAATGATGAGGTAATATCAGACAATCCTGAAGGAGGAACAGGTAAAGGTTTGTTTATGAATGCATTAGGTCATATGAAAAAATGCGTTACAATAGATGGTAAAAGTTTTAATTTTGACAGAACGTTTGCATATCAACTTGTGAGTGCTGATACACAGATTTTATGTTTTGATGATGTAAAAAAATATTTTGACTTTGAAAGACTCTTTAGTGTGATAACGGAAGGATTAATTTTAGAGAAGAAAAACAAGGACTCAATCAAGATTCCTTTTACTAAATCACCAAAAATAGCCATTACAACTAATTACGCTATTAAGGGCGCAGGTAATTCTTTTGCTCGTAGAAAGTGGGAGCTAGAGCTTCATCAGTACTATAACAAAGCTTTTACTCCTTATGATGAATTTGATAAACTTATGTTTGGTGATTGGGATGACGAAATGTGGTGTGAATTTGATAACTATATGATACAATGTTTACAGCTTTATCTTGACAAAGGACTAATACAATCAGTATTTGTTAATCTAAAAGTAAGACAGCTATCTGCCGAAACTTCTCATGACTTTATTGAATGGTGTGGACTAATCACAGGACATCAGCCTAATGATTTACTAAAAAGAGGCATAAAGCTTTGGAAACAAGACCTTTACTTTAATTTTATAGAAGAAAATCCTGACTATGGACCAAAAGCTAAAATGACTATATCAAGAACTAGATTTTACAAATGGCTTTCAGCTTACGGAATGTTTAAAGAAGGTGTTTTACCTGAAGAAGGCAGAGATGCACAAGGCAAGTGGATAAGATTTAGAAACAAACATGATATTGAATACAACTCTAAATTAGAAATATAATGAGCAAGACTTCAGATGATGATATGGTGTATTACGCCATGATAAATTCTTACAACATTATCATAGAAGAACATCTTGGAGATGATTTAATTGGAGTAGATAAAGGTTGGTTTGTACATGACTATCACGACCCTATCAATAAAAAAACTTTAATAAACATGTTAGATTATTTTGTTGAAATTGAGCATTACGAAAAATGTCATAAAATTAATGAAGTATTAAGAAATTGGGACAAAAATAAATTTAGAAAAATATGAAGCTTAGACCATATCAAAAAACCATAATAGAACTTGGTAAGAAAACCCTTCTAACGAGGGGTTTTGTTTACCTTGCTATGGAGGTTAGGACAGGTAAAACTCTTACAAGTTTAGGAATAGCTGAGGAAGTAAAAGCCAAAAGTGTTTTGTTTATTACCAAGAAAAAAGCAATCTCAAGTATAGAAGATGACTTTCATCTTCTGAAACCTAGTTATGATTTAACAACTATTAACTATGAAAGCTTACATAAAATACCTACAATAAAATGGGATGTCATTGTATGTGACGAAGCTCATTCAATGGGAGCTTTTCCAAAACCAAGCAAGAGAGCTAAACAAGTTAAACTATTAATTCAAGGATGCAATCCTTACATTATTTTATTATCAGGAACTCCTACTCCTGAATCTTTTAGTCAGATGTATCATCAGATTTATGGCATACCAACAAATCCTTTCGGCAGGTACAAAAACTTTTATAGATTTTGTGATGACTATGTAAATGTTAAAGTAAGACCTATCAATGGATTGAATATTAGAGATTATTCTGATGGAAGCGAAAGTATACTCACTAAAATGAGACCATACACAATCAACTTTACACAAAAAAATGCAGGGTTTAAAGTGGAAACAACCGAAGATATTTTGTATGTTCGCATGAAAGAAGAAACTTATTCTTTAGCAAAACGATTACAAAAACAATTAGTAATTGAAGGAAAGACAGAAGTAATTATGGGTGATACACCGGTAAAGCTTATGTCAAAGCTCCATCAAATTTATTCAGGAACTGTGAAGTTTGAAAGCGGAAACTCAATGGTTCTTGATTTGTCTAAAGCTGAATACATAAAAGAAAAGTTTCTTAACAAAAAGATTGCTATCTTTTATAAGTTTAAGGAAGAATTAAATGCCATTAAGGAGGTTTATGGGGAGACCATTTCAACTGAACTAAGCGTCTTCAAAGAGACAGACAAAAGTATAGCTCTTCAGATTGTTAGTGGGAGGGAAGGTATTAGTCTAAAGGAAGCCGATGCTTTAGTTTACTATAACATTGATTTTTCTGCCACCTCCTATTGGCAGTCTAGAGACAGAATGACTACTAAGGAAAGATTAAAAAACAAAGTATATTGGATTTTTGCAGAGAAAGGAATAGAAAACAAAATATATAAAGCTGTAACTAAAAAGAAAGATTATACTTTAAAACACTTCAAAAGAGATTTCTTAGATTTGTAGTATGAAGTTTATAAGTTTTTTAGTAATTTGGATAAGCGAAAACTTAGCCATTCCATTTTGGATAGTAGGTCACATACACCTTTCAATTCATAACTACCATGACTTCATAGAATTAATATCCTCTATAAGCATGAACATAATTGTGTTCATTGGATTCTTAGAAGACTACAGAAAAAACGGATGACAGAACAACAGATTCAAAACAAAAGAATAAAACAATTAGAATCAAAAGGTTATTACGTTTTAAAATTAACAAAAACAAATAAAAACGGAATACCTGATTTAATAGCAATACCGCCAAATAGTATGGTTATATTTAGCGAAGTTAAAACACCTAAAGGAGTTTTGTCTACATTACAAAAATACAGACTTAAAGAATTAGAAGAACATGGATGCATCACAGAGGTTTATAGAGGAGATTGATAGAATATTTGAAGATAAATATTTTCATTACGAGTTAGAGGAAACGCTTCTTCAACAATTAGAAGAGATGCCATCTATACATAGCATACCAATTGCTATATTGTTAGAACAGAATGTAAATTCACTACCAATGATGGATGACTATACTCAAATTTTAGGAGGAGTATTAAAGCTCAAAATACCATTCTTTTTTGAAGTAGAATTCATACACGAAACTAATGAATTTCCTATATTTATAGAAATAAACGAAATTGATAGTGATGCTTACCTAGATTATATGTTAGACAAACAAATACTCAAATCCAATGAACCTATATTACAAAGAATTTACAAAAGCGAAACTTCTTAAAAAAGTTATTGACAGAGTTTTTAACATTGATGTAACGTCAAGAGGAAGACAAAGACATTTGGTAAATGCTCGTATGATATTCTCTAAAATATTAAGAGATGACAATTGTTCTTACAAACAAATTGCGTTCTTTCTTAATCTAGAAAGCCATGCATCTATAATGCATTATCTAAAGCAAATTGATTTTATATTAGAGCATGAAAAAGACCTTAAAGATATGTATGATAGATGTGTTGAATTATATAAAGATGTAGACCCAAGTATAGAAGATTTAGCTCCAAATGAACTTAAAAATAGAATTGAGTCTTTGGAAGATAAAAATAAATTATTATCTTTGGAAGTAGAGGCTTTAAAAAACTTAATTAAAGACTTTAACAAAGAGGACAAAAGGTTCTTTCAACTATTCAGTTTGATTCGTTCTAGAACCAAACAAGGAAGTGAAAAGGAGGTTGCAAGAAGACTAAATACAATCTACAATGGATTAACACATGGATAATGGAGTAGAAAAAGAAAGAATTAAACACATCAATTTTACGATGAACGAAATTCATGACTCCAACAATACCATTTATGAAATGTTAATGGACAGAGACAATATTAGTTTAAAAACTGAAGTTGTTGCTAACATTAAAAGATTGCGTTCTATCTTAGAAAACATAGAAGATGAAATTTAATCAACCATCAGGAGATAAATACAATATAGATGAGATTAGACCACGATTAAGTGGTAACAAAAGATTATCATACGAAAATTTAAATAAAGAAGAAAGAAGAATTCTTGTCATTGGAGATTTACATCTTCCGTTTACATTACCGGGTTATTTAGATTTTTGTAAAGAGGCTTATAGCAATTGGAATTGTAATCAAGTAATTTACATAGGAGACATTTTGGATAATCACGCTTTTTCTTATCATGAGGCAGACCCGAATGGTTATTCAGCCGGCACAGAGCTGAGGTTAGCTATTGATATGTTAAAAGAATGGTATAAAGCTTTTCCTATAGCAGATGTTTTAATCGGAAACCACGATAGAATGGCTAGTAGGAAGGCAATGACAGGAGGCATACCTTCTGAATGGATTAAGTCTTATAACGAGGTTTTGGGTACGCCTGAATGGAATTGGTGTGAATCTATTGTCTATGACAATGTACTTTATGAGCATGGCGAAGGAGGTCAAGCATCTAGAAAAGCGCAGCAAAATATGATGTCAAGTGTTTGCGGTCACACACATACGAGTGCATACGTTATGTGGTTCGTTGGAAAAAGAAGCCGAACATTTGCTATGCAGGTTGGATGCGGTGTGGACAGCACAACTTTTGCAGCAGCTTATGCGAAAAATTTTAAAAAACAAGCCATATCATGCGGTGTGGTACTTGGTGGTAACACAGCTATTAACTTAATGATGAAACTATGATATGTCCAAAATGTGAAAAAAGATTATTATGGGGAGGTGAACATGACTATGATGATGAAGAATCAGGAGCAATAGTAGGGAACTATACTTGTACTAATAAAGAATGTGATGTTGATAGTGTATATATATACACTAAATCTGATATAGATGAGGTTTGAAAACGAAAAAGACCTACATAGAGAACGCACAGCCATAAATAAATTCACAGAACTATTTAACGGTAGCTCTAAAAAACTTGACCCTAACGATATAGACTATAAAGTTTATGATTCAGATGGTAATCATATAGCTTACGCTGAAGTTAAAGGAAGACTCAGAGCTATGAAAGATTGTTTTCCATTACCTGTAGCGGCAAGAAAATTAGTAAAATTAGCTGACAAAAGATTAAACCCTGTTATGATATGGGCATGTTTAGATGGTATTATATATTGTAAAGTAAAAAACATTAAAGGAGCTATCCAATGGGGAGGAAGAAAGCCTCGACCCGGCTCATACAATGATGAAGAACTAATGATTTATCTTGAAAAAAACTCATCTCCATTTAAAAGTGTTAAGTATTAATTATTTATTTCTTAACTTTTTCTTCAAATCATTTTTCGTTTTATTCACTTCTCTTTTTTTCCTATTTAATTCTTTTACTTTTTCTAACAAAACAGGATTGTTTAATGTTTCAATCATCCACATAGGAGGTAAAGAACTCTTTTTGGTTCTTCCGCCACCGGGACGTTGAGTTTTAGGAACGTTTAGAATGTCGTACAAATTTTTATCAATCTCACCTTCTCCTGTTAACATTCTTGCTGTTCCTTCTACAGGGTCAAATTGGAATCCCATTCTTAATTCTAGGAAAGGACGTATAGCTGCAATGTAATCTTCTTCATTTAAACCTTTAACAGACTCTTTTACTATTCTTAATAAAGGTTCTACAGCTCCTGATTCAGAATAACCTGAATTTCCTTTTTCACCCATCATATAATTTATACCTGATTCAGCTGCTGCTCCTAATATTGGAACTCTAGTAAGCTGAGTAAATCCTGTCATTTGTCTTTTAATAGTTTTAATAGCTTCTAATTTCTCATCCTCATCACCCTTAGTAAGCATTAACATGTTAGCAGTAGCTTGGAATGCCATGTTTGCTACAGCTCCTGATATTATAAACCCTCTGATATCTGTTTTAGATGGCATCTTACCGTTTCTAATGCTACGCATAATGTTTCTCATATTAACAGCTGTGTTATTCATCTGTAAAAACATTGTACTACCAAACATTGTAAGCAATCTTAACAGACCTGCTCTTCTTTGTAGACCACCTTTATCCATATCTCTACGAGATTGCTGAGTAAGATTGTATTCTACAAATTCTAATGCAGCCTCTGTCTCTGTCATTCCATTTGCAATGTCTTGATTATAATTAGCCATGTAACCCATAACACCCATAACATCTCCAATAGATGTTCCTGCTCCAATAAAAGATTTAACATAACCTTTTAATTCTGCTGTAGTATATGTTTTTCCGGCAATTGTAATTGTACCATCCGGATTTAAAAATTTACCTACAGCTGCTCCTAATCCTTTTCCTGATTTATTTCCTGTCTCTAGTTCTACAAGGTTTTTACCTGACAAAGCCTCTAGCATTCTTTGTTCAAATCCTGCCGATATTTTTTTAGCTGTTTTAATTCCACCTTCCATTCCTGCAAGTGTTAAAGCTAACGTTTGAGTATAACGACCAAGAAACATAATTGCATCAACAGCTGTCGCAGGTATACCTAAAGTAGCCTTATCAACTGCTTGATAAGTTAAATTTCCTTTGTATCTAAACTTTTTAAACGCTTCAATAAACGAAGATGCTTGTTTAGGAATTTGCCATACTTTTAAACCTAAAACATAACTAACAAACGCACCTTGAATTGTGTTAACTAACTTAGAGTCTAACGAATTTGTTTCAAAATTATCTCTCCCGTTAATTGCAAAATTTAACATTTCATTATTTAATGATGTTAATCCCGATTCTTTTAACAAAAGTTTTACAGATGGTATTTTTAATATTCTATTTAATTCAGGGACTAAATCTGCATAAGCTTTATATCTTTCTGTAGATTCTATGTGTGAGTCTAGCATATCAGTAAAAGATGTAGCAGGATTTATTATAGAATTTCTGCTTCTCATTTTTAATGAGCTTGGAGACTCTGCAGTAAATGTACTAAACACATCAGATTGAAATCCTATAGATTTCTCTTCAGATGTTGGGTCTAGCTTAGTAGATAAAGGAAAATAGTTTTCTATCTTATCTAAATTTACGTCATTGTTTCTTACATAGACTTCATTAATAGAATCATAACTGTCATTAGTTAAATAGTCTACTACTATATCTGCAAAACCTATCACATCATTACCTAAATGTTCTTCTATAGCTTTAAATTTTTCCTCTGTAAATCCTTGCTGTATTAGTCTAGCACGAACTTCAGGATTTTTAGCTATAGCATATATATAAACCAATTGGTCATTAGTAGGATTGTTAAATGTTCCATCAGGATTGTTTTCCGTAACATCAATACCTGAAAGAATCATTGGATTCTTTTTAAGTAATGCAAGTTTAAAGTTTTGATAAGCCTTGTTTACATCTAGATTACCCTTGTTTTTAAAACCTGCTCTTTCGGCAAGTTTATTTACATATCTGTTAACGTCTCTAACACCTTCTTCTCTTTTAAAGTTAGCTTTACTTAAAGGTTTCTGAAAGTATTTAGTAAAGAATTCGTTTTTTCTACCATCTAATATGTTAAATAAAGTTTGAGTATTAGAAATAATACTATCGAAATATCTAGAAAGCATTACACCCAAATTATTTGTTCCGCTTTCAGTTTTAATAAAAGGACTAAAAATACCATCTGCAAAATCCTTCATAAACTTTAAAAAACCTTTATCTATAAACTGTTGTATATTAGATTTTCTACTATCTTCTACTTCTCTATCAGTTTTTAAACCTTTTTCTCCATACAAAAATGGATAATTTGTTTCTATAGATTCGTCTGCTTCAGCTTTTATTTTTGCAGCTCTCTCTTTTCTCTTCAATCTTCTTTTTAATAGTTCTTGCCTAGACTGTTTAGCTTCTTGTTTTATTCCTTTAAATATATCATTAAGTTCTTCTATGGATTTCGTTTCTAAATTATCATAACGAGCATAGATTTCTGCTTCAGCCAAAAGTATAGAATCAGCTTTGTTTAAAGACTTGCCTTCTTTTAAATTAGCTTCTCTAGTTAGAGCTTCTTCTATCTCTACTTCAAGAGCTGCCAACTCTACTTTTTTCTGTATGAAAGCTTCTCTGCTTAAATTTAAAGCTTTATTTAAAACTTTAAAATACTCTTGACCTCTATACTCTAAACTACCTGATTTAGGTTTTTTATTACTACGTTTAATCTTTGTTTTTTTCTTAACGTAATCTTTAATAGTTTGTAAAAAAGTTTGTTTGTCTTTTACTTTTATCTCATTAACTATTTCTTGAACCCTCAATACCTCAGCAACAAAATTCACATCATCAACTTCAGCAATAGTTTTTAATATACTTTTTAGTTCTGTTTTATTTACTTTGCTAACAGTTGTTAAAGCTTTTCTAATATAATTTGACAATCTTTTTCTTATATCTTTTGAAACTTTTGTTGAGTCTTTACGACCTTTTAACTCAGCTAATATAACATCTATTTCTTGTTGAACAGCTTGATTTGCCTTAGTGCCTAACATAGCATCATACTCAGCTATCATTTGTTTTTGATTTACAAGAGGTTGTTCTTTAAACAACTTGTTGTCTTCTAAATCTTTTTTTCTAGCTGCTCTTTCTTCTTTTCTATATTTTAAAGCCTCCGCTTTAAGCTTTTCATTTTTAAACGTTTTACCACCATCTTCGGAAACTAATACTTTTCTATTGGCTTCAGGAAGTGTTTTTAATCTTTTTAATCTTAACTCTTCTACTTGATTAAAAATCTGCTCACCCACATTAATACCACCTTTAGCATTTGTAAAAGCTGTTGGTATAGCTGTTTCCATTAATGCTAAAATTTGTTCCTCATTTAATTTTAGTCTTTTTCTTAATACAGCCGCAACAACATCATCAGGCATAGCCATTTCTCTACCTCTAATAACCATTTGTTCGGCTGTTAATCCTTGCTTAAATGCTGCTTCAGGATTTTTTAATTGCTTTTGTTGTATGTTAGATAATTCTATTTCTTTGCCGCTAAAAATATCAGCCAATGCACTTCCAATAAACTCATCTAAAGTTATATCTTGAATTTCTGCCTCACTATAATCTTTAGACATTTTAAACTCATCCATGATTAACTTCCACATCCCTAACAACCATTCTTTAAATTTAGCTTGTAATGATGCGTTAGCAATAGTTTCGCCTTTGTTTCCAATTAAAATAGCCATAGCTTCATCTACAGCTTTCTTCTGATTTCCATCAAACTTTTTTAATTGGTCTTTATATGTTTTAGTTTTCTTAACCAAAACAGAACCTCTTTCATATAATAATTTACCTTTCTTTGTTGTTTGTATATAGTCAGTCCAAACATGTCCCATCTCATGAATAGAAGTGTTAAACAGTTCACTTTCACTATTGTGAACATCAGGGTTTATATATATATCTCCATTTACTGTAACACCGTATACGGTTTGATTTCCTTTTGAGTATTGCATAACACCCTCAGAATTCATTACAATTTTAAATGTTTCTGAATCAGTATAAATTGTTGTTCCGGGAAAAGATATATTTAAAAAGTTGTTTAACTTATTTATATTACTTTGAGAACCTGCTTTAGCTCCAATATAATCTTTAGATGGTATACCAATTCCTAATCCTGTTTGATTAGTTCTTAATTGTTTACCTGTAACTTTTTTACCTTGTGATTCTTTTTCAACTAAACTACCCATTGCTTTTTTATATGCTATAGGATAAGCTTTCTCCATAGACACAGGGTTTGTAAGGACACCCATAGATTTTCCTCTTACACCATATTTATAATTTGGATGTGTTGTTTCTACTACTCCCGGATTTAAAACATCTACACCAACTATAGCAACGATACTTCCTTCAGGAACATCTTTCATTTGTTTGTCAGTAATTATTTCAGCAATACTTGCAATGTTAAGTAACTCTCTAGCACTTTCATCTTGGTTTTCTAGCAATGCTGTAGTAACAGATGAAAGTTCAGAAACAGCACCTGCTTTTTTAGTTTGTCCGGGTTTATTAGGTGTTCCGTATCCTATAATATTCATAAGATTAACTCTAGCTCCAAGTCCTAATTTTTTTACAAATTTAGGAGCAACTACATCATCTATAGATTGAATATCTTTTCCTTCTAACAATGAAATTATATCATTAAAAGGTTTCTTTTTATTCGCTTTATCTCTTCGGCTTATAATTTCTGTCTTCAAAGCTTCCAAAGCCTTTACTTTGTTTTCTTCAGGTATCTTTGTTAAATTATCAGCTAACACTCTAAACATAGCTTCATTAGAAATAATTCCGCTTTCAGCCATCTTAACAACATTAACAGGAACTAATCCATTGTACTCAGGATTGTTAGCCCAAAACTCATCTATTTTTGGTTTGTTAGCTTGATAAATAAATTCAGCATTTTGCAACATATTTTCTGCTTTGGCTTTTGTCGTTCCTGCCCAAGCTGCTTGTTCATTTCCTGTAGTACCATTAAAACCTATTGACCCTTTTAAATTATCAATAGTTGTACCTGTGTTTGGATTAACCACATTACCTGTAGTAAGTTGGTCAGATATTGTAAACGCTGCAGGTATACCATCAATAAGTTCTATAGAAGTTACTTGTAAGTCTGTATCTGTTCTATTGTTTAACTCTTGTACATCTAACTTAACATTACTTTCTTCAGTCTCAATTTTAGTATTTACATTGTCGCTTTCTAAAAGATTTATTCTTTGTGTAATCGCCTCTATCTCATCTCTATCAGGTTCAACTTTGTTTTCATCTTTTAATCTAAAATCAACTTTATCATCCAAACCTTCTTCCATTTCTTTTACTTGTTGGTCGAAAATCTCTTTACTTTCAGCACTAACTTCTTCTGTAGTTGATTCTGTAGACTTCTTTTCTGTTATTGTTTCAGATGTCTTTTCTGTCAAATAAAGTCCTTGTGACATCATCAGCTCTTGATTCATTAGGGCTTGGCTAGACTTAAATATTTTACCTCCTACAACCGTAGAGTCTTCTATAATTTCAGTTACTGTAAAAGAAGTGCCTTGTTTATTCATTATAACATCACCAACTTTTATATCATCAATATTCTTTTTTGATACAAACTTACCTTTTTTAAAAATTTCAGTTTTAAAACTATTATCATCTACAACTGTAACCTTACTACCTTTTTTCTTTCTATCTTTTTTTAATTTTGCTAAATATTCTTTCTCTTGAGAAGCTAATTCTTCTGTAGTTACTTCTTCTGTAGTTGATTCAGTAGACTCAAGCATAGCATCATATTTTGCGTTGATTTTGTCTATTTCTGTCTCAACAAATACAAAAGGTCTTCTTCTGCTCTCTCCGTATCTTTTATTTAACGCATCAACTTTTTGTTGATGGCTTTTATCTGTTTTACCTAAAGCTACTAAGAATTTTTGTGCTTTTCCTTTTTCAGTTTGAGTCATGAATGTATCTGACAAAATTTGCTCTCTTAAACTTATAAAGATTGGGTCACTAACTTTTCCGTCAGTTTCATCAGTTGTAAAGTAATCATCTATTTCAGCTTTTCTATCTGCTTCTATTTGCGTTTCACTTTGTTGGGTAACTTTTTTAGGTCCACCGGGTACTCCTTCTGCCACTTCTTCAGGAGTTTTGGTTTGAACTTCGCTAGGTATCTTAATTGAGCTTTGCTTTTGATTGGCATAATCTTCAAGTTTAAATGATTCTTGTTCTATTCCTAACATTTTCTTTACAACGTAATCGTTTAGCGCAGTTGCTAAAGCATCGTTGTCCTTAATTGTAAATGCAGGATTGCTTTTTATTAATTTTTCTTTTGACATTTTGTCAACTGCTTTCAGAAAATCTTCAGGAGTTTCATAAGTGCTTGTTCCAATTTTAAATTGATTAAAAGACTTTACATCAAACTTACTTTCGTTTAATGGGTCTAATTTTATATTATCAACCTTTGTTCCTGTTGGTCCTTGAATACCTTCTATAGTTTTTGTATTTTCATCAAACTTATCAGATAGCTTACCTGTTAAAATTAGTTCACTAAGCTCTGCATTAATACTTTTAATATTACTTTTAAATACCTCACGCCTATTTATAGTTGAACCAAGATTATTTTGAGCTTCTATTAACCTCATAGCTCTAGCAACAACTGCAGGGTCAGCATTTTCTCCTAACAAATCTGTAGCAGATTTTAAAATACCTAAATTATCTGTTATAGCTTTTCCTTTAGATGCATCTATTTTCCCTAATTTAACGTTTTTATTTACAAAATTTAATATTTGTTCAGGAGTTGCATCTGTATAAGTTGCTAAAAAAGCAGGGTCTGTAAAGTCAGCTAATAATTTATTTCTTCTTTTATTACTATTAAGTAATGTCATATTAATAACAGCATTACTTCCTTGATTTCCAAATGCACCACCCATTTCTGCAGCAATTTCTTTAAAGTCAAGTTCATTTCTTCCTGTTCCAAATAAGATTTCGTTTTCTTGTGCAAGTGTCTCACCTACACCTTCACCTATTGGGTCAAGAACTAATCTCTCAGCTGTTATTAAACCTGCTGTTTTTAACACACCTTTTGATGTTATTGCAAATTTTGCAGGCATAAATAATCTACCTGCTAAACCTGCAGTAAAATAATCAATTATAGCAATTGGTATTCCTCTTGCATGACCTCTTGCTCCACCTACATCCCAAACTTTTTGGTCTTGTAAAGCTAAAGCTACTTCGTCAGGATTATATATATCATAACCCGTTTCAGTAATAGCCTCAAGAATAGAATTGGTATATTCCATTGCGTATGTTGTAGCAGCAAAACCAACCCTTAAACCATAACCTAAACCTACTTTAGCACCTATTGCTATAGTTAGAGGATTAGCACCCAAAGCTCCGTAACCCGCACCTGTTCCTGCGCCAATAACTCCTGACATAGGAATTAATTGAGCTCCATATGGTAACATCATTGCAATACTTTTACTTGCTAATTGAGTACTCCATTCAAGAGGGTCACTAGCAACAACATCCCAAGATTCTCTAAAGCCTTGTGAATCCTCCCAATTGAGCATAGTTTTACTTTGATTGCCTGTTTTGTTATTCATTGCATCAACAATATGTAATGCTATATCCATAACATCATCATCATCACCACCCCCAATTAAATCAACACCCATAGCGTATTGTAATATAGAATTAGCAGCATGACCTTGTTGTAAACCATTTGCAAACTCTTCCGTAAAACCCTCAAAATTATCTACAAAATCGTTTTGAATTTTTTTATTCTCCATGCGATTTAAATACAGCTGTGAGTTTTCATAAATCATCGCTGCATTTTTTCTTTCAAAATTTAAATTTAAAGTTTGAGTTTGTAATTGTTGCATTTCAACAAATTCTTGTCTTGTTGTGTTCTCATTTATGGCTTTAGCTAAATTCATTGGTTTTTCACCATACCTTATTAAAGCTTGTTCATCTATTACACTTTGCTCTTTTTTAACTGTATCGTTAATAAATACTGCTTCCGATACTTTTGCTTGTTCTTTTTTTCTTAAGTATAAATCAAATTCATTTCTTGTATCTTTTACTTTATTGTTAAAAGCAGTCCCAAATAATGCAGTTTCTTGTGTTTTTAATCTAGCTAACTCTTCTTGTATATCATCTCTTAACTCTCCATTGACATATAAATCCCCATATTGTGCTTGTCTTTTTAAAGACAAATCTTTAATACGATTAACATCATCACCCATTGTTGAATCTTTGAAATCACCAAACTCATCTCTCTGTAATTCTCCATCTAAAAGGTCTTCAATAAAATCAATCCTATCTCTAGTTTCTTGATAAATATTAAATGATTGTGAAATTTGTTGATAATCTAATCCTCTTTCTTTATAAAATTGTTGAGCCTCAACATCTATTGTGTTTACACCTTTCCATGAACCGTCTGCAAATGCATTAGCCTCTTCTTGGGTATCAAAAGTAAATACTTCATTTCTTTCTTTAGCTAAATCTAAAGCCTTCTTACCTTTTAACTCTATCCAATTATTTGCATAACTAGCTTGATTTTCATCGTCTACAGGAAATAAAGTAGGAGCAACTAAAAATTTACCGTCTTCTTCAAATGTTCCCATTAAATGAGAAGATACAGTACCATTTTTATTGACACGTCTTCCACTTCTCATGTTTTGAGCTTTTAATGAATTACCAATAAAATCCATGTTTTTATCAGAATCAACTATTTCGCTAGAATTAAGCATTAAAAAGTTTTTTAAATCAGCTACTTCGTCATCAGCACCAACGCCAAACAAAGGGTCTATATCTATAGTAATTTCTGCATTACCGTCTGAAGTACGAGCCACCATAGAACCGTAAGCTTTTGTAAAAACAAATCCATATTTACTAAATTGGTCTGTTAATGTAGAAATTGTAGCTTTGTTGTTATCATCATTAATTAAATCTGAAGTAACAATATTTAATTCTTGTTCAAGTAATGCTTTATCTTTAAAAGGTTTTCTTTCTTCTTGGGAAAAAATATATTTTCTATTATTAACATCTAATCTTTCTTCCGTATTAAAAAATGTTTTTTTATCATCATCTGATTCTATCTTTTTTTGTTCGAGAAAATCAGTCATTTGAGTATTTCTCTCTTGAACAGTTTCTGCTTGATTAGGATATTCTGCAGCTATTTCTTCTTGTATAAGTTTAGCTGTGTAAGCTCTATCAGCTGCGCTTTCTCTTCTTGCTTTATCTATTTGAATAGTAACAGACTCTGCACTTACTCCGTCTCCGGCAGGGTACATTCCCATTGCTTTTACAGGGTCTTGATAACCGTCTAGTCTAGTATCTTTTGGAGGTAAATCTCCTGCACCTATAACTGAATCATAATAATTTGGTTTTGATACATCATCGTTTTGAAACCCTTTAAATTCCTCTACATAATTTGGAGCATTTGGGTCTTTTGATTGAGGTGCTTGTGAATTGTCTACGTTTGTTTCACCAAAATTAAATGTAGCGGGCGGAGGGTTATCTGTAGTAGGAGGTTCTTCCAATTGTAATGGACCACCTTCCAAAACTCCATCGCCATTTTCTTGTAAAATTTCTTTTTTTTTTTCAGGAACTGTTACGCCTAATAACTCAGCAAAATCAGTTTCATCACCATTATAACCTGTAGATGTAAAAGATTTATAACCATCTTTAAAAGCATCTATGTTAGAACTCATCAGTCCTTTAAATTCATCTTTAGAACCTCTATATCCCGTTTTAACAAATTCTTTATATAAATCTTGTAATGCTTGTTCGTTAGCCATTGCTTATTTCTTAATGTTATAATTACTTCCGTTTATACCTGAACTACTCCCGTCAGAACTTTCGTCTCCGGAACTAGGAACTCCATCACCACCGTTCCATTGCTGCTCTAGTTGGTCGGCTGCATCATAACCTAAAGCTTTTCCATAAGTAGTCTTAGTAACATTGTTTAATGAAATCATTTTATTAACTTGATTTTGAGTCAAAGGTTTTTTACCTAACTTTTTATTATTTTCTATTTTCTCAATAAGCTTAACCATTTGCGCATATGGAATATTTTGTTTCACTAATAATGGCATAGAAGTAGAACCGGGAATGTCAATCTTTATATAATCAACATATACACCGGTAATATCATCAATTAATTCTACATCACTATTATTAAATCCAAATGCAATAAATTCGTTTTCAATTGCCGAAATTCTATCTGCTTTAAATGCTTTTTGAAAAATATCAATAGAATTAACCATGTTCTCACCGTCAAGCGTACTTCTCGTAGATAACGTAGAATCGAATGCTTTAGGAGTAACGTTAGAACCACCAAATGAAATTTCATCAGATACTAGACTAGGAGATGATAGAACACCATCAGTCATCTGCCAACCTTTAAATGCTTTAGAAGTTTTAGCTGATGCTAAATCAAAATTACCAAACTGTTGTGATGCTTGTGTTAAGAATGAAGTAGGACTAATTCCCTTGCTTCTATCTATTGTAAACTCTCTTATATTTCCTTCACTATCTTGCTCTTGCATTACCAACGTAGCTCCTGATGTTTTTAATAGATTATATTTAACTCCATTTTTACCTTCAAAGTAAACTAATGCATCTTTAATTTCTTGCTCAGTACCATTAAATATTTTACCTGTTTGAATAATACTTTCGCTTTCAGATTTATTATCTTTAAAGTTCTTGTTCCTATTTGTTCTTTCAGCATCAGTAAAGTCTGTTTCTGTTCTATCCATCTTACCTCTGACTTGTTCTAAAATTTTATCTGCAACTATTTTTTTTAGAATTATCCCTTGTTCACTTTCTTGGTCAAACTCCCAAACACCTCTACTGTTTCTCCTTAATGGTATTTCATTCTTATCAATTACTTCAGCTTTTCCATCTAATGTAGTTTTATTGTCCGTACCTCCTATTTTTCCGTCTAAATATTGATATGTATATCCTGTTAAATATGTTCCTAGTATAGCTGATGTTGCATCAGGATTTACTAATTGTGCATTTATATAATCCGAAACAGAGTTTTGAAAGTTTTTATTTTGCCATGCATCATCAACAGTTTTTAAACCATCAACATTAGCTATTTTATATTCTTTAGCAGCAAAACCTATAGTAGTATCTACAATTTTTTTAACATCAGGCATTCCAATTAATCTAGAATTATTTACTACCATACTTCTAAGACCTAATGTATCATTAGGGTCAAACCCACCTGCGCCATCTTTCTTAGCCATAAAACCATTTCCAAACTCATCTACCTGTAAACCATAATTGTTTAAGTCTGAATATTTTTCATTCTGAGCTCTATCACTAGCACTTTGTGCTGATAACTCTCCCTTGTTCCATTTTTCTGCAAAATTTTTGTCAAAGACAACTTTCTCTTTAGTAAACTGAGACATTAATTGTTGTGTGTTTCCTAAGTTTTGTCTTTCAACAGTATAATCTCTAAGGTTTAAACTTCCATCTGCTAACCTTCTATCTTGACTTAATCTTTGCTGCGATACTATGTTTGCAAAATTTAAAGCTTCTGTTTTTAATAAATCATTATCAGTTTCCGGTAAAGTAAAAATTTCTTCGTCAAACTTTTTTGATTCATCTTTAATACTTTGTTTTAAAGTATCTCTTCTGTTTATTTCGTCTGTTAGTTTATTACTTACGCTAGTACCAACTTTTGCCCAATTAATTCTATCTTCAGGGTCTCTTTTTACATATCCGTAATTTGTTGCCATATTATTATCCCTTGATTAATGCTAAAATTTGTTCTATTTTGTCTGAAGATAATCCAAGTCCTTGAAGTGCACCTGCGTTTAAAGTGTTAGAATTATTAACTGCTTGCATAGCAGGTGGTGAGTATGCGTTAAAGTTTCCTTTAGTAGGGTCTAACATATATTGCATATTAGCTCCTGAAAACTTAGTCTTTAAAAATTCATTTAATTCTGTTCCTTTCAAACCTGCTATCATTTGTTTGTCGGTTTCTGAAACCTGCATCTTTCCTATATTACCACCTGCAATATTTGTTTGGATATCTGCTGCTCCTGTTCCTTTTAATGCTTTAGTCTGTTGTGATTTTTTATATAAAGGCACACCAATCTCTACACCTTTCATGGCTGTATTTATTGCTCCTTCAATAAAATCTCCTTTAAAAGCTGTTGCTTTTGCTTCAGCATCAGCTGCTTTTTGTTGAGCACCCACAACTTCACCTAAGTCTAATTGAGTTCCAATATCAAGCAATCTAGTTTCTTCATCAGCAACCTCAAGATTTAACCTATCTACTTCTTTAGCTTCTCGCATAGATATTTTTTCATTACCTGATTGAACAGCATTAAATACATTTTGTACATTACCTCCTGCTCTATCTTGATTTGCTGTCAATTCAACATATGACTCTCCTACTGCTGCAAGAGTATCTCTTTCTTTATCATATATATCTCTATTGATACTAAGCTCCTCATATGTATTAATATCTAATCTATCTCTTGCATCCTCCATATATTTCTCTGCTTCTCCTTCTGCACCTTCCATTATTTTTCTTTGCTTCGCTGCTTGTACACCTGAAACCACAGTAGTTCCGGCTGATAGTGCAAGTGACGCTGCTGCTAAAATAGCTGTTGTAGTTGCTAATGCCATATTATATTTTTTTTATCATCTCATTAATATTTTGTTCTGTTCCTAAATAACCATTATTTTTGTATATGTTTATTAAAGAAGGACTTTTAAGTATTGTATACGCATATGTACTACCTGTTTTTTTAGCTACATCAGTTAATGTTTGTACTAATAAGTTTAAAGCATCTTTTCTATGAAGCTTTTCTTTAAAATTTTTATTAGATACAATCCATTCTATCCATGCTACTTTACTATTAGTTTGAATAATAAAACCTGCACAAACAGGTATATCATCCCACTCTACCATAATACCACCTACCCCGTCTAAAGGTAAAAAATCTTTAATAGGAGGAGTCCAACCCCAATCTTTCCACCATCCAACTAAAATATCATCATAGTCGTTTTTTTTAAGTACCCTTACATTAAATTTCATTTAAAGCAAAGATACTAATTTTAAGGATAACTTTTCATGACATCAGACTCAACAGCAAATAATTCTGTGGCTAAGATAGAGGAGTTTGTTAATTTAAATCTTCCATAGTGCCCTAATATACCATATGACTCTGCAATTTGATTTTTTACAGCTGCAAAGTACAAAGTACCCGCAGGTATTACAGCAGCTCCTGTAGCATCTATTGTTATACTAACAACACCATTAATAGGTGAATAATTAATAGATTCAATTTTTCCTGCATAAGTTAATTCAGGTGGTGTGGCTGTTAAATTACTATGATATAAAAAATCATTAATATTAATTTGAGGATTAATGTAAGAATCTAAATCACTATTTATTCCTATATTAAACTGAACAATAGGATTAGCGGTACTACCACCTCTTGCTGTACTATTAGTTATACCTAATATAGAACGTAAAGGATACTGACCGCTGTCTATTGGAGTTCCCACCCCTTCTGTAGCTCCTTCATTTCGTAAGTAAGCAAACCATGCGCCTTCTTTTTTTATAAAAGATGAGGCATTAATAAATCCTGTTAATTGAATATCACTAAAGAAATCTACTGACCATGCATCATCTGATTCTAAACTAATTGTTTTAAACACAAAATTTTCTAACGGAGACTCATTAAAAACACTTGTAATTTGAGAATTATAATCTATTCCATAATATGAATTTCTTCTCTCATTAGTATTATGTCTCCATAAATTTCCTTTGTTAAAAGAATAAAAATAATTATTCATACCAATCATAAAATCAGGATGATAAGAATAAAAAGAAGGAAATCCTTGAACTCCTTCACTATAACTTAATGTGTAATTTATACAACTCATAATTTATTTTTTAAGGTGGACATGTTCCAAGTGCTATTACAACCCCGTTAACATCAACTTGCATAGTTTGATTAGTTGTTCCGTCATTTATTTTATAATATCCCGCTGCTAATGTACCACTTGATGCAAATTGATTTGTATAAGCAAACCCATTAATAGATACGGTTGTTGTAGAAACACTAGCACCACCACCAAAAAAGAATGAGTTAGGTGTAGTTGATAAATTACAAGCATCAACAGGATTTGCCTGTACTGTTGAATTGAAAGATATTGCAGGTAGTAAAAAAGGACATTGTATAACAAGATTAAAACTAGCTAAAGGCGTACCCGGTGGTATAAAAACTGTTATATCTACATCTTGTTGGTTTATATTGTTTACTGTTTTTGACACATTACCACACCAAGAATTAAAAGTAGTTGCAGCAGAATAGTTTGTAGGGTTATTTACACTATATCCCGCATTACCGCCCTGAACCCATTGAGTTCCATCCCATGTATATACAGGTTGATTTGTAAAAGAAGTACCTGCTGCAGGAGGAGTAGGAGTTCCTGAACCGTCACCTATCCAACAAGGATTATTACCTCCCGGAGATTGATATCCGCCATCATTAACCCAATCATTATATAGTACACCATTGTGAAGAACCTGAATACCAATTACTTCATTGTTTAATTGTGCGATATATGGTCTTATTAATCCTACAGCTGTACCTGTATTTATTTTTATACTATATATGCCTGCCGGTAAACTATTAAAAAAGAAACTTCCTTCTCCTGTTGAAGTTGGACTTGAAGCACATCCTTCATTACATGCAGGACATATGTTTTCTGATGCTAAAATACCTCCTGTTTGTTGACGATATTTTCCTCCAACAGAATAAAATCCATTAGGAGCTAGATTTGTCAAACCTGCATCTGTATATATTTTAGTTGCATTTGCAAAAGTTGTTCCGTCTAAATAATAATTTACTGTTATACCCATAATTTAAATTTTAACATCCACAACATGCATCAGATGCATCTGTAGATGAATAACACATTTGTAGTTGCGTAGCTGTTCTCAAATCATATACTAAATATAAATATTCAGTTGTATCATTTGGCATTGTAAAAGTACTAAAATATTTTTGTGGTGCTAACGTTACATCAGTTGTTAAAAATTGACTTACTGATTGAATTTCATCAAATAATGCATTTATACTTGCAGGATTATTTTGATAATTTGTATCACTTCTTAAAAATCCAAATTTATCTTGAGCTACATTAAATACATAATCGTCATTTGGTTTTAGTACTGTTCCTAGTTGTACTATAGAACCATTAACAGGAATAGAAGCTGTTCCTTGTCCTCCTGTTGTTTCAATATAACTAGAAACTAATGGAACAAAACTTCCTGATACAAATGGTATTTGTTGTGAAATTAAAGGTCCACTATAAGAGCCTTGTGAATATCCATAATATCTTGTTATTAATGCATTTGCATTTGCAGAGCTAGTAACTACAATAGTTCTTACTTTTATAATTGGCGCAGCAGGACAACTAACTGTTAAAGATAAACCACCGACATTTCCACCTTGTGCTGACACAGTTATAAAAGCAGTTGTAACAGTTAAACTATTTTTGTCAAATGTTAATGAAGATGAACTAGTTATTGGACCTGATGTAAATGTAGTTCCGTTATAAACAGCATCTATTGTAAATGTTGTGCCTCCACCTAATATAGGAGCTAACCATGCAAGTGTTACAATACCTACTTGTTCTCCTAATTCTACAGTAAATGATTGAGGTTCAGCCGGTTCTAGTAAATCATATTGAGTAGTTATGCCACATTTCTCTGTTTGAGCCTCTGCAGGTAACTTTATACAATTGCTTCCTAAAACATATTCATTCATGTAAGGGTCATAACCACCTAGTTTTTGTGTAGAAAAAGAATCAATAAACAAATCTCTAAACCAACCTCTCATTCCGCTTTCTGAAATAACAGTTAGTTTTTCATTTTGAGCACTTGTTCCTTTAAGTTGTAACACAGCACCTCTTTTAGAATCAGTAAAATATTTGTCATAACCATAACACACAAAACTTTCAGGATTATTACTAATACCATAAACTTCTTCTCTTGCAATTTGAGTTCCTAAAACTTGCGGATTAGTAGTTATAGCACCACCCCCTGCAGCATCAGAAATTAAATTCTTGCCCGCTAAAACATATGAAATTTTATCTTCTTGTAACACAAGTATATCAGTCTTACGACCAAATAATTTTTGTACAGGACCAAATGAGTCTTCTAAATTTTTAAAGTTTTGTGTACTAAAATTAAATTCATTTAATCTATTAACATTAGCTTCATCACTATAACGCCCACTAAAAGTTAAATCAGAAAATCTATGTGCTTCTCTATAGTCTTGTTCTGCTACAGTTATAACTCTATTACCAATAAAAACTTCCGGACCTTGAATAGAATCTCTTATTTGTATACTTTCTGCTCCATTACCAAAAGCATAACAATTAAACAGCGTAGTTTTTATAATAGCTGAAACAGTTGTAGTTTGAGTTCTATTACCTGCTAATATTTGCGCATTTGTTCCACCACCATGTAACCCTGTTGAAGGTATAATAGGATAACTTTGGTCTCCTTCATACCACACATCTTGTATAGCAGGTTGTGGTTCAGTTTCAAATATCATTGTATCGTCAGTTCTGAATATTGTATATTCTACAGTTGCTGTAGACCTTCTCTTATCTCTTTGACCTACACCTGAACAAGATATTGTACCTGTACAAGCTAAAAATATTTCACCATTTGTTTGGTTAATTACAAAACGCCATTTATTATTATCTAAATCACCTGCATTAAACCCACTCATTTGAGCCTGAGCTCTTGTAGGACCTAACTCTGATACAGCGAACGTAGGTGTTGCTACAGTAGCTAAATAAGTATTATTAGGAGGATTTGCTGCAGATGTAGAACCACCTGTCCATGAACCATCATTTAAATATTGAGCAATATTTTCACCAACCCAAAAATTTATAATATCTGTATAAGCCGCATTAGATACTACATTAATTTCTAATTTATATATACGTCTATTACAATTATTATTACCATCTCCCGTACCTCTTCTTTTAAACTCAAACTCAAATCTAACTTTTGAGCCTGCAGGAATATCTATATTTGTAGATGGACTAGCTTGATATAATTTTTCAGCAAATGACACCGTTACAAAAGAACTTGTGCCTGAGTTGTCAGTAAAATCACTTCTCTTTCTACTAAAAGACGATTTAGGGTCTACAACAGCATTAAAATCATTTGTATTCATTTTTACATAAACACCTGCAGGAATAGTTAATACATTGGGTAATTCAATAAAATCTTCTGCTTGAGCTTTTTTCTCTAATACAACAGTAGTTGCACATCTTAATAAAGGACCACTTGTATCTGATTTAACTGAAAGTCTTGTTCCTTCAGAAACTTTTTGAGCATTCTCTCCTTCTAATAAAAAATATGAAGCAACTGAAGCAGGGTCATTAAAAAACTGATTACAATAAATAGTTTCATAACTTCCTGCTGATGGTTTTAAAACAAATTTATATCTTTTTGCCCAAAAAGGAGGTTTCATGTCCACAGGTATATTTGCTGTAATAGTGTTTTTTGTATCAGATAATCCACAAGAAACATGAACTGTAGAATTAGGAGCTAATATAGCTGTAGATGAACGATTAAATTCATCCATATAAACAATACCAAGAGAATAATCTCTATCACTATGTAAACTTTCTGTTTCACTAATATCTTGCCATGTAGCAGATGCTATGGCTATAGTAAAAAACTCAAATACAGTATTAGTTGGTGTTGCTATATTATCAACCCAAACCATAGCAGGAAATTGAAAAGAAACAACATTACCAACAACAGTACTTTGTATAGCACCAACTCCCGGATATGGATTGCCTGTATTAATTCCGGAGGTATATGCAAATAATGTATCTAATGTATTAGGCATATCACAGTTCCATATGTCTGTCCATGTAGTGCCCAATGTACAAGCGTTTGCTATAGCTTGATTTACTCCCACAGCTCCAATTAAAGCTTGAAATTCAACTGAGTTAATCATGTTGTTTACACTAGTATAGTTTGTTGCTAATGTAAAAACAAAACTCATGTCTACATTATTTACAGTTGAACCCGGAGCTGTACCACCGGTAAAACTATCATGATTAAATGTAAAATCTAGTGTAAACTGAGCTCCTACTTTTAATAATAAATTTGATAAATCTATTGATGCAACAGTTTGTGCAATAGTTACTGAACTTCCACTAATAGTATAATCACCATCTGAAAGTGTTGGCGTTACGTCAGAAACACCAATTGATTGACTGACTAATGTAGGTGTGTAAGTAAAATTACAAACCTCTTTATTTACATCAACTAAATCATATCCTTCATAATAATTTCCGTAAATTAAACGATTACCAATTAAAGTTTGTGCTTTTGCTAACAAAGGAACATTATCATATAAACGTCCTAATTGGTCTACAGGTAATATAGTAAATATTTGATTTGAATCAAATACTATACTTACCTCTTCATTATCATTATATCCTTCTTGTATTTTTACAAATTTATCTATAACATTTATTAATGTACCACCTGATTCTTTAAATAATACTTCTATAGATTTTACTAAAGAACTACCTGTGTTAAAAGATACGTTTACAGTATTTCTATTGTTTAACATACCGTCATTTAAGATATCACCGTTTAATAAAAAACCTTTAGGCAAAAAAGCAGGTTTAGACCATTGAGATGTTGCCGAAAAATCGTCATCAGAATATTCATATCTGTAAGCAAAACATAAAAACTTGTTTTCTAAATAATTATTACTAGCTTGACTTTGTATTAATGTTATAGGTGGACTAGCAATAGGTGGTTTTTTTATAACCAATATTGATTCAGCTGTAAATACATCTATTAAGTTAAACGGGTTTTCATAATTTCTAGTTACGTTAAAAAATCTTGGAGGATTTATATTGTCTGTAAAAAATATTAAATTTTCTACTTTATTAATCCCTGTAATTAAATTAGCAGGATTAAAATTTAAAGTAGTGTTTACTCCTGATGCACCTTCTTTTAAAGATATTAAATGGTATGTTGTTGTATTAGATTGTACATCAAAAGAAACTATCATATCAAGTTTTCCTGTTGTCCCTACAGTATAAGCAGGGTCATGTACAAAAAAGTAAATAGTTTCTTCTGCACCATCTTCAAAAGCTCCAATACATCTTGCCGATGCACTTAAAGCTGTTCCATTGAATGAAAGTGTAGTTATTTGAGTATTTCCTTTTGAGTTTTCTACTGAACCTATTTCTGATGCCTCTGTTGAGCCTAGCCTTACATTTAACGCATCTATATATTGTCCATTAGGAATTAAGCGTTCATCAACGCTTTTATTCATTTTACCTTGTATAAAATTTCTTTGAGTAGTAGCCATATATTACTTTATCCATTTATCTTGACCTCTCATATTTTGTATAAGACGACCCGGATGAATATTACTTAATCTAATTTTAGCATTTCTTAATAAAGCACTTTTGTTTTTCTTAGCTCTATTAACAATATATTCTTGAACGCCTAATTTACTATTTAATATTGCATATTGTATGTATGCATAAACATAATCTTCAAACATTTTATTAACTGTAACTAAACTGTCATCTCCATTTTCCATACCATCAGTAATATATTCTAAAATACACAACTGATTATTCATAGCAGAACTAAAATTAATTACACCTGCTTTTTTATCTATACGAAATGTAGGATTGGAATTAGCTGTTTCTGTGTTTAATCCCCAAGATGCACCTATACTCATATCAAAAGCCCATGCACCATTTATATTATAACCCATTCGCCCATTAAAAGGTGAGTTTTGTTGTATATACATTGTTCTTTGTGTGCTAGCTAATCTTTCTTTTGTAAACTCTGAATTTTCAGGTTTTAAAATATTGCCATTTTGGTCAAACAATATGTTTGCATTATTATCTTGCAGATAAGCTGATGCACTATTAATTTGTATGTTTTCTTGCAATGGTCTTAAAACACCATTTATAGATAATGATATTCTCACCCAACTCACATAATCAGCGGGTAAGGTAAATCTTAGTTGGTCTCCAACTTGTAGTTCTAATGCTTTTATTTCTTTAAATGCATCATAATTTAATTCCATTACAGCTCGTTTTGCATGAAATAATATTTTGTATCTTTCTTCGTTATTTACTAAAGAATGATTTCCATCATACATTAATAAAAAGTTAGTCACGATATCAGCTAAACTTACATACTGATACGAACCCCAATTAGCATCCTGTGGAGTTGTATTATCGTTTGTCCAATATTTATATTCTGATATATATGCCATTATTGTTCGTCTTGGTTTTCAATTTGTTCTTGTCCTAAAGCGTATTGAACAACTTCAGTTTCTCTAATTTCCATTCCTGCAAATTGTAAAATTTTATTTACTAAATCTTGAAAGTAATCTAATGGAAGCTCAAAATCTTGATAACTTGGAGTTATACTAAATTGCGGTTGTTGTGCAGCTCCTAATGATACATATGTCCATATAGGAGTAGCGGGATATCTTATGTATTGAGCTTGTAATTGATTTGCTGCGTTTATAGATGATGGAAAAATAGTTAATGTAGATGATTCGGTAGTGTACGCAGGGTATGTAATTGTTGGTGCTGTGTATAAAGAATTGTTCAACAAAGTTATTTTACTGTGACTAGCTCTTTCAGCCTCACCCGTAAAAGTAACACCATCAGCTTTAAATGCTAAAACTTTATTTATAAAATAAAAATCTGAACCCGTTGTTACTACTGAAGGAAGTTGATAGGTATTAATACCACCTATATTAGTCAATGCAGCTGTTACCGAAAACATATCAATAACTTCTACTAAACCTTTTTTTATGTCAGCATATCCTGTTCCTTGAGCTCTTGCATTTTCTTTATTTACCTGATTGTTATATTGATAGAACACATCCTCAAATAAATCTAACTGAGCTTGTTGTGCATATAAGTTAAAATCAGTAGGTGTTAAGTATCCGTAATTATTCTTATTTAAGATAGCTAAAACAGCCTCATATACTTGTTGAATCATTTGTAATCTTTTTTACAAAGATAATCAAAAAAAAAAGAGGCTTAATTATTAGCCTCTTCTTATATTAATTAGTTTTCTAATCGTTTTTCTAAAAGTTTTAAAGCTTCTATACCCTCGTCTGATTGAAGATATGATGCCATTATAAATAATGGGTCTTCACCAAATGGTATTGTAAGCATTCTTTTTTTATTAGAAGTAGTATTAAAATGTACATCCCTTTTATTGTTTTTAAATATCAACAATTTATTATCTACAAACAATTGAACTTTTGACTGCAATATTAACATTGGGTCATTAGTCATGTTTAATAAATCTGCAGGGTATTTTCTTGCAAACACAAGCATATCTCTTTTTAATTCAGATGTTGAGATTTTACTTATATCTCCAAACAATACTCTACCAATCATTTCTAATTGAGATAAAGACATTTGTCTTGCTAAAATTAATGCATCCACTTCTGAATTCATTATATCCACATCTTCTTGCGCATCTTTTGCTTGATTTATTACTTCAAACTGCACTCCGAAACCCGGATGCATATTTAAAAATAATTGTAACACTTGATTTGTTCTTGGTACTGCTAACATCCCATCTTCAAAAATAATAGGGTCTAAAACCACATTCCCATCTTGTTCATCTATAAATGGAGATTTTTGATTTTTAGCATAACGAAGAGGTCTATTAATACCTTGTTCTTCATCAAAATGCATTAAGGGAAATCTTTTACTATGTTGGGAAGCCAACATGTATGATAAGGGAGTTTTATCTCCCGCTAGTCTGTAGACTTGGTCTACGAATTTGTTGCTTTTATTCATTTGATTATAATTTAATTAAAGTTAAAAAAAAGGGGAGAAATTAATCTCCCCTTAATAATTGTTCTACTTATGCTTGAAATAAGAAGAAATTGTTAGCACCTAAAGTACAAACACATCTTTCAGAAAGGTAGTTGACTGTCATAGCATCTAACTCTTGATTTTGTGCTCCACCTGCTGAACCTGTAATCCAAGACTTGTAACGTCTATCTTCAGTTTCAGAAGCTCTGTATCTAACATGTAAGAAAGGTCTCTTAGCGTTTTTACCAAGTATTTGGTCATAAACAGTAGTTGAACCTGCAGGAACTAAAAGTCCATTGATTGAACCACCTACTAATCCACCTCTCATTGTTGGGTCATTTAGATATTTCCACTCTGATTTGTAAAAGTCATAACCTCTTCTAAATCCTGTGAATCCTAAATTTAACGCCATTTCTTCATCGTTGTCAAATAATCCGTAAGACGAACCACCTGCACCGTAAGAATTTTGAGCTGCTAACATATCATCTATATCAAATGAGAAGTTTCTATTAACGAATATTACGTTTTCTTCAATAGAACCTTGCTTATCTAATCTTGAGATAATGCTATCAAAACCTGCTAAATCAACAGGATTTCCTGCACCCCAAATATTCCCTCTGTTTCCTACAACGTAGAATACACCTTCAGAACCTTTGTTACCTGCATCAGCATAAACAGCTTGTGTTGCCACACCTGAACCTGCTTCAGCCGGAACTGCTTCTACCATAGAAGTTTCTAAGTAATCATCAAAACGTAGTCTTGTTTCATGCTCAGACTTCATGTACCACATGTATCCTGATGCTCCGTCTTCAGTAGTAATTTCAATCCATCCAATTTGTGCCATATCAGAACCTGATACTTGGTACTTATCTTTTAAGATAATTGGAGAATTTTCAAAAATGAAATCAGAAGAAATTAATCCGCCTTCCATTCCTGTAACACCTTTTTTGAATTCAGAACCATAAATAAATACAGATACTGTTCCTGCATAAGCTGCAAGTCCTGCTGCTTCGTAAAAACTAACTGTAAAACTATCAGCTGTAACTGCAGTAATAATACCTTTGTTAGTTAATGTAGAAGCTGCAGTATCATCTGATACCATAACTGTTTGACCTTTTCTGAAACCAATCTGTCCTGCTGCTCCTGCGGGAGCTACTGAACCTGATGGTTGTCTTGCCGGGTCAATTTGAGCTACAGGAACTGTAAAAGTTTCATTAGGATTTCCTGCTGCTGCTCCACCTAATACACACGCTGTATATTTAATGTGAAGTCTTCCTTGTTCTGCCCATTTTATAAGGTCAGAATTTGAAGGCATTTCTGCACCAACCATTCTTAAGAATGATGATACTGTTCTATTACCATATCTCTCAAACTCTTTTTCAAAAGTATCCGGTAGATACTGATTCAAATAGTTAAATTGAGTATTGCTAATGTAATTTGATGACAACGCCACCTGTTGAGCACTTGGCTGCAACTGAAACGTTGGGTTTGCTAATACTGCCATAATTTTTAATTTTTAATTTTTGTTAAACTAATTTATTTTTCTTGTACTTTTAATCCTTAAACCCGAACCTGAATCCGAATTTAAAGCTCTAACTTTCATGCCTCCCTTTTGAGTTGAAACTTCAGGTGTTCTACGGACATTCATATTGACATTTTTTGTCTTACGAACTAATCCATCTACACCTTCAGATTTGCCTTGCTCATAAAAGAACTTAGCATACTTTTCGGGATTCATTGCAAGTGATAAAGCTCTGTGGTAACCTTTGGCATCATCAATCATTCCTGTTTCTTGATTCATATATTTATTTATGAAATTTAAAACATTAGATTGTTTACTTTTTAACTCTGATGCATCACCGGGACTATAGGTAATTTTTTTATCGCCTAACTCAAACTCAAAACCTTTGAACTCGTTAGAAAAAACTTCATTAGTTTTTTGTCTAAACCAATCTTGTTTTTTCTTAGTCACTTCCTCATTACTCTTTGCACTCTTCAACCTTTGCTCCTGCTCTTCTTTATATTTACTAGCTTCAGAATTTTCAACCGTTCTTGACTCAAGAGGTTGTTTATATTGTTCTTTCTGCTGTGTAAAATAATTTCTTGCTTTTACAACTGCTCTTTTCTTTGCTAACTTTTTCTTCTTTATAGCTTTTTCATCATCTACATCTTCATCATATGTATAATCGTCTAATAACGCATCTACATCTTCAGAATCAATAGCTTCATCAGTAGCTAAAAAATACTCTGCTAACAAATTATCAGGCTGCATAGCTTCAAAATCTCTATTTAAAGAAACATAATCTGCTATACCTCTGCCTGTATCTTTTTTAAACTTTAAAAAAGCTGTAACATCTTCCGGTAAGTCAGGTGTTACTTCTTTTTCTTGCATTAACTCATCAAATGAATTAATTTCTTTATTATATCTTTTACCTAAAAAATTTAAAACTGACTCATCAGTTAATTCTTCTTTAAGTTCGGTATTTTTTTCTTCAAGAACTACTTCTGCTGTCTCACCTTGTTCTTCTTTTAATTTGTGAGTATCTAATAATTCTTGTTCTATTTCAGCTGTACCTTTTTCAGGTCCACTTACTTCTCTTACCTTAATGTTCTCTAGATTCATTTTATTCATTTGATTTTATTTTAATTTATACAAAGTTACATAATATATTAGAAAAAATTTAACCCGTTTATCTAGGGTCAAATTCTGCCATATCAAAACCATCTAAGCTATCTTCATTAGACTCAAATGATTGAGGTGGTAAATTATTTTTCTTTTGATTTATAAGATTTGATTGTTGAGTATTTTGTTGGCTTATTCTTGCTGACTTAGATGTTTCTCTTTCTTTTTCTCTAGTTTGCATTAATTCTGCATCTACATTTCTAAGTTGCATGTTCATTTCAAATTCTTTATCCATTAAACCTGCTTTTAATTCAGCTTCAACTTTTAATTTTTCAATTTCAAAAGCAACATCAGCTTGACGATATTGCATTTTCGCTTGAGCTTCCATTTGAATTTTTTGTTGAGAAATTTGACCTGCCATTTGTTGAGACTTTAAATTTTGAGCTGCAGCCATAGCTTGCTTCATAGCTTCTTTTTTATCGTCTTCTTCTTGCTTTCGTCTTCTTTTTAATTTTAATAATTGATTAGCTAATTTTAGATTTTTTAATTGTCTAATATCAATAGCATCTTCAAGGTTTATATCTCCTTTAGATAAAGCCATATTAATATTTTGCTCTAACAATTGTCTTTGTTCTTCATCAGGTGCTACTTCAATAAATATTCCAAAGTCATATATATATAAGTCTTGTATATCATTTAAAATAGAAACATTAAACTTGCCTATTTGATTTATAAACTCATCTTTGAAATCCGAATACTCTAAAACATCTGCAACCCTATAAGATAAAGCTTCTGCTAAAGTTCTATATACATATAAACTTGCATCTAAAATATGTCTAGTTGCTGTGTTAGAATTTAAAGCTGCTAATTTCTGTACACCAACTAAAGCGTTAGGGTCAGGAGTAGAGCCATCTCTAGCTTCATTTAAACCTGTAACAGTTCTAATCATATCCATATAATGATTATAATTAGTAATTAACATTTGTGTTTTACTTGCACCACTACTAGATGTTAATTGTTGTATAGGAACTCTTGCTTGATTAAACTCTCCGTCTTGAGTATAACTTCTACCAACAACACTACCTGTTTGAAAATATAAACGTAAAGCATCTTCAGGATTATATGCTGCTCCCGTACCTAAATCTACTTCATTCAAACCATCAGCATCAATAAAGACTCCATCAGGAACAACTTTAGCTATTACTTGTTGGAGTTTTAAATGTGTAATTTGAATTAAATCTGCAAATGGTATCATTCTTCTAGTTAAAGATTCTATAGAACCTTTATACATTCTTGGAGCTACAGCTACATAATTAGGTATAGCATGTTGTGAAGCGGATTTGGGACGTACCATGTTTTCTGATAACTTCCATTTTAAGATAAAATTAGTACCCATTACCATTACACCTTCATACCATACATCAATACGTTTGCTAACTTTTTCAAAATTACCTTCTTCCATTACATCTTCAGGAGGATTAAATTGGTCATCTTTTTCAATTACCTTACTTCCTCCACCATCATATTTTTTCTTTTTATATACAAATTCTTTAGTAGTTTTATAATTAAAATACATAAGTGTTGCTGTATCTCTATAAAAAATACTATTTTGAAAATATTGTGCAGTATTAAAATAATCATACCAACTTTGACTGTATTTACTTATTTCTTCTAAATCTTCTACAGTTAATGTTGGCTGTATTTTTATCAATTCTGTTATTGGAACTGTTTTAATTTCGCCCCAATAAAAACAATCTTTAAAATGCTTATCTTCTGTATAACTATAAACTACGTTTGCAGGGTCTACATATGAAATCTCAACACCTGAACCTAATAAAAATTCATGTTTTGCAACTCCAATACCTAAAACAGTAATATCATAATCAATTTGTTTTCTAATATCTTCGTAATGATTATCTTGAAACAAAGTATTAATAGCCTCTTCTTCAGCTATTTCAATAGCAGGCTTATAATTTAAATTCATATATAATGACAACTCTTCATCTGTAGTTGGCAAACTATCTGCATTAACTATAAACGGGTCTACATTAAAATCTTTTTGTATATCTTGTAATATATCTTTTGCAGCCATTTGACCTTCCACTACATCTTGATATTTGCTTCTTTTTTGTTGAGACATTGCATCTTGCGCATACGCCTGTACTTTAAATAATCTGTCAGACATTCCATTAACAACTATGTCTACAAACTTTGGTATAATTGGAACAATAGACCAATCTAAGTTTAGATAACTTAAATCTCCATCAATTGCTAATTCGTTTTTATATTTTCCTATTGACTGTTCACCTCTTGCATAAAGTCTTAATCGGTTGAACATTTGCCATTGACTATAATATCTACAACCAACTCCGTCTTTTCTAAACCACTCGTATTGAATAGCCTGTCCTATTTGTAACCCAAATGTTTCTGTTTCTTTTTCGGCATCTGTAACAAATTGACTAGGGAATCCTGCGGAAGTGATATCTATATTAATTTCTTTCATTTACAATATTTCGCTAATAGTTCCTGTGTTCGTGTATCTTGCAAAGTTAATGCTTATTTTTGACTCTTTTTTGATTGGTAAATATAAGTGTTTTTGATTTGCCATTATAGCTAACCCTGAACTAATCGTAGCATCAAACTTTGTTCTGTTAGATATATCAAATTTTGCCCAATCTTCTAATGTTCTTGTAAAGTACATAGAGCCCATATCATCTAGCTCTCTAAAGGACTCATCTAAATCCAATCCTACATGTTTTTCTATGTATGATTCTACAGCTGATGCATGTGATTGTTTTACATCTTCACTAGAGTTTGGAATACCTCCTAGTTCTCTTTCAGTTTTTGATAATTTATTAAATACTTTATCAGGTCTATTCATACTAAACCCTCTATATCCTCTATTTTTAAAGTGATACAATAATCTTGGCTTATTGTTTTCACACAATATAGGCATGCCATAAAACACACAAGCCATCAAAACTTCTTCAAAAAATATTTCAGCTGTTTGTGGTCTAGCTACATATTCTAAAAAAAATTCATTACTAGGTGCTTCGTCCATATTAAATTTAGTCATTCCATGCAAAGCTCCGTTAGAACCACCTCCACCAACAACTCCGGATATATCATATGAATCACAACCAAAAGAACCTATGTGTTCATTAGCAGGATATTTAATTCCATTTTTTAAATAAAATCTATTTTGCATTTCTTTTTTAGGAGTCCATCCTACATTAAATCTTCCTTTCTTGTCAGGTCTAAATATTACTTCTGTATCTTTAATACCGTCTTTCCAATAAAAACTTCCTCTTGTTGTATGATGTTCTATTATTAAAGAATCATTATAATCAATCTGTTGATATATCTTAGTTAAATTAAACAAAGACTGTTTACTTTCATCTCTAAATGCATGTGATTCTGTTCTAGGAAATTGTCTGTAGTATTCATTAAGAGCATCAGCATCATTTTTTAAAGAATCAACTTCGTTCTGCCAATACTCTATAGCACCGACTCTAATCTTCTGATTATCAATGCCTAACACAGGAGTTGAAGGAGAATGTAAAACAGGCATACCGTATCTGTCAATAAACCCTTCCATATTCCATTCCATAGGAATAAACAAATTATATAAACCACTTTTAGTTTGACCGTTGGCATTTCTTTTTGTAGGGTCAGAGTCTTCAAATAAATTTTTAAAATTATCTCCACCTTTACTTAATGCATTAGATGTTGAACCCATCATACATTTGCCAATTATTTTACTACCTAATCTTAAACAAGTTTTTGTAACTCTCCAATTATTTAAAATATTATTAGGCTTTAACCATTTTCCACTTTCATCGTGAACTAATAATAAAAGTTTTTCACCATCATAGGAATTATCATCAGTATTTTTCCAATCTATTGTAGTATCTAATCCATCAAGCTCTTCGCTTTCAACTAGATACATATTTTTTTTTGTAATTTTAGATGCAGGAATTCTAAATGCTAATTCAGTTTTTGGCTTATCCATTCCATCTTGAATAGGTTTAAAAAAGAAAGGTAAATTATTCCCAATAGGAACAACTTTATCTGTAAACATTTTTTTTGCATCAGAACCTGTTTTAGATAAAATACCTACTCTAGCATCCTTAGCTAATGTTCCTGTATTTATACATTCAGATGAACCCATAAAAGAAAACCCTGAACGTCTTATTTTTAAATAACATAATCCAAAACTTCTTTTATCAGCTTTGCATGCTTCCCAATAAATAAAAAACAACCTGTTTGCCTCTCTATAATCAGGAAAACCTATATCTATTTTAGTCCATTGTAAATACACATAATGAGAACCTGTAATATATGTTGGTTTACCTTTATTATAAAACCAAAAACCTTCTTCTCTAAAATCAAATTCCTTTTCAATATAATCAATCCATTGATTTTTAAAAACTGAGTTTTGATTGTTCCATTGAAATATAGAAGGAATTCTTTTTAAAACTTTAGGATATTCATGTCTTTCCCAATACTGTTCGCTTGTCTTTTCCTTTCTTTTATTTATAAATTCAGGCTGTTTAGGAAGTGCAATATCTACACCATTCATTTGAATAATCTTACCTATAGTTCCATTAGTTGATATAACAACGATTCCATATTTTTCGTCAAATCCATACTCCCAACTCTTTCTTTTGTTTTTATTAGTAAGAACAGATTTTGGAATTACATCATATAATTCTGTATATAGTTTACTTAGACCTTCTTTCTGCAAAACCTTGATTGGTGTTAGTTTTAGTTAGACCTTTACTCTCAATATTTATAACTTCTTGTTCTTGTTCTATTCTAGCTAATATTTCAAACGCATCAAATATAGCAAGTTTTTTTGTTGCAGCTGCATTTTTTAATCTATCAGCTGACACATCATCTTCAGTTCCTGTAACAATTTTTTCTTTTGCAACATTAATTAATTCTTCTACAGCTTTTTTTGCTGCATCGATAATTTTTAATTTTACTTCGTTGCTATTCATAATTTAACTGTTATGAATTGTGACATAATACGATACATTAAAACTCCATCAACAGTAAATTCATATTCACTTTCGGGTTTAAAAACAACTTCATCTCCGGCTTTTATTCCATGATAAATTAATTCTTTATTTGGATATCTAACAACACCAACTAATGGTTCGTATTTAACTATCTTATCTATATAATATTCTTTACTCAATATAGGTTCTACAAAACAATATTTATCATGAGCATGCCATTCATTATTAGTCTTGTATAAAAAAAATTGGTCGTTTTCTATAAAAAATAAATTGTCTTTAAAATAACTTTTACCACTTTTTTCAACGCCTTTCATGTCATAATATATTTTAAAAACATTATGATGAACTAAAAGAGTATCTCCTATTTTTATAGGACCACAATAATTTAAAGGTAAATGTTTTACAACAGCATAACGGTTTGAAAATTTGTGGTCTTCCTGTGAAGTACTTACAATTAGTTCTACATCGCCATGTGTTCTTGTGTTATCGTATCGTTTTCCTTTTAAAGGTTCTACGATAAAGCTGAAAGGTGATTGCATTTGATTTCATTAATTAAAGTTTATATTAAATTCTATAGAAACAGGCATTGTTTCATTAAATTGTTTCCATAGTTTGATTTCGTTTTTTTGAATAACATAGATATTGTAACAAGAAATATCTGAGTCATATTTAATTAAATGAATAGAATAGCTTCCACCTAAAACTTCTTGTCCTACTAAGTAATGCATAGCACCTGACTTATAATCAGGACCAACTGAAATTTTTCTAATATCCATTATATTAAATTTATAGATTAGCTTAAGTTTTCTATTCTATATTGTATTTTTATTTTTACTGTACCACCACCTGTAGCTGTATTCGGTCCACCTAAGTCTAACGCTTCATTAACTCTACATTGTCCATTATTATTATTGTCTGTATCAACTTTTGAGAGGTTTACATAAACATCAGCAGAACTATTTGCAATCGTACTGTTAATAGCAGCAAAGGGTCTGTATATAGTTGCAGACGAACCTGAATAGCTAATGAATAAATCTGATGGTAAATTAAAAGCAGGAGATACAAAGTCTAAATAAAACAAAGCACTATCAACTACAAGAACTTGATTTGCACCCGGTGCAGCTACTAACTCTACCGGACTTGAACTTAAAGTTTTCATTGCTGCATTAGAAATACTAATTGTTTTTGTTAAAAGGTCACTTGAACTTGCTTGAGCTTGCCATTCTAAACCTGAGTTTGATGCATTTTTAGCTAGTACCTGATTGGCTGTACCTACACTATTTGCTTCATCATTGATTTGGTCAACAAAAATATTCAACCATTTTTTAGTTGTTGTTCCTAAATTAACAGCTGAGTCTGTAACAGGAATAATTGCTCCTGTTGAATTTAACTGACCATTTGTAGTAATGTTAGTAGGTAAAGCAATTGTTAATGCTTGACCACTACCTGAAGTTACTATTTCATTAGTTGTACCACTTATAGTGAATGATTGACTAGATAAATTAACCGAAGGAGTTCCTGTATTAGAATCTCCTAAAAACTCTAATGAACCACTAACATAATTAGGAATATTTAATACTCCTGCAGATAATGTTGAGACTCCTGATGAACCTGTAGTTGTTAAACTTGTAAAATTTATAGCAGGAAAATCTAATAAATTACCTTGACCTGATATATATTCAGCTGCAGTACCTGCAAATGAAAACTCTAAAGAAGCAGCTACAGTAGGAGTTGTAACTGAAACATCTAATGCATCACCCGCTGTTGTTGCCGCTACACTTGTAACTGTTCCACTCCCCGATGTTGCATTCACCCACTCTAAACCGGTGTTAGCTGCATTTTTAGCCAATACTTGAGCCGCTGTTCCTAATCCGTCATTAGCATCTGCAATATCTTTTGTCCATGTAGTTTTCCATCTATTTCCGTCACCACCTAAATCTATCAGTTGGTCAGTAACAGGAATTACATCACCCGTACTACTTAGTGTACCCGGTATTGTTAAAGCAGTAGGAATAGAAAATGTAACAGTACCACTTGCTTGTGTTGTTGTAATTTGGCTTGTAGTTCCTGCTAAAGTAACTACTTCACCATTAGCGATTGTTTGAGCTGTTGTACCATCAGTAATGTCCCATGAGGTCATTGAGCCTCCACCTGCTTGTGCTTGCCATTCTAATGCATTTGATGCATTTTTAGCTAGTACTTGATTTGCAGTACCTGAACTATTTGCACCATCCGCTATGTCTGTTGAAAATAATTTAGCCCATTTGTTACCCGTAGTACCTATGTTATATGTATCATTAGCTGTAGGCACTAATGCACCCCCACTATTGAATTGACCCGGAGTTGTTATGTTTGTAGGAAACGCAAATGTAACTTCTTGATTTAAAACAGTAGCTGTAAGTTGGTTTGTAGTTCCTGTAAATTTTAATTGTTCTGTTGGTAAATCTATAGCTCCTGTTGTAGTACCGTCAGATATAGTTAATGTTTTATCGTTAGTGTTAGCTTCTTGCCTCCATTCTAAACCGGTGTTACCTACGTTCTTAGCTAAAATTTGATTTGCAACTCCAAAATTCCCTGTAGCATCAGCAATTTCTTTAGTGAAAAAGTTTAGCCACCTGTTTACTGAACTACCTAAGTTTGCAGATATATTAGTTGTAGGAATTATTGCTCCTAATGAATTTAACTGACCTCTTGTAGTTATGTTTAGAGGTAAACGAATTGCAACTGATTGACCTGCAGGATTTGAAGTATCTATCTCATTGGATGTTCCAACAACAGATAATGATTGTGTAGATAAGTCAACAGTAAAACTTCCTGAATTACTTGTTAGTACATTTAATGAATTACCTATTCCAACTGATGACCACTCTAATGCATTTGCTGCACTTTTTCTTAAAAATTGATTTGCAGTACCTGAACTATTTGCATTATCTGCTATATCTGTTGAAAATAATTTAGCCCATTTCAATGCTGTTGTTCCTATATTAAAAGTTGTAGCTGTAGGAATTATTGGTCCTCCACTATTAAGTTGACCCGGAGTTGTTATGTTTGTTGGGAAAGCTATCTGCATTGTTTGTGCACCATCACCTGTTGTAGTGATTTGATTAGCTGTTCCTAAAATTCTTAAAGATTGTGTTGGTAAATTTACTGATGTAGTACTTGTATCATATGAACCACCTAAATCATCAACAGTTGCTATAGCTGTATCTACATAAGTTTTAATAGCTAAGGTGCTAGCAATATTTGTGTTACTAGCACCTGTTAAAGCTATACTTGTTATAAATGATGTCCCTGATATTGCTCCATTGAAAACAGTTGTTCCATTAGTTGTGAAACTTGTTGGAACAGTTAATGTTATTACAGAGCCAACATCAGCAGATAAACTATCTATATTAGCAATTCCATCTATATATAAATTTCTCCATTGTAATGTTGGACTACCAATATCATATGTATCATCAATTGTAGGAATTAGCGAACCTCCTATATTACCAAATAAATAAACACTTAAAGCATCTACAGTAACTGTTTTAGTTGCTAAGGATGAATTGTAATCTGTTAATATTAAATAATCGTCAGCTACCGGTGCTATATTTGGGTAACTTGTAGTATCGCTAATTTTTGCCATTTATTCTACTTTTTCTAAAGGTTTAGTCTCGGATTCTGCAGCTACATCTTCAGCAGATTTTACTTCTCCTGTTTGCATATTAATACTGCTATCTTTTCCGTATTTCTTAATCATACTGTTTTCAATAACTGCAAACTCTTCTTTAATAGTATCTATTCCTTTACATAACTGATATTGCATTAATATGCCATCAGCTATTTGAATTTTAGCTTTGTTAAATTCTGTTTGTTTGTCTTGAATTGATTTTAATTCTTGGTCTGTTAATTTCATAATTGATTTAATTTTATTTGTTATACATTAATTTGCAACAAAGATAAGAAAAAATAAATTAGAAATAATCTAACAGCTAGTCAAAGCTGAAGTCCATGAAGACCCGTTCCAACGTCTTGCGGATATGCCATTAGAATACCAACCACCACTAGCGTTTAAAGTACCTGCGGAGTTAGCGTAAAGATTTGTTTGAGACATAAAATTAGCGAAAGTTCCCGAAGTATATACTGTTGTATTAAATCCTTCTTGTTCACATACAGAACTAGCACTTGCACCTCTACCACCGTCATATTTAACATTTATAGCTACTATTGATGAAGCATCTTTATCATATTCATAAAATGAATCAACTGTTACCGGTGTTGTGTTAGGGGGGAATGATGGACTTGATGTATTAATAGCGGGATAACTTTGTCCTGAACCAAATGAATTACCACCTGCGACTAAATCTCTTATTGATATAGCTCCTGTTATATTTCCTGACCCCCATGTACCATAAGCACATTCTCTAGCCATATTTTGAAAATCTAAAGCTCCTGAAGCAGGTATTGCCATTATTTATTTTTTAATAAATCAACCTCAGCTTTAAGCTCTTTAATTGACTCAATTAATAAAGGTACTAATTTAGCATAATCTACTGTTAAATATTCTACACCATCTGCTTCTTCATTATAAGATATAGGTGCTATTTCTACAACTTCAGGCATTATTTTTTGAATTTCCTGAGCATTAACACCAACTTGTCTTTCGTAATTCTCATAACCTAATTCTGCAGCTTTCTCATTTTGCTCGTAATAATAACCACCAATCTGACAAACTTTATCTAAGGCATTTGGAATAGCTCCTTTAAAATCTTTTAATCTTTCATCAGAATAATAAGCTATTATATTACCTGTACATCTTATGGTATTACTTGCTGCAGCAGACGTTCCTACTGAAAGACCATGTCCACTTGCTACATAAAAATGTGCACCGTCAGCAGAAATTGCGCCTTCCCCTATAGTTAGAGTACCATCACCGGCAAATCCTACAATTTTTGTACCAACATCTTCTTGACCACTATTTAATTCGAAAAAATCACCTGAACTATCTAAAGCCATTTCATATAACCCACTAAATACAAGAGAATTACCTGATGAATTAGTTGATAAACCGGAACTACTGTCTAAACTACTAGAGCCACTCCATAGAGCTATTCTATTGTTTGAACCTGAACCTGTTACAGTTCCTGTGTTTGTTGTATAACCTGCTCCGTTAGAAATTTGATTGTTATTAGTTATATTATTTGCATTAGTTGCTCCTGTGTAACCTAAGTTAGCTAATGTCAATGTTCTAGTAGTAAAAGCAGTTATAACACCCTGTGTTAAAGCTACAGTAGATAGAACTGCTGCACCTGCACTAATACCAATATTAGTTGATGTTCCTATAGTAGTGTTTCCTGAACTAGTAACGTAACCTGCTCCGTTTGATAACTGATTATTGTTAGTAATAGTACAATTTAATGTAACAGTACCTGATGTACCACCACCACTCATATTTGTCCCTGCAGTAACGCCTGTAATATCACCTACACTTGTAGTATAACCTGCTCCATTTGTAAGTTGGTTGTTGTTTGATATACCATTAGTTATTGTAACTGTATTGGCAGAACGAGATGTAGTTATATTTGTTCCTCCTGCAATATCAACTGTTTCAGCATTATCAACCACCGCAGTTCCACCACTATCAGCTGTAATTTTCCAACTTGACATTGAACCTCCTGAAGATGTAACGTATCCTGCACCATTTGAAAGTTGGTTGTTATTTGATATAACCGGCACAGTACAGTTTAATGTAACCGTACCACTTGTTCCTCCGCCTGACATGCCTGTTCCTGCTGTTACTCCTGTAATGTCTCCTACGTTAGTTGTATATCCTGAATTATTAGTCCATTGTGATATGTTACCTCCTTTATTAGTAAAAGTTTGAGTATTACTAGCTGTAGTAGTACCTGTATTGGTTGTATAGCCCGCACCATTTGTTATTTGGACATTGTTAATTGCAAAACTAACGTTAGATAGTCCGCTTCTGTTTAATGTTAATGTTCCACTTGTTACGTTACCACCTGTTACAAAATTATTAGAACCTTCTGAAGTAACATAACCTGCACCATTTGTAAGTTGATTATTATTAGTAATAACAGGTACAGTACAATTTAATGTAACTGTTCCACTTGTACCACCACCACTCATTCCTGTTCCGGCAGTTACTCCTGTGATATCACCTACACTTGTTGTGTATCCTGCTCCGTTAGTAAGTTGATTATTGTTAGTTATTGTGTTAGAAATAGTAAGAGTACCACCGCTTGACGTAGAAGTTAATTCTGTTTGTATACCTGCGCCTTGTGCAAAAGTAACAGTCTCTCCATTGGTTACATTACTTGTTTCTGTACCATTACCTTCTTTTAAAGTCCAAGAAGACATAGAGCCTCCTGATGAAGTTACATATCCACTATCATTAGTCCATTGACTAATATTACCTCCCTTATTGGTGAAAGTCTGTGAGTTGGATGCAGTTGTTGTTCCCGTATTTGTTGTATAACCTGCTCCGTTAGTTAATTGATTATTATTAGTTATGGAGTTGTTAAATGTTACAGTTTCGTTAGAAGCTTGATTTAATGTAATAGTACCACCTCCCGAAAGTCCTGTTCCTGCAGTTAATGTTATAGTTGCATTATTAACTGTTGGTAAAGAGCCTGCTGTTATATATCCTGAGTTATTAGTCCATTGAGAAATGTTACCTCCTTTATTAGTAAAGGTTTGTGAATTACTTGCATTAGTAAATCCTGTAGCAGTTAATGTACTTAATCCTTGTCTAGTTAATGTTAATGTTCCTCCTGATTGGGATGCGCCTGTAACGTAATAATTATCATTATTATCATTAGGATTAAATGTAATAGTATCTGTAGCGTTATTTGTAGTAATAGACATTCCTCCTGTTGCTACAAAAGTCATTGTATCATTATTGCTATCTGCTACTACAGTATTTTGTCCACTTACAGCAAAGTTTTTATATATGGCTTGTGATGAGCCTTTGTCTGCGTTAGTTAAAGTTACAGCTCCACTTGTTCCACCACCTGACATACCACTTCCTGCAGATACCGCTGTAATATCTCCTACATTTGTAGTATATCCTGCTCCGTTAGTTAACTGATTGTTATTGGTTATTGTATTATTTAATGTTACGCTACCTGAAGTTCCTCCTCCACTTAGTCCTGTACCTGCTACAACAGCTGTTATATCTCCTACACTTGTAGTATATCCTGAATCATTTGTCCATTGACTAATATTACCTCCCTTATTAGTGAAAGTTTGTGCGTTAGAAGCGGTAGTTGTTCCTGTATTTGTTGTGTATCCACTATTGTTACTCCATTGAGATATGTTATTACTAGCTAATCCTAAAGTAACACTTCCTGAAGTTCCTCCACCTGTTAATTTATTACCTGCTACAACAGCTGTTATATCTCCTTGAGGTATACTTGGGAATGCAACTATATCACCCTCCCCATTTATATAGTCTTCTGTATCTCCTTGAAAATTAATGACTAATGTTCCTGAGCCACTTACAGGTGTTCCTGTAATTTGCAAAGCATCTCCTTGAGCTGACAACGCAACACTCGTAACAGTTCCTGTGTTGTTCGTATAGCCTGCACCGTTAGTTAGCTGATTATTGTTAGTAATAGAGTTATTAAATGTTACAGTCTCGTTAGAGGCTTGATTTAATGTTATAACTCCTCCTCCGGTTAAATTTGTTCCTGCTGTGAAAGTAATTGTAGCGTTGTTTACAGTTGGTAAAGAACCCGATGTTATGTACCCTGAGTCATTACTCCATTGTGATATGTTACCACTCTTATTTGTAAATGTCTGTGAGTTACTAGCTGTAGTTGTTCCTACGTTAGTTGTATAACCCGCACCATTAGTTATTTGACTTGTGTTTATTGCAAAAGTAACATTACCTAAACCTTGTCTATTTAATGTAACAGTACCTGAAGTAACATTTCCACCTGTTACATAGTAATTATCATTATTATCATTAGGATTAAACGTAATAGTATCAGTAGTATTATTAGTAGTAATACTCATACCCCCTGTTGCGACAAAAGTTAATGTATCATTGTTACTGTCAGCAATTACTGTGTTTTGTCCACTAACAGCTACATTTTTAAATATAGCCTGAGAACTACCCTTATCTGAATTAGTAATGGTTACTGAACCTGACGTTCCCCCTCCTGAAATACCTGAACCTGCAACAACTGCAGTAATATCGCCCTGTGGTATAGAAGGAAAAGTTGTTAAATTACCTGCACCATTTATATATTGAGCTGAAGAGCCTGCCATTGTAATAGCAAGAGTTCCTGAACTTGTTATAGGTGAACCACCTACTGTAAATGCGTTACCACCATGTGTTTGAGACACAGATGTTACCCCTTCGCCTGATTGAGTAGCATTTATAGTAATAGTATCACCACTTCTCACAGTAGTAACATTACTACCACCTGCGATATCTATTGTATCATTATTACTATTAGCTGTTGCAGTACCACCTGAGTCAGCTGTAAAGTTTTTAAATATACTTTGTTGTGAACCTCTGTCCGTATTAGTTAAGTCAACTATAAAACCATTGGAGCTAGTTGACATACCTGTTCCACCTTGAATAGTTACTAAGCTATTTTGTATTACAGATGCTGATGTTCCACTATCTCCTGTTAATCTCCATGAAGACATTGTTCCTGCATCTATGTATCCTCTCAACTGTGAGCCGGTTACATAGTCTATTCTACCGTTACCATTAACAGTTAAGAACTTATCAGAGTCAGCAGAAGCATTTAATAAACTGCCAATGGTGATACTCCCTGATGATGTAAGACTGTTTAAAAAATCTATTGCCATAAAAAGGTGTTAAATTAAATTATTTACGCCACCTTAGTCACTAAGACTCTTACTGCATTGCTTGCTAATGCTGCTGAAGATAGTAGGGTTAAAGCGTTCGTACTTGTTCTTTGAACCTCTAAAGTTACAGTATCATAAGGTGCTGCATTATCATATGCTTGCACCATTACATCTCTTGTTCCGAAATTGTGTGATACTGTATAAGATACAGCTGAACCGTTTCCAATGTTCTGAGCATAAAATGCACTTGAACCTATACATGCTTCAACAGCCGCACAGAAGTTTGTAACTTGTGATGAAGTAATTGCTATCGTTTGTGCTGCCATTGCAGTTACAAGACCTTTAGCATTTACTGTAGCACTTAAAGAGCTTGATGCACTTCCAAAGCTTCCAACATTACTGTTAACAGTTGCTAGTGTTAAACCTGAAGTTACATTAGCAGAACCGTCAAAGGTTACTCCCCATGTTCCATCTCCTGTAAGAGATATAGTTCTTGCAGTTGCTAATTTAGTAGCTGTAGCTGCATTACCTGTAATCT
>Ga0308008_1000042_pt1 | contig 66533 bp, 63 predicted proteins | sample Neamet125_FD_203140 | JGI IMG/M metagenome (GOLD analysis project Ga0308008, IMG submission 203140) | Marine microbial communities from water near the shore, Antarctic Ocean - #125 | ecosystem: Environmental > Aquatic > Marine > Unclassified | place: Southern Ocean | collected 2014-07-24
AAGCCCCCCGAAGCAGCCAGCCGCCATGGCCGTCGGGCGATGACCAGGCCTCTGCCGCTCAATCAGGCGGTCTAGCTGGGCTGGCGGTGATGTGATCATCGTCTGTTCCGGCTGTCTAGGCGAGATTTCTCGTTCTCCGGACGAGCCTATGCCGACCGCTTGTGGCCAGCTTTTTTGCACGGAGGTTGGGCGGTGGTGTTTCTTCAGCGCGTCGGTTTGTAGCCCTCACAACCTCGGCTGGCTGCGCGTTTGCGTTGGCGCGCAAAGCTACGGCCTGAGCGTACGGCACTGAGGCTTTTAGCCATCAAGGCCAGCACATTGCTCAGCCCCTGAGCACAGTGCCGCACCAGCAGCTCGACCAGGGTATTTTTGAGCCGTGACACGCCTTGGGTGAAGTTGACTTTCCATCGCAGCTTGCGACCTTTGTGGCGCTGTTCGATGACCGGCTGTAGCAGGTGCTGCATCAACAGCGCCAGGTTCTTCAACAGTTGAGCGGCATGAAAGTCCTGCTTTACAGCGGTCACGCTGCGGCCGCTGAAGTTGTCCAGCGTCAGGGTTTGTTTGAGGCGACGGAAATCGGTTTCGATGCCCCAGCGGCGGTGGTAAAGCTCGGCAAACACCTCAGCGGGAAAGGCTTCTCGATCCAGCAGCGAGGTCAGCAATACTTCGCTTTCGCCGTTGGCCAACTTGACCCGGATCAGTCTCAGCTCGATCTGGCTGGCAGGATCAACGCCAGCCTCGGAGCAGAACAGACGTGCTTCAGGATGGTTGGCCACGAAAAGCTGTGTGTCTTCAACTTGGCCAGAGTGTAGAAACGCTTTGACCTGGGCGTTATAGCCACAGGGCAGGCGCATCAGAAAGTGCCGCTGTTGCTGCGCGAACAGCGCGAATAACCAGTGCCCAGGGTAACCACGGTCAAACAGCGTCAGGCTGTCAGCCGGCAGGTGCTCAAGGTGCAGATGGGCACAGTCGCGCTCGCCGACGGTCAGGGGCACGATCAGGCTATGCAAGGTTTGACCGTCAGCGACTTCGTAGAGTGTGGACAAGCGAGCCATGGGAAAGCCAGAGTGACTGCCAAAGAAGGTCGCCATGGTCGACTCCAGGGGTAAATGCACGGTCGAGCCATCCACCGCGAGCACCCTCAGCCCACGCCACTTCTGGCGCAGCCCGAAGCAGTCAATTTGTTGCTGCAGGAGGCGATTGAGACTTTCAAATACCTCGGGGTTGAGCTTTTTGCGCGCTTTGCAGAAGGCCTGCGCAGTGACCATTTGCGTCTCAGTCGACGCCTGATTGAGTACGCGATAGAACTGATCGAGTTCGGTTTGCAGGGCCGTGCGCGGCTGATTGAGCAGGAACAGGACGAGGTTCTTGAAGGTGAGCTGGCGTCGGCGGGTAAAGTCTTGAGGATTCTGGCGGTGGGCGGCGATGAAGGCGGGACAATCGAGCGGGCTGGTTATTTTTTGTACAATTTTCAAGCCAGGGTTTGGCTGGCGGTGTCAAGCGATGCGGTATAGGTAGTCAAAAGGGCTTCTCCCATGCACTGATTTGAGCGCTAATTATATGATATTTATGGATAATTTCCAAAGTTGATGACATTGGGCTTTAGCCCGTCCCAGCGAGCGAGTTGAACACATTGTTAGGCAAAATACTCGCCGATATAAGGTGATGCGGCTTTGGCTGCTAGCTTTAGTGCAAAAAACACAAGCATTAAGAGTATAAAGTGAATGGCGCTTAGTAGCTTGCTGCCTGCAAAATTTCTATGCCACCACCAGTTGAAGCTCAAAAGCGCAAGGCATATGAAGGGGATGGTGCTCAGAGCAATTGCTACACCGATTAGGCTGCTGGGTCTTGTGGCTGCAATGGCTATGACAATAAGCATGAGTCCCATGCCTGCTTTTCGGCGGCGTTCGTACCATGGGTTGTGCAGAGGGATGGGTCTCATATATGCCTAACGTTTGGTTAAGGGGCGGGCTTTAGCCCGTCCCAGTGAGCGAAGCGAACGACTTGAACCAGTTGTTAGAAGGTACATATGGAAAGCCCTTTTTTGCCCTCAAATATTTTTTCGAGCGAACGCTGAAGGTTCTCATGCTCTTGCTCATTCGCAGTGAATTCAATAACGTATTCTTCATGCCCATCAAGCAGCTTGGCAAGAGCGGAATTAATAATTGCCTTTAAATGATTCCGATGGAGTTGAAGAGTAAGGTCATCAGTTTTGTGATTTACTTGGTCGACAACCATTACTTCTATCTCATCTGAATTTGGTGCGCGCGTAAGGGAAAAACAATAATTTTGCACGCTATCAAAACAGTGCATTAATGCCATGTCGTAATCAGCGTCATATGGCGATGCACTGATTGCTGCGCTGAGTTTCATGCTGACGCCTTCTAACGTTTGGTTAAGGGGCGGGCTTTAGCCCGTCCCGAGTGAGCGAAGCGAACGGCTTGAACCTCATGTTAGGCGCTCTCCGGGCCTGGCTCTTTCATTACTGCAACTGGATCGCCAAAGCGGTTAGCGCCATTTGCGATGTCTTCAAGAATTTCGACTGCTTCTGTGCATGTTAGCTCAGCATCCAAGCAATGAATTCCTCTATTCGTTAACCATATAGACATCGTGGCGTTTTCTGGAAATGCTCCGCTAGAAAGCTTTCCATCGCAATGCTTTATGTGATTGTAGATTTTGTTCAGGCGATCGAGTTCGGAGTTGTCTCCGCTTGTGTATAAACAGGGTTCTGCTAGTAGATGTCTCATCAGCATATAAGCCTGGTAGGCCTGGGCAATAAATTGCTCAAAGTGGTAGACGCTAGAGAAGTACTTTGATACGGCTTCTCGCGGGCCTGAAACATAAGCTTCTAGGGCATTTCGGGCTAGACCATATTCTTGGAATACCGCTTCGGCACGACGCATATAAGCCATAGCTATTTGATGGTGAGGGTCTGGATAGCGCCCACGGAATGCAGTGTTTAGAAGATAATTTTGTACCCAATGGCCACATTGTGAATCATAGTTGACCATGTCGATAAAATTGCATTCGGTCAAGGATGATAAGTGAGGTGAAAAAGTGTCTAAGAGACCGCTAGAGAACTGTATCAAACTCGATTCCTCCCTGACTGCCTAACTATTAATTAGACGACATTTATGTCGCGTTTCCACGCGACAGCTGTCGCATAATCTTCCTTGTCGTCTTGCAAGTCCTTGTCTAGCTTGAAGGTTGTCGCGGCAAACGCGACAGCACCCAGGGAGAAACGCGACATGGATGACGGCAAGCCCAAGCTGCTGGATCAACTGCGTCAGCAGATTCGAGTCAGAAACTATTCCATCCGTACCGAAGCTGTCTATGCCGAATGGGTAAAGCGCTACATCCGCTTTCACCACTACCGGCATCCGGCGGAGATGGGCGCGGCGGAGATCGAGGCTTTTCTGACTCATCTTGCGGTTAAGCGCGACGTGTCTGCCTCGACACAGAACCAGGCTCCGGCCGCTCTGCTATTTCTCTACAAGGAAGTGCTCAAGCTGGATTTGCCTTGGTTGCAGGGTGTCGTACGGGCGAAGAAACCCAAGCATCTGCCGGTGGTGCTTACCCGTATTGAGGTCGATGCCCTGTTGGCTCAATTGCAGGGCGATAGCTGGATAGTTGCGAATCTGCTCTATGGTGCTGGATTGCGATTGCTTGAGGCGCTGCGGCTAAGAGTCAAGGATGTCGACTTTACCCGGCGAGAAATCATCGTGCGTGATGGTAAGGGCCAAAAAGATCGGGTAACCATGCTGCCAATGCGTGTCGTCGAGCCGTTACGGCAGCATTTGAACAAGGTGCAGCACGTGCATCAGGGCGATCTGGCCGAAGGCTTTGGCGAGGCTAATTTGCCGTTCGCGCTGGCGCGCAAGTATCCGAATGCGGCGAAGGAGTGGGGATGGCCGTTCGTCTTCCCGTCGGGCAATCGCTCTCAGGATCCACGCGGGCACGGCATTTATCGCCATCACCTGCATGAGAAAACCATCCAGAGGGCGGTGCGTGAGGCGGCGCGGCGTGCTGGCTTGATCAAGCATGCGACGCCACATTCGTTACGTCATTCCTTTGCCACGCATCTTCTGGAAGCAGGCCAGGACATTCGCACCGTGCAGGAGTTGCTCGGCCACTCAGATGTGAAGACAACCATGATCTACACCCATGTGCTCAACCGAGGTGGCCTGGCGGTGTTGAGCTCTCTGGATCGCTGAGCACATGTTCCATTTACCACTTGTTTCGGACTGCTGACTGAACTTTTTAGTTTTGCTACGGTCTTGCCCTCGTCCGGGCGTGTGCTTTTGTTTGCGCCCGGCGTTCTTGCGGCCTGCGCTTTAGCGATGGTTTCGCTGAGCGCAGTGCCCTTCGCGACGGTGAGAGGCCATGATCGATATAAGAAACCTGACCAAGCGTTTTGCGCAGCACACGGCAGTCGATGACTTGTCGTTCCAGGTCCAGCCAGGGGAAGTGCTGGGCTTTCTCGGCCCCAACGGGGCCGGCAAATCCACCACCATGAAAATGCTCACCGGCTTTCTCGCGCCGACTTCCGGCACGGCGAGCATCCTCGGCTGTGATATCCAGACGCAGACTCTCAAGGCACAGCGGCAGATCGGTTATCTGCCGGAAGGTGCGCCGTGCTATGGCGACATGACGGTGCGTGGCTTTCTTGAATTTATCGCTGAGGTGCGCGGTTTTCGCGGTGCCGAGAAGGCGCTGCGCGTGCAGCGCTCCGTGGAGCAGGTGGAGCTGGAAAAGGTGCTGGAGCAGAGCATCGAGACGCTGTCCAAGGGCTTCAAGCGCCGCGTTGGCCTGGCCCAGGCGATCCTGCATGACCCGCGCGTGCTGATCCTCGACGAGCCCACCGACGGTCTCGACCCCAACCAGAAACATCAGGTGCGTCAGCTCATTCAGGGGCTGGCGCGTGACAAGATCGTGATCATTTCTACCCATATCCTCGAAGAGGTCACGGCGCTGTGTACCCGTGCCGTGGTGATCGCCCAGGGCCGGCTGCTGGCCGATGGCACGCCGCTGGAGCTGGAAAGCCGCTCGCGCTATCACCAGGCGGTGACGCTGGTGGCCGATGAGGCGCTGGATCAGGCTGCCCTCGCGGCGCTGCCGGGCGTCGCCGGTGTCGAGGAAAACGCCCGCGAGCACAGCCTGAGCGTGCTGGCGCAGCCGGGTGAGGTGATCTTCCCGCAGGTCAATGCGCTGATTGCCGAACGCGGCTGGAAGGTCAAGGAACTCAACGTGGAACGCGGCCGCCTGGATGAAGTGTTCCGCACGCTGACCCGGGGAGAGCAGCCATGACCCAGTTGCCCGTGATCTTCAAGCGCGAGCTGGCGAGCTATTTCGCCACGCCGCTGGCCTATGTGTTCATCGTTATCTTCCTGGTGCTGTCCGGGGTGTTCACCTTCTACCTGGGCGGCTTCTTCGAGGGTGGCCAGGCCAATCTGTCGGCCTTCTTCAATTTCCACCCCTGGCTCTATCTGTTCTTGGTGCCGGCGATAGCCATGCGCCTGTGGGCGGAGGAGCGCAAGTCCGGCTCCATCGAGCTGCTGATGACCCTGCCGATCACCCGCTTCGAGGCGGTCACCGGCAAGTTCCTGGCGGCCTGGGTGTTCGCCGGCATCGCGCTGCTACTGACTTTCCCGATGATCATCACGGTCAACTACCTGGGCGAGCCGGACAACGGCGCCATCGTCACCGGCTACATCGGCAGCTGGCTGCTGGCCGGCGCGTATCTGGCCATCGGCTCGTGCATGTCGGCGCTGAGCAAGAACCAGGTGATCGCCTTCATCCTCGCGGTCAGTGCCTGCTTCCTGTTTATCGTCAGCGGTTTTCCCATGGTGCTCGACGCCTTCGCCTGGGCGCCGCAGTGGCTGGTGGACGCCATCGCCTCGCTGAGCTTTCTGGTGCGCTTCGATGCCATCAGCAAGGGCGTGATAGATCTGCGCGACCTGCTGTATTTCCTCTCGCTGATCGCCGCCTGGCTGACTGCCACCGCCGTGGTCATCGACCTGAAGAAAGCCGACTGAGGAGCGCCCATGAAAAAGCTGATCTATTCCGGCGCCGGGTTGCTGCTGATCGCGGCGGCCTTTCTCGCCTTCAACCTGCTGGCCGGCCTGGGCCTGGGCGGTGCGCGCCTGGACCTGACCGAGCAGAAGCTCTACACCATCTCCGACGGCACCAAGCAGATCCTTGCCGAGCTGGACGAGCCGATCAACCTGTACTTCTTCTACTCGGACAAGGTGGCCAAGAACCTGCCGGCGCTGCGTACCTACGCCCAGCGCGTGGAGGAGATGCTCAAGGCCTACCAGGCCCAGGCCGGCGGCAAGATCCGCCTGCACATCATCGACCCCGAGCCGTTCTCCGAGGACGAGGACAAAGCAGCGCGGTACGGCCTGCAGGGCATCCCGTTGCAGCAGGGTGGCGACTCGATCTACTTCGGCCTGGCCGGCACCAACGGCCTGGACGACACCCAGGTGATCCCGTTCTTCGCCCTGGATCAGGAGGAGCACCTGGAATACGAGCTGAGCCGCCTGGTGCAGACCCTGGCCAAGCCGGAGCTGCCGGTGGTTGGCGTGCTCTCCGGGCTGCCGATGACGGGCGGTTTCGACATGATGGCGCGGCAGCCGACGCCACCGTGGATGGTGCTGGAGCAGGTGCGCCAGTTGTTCCAGATCGAGCAGCTCAAGAGCGATGTCGACCAGATTCCCGAGAGCGTCTCGGTGCTGTGGCTGGTGCATCCGAAGAATCTGCCCGAGCAGACCCTGTACGCCATCGACCAGTTCGTGCTGCGCGGCGGCAAGCTGATGGTGTTCGTTGACCCCTATGCCGAGGCTGACACCGGCGATATGCCGGGCGAGATGGCGGTGGACAGGGCGTCGAACATCGAGCCGCTGTTCAAGGCCTGGGGCCTGCGTCTGGTGCCGGACAAGGTGCTTGGCGATGGCTCCTACGCCATGTCGGTCAACCGTGGTCAGGGCCAACGCCCGGTACGCCACGCCGCCTGGCTGAGCTTGCCGCGCAAGGCGCTGGACCAGACTGATATCGCCACCGCCGGGCTGGAGAGCGTCACCGTTGCCACGGCTGGCATGCTCGAACCGGTGGAGGGGGCGAAAACGCGCTTTACCCCGCTGATGCAAAGCTCCGAATACGCCATGCCGTTCGACGCCCAGCGCTTCGCCATGCTCAGCAACCCCGAGGAGCTGATCCGCGAGCTGGAGCCGACCGGCGAGCGCTACACCATCGCCGCACGCATCGATGGCCCGGCGCAGAGCGCCTTCCCCGATGGCATCGAAGGGCGCAAGGATGGTCTCAAGCAGGCGGACACCATCAACGTCATCGCCGTGGCCGATACCGACATCCTCAGCGACCGCATGTGGGTGCAGGTGCAGGACTTCTTCGGCCAGCGCATGCCGCAGCCCTGGGCCGACAACGGCAGCTTCACCATCAACGCGCTGGACAACCTGACCGGCTCCGAGGCGCTGATCAGCGTGCGTTCGCGTGGCCGTTTCAGTCGGCCGTTCGTGGTGGTCGAGGAGTTGCAGCGCGCCGCCGAACAGCGTTTCCGTGACAAGGAGCAGGCCCTGCAGGCGCGGTTGGCCGAAACCGAGCAGCAACTGGCGGCGCTACGGCAAAGCGACGATCCAAACCTGGAGCTGACGCCTGAGCAGCAGGGCGCGTTGCAGCGCTTCATCCAGCAGAAGCTGGAGATTCGCAAGGAGCTGCGTGAGGTGCGCTACCAGCTCAATGCCGATATCGAGGCGCTGGGCCGCACGCTGAAGATCATCAACATCGCCCTGGTGCCGGCGTTGCTGACCCTGGGCGTGTTGGCATTGTGGTTGTGGCGGCGCCGTCGCCGCGCGTGAGGGTTATCTCTTGTAGGAGGGGCTTCAGCCGCGACCGTCGCCGCTGAAGCGCCTCCCACGACTGAACATGCGTGGATCATGCTTTACCGATCCACCGCTGCGGTGGATGTAAAACGCGATATCCACGCGCATAGTCATTCACTTGTGAGGAGATCATGGGACGTAAAGGTCTGATCGCATTGATCGTCATCGTGCTGCTTTGCGTGCTGGGTTACTTGGCCGTGCAGCGCGGCCAGCAGCAGAGCACGGCACAAGTCGAGTCGTCGCCCTGGCTGGCAGCCGAGCAGGGCTATCTGAATACGCTGCAGGCACTGGAGATCGAGCAGCCGGGGCAGCCCTCGGTACGTATCGAGCGACGTGGTGATACCTGGGTAGTGCCGGCCAAGGCCGACTATCCGGCGGCGCCGCAAGCGCTGGCCGAACTGCTGCGGGCATTGCGTGAGGCGCGTACGCAGGAGGCCAAGACTGCCAACCCGCAGTGGCATGCTCGTTTGGGGCTGGCCGAGGAGGGCGCGGCTGATGAGCAGGCGCTGCGTCTGAAGCTGCACTTCGACGGCCATCCCGACCTGGGGCTGCGCTTGGGTAATCCGTCTCAGCAAGGCAGTGGGCAACTGGTGCGTCGTGCCGGCGAGGATCAGGTCTGGCTGATCGATCAGCAGTTGCAGGTGCCGACGCGTGAGCTGGACTGGCTGGATCGGCGTGTCAGCGACATTCCCTTCACGCGCATCGCGCGCCTTGAGCTGCGCTACACCGATGGCGAGAAACTCACGCTGACGCGTGCCGATGCCCAGCAGTACAACTTCGCTGTCGCAGAGCTGCGCAAGGAGCAGAAACTCAGCTTCGAGGGTGCAGCCAATGGCGTCGCACTCGTCTTCTCCAACCTGCAGTTCGCCGATGCCGCGCCGCTGGCGCAGATAGGTTTCAAGCAGGCGCCGATGCTGCAGTTCAGCCTCAGCGGTTTTGCCGAGGAGAAGCTTGAAGGAGCGTTGTACAAGCAGGGTGAGCAGTATTGGTTGGTGCTTGGCGAGCGTGAAGGTTTCAACGCCGCAGAGGTGAGTGCGCGCAGTGACTGGGCATATCGATTGGAGCCTGATCAGGTGCAGCGGCTGGCGAAGAAGTTGCGCGATCTGTTAGTCAAAAGCCCATAAAACAAGCTGTAACCCGCATATCTTCTGGGTTCGTGGCGGTTTTGAAAAAGTGCTTTTCAGTCACAATCCATGCTTTATACTCGGCCTTCGGCTGCAGCAAGAACGCGAATCGCTTGACCTGCTCCATGCTCGATTGCCGGGGGTGGCGAACGCTGAAAAGAACGTTTTTACCGAGCCGTCAAAGCGCCTTCGGGACAATAAAAACATAGCGAGTTTGGAGAAGTTGGTAATGGCAGATCGTGAGACGGGAACCGTCAAATGGTTCAATGATTCCAAGGGTTACGGGTTCATTCAGCGCGAAAGCGGCCCGGACGTATTCGTTCACTACCGCGCCATTCGTGGTGACGGCCACCGCACCCTGGTCGAAGGCCAGAAGGTCGAGTTCGGTGTGACCCAGGGCCAGAAAGGCCTGCAGGCGGAAGACGTCTCCGCGGTCTGAGCTCCAGCTCGAAATACAACAAGGCCCGTCGATGACGGGCCTTGTTCTTTGTGGTCTGTTCGGGCCGCGAAGGTGAAGAACACTGTAGCCTGGATGAAATCCGGGGATCAGCGCATTTCCCGGATTTCATCCGGGCTACGGGCGAAGGTAATGACCCCACTCAGCTTTGTGTAGGAGCCCCGCCCCGGGGCGAAGCTTTGTCAGGCGGTGCCGCCCAGGTTCGCGGCGGGGCGCCGCTCCTACAGATTTGGCGCTTGCGCAAGCGGCCGCTATTGATCAGTACGCCAGACGATCTCGGTTTCGCCATCGGCATCGACCTTGATCCAGCGGTCGGCTTCTTCATCGCTCTCGTCTTCCACCCAGGTGCCCGGTGCGCAGCGCACCTGCACGCCGAGCGCGGCATGGGCGGCGCGGGCGCAGGCGAGGTCGTCGTCCCAAGGGGTGGCATCGCTTTCCAGGTACAGGCTGTGCCATTTGCCCACGGCTTTCGGCAGCCAGGTCACCGGTACGTCACCGGCCTTGCACTTGAAGGTCTGGCCCTTTTGCTGCCAGTCGCTGCATGGGCCGAGAGCTTCGCCCAGCCATTGCGCCACGGCGTCGCGTTCGGCGTCTTTCAGGTAGATCTCGATGTCGGGTTGGCGCATGGCTTTCAGTCCTGAGAGCGTGGGCTCTGGGTTTTGACGATCCAATCGTAGCGGATGGCGACGGTAACTTCGAAGGGTTCGGCGATCACTGCTTCGCGGCGCTCGGCACTGGCGCGCCAGCCGTGTGGGGTCATGGCCAGCAGGTCGGCGCGAGCCTGAGCGTCGGCCAGGTGCAGCGGGAATTCGAGGGTTTCGCTGTGGGCCAGGTGCATGCCGGGCGGAATCAGCGCCAGGTGCTTCTCGTCGTCATAGTCGCGTACTTCGTCGTACAGCTTCTGCCGTAATTCCATCAGGTGTACGCGGGTCGGGCCCATGCGCAGCAAGCCGCCGCCGGGTGCCAGCAGGCGCTTGGCTTCGCTCCAGTCCAGCGGGCTGAAGACGCTGGCCAGTAGTTCGCAACTGGCATCGGCCAAGGGCACACGGGCCATGCTTGCCACCAGCCAGTGCAGTTGCGCAGTGCGCTTGCACGCGCGTTTCACCGCCTCGCGGGAGATATCCAGGGCATAGCCGTCGGCGGCGGGCAGGGCGCGGGCGATCTGTTCGGTGTAGTAACCCTCGCCACAACCGATATCCAGCCAGCGCGCCGGCTTGTACTTGGCAGCCAGTGCGGCCAGGCGTGCGGCCAGCGGTGCGTAATGGCCACCCTCGAGAAAACGCCGGCGGGCCTCGACCATGGCGGCGTTGTCGCCGGGGTCGCGGCTGTTCTTATGTTGCACCGGCAGCAGGTTGAAGTACCCCTGGCGCGCGCGGTCGAAGCTGTGCCGGTTTTCGCAGGCCAGGCCGTTGCCGCTGGGCATCAGCGGCGCTTGGCAGATGGGACAGATCAGCATTGGCATGCACGTCGCGTAGCGACGTTCTCCCTGAATCCTTCTCCCTCTGGGAGAAGGTGGCGCGCAGCGGCGGATGAGGGCAATGGGCGGATTACTGACATCGGATTTGCTTCGCCCATCATGCCAGCAATTTCACCATCGTCTGGTAATAGACTTCGGTGAGCAGGTCGAGGTCGCTGGCCAGTACGCGCTCGTTGATCTGGTGGATGGTGGCGTTGACCGGGCCGAGCTCGACCACCTGAGTGCCCAGGGTGGCGATGAAGCGACCGTCGGAGGTGCCGCCGCTGGTGGACGGCGTGGTGTCGCGACCGGTGACGTTCTTGATGCTGGCGGCCACAGCGTCGAGCAATTCGCCCGGCTGAGTGAGGAAGGGCAGGCCGGACAGCGCCCATTCCAGGTGGTAGTCCAGACCGTGCTTGTCGAGAATGGTGGTGACGCGTTGCTGCAGCTCCTCGACGGTGGATTCGGTGGAGAAGCGGAAGTTGAACACCGCTTTCAGCTCGCCGGGGATGACGTTGGTCGCGCCAGTGCCGGAGTTGAGATTGGACACCTGGAAGCTGGTCGGCGGGAAGTAGTCGTTGCCATGATCCCAGTGTTCGGCGGCCAGTTCGGCCAGCGCCGGGGCGGCCAGGTGAATCGGGTTCTTCGCCAGGTGCGGGTAGGCGACGTGGCCTTGCTTGCCGTACACGGTGAGGGTGCAACCGAGGGAGCCACGACGGCCGTTCTTCACTATGTCACCGAGCAGGGTGGTGCTCGACGGTTCGCCGACGATGCACCAGTCCAGGCGCTCGTTACGCTCGCGCAGGCGCTCGACCACTGCCTTGGTGCCATGCTGAGCCGGGCCTTCCTCGTCGCTGGTGATCAGGAAGGTGATGGCGCCCTTGTGGTTCGGGTAGTCGGCGACGAAGCGCTCCACCGCGATGATCATGCTCGCCAGGCTGCCTTTCATGTCCGCTGCGCCTCGGCCGCAGAGCATGCCGTCTTCATCGACGCGCACGTCGAACGGCTGGTACTGCCAGGCGTCCAGCGGGCCGGTGGGTACCACATCGGTGTGGCCGGCGAAACACAGCACCGGGCCGTCGCCACCGCGTTTGGCCCAGAAATTCTCCACCTCTTCGATGCGCATGCGCTCAACCTCGAAGCCGCAGGCTGCCAGACGGCGCATCATCAGCTCCTGGCAACCTTCGTCGACCGGGGTCACGGACGGGCGGCGGATCAGGTCGAAGGCGAGTTCCAGGGTCGGGGTGAGGGTGGCGGTCATTGCGGCTCCGGTACGGCGGCTAGCGTGAAGGCTGGCCATATTACCGTGAAAGTCGCGCAGCGACGCCATCCTTGATGCCCTTCTCCCTCTGGGAGAAGGTGGCACGAAGCGCCGGATGAGGGAGGGCCGCACGGCGCATTCGCGGTAAATGCAGCTTGATACGACGGGCCGACGGCTGACCTGTTCGACAGGCTTGGGTGGGCAGGGTGCTATCTCTATAATGCGCGCCTTCTTGCAGGGGGTGTGATGGGTACTGACGATCAGCGATTCGGCGGCATAGCCCGGCTATACGGCCAGGAGGGCTATCAACGACTGGCAGCGGCGCACGTGGCGGTAGTCGGCATCGGCGGCGTCGGTTCCTGGGCGGCCGAGGCGCTGGCGCGCTCGGGTGTCGGCGAGATTTCCCTATTCGACCTGGACGATGTCTGCATCACCAACACCAATCGCCAGGTACACGCCGTCGAAGGCGCGGTGGGTAAGGCCAAGGTCGACGAGATGGCGGCGCGCATCCGCGACATCAACCCGGCCTGCGTGGTGCATGCGGTAGCGGATTTCGTTACCCGCGAGACCATGGCCGAGTACATCACCGAGCAGCTTGACGGTGTGATCGACTGCATCGACAGCGTGCCGGCCAAGGCGGCGCTGATCGCCTGGTGCAAGCGGCGCAAGATCCAGATCGTCACCACCGGCGGTGCGGGCGGGCAGGTCGACCCGACGCAGATTCAGGTCACCGATCTGAACAAGACCTTCAACGACCCGCTGGCGGCCAAGGTGCGCAGCCTGTTGCGCCGCGATTATGGCTTCTCGCGTACGCCGGGCCGCACCTACAGCGTCCCTTGCGTGTTCTCCACCGAGCAACTGCGTTATCCCAAGCCGGATGGCACGGTCTGTCAGGCCAAGGGCTTTGTTGGTGAAGGGGTGAAGCTCGACTGCGCGGGCGGTTTCGGCGCGGTGATGATGGTCACCGCCAGCTTCGGCATGGCCGCTGCGGCCAAGCTGGTAGACAAACTGGTGGCTGGCGCCCGTCGTCCGGCAGAGCGCCAATCGAAAACCTGAGAAACGCCCGTGCGCGGTGCGTTTGACTATGCTGGGCGAAGGGAGAGGTTGCAGTAGCCGACAGGGAGACGTCGAACATGATCCGTATCAGAGGTGATTTGTGTCGTACCTGTTTTTTTGCGTCTCGCTGAGAAGACGCTGGGCACGGATGCTCGCCTCCCTGACGCTACCTGTTTTGCTGGTAGCCCTTGGGCCCGTTCAGGCCGAGCCACAGAAGCTGCGTATCGGCACCGGCGACTGGGCGCCCTATGTCGACCAGGAGCGCAGTGATGGTGGCGCTCTGGCGCGACTGATCAGCGCAGTGTTCGCTGAAGCGGGTTACCAGGTCGAATTCATCTTCCATCCCTGGGACCGCAACGTACTGATGCTGCAGCAGGGGCAGTTGCACGCGATCATGCCCTATAGCTGCAGCCCCAGTCGGCTCAATTACGGCATTTGTAGCGACCCGCTGGTGCGCGGGGAGATCGTTCTGTTCCATCGTCGCGATCAGGCGTTCGACTGGACCACGGTCGAGGACTTGTTGAAGTATCACATCGGCACGACGCTGGGTTACTCCTACGGCCCTGCGTTCGACGAGGCGTTGCAGGCCGGCCGCCTGAGCGTCGAGCAAAATGGCAAGGAGGACACCAGTTTTCGTCTTCTGGAGTTGGGTCGTATCGACCTGCATCCACAGGACCGCGCTGTCGGCTATGCCATGTTGAATCGTTTGTTTCCGGAAGATGGCGGTAAAATCGTGCATCATCCGCGGCAGTTGAATACCGAGCCACTGCGCTTGCTGTTTCGCAAGGGCGATCCTGAGAGCGTCAAGCTGTTGCGCGTGTTCAATGCCAGGCTGCGTGACTTTGCCCAGCGTGGTGACCTGCAGCGTCTACAGCAGGCGCTTAATTCCGGTAACGCCGATGACTGGAAACCCAGCACCTCGGCCCAGGCTGTGCGGGACTGAACCGCATCTGCCTACCTCCTTCCTCCAAGAGTTTTCTGCATGCTCAATAACGATGTACTGCGCAGCTTGCGCTATTTGCTGGATGTCAGCGATGGCAAGCTGGAAGAGCTATGCCGGTTGGCGGATTATCCCGTCGAACCGGGCCTGATCTCGGCCTGTCTGCTGCGTGAGGACGAGCCCGGTTATCGTTCCTGCAGCGATGTGCTGCTGGCGCACGTGCTCGAAGGTCTGGTGTTTTACAAGCGTGGCAAGGACGATAGCCGGCCGCGCCTGCCGGTGGAAAAACGCCTGAGTAACAACCTGATCCTGAAGAAGCTGCGCGTGGCCTTCGAGCTGCGCGACGACGATATCCAGGCGCTTCTGCAAGCGGTCGACCTGCCGATGACCAAGGCCGAGCTTGGCGCCCTGTTCCGCGCGCCGGGTCACAAGCACTTTCGCGAGTGCGGCGATCAGATCCTGCGCAATTTTCTGCGGGGGCTGACGTTGCGCGAGCGGGGCAAGAGCGACTAGTGACGTGACCCTGTCGCAATGGTGAAGAGCGTTCGTGGTCTTCGTAGGGGGGTAGCGGCGCCAAACGTCACACTATCAGACACCGCCATCGTTGTGCGCCGCGTAACCCACCAGGCGCCGTTCCTGCGTTGTACCAATTGGTAGGTTACGGCGCAGCATGTCTTGCGGGCTTCACCACCACCGCCAGCAGGCGCCTAACCCACACTACGGTGTTCAGGTCCCAGCCAGCTCGCGCATACGCTGCAGCACGGCATTGAGGCCGTTGCTGCGTGATGGCGACAGTTGTCTCTGCAACCCCAACTGGATGAACCAGTCGACCAGATCGACACTGGCCAGCTCGGCGCGAGGCAGACCTTCGACACGCGCCAGCAGCACGGCCAGCAAGCCACGCAGTAGGCGGGCGTCGCTGCTGGCGCGAAAGTGCAGGTGCTCGCCGCGTTGTTCGGCGATCAGCCAGACCAGGCTCTCGCAGCCATGCACGCGGTGCTCGTCGACGCGTTCGGTTTCGCTCAATGGCTCCAGACGTTCGCCCCATTGCATCAGCAGGCGCGCGCGCTGTTCCCAGCCTGGGCAGGCGCTGAAGGCAGCCAGGGCTTGTTGGGCGGCAGGTGGCAGGCTCATGGCGAGAGACTCCCGTAGCATGTAGGAGCGGCTGGGCGGCATTCCGTTTCAGCCGCGATGGTCCGGGTGCCAATATTCGCGGCTGAAGCCGCTCCTACGACGAACCATTGGCCGATCTTCATTGCAGCAGTTCCAGAGCGTTATCCAGGGCGCTGAAGAATCGCCGCAGGTCCTCGCTGTCGTTGTACAGACCGAGCGAGACGCGAATCGCACCACTCAGACCCAAGCTTTTCATCAGTGGCATGGCGCAGTGATGCCCGGCGCGCACGGCGATGCCCTGTTCGCTGAGCAGGTGAGCCAGGTCGGCGTTATGCACGCCGTTGACGCAGAAACTGGCCAGCGCCAGTTGCGGCTCGCCGAGCAGACGCACGCCGTTGCGGCTTTGCAGGCCGGCCAGCAGTTCGGCATGCAGGGCCGCTTCATGACGTGCCACGGCGGTGTGATCCAGCCCGTTTAGCCAGTCCAGTGCTGCGCCCAGGGCTATGACCGCTGAAACCGCTGGTGTGCCGGCCTCGAAACCCAATGGAGCAGGGCGAAAGCGCGCGCTCTGGTAGTCGGCATCGAGCACCATCTCACCGCCGAATTGCCAGTGCTGCAATTTGCCCAACGCTTCGCGGCGGCCATACAGCAGGCCGACGCCATCCGGGCCGTAGAGCTTATGTGACGAGCACACGTAGAAATCACAGCCCAGCGCCTGCAGATCGTGGCGACCATGCACCGCACCCTGCGCGCCGTCGACCACGCTGAATGCGCCTTGCGCGCGTGCCAGGGCCAGCAGCTCGGCAAGCGGTTGCCAGCGGCCAAGCACGTTGGACAGCTGCGACACCGCCAGCAGACGGGTGCGAGGGCCGATCAGCCGAGCCGCTTGCTGCAGATCGATGCTGCCGGTGTGATCCAGCGGCAATACCACCAACTCGAGATTGCGGCGCTTGGCCAGTTGCTGCCAGGGCAGCAGATTGGCGTGGTGCTCCAGCGCGCTGATGACGATTTGCTCGCCCGGCTGCAGCAGATGCTCCAGGCCATAGGCCAGCAGGTTGAGTGATTCGGTGCTGCCGCGGGTAAAGATGATCTCATCGCTGCCGGCTGCATTCAGCCACTGCGCGGCCTTGCTACGTGTCGCCTCGAAGGCGCGGGTGGCACGTTCACCTGGCAGGTGCTGGGCACGATGCACATTGGCCACGCCGCCGGCCAGGTAGCCGAGCAGGGCGTCCAGCACCGCCTGCGGTTTCTGTGCAGTGGCGGCGCTGTCCAGATAGGTCTGGCCTTCGGCTTCGAGGGCGAGAATGCCGGGGAAGTCGGCACGCCAGGGGGAGGTCAGTGACATGGTTGCTTCCAGAGATCATCTGGCAGTTAAAAGTTGGGTTTAACGTGTCGCGAGCGACGGCCAGACAAGGCGCAATAAGGCGAGGAACGGTCGGAGTCGCGGGCGACTTTACTGGTCTGATGACCGATCCGAGCCTTATTGCAACGCAGCATGGGCTAGCGCAGCAGCGTTAAACCAACTTTTCAGTTGTGGGCGTGCAGGGCTTCGTTCAGCTCGATGGCCGACTTGTGGGTCTTGCACTCCACGGCGCCGGTCAGCGAGTTGCGACGGAACAGCAGATCCGGCTGGCCAGCCAGGTCGCGTGCCTTGACCACCTTGACCAGGGCGTTACCTTCGTCGAGCAGGTTCACCTTGGTGCCGGCGGTGATGTACAGGCCGGCTTCGACGGTGTTGCGGTCGCCCAGCGGGATGCCGATACCGGCGTTGGCACCGATCAGGCAGCCTTCGCCGACGCTGATGATGATGTTGCCGCCGCCGGACAGGGTGCCCATGGTCGAGCAGCCGCCGCCGAGATCCGAGCCCTTGCCGACGAAGACGCCAGCGGAAACGCGGCCTTCGATCATGCCCGGGCCTTCGGTGCCGCCGTTGAAGTTGACGAAGCCTTCGTGCATCACGGTGGTGCCTTCGCCGATATAGGCGCCCAGGCGCACACGGGCGCTGTCGGCGATACGCACGCCGGCCGGCACCACGTAGTCGGTCATTTTCGGGAACTTGTCCACCGAGAACACTTCCAGCAGCTTGCCCTTCAGGCGGGCTTCCAGCTGGCGTTCGGCCAGCTCGCCGAGGTCGACGGCGCCCTGACTGGTCCAGGCCACGTTGGGCAGCAGCGGGAAAATGCCTGCCAGGCTCAGGCCGTGCGGCTTGACCAGACGATGCGACAGCAGGTGCAGCTTGAGGTAGGCCTCCGGGGTGCTGGTCAGCGCGGCGTCTTCAGCCAGGAAGGTGGCGACCAGCGGGTTGTGGCTTTCGGCCAGACGGGTCAGCAGCGCCGCTTGAGCAGCGTCCACGCCTTTCAGGGCTTCGGCCAGGTCAGCGGCCTGTGTGGTGGTGAAGGCGATGGCCTGGTTGCCGCCCTGGTAGCCGAGCTTCTCGGCGGCCTTGGCTACCAGATCGCTGGCCGGATTGAGCAGCGGCAGGGCGTAGAAGACTTCCAGCCAGTTGCCCTGGCGGTTCTGGGTGCCAACACCAAAGGCGATGCTGTAAAGGGAGGTGCTCATTAGATGGGGTTCCTTGCAACGAAATCGGGTGAGGTTGATCAGGCCAGCGCGGCTTGGTAGTTATCCGGCTTGAAGCCGACCAGGGTCTTGTCGCCCAGGTCGAGTACCGGGCGCTTGATCATCGAGGGTTGGGCCAGCATCAGTTCGATGGCCTTGACCTGGTCGAGATCGGCTTTCTGCGCGTCTTCCAGCTTGCGGAAGGTGGTACCGGCACGGTTCAGGACGGTCTGCCAGCCATGCTCGTTGCACCACTTTTCCAGGTTTGCACGGTCGATCCCGACGCTCTTGTAGTCGTGAAAGGCATAGTCGACCTGGTGTTCATCGAGCCAGGTTCTGGCCTTTTTCATCGTGTCGCAGGCCTTGATGCCATACAGGACGTAACTCATTGATCTTCCTCTGATGAGTGGCGTGCCGGAAGGTCCGGGAAATACGGCGGGCCATTATGCCACGTCGCGTCCAGACGTGGCGGCGGCTGTCGCTGCGATGTGTTACAGCGCCGGCGTGCAGCAGAGGCGTGTAGCCCGGATGAAATCCGGGAAGCCATGGGCGGCTATCCCCGGACTGCATCCGGGCTACGGAGTCGGAGGCTCGCGGCTAAAGCCCCGCCCACAGGCCCTGCTGAGGCTCAGGCGCCGCGAATGAAACGGGCAATACGCTCGGCGGCCTCGATGCACTCGGCCAGCGGTGCCACCAGCGCCATGCGCACGCGGCCGGCACCCGGGTTGACGCCGTTCACTTCACGCGACAGGTACGAGCCGGGCACCACGGTGACGTGCTCGTTGGCGAACAGGTCGCGGGTGAACAGGGTGTCGTCACCCGGGGTACGTGCCCACAGGTAGAAGCCGCCATCCGGGCGCTGCACGTCCATCACCGGGGCGAGGATGTCCAGCACGGCAGCGAACTTCTCGCGGTACATGTCACGGTTGGCACGTACATGCGCTTCGTCGTTCCAGGCGGCAACGCTGGCCAGCTGGGTTTGTACTGGCATGGCGCAGCCGTGGTAGGTGCGGTACAGCAGGAAGTGCTTGAGGATGCTGGCGTCGCCGGCGACGAAGCCCGAGCGCAGGCCCGGCAGGTTGGAGCGCTTGGACAGGCTGTGGAACACCACGCAGCGTTTGAAGTCGCTGCGGCCCAGTTCGGCGCAGGCGCTAAGCAGGCCGGGCGGTGGTGCGTCCTCATCGAAATACAGCTCGCTGTAGCACTCGTCGGCGGCGATGACGAAGTCGTGCTCGTCGGCCAGGGCGATCAGTTTCTTCAGCGTTTCGACCGGGATCAGGGCGCCGGTGGGGTTGCCTGGCGAACAGAGGAACAGGATCTGGCAGCGCTGCCAGATCTCTGTCGGCACGGCATCGAAGTCCGGGTTGAAGCCGTGGGCTTCCAGGCACGGCAGGTAATGTGGCTCGGCGCCGGCGAGGAAGGCCGCGCCTTCGTAGATCTGATAGAAGGGGTTGGGGCTGATCACCAGGCCCTTGGCGTTGCGGTCGACCACCGCCTGGGTGAAGGCGAACAGGGCTTCGCGGGTGCCATTGACCGGAAGTACATGGCGCGCGGCATCCAGCCAGCCAGTCGGCACGCCAAAGCGGCGTTCGCACCAGCTGGCAATGCTCTGGCGCAGCTCCGGCAAGCCGAGTGTGGTCGGGTAGACGGCGAGCTTGTCGAGATTGGCGGTCAGTGCCTGGCCGACGAAGTCAGGCGAGCGATGCTTGGGTTCGCCGATGGACAGGGCGATCGGGCGCTTGTCGGCGGCCGCTTGCACGCTGCCGAGCAGTTCGCGCAGTTTCTCGAAAGGGTAGGGCTGGAGCTGGTCGAGGGCTGGATTCATCGTTATCTCGCGTACTTCGGAAAGCGGGGCGGCGCAATCATATGTTGATCTGCAGGGTCTGCGGTTGAGCGCTGGGCTCGGACAGGCGGCGGATGATGGTTTCCTGCAGGCGTGCACAGAGTTCGGGGTCGGACAGCGGCTGGTTGTTGGCGTCGGTGACGAAGAATACGTCCTCGACCCGTTCGCCGAGGGTGGCGATCTTGGCGTTCTGCAGCGACAGGTCGTATTCGAGGAAGATTCGCCCGATTCGCGCTAGCAGGCCGGGGCGGTCCGGTGCGGTCAGTTCGAGGATGGTCACCGGGCGCTGCGCGTCGTTGTGGATGGTCACCTGCGGCGCGAAGGCAAAGTGCTTGAGCTGACGTGGCACGCGGCGCTGGATGATGGTCGGATAGTCGTCCGGGTTCTTCAGCGCTTCGATCAGGCCTTCACGAATCTGCTGGATGCGTGCCGGGTTGTTGCCGATCGAGCCACCGTCGGCATCCAGCACCACGTAGGTATCGAGGGTGAACTGGCTGGTGGAGGTGATGATTCGCGCATCGTGAATGTTCAGGTTGAGCTGGCTCATCGCAGCCACGGTCACGGCGAAGAAGTCATGCTGGTCCGGCGCGTAGATGAAGATCTGCGTGCCGCCTTCGAACTCGCGCTGGGTGGTTTCCTTCATCAGCACCAGCGGGCCGCCATCGTTGGGGTGCTGGAGAATGGCATCGGTGTGCCAGGCCACGTCAGTGGCGGTGTGGCGCAGGAAGTAGTCGTCGCCCAGCTGGCTCCACAGTTGTTCGGCATCGTCCGGGTCGGTGCCGCCACGTACCAGGGTGTCCAGGGCCGCGCTCTGGGTCTGGCGAATCTGCTCTTCACGGTCCAGCGGGTTTTCCAGGCCGCGGCGCAGGGCGCGCTTGGTCTCGGTGTAGAGCTGGCGCAGCAGGCTGGCGCGCCAGGAATTCCACAGGCTGGGGTTGGTGGCGTTGATATCGGCCACGGTCAGCACGTAGAGGTAGTCCAGGTGCGTCTGGTCGCCGACGAACTGGGCGAAGTCGTGGATCACCTGCGGGTCGGAGAGGTCCTTGCGCTGCGCGGTGGTGGACATCACCAGGTGGTGCTGCACCAGCCAGACGATCAGGGCGCTGTCCCAGGCCGGCAGATGATGGCGGCGGGCGAAGGCTTCGGCGTCTACCGCGCCCAGTTCCGAGTGATCACCGCCACGACCCTTGCCGATGTCGTGATACAGGCCGGCGAGGTAGATCAGCTCGGATTTTGGCAGCTTGTCGATCAGCTTGCTGGCCAGCGGGAATTTCTCCGCCAGCTCCGGCCAGCGGAACTTGCGCAGGTGCTTGATCAGGTTGAGGGTGTGCGCGTCGACCGTGTAGATGTGGAACAGGTCGTGCTGCATCTGCCCGACGATATGGCCGAACTCCGGCAAATAACGGCCGAGAATGCCGTAGCGGTTCATCCGCCGCAGGTTGCGGTGAATGCCTTCCTTGCACTTGAACAGTTCGATGAACAGGCTGGTGTTGCGGATGTCCTTGCGGAACTCGTCGTCGATCAGGTGGCGGCTGTCGCGCAGCAGGCGGATGCTGTCGGCACGTACACCCTTGATTTCCGGGTGCTGCGCCATCAGCACGAAGATCTCGATGATGGCGAAGGGGGTGCGCTTGAACACGTTCGGGTGGGTGACTTCGATATAGCCGTCGCGCACCTGGAAGCGGCTGTTCAGGGGCGTGGCCGGGCCGCTTTCGCCTGCGCGCAGGATCACTTCCTCGAAGTGCTGGTTGATCAGGTCCGACAGCTCGGAAATCCCCATCACCACGCGGTAGTACTTCTGCATGAAGTGTTCGATGCTGCGCTTGCCGTCGCCGTCCTGATAGCCGAACAGGGCGGCGATCTTCACCTGGTGATCGAACAGCAGACGGTCTTCGGCACGCCCGGCGAGCATGTGCAGGGCGTAGCGCACCTTCCACAAAAATTCCTGGCTGGAGGACAGCAGGGCGTATTCGCTTTCCAGGAGGAAGCCGTGGCCGACCAGGGCCTGCAGGTTCAGCGTGCCGAACTGGCGGCGCGCCACCCAGAGCACGGTCTGGATGTCGCGCAGGCCGCCGGGCGAGCCTTTGACGTTGGGTTCGAGGTTGTACTCGGTGTCGTTGTACTTGGCATGACGCGCTCTGCGTTCGTCGCGCTTGGCCAGGTAGAAGTGCTTGCTCGGCCACATCTGATCGGTGCTGGTCACCTGCTGCATGCGCTGGCGCAGGTGTTCGGGGCCGGCGATGGTGCGGCTTTCCATCAGGTTGGTGATCACCGTCAGGTCGGCGCGCGCCTCTTCGGCGCATTCGTCGACCGAGCGCACGCTCTGGCCGACTTCCAGGCCGATGTCCCAGAGCAGGGTGAGAAAGCCTTCGATGGGCTCGCGGAAGATTTCGTGATCGCTGCTGTCGAGCAGGATCAGCAGGTCGATGTCCGAGTAAGGGTGTAGCTCGCCACGGCCGTAACCGCCAACGGCGAGCAGGGCGATGTCGGCATCCTCGCTCCAGGTGAAGCGCTTCCAGGCTTCCTGCAGGATCTGATCGACGAACCAGGCGCGGTCTTCGACCAGGCGGCGAATGTCACGGCCGGCACGAAAGCGCGCATCGAGCACTTCATGTGCGCCGCGGATGGCTTTCTTGAATGCAGCGATGGGGCTGGATTTCAGGGCCAGCTCGGCCTGGAACTGACCGCGGTCAAACAGTTCGGGGTCCATCTGCGGCATGCAGTTGCCTTCCTTATATAAGGTGGGGTGCGCGATGCGCACCACAAGCTTCAATGGTGCGCACGGCGCACCCTACGGATCGCGGTCAGGCCGAGGTGCGCGGCAGGGTGTCGTCGCTGCGCAGGGTCAGGATCTCATAGCCGTCTGCGGTGACCAGCACAGTGTGCTCCCATTGCGCCGACAGCTTGCGGTCCTTGGTGATGGCAGTCCAGCCGTCGCCGAGCAGGCGGGTTTCCGGGCGGCCCTGGTTGATCATCGGCTCGATGGTGAAGGTCATGCCTTCCTTGAGCTCCATGCCGGTGCCGGCCTTGCCGTAGTGCAGCACCTGCGGCTCTTCATGGAAGACCGCGCCGATGCCATGGCCGCAGTATTCGCGGACCACGGAGAAACCGTTCTTTTCCGCGTGCTTCTGGATCACTTCGCCGATATCGCCCAGGCGCGTGCCGGGTTTGACCAGCTCGATACCTTTATACATGCATTCCTGAGTGACCTTGGCCAGACGCTCGGCCCACTCGGCGACCTTGCCGACCATGAACATCTTGCTGGTATCGCCGTGGTAGCCGTCCTTGATCACGGTGACGTCGATGTTCAGCACGTCGCCGTCTTTCAGCGGCTTGTCGTTGGGGATGCCGTGGCACACCACGTGGTTGACCGAGGTGCAGATCGACTTGGGGAAGCCCTTGTAGTTGAGCGGGGCGGGAATGGCCTGCTGCACGTTGACGATATAGTCGTGGCAGATGCGGTCGATTTCCTCGGTGGTGACGCCTGGCTTGACGTGTTCACCGATCATCTCCAGCACTTCGGCGGCCAGGCGGCCGGCCACGCGCATTTTCTCGATTTCTTCGGCGGATTTGATGGTGACGGTCATATGAAGCTCTCGGGCACGAACGGAAAGGGCGATATATTAGCAGCTTCGCCGTGCCAGCCCCAAAGGGCACTGCAACCGCTGCGGGGCGTTACTGCGTTGTTTGCCAGCTTTTGTAGCCTGAGCCGGCTTTGTGTGGTATAAAACGCGCCGCTTTACGGGCACTAAGCCCGAAAGCTCAAACCCACACACGTATCGACACGGTTTCCTGGGTGCCTTTCGACAAGTTCGAGGGTTGGAAGCTGGGATACGTGGAGGCCTAACCCGACTTATTCAAGGAACTATCATGTCCCAAGTCAACATGCGCGATATGCTGAAGGCCGGTGTGCACTTCGGCCACCAGACCCGTTACTGGAACCCGAAAATGGGCAAGTACATTTTCGGCGCGCGTAACAAGATTCACATCATCAACCTCGAAAAAACCCTGCCGATGTTCAACGAAGCTCAGGCTTTCGTTGAGAAGCTGGCTGCTGGCAAGAACAAGATCCTGTTCGTCGGCACCAAGCGTTCCGCTGGCAAGATCGTTCGCGAAGAAGCTGCTCGTTGTGGCTCGCCGTTCGTCGATCACCGCTGGTTGGGCGGCATGCTGACCAACTACAAAACCATCCGCGCCTCGATCAAGCGTCTGCGTGAGCTGGAAGTTCAGTCCCAGGACGGTACTTTCGCCAAGCTGACCAAGAAAGAAGCCCTGATGCGTACCCGTGATCTGGAAAAACTGGATCGCAGCCTGGGTGGTATCAAGGACATGGGCGGTCTGCCGGACGCTCTGTTCGTGATCGACGTTGACCACGAGCGCATTGCTATCACCGAAGCCAACAAGCTGGGCATCCCGGTTATCGGCATCGTCGATACCAACAGCAGCCCGGAAGGCGTTGACTACATCATCCCGGGTAACGACGACGCCATCCGCGCCATCCAGCTGTACATGGGTGCCATGGCCGACGCCGTGATCCGTGGTCGCAGCAATGCTGGCGGCGGCACTGAAGAGTTCGTCGAAGAAGCCGCGGCTGCCGAGAGCGCCGAAGGCTAAGCGGTAACGCAAAGCATCTAGCGTTACGCGCTGTGCAAGAAGGGGGCTAAGCCCCCTTTTTGCCACTCACAGATTTGATCGCCCGCCATGCGGGTGAATGGTTGAAGACCTACCGAGAGGATTTTCAAGATGGCAGAAATTACTGCAGCCCTGGTTAAAGAACTGCGCGAGCGTACTGGCCAAGGCATGATGGAGTGCAAGAAGGCCCTGGTTGCCGCTGCTGGCGACATCGAGAAAGCTATTGATGACATGCGTGCTTCCGGCGCCATCAAGGCTGCCAAGAAGGCTGGCAACATTGCCGCTGAAGGCTCCATCGCTGTTCGTGTCGAAGGCGGTCGTGGCCTGATCATCGAAGTCAACTCGCAGACCGACTTCCTGGCTCTGCAGGACGACTTCAAAGCCTTCGTCAAAGAAAGCATCGACGAAGCCTTCGAGAAGAACCTGACCGAAGCCGCTCCGCTGATCGCCTCGCGCGAATCCGCTCGTGAAGCCCTGGTTGCCAAGTGCGGCGAGAACGTCAACATCCGTCGCCTGACCGCTGTTTCTGGCGAAACCGTTGGTGCCTACCTGCACGGCCACCGCATTGGTGTTCTGGTTGTCCTGAAAGGCGGCAACGACGAGCTGGCCAAGCACGTTGCCATGCACGTTGCTGCCTCCAACCCGGCCGTTGTTTCGCCGGACCAGGTCTCCGAAGAGCTGGTTGCCAAGGAAAAGGAAATCTTCCTGCAGCTGAACGCCGAGAAGATTGCTGGCAAGCCGGAAAACATCGTCGAGAACATGATCAAAGGCCGTATCACCAAGTTCCTGGCCGAAGCCAGCCTGGTCGAGCAAGCCTTCATCATGGATCCGGAAGTCAAGGTCGGTGACCTGGTGAAGAAAGCCGGTGCCGAAATCGTTTCCTTCGTTCGTTACGAAGTGGGCGAGGGTATCGAGAAGGCCGAGACCGACTTCGCTGCCGAAGTTGCCGCTCAGGTTGCTGCCAGCAAGCAGTAATCGGCGGTTCGGCCAGTTGTCCCAGAGAGGCTGCCCGCTTGCGCGTGCAGCCTCTTTGCCGAATAAGGGGCAACAAATGTACTAACGGCCTTGCAACCTGAGGTCGCCGGCACGTTCGAAGTGCCGGATAATTGCAGCGCCCGAGCGCGTTGCTCAAGAATTTCATATCGCCGCAGGAGAGACTTGCAATGGCTCAGCAGACAACTGGTCGCCAACCTCGCTACAAACGCATTCTGCTCAAACTTAGCGGCGAGGCCCTGATGGGCTCGGAAGATTTCGGCATCGATCCCAAGGTGCTCGATCGCATGGCGCTGGAAGTCGGCCAACTGGTCGGTATCGGTGTGCAGGTCGGCCTGGTGATTGGTGGTGGCAACCTGTTCCGTGGCGCGGCGCTGTCCGCTGCCGGCATGGATCGCGTCACTGGCGACCACATGGGCATGCTGGCCACCGTGATGAACGCGCTGGCCATGCGTGATGCGCTGGAGCGCTCGAACATCCCGGCCATCGTCATGTCGGCGATTTCCATGGTCGGCGTGACCGATCACTATGACCGCCGCAAGGCCATGCGCCACCTGAAGACCGGTGAGGTGGTGATTTTCGCTGCTGGCACCGGCAACCCCTTCTTTACCACCGATTCGGCTGCCTGCCTGCGCGCCATCGAAATCGATGCGGACGTGGTACTGAAGGCGACCAAGGTCGATGGCGTGTACACTGCCGACCCGTTCAAAGACCCGCATGCCGAGAAATTCGAGCGCCTGACCTATGACGAGGTGCTCGATCGCAAGCTGGGCGTGATGGATCTGACCGCCATCTGCCTGTGCCGTGATCACAACATGCCGCTGCGGGTTTTCAACATGAACAAGCCCGGCGCACTGCTGAACGTTGTAGTGGGTGGCGCCGAAGGAACTCTGATCGAGGAGGATGCACAATGATCAACGACATCAAGAAAGACGCTCAGGAGCGCATGAGCAAGTCCCTGGAATCGCTGGGTCGTAACCTGGCCTCCATTCGAACCGGTCGTGCCCATCCGAGCATTCTCGACAGCGTCAAGGTGCCGGCCTGGGGTAGCGACATGCCGCTGAACCAGGTTGCTGCGATCTCCGTCGAGGACGCGCGCACCCTGAAGATCGTCGCGCATGACAAGACCCTCAGTGCTGCCATCGAGAAGGCCATCATGACCTCCGACCTGGGCCTGAACCCGAGCAGCGCTGGTACCACCATCCGTGTGCCGATGCCGGCGCTGACCGAGGAAACCCGCAAGGGCTATACCAAGCAGGCGCGTGGCGTTGCCGAAGATGCCAAGGTCGCCGTGCGCAACGTGCGTCGTGATGCCCTGGCCGAGCTGAAGAAGCTGTCCAAGGCCAAGGAAATCAGCGAGGACGAAGAGCGTCGCGCCGCTGACGAGCTGCAGAAGATCACCGACAAGTTCATCGGTGATGTCGACAAGGCGCTCGAGGTCAAAGAAGCGGACCTGATGGCCGTCTGACGGCTGGGCGCCCATAAATGGACAAAAACAAGCAGGGGGCGGTGCCGCGGCATGTCGCCATCATCATGGATGGCAACAACCGTTGGGCGAAGAAGCGCCTGTTGCCGGGTGTGGCTGGGCACAAGGCCGGGGTCGATGCGGTTCGCGCGGTGATCGAGGTCTGTGCCGAGTCGGGCGTCGAGGTGCTCACCCTGTTCGCCTTTTCCAGCGAGAACTGGCAGCGTCCGGCCGAAGAGGTCGGTGCGCTGATGGAGTTGTTCCTGGGGGCGCTGCGTCGTGAGGCCAAGCGTCTGCTGGATAACGACATCAGCCTGCGCATCATCGGTGATCGCTCGCGTTTTCATCCCGAGTTGCAGGCAGCCATGCGCGAAGCCGAGCAACTGACTGCCGGCAACCGGCGTTTCACCTTGCAGATCGCGGCCAACTACGGTGGTCAGTGGGATATCGCCCAGGCCGCTCAGCGTCTGGCGCGTGAGGTGCAAGCAGGTCATTTGCAGCCCGAAGACATTACCCCGCAATTGCTTCAGGGTTGTCTGGCTACCGGTGACCTGCCTTTGCCCGACCTGTGCATCCGTACGGGTGGCGAGCGCCGCATCAGTAACTTCCTCCTGTGGCAGTTGGCTTATAGCGAACTGTACTTCTCCGACCTCTATTGGCCGGACTTCAAGCACGAGGCCATGCGCAACGCGCTGACCGATTTCGCTACCCGCCAGCGTCGCTTCGGCAAGACCAGCGAGCAGGTGGAAGCTGAGGCGCGCTCCTAATGCTCAAACAACGAATCATCACGGCGCTGGTGCTGTTGCCCATCGCCCTGGGCGGTTTTTTTCTGCTCGATGGCGGTGCCTTTGCCCTGTTCATCGGTGCGGTGGTCACGCTGGGGGCCTGGGAATGGGCCCGTCTGGCAGGTTTCGAGGCGCAGTCGCTGCGTGTGGCCTATGCGGCTGCAGTGGCCGTGTTGCTCGGCTTGCTGTACATGGTGCCGGTCGTTGCCCCGCTGCTGCTGGTGGTGGCTGTGCTGTGGTGGTTGGTCGCGACCTTTCTGGTAATGACCTATCCCGATAGCAGTCGTCTCTGGGGCGGTGTGCCGGGGCGTTTGCTGATTGGTTTGCTGATTCTGCTGCCGGCCTGGCAAGGGCTGATCCTGCTCAAGCAGTGGCCGCAGGCCAATGCGCTGATCATCGCGGTGATGGTGCTGGTCTGGGGGGCGGATATCGGCGCCTATTTTTCCGGCAAGACCTTTGGCAAGCGCAAGCTGGCGCCCAAGGTCAGCCCGGGCAAGAGCTGGGAAGGGCTCTACGGCGGTCTTGCGGCCAGCCTGCTGATCACCCTGCTGGTCGGGCTGCAGCAAGGCTGGTCTGCTGGTGGGCTGCTGCTGGCGCTGGCGGGTGCCGCTGTGGTGGTACTGATTTCCGTGGTTGGCGACCTGACCGAAAGCATGTTCAAGCGTCAGTCCGGGATCAAGGACAGCAGTAATCTGCTGCCGGGGCATGGCGGAGTGCTGGATCGTATCGACAGTCTGACCGCAGCCATCCCGCTGTTCGCTGCACTGCTCTGGCTCGCTGGTTGGGGCGCGCTGTGAACGCAGTGCAGCAGGTCACCGTGCTGGGCGCTACGGGCTCTATTGGCCTCAGTACGCTGGATGTGATCGCGCGCCACCCTGAGCGCTACAGCGTCTTCGCGCTGACGGGCTTTTCGCGCCTGACAGAGCTGCAGGTGCTGTGTGTGCAGCATCGGCCGCGCTACGCCGTGGTGCCTGATGACGCTTCAGCGCTCGAGTTGCAGAACAATCTGCGTTCTGCCGGGCTGGCGACCGAAGTGCTGGTTGGCGAAGCAGGGCTGTGCGCCGTATCTGCCGACGCGGCGGTCGATTGCGTAATGGCGGCCATTGTTGGCGCAGCGGGCCTCAAGCCGACCCTGGCGGCCGTGCAGGCTGGCAAGAAGGTGTTGCTGGCGAACAAGGAGGCGCTGGTAATGTCCGGTGCCTTGTTCATGCAGGCGGTCAAGCAGAGCGGGGCGGTGCTGTTGCCTATCGACAGTGAGCACAACGCCATTTTCCAGTGTCTGCCCGGTGACTATTCGCGGGGTTTGCAGACCGTCGGTGTGCGTCGCGTACTGCTGACGGCTTCCGGTGGGCCTTTTCGCGAAACACCGTTGGCCGACCTGGAATGCGTCACCCCGGAGCAGGCCTGCGCTCATCCGAACTGGTCGATGGGGCGCAAGATTTCCGTAGACTCGGCCAGCATGATGAATAAGGGGCTCGAGTCGATCGAGGCCTGCTGGTTGTTCGATGCCCGCCCGGAGCAGATCGAAGTGGTCATCCACCGGCAGAGCGTGATTCATTCGCTGGTCGATTACATCGACGGTTCGGTGCTGGCGCAGCTGGGTAATCCGGATATGCGCACGCCCATCGCTCATGCGTTGGCCTGGCCAGAGCGTATCGACTCGGGCGTATCGCCTCTGGATCTGTTTGCCGTCGGTCGCCTGGATTTCGAACGCCCCGACGAGCAGCGTTTTCCCTGTCTGCGTCTGGCGCGGGAGGCGGCGCAGGCTGGTGGCAGTGCACCGGCGATGCTCAACGCCGTCAATGAAGTCGCGGTCGAGGCTTTCCTGCAGCGGCGCATCCGTTTCGTTGATATCGCGCGTATGATTGAGTCCGTGTTGAACGCCCAGCCGGTGCAGGCTGTCGAAGCGCTCGACGCGGTGTTCGCGGCCGATGCCCGTGCGCGTGAGCTGGCTGGGCAGTGGCTCGCTGGCCGTTGATGACGCCCGTATTGGTCTGGTGTGTGCTGGAACTTGAGCGGCTCGTAGAGCTGGAGAAGTGAAATGAGTGGGTTGTACATGCTGGTTGGCACCCTGATCGCACTGGGTGTCCTGGTGACCTTTCACGAGTATGGGCACTTCTGGGTAGCCCGGCGCTGCGGCGTCAAGGTGCTGCGCTTCTCCGTTGGCTTCGGCACACCGCTTTTGCGCTGGCATGACCGCCAGGGTACCGAATTCGTGGTTGCAGCCATTCCTCTGGGTGGCTACGTCAAGATGCTCGATGAGCGCGAGGGCGATGTGCCCCCCGAGCTCGTCGAGCAGTCCTTCAATCGCAAGAGCGTGCGCCAGCGCATCGCCATCGTGGCTGCGGGCCCACTGGCCAATTTCCTGCTGGCGCTTCTGTTCTTCTGGTTCGTCGCCATGCTCGGCAGTCAGCAGGTGCGCCCGGTTATCGGCGCAGTGCAGTCGGACAGTTTGGCGCAAGTGGCCGGGCTGCGTGCGGGGCAAGAGATCGTTGCGGTCAACGGCGAGGCCACCAGTGGTTGGGCAGCGGTCAATCTGCAGTTGGTAAGGCGTCTGGGCGAGAGCGGTACGCTCGATCTGCGCGTGCTGGAGCCGGGCTCCACCGTCGAAATGCCAAAACAGGTGCAGTTGGACAACTGGCTGCGCGGCGTCGATGAGCCGGACCCGATTGGTTCGCTGGGCATTCGCCCATGGCGTCCGGTGCTGGAGCCGGTTCTGGCTGAAGTCGATTCCAAGGGGCCTGCCCACGCCGCAGGGCTGCAGGCAGGGGACAGGTTGCTGGCGCTCGATGGCGAGCCCCTGGCCGACTGGCAGGAGCTGGTCGATCGCGTCCGGGCATTGCCGGGCGAGGCGGTCACGCTGCGCTTCGAACGCGCCGGGCAAGCGCAGGATGTGCAGTTGACTCTGGCGTCGCGCGGTGAAGGAGAGGCCCGCAGTGGTTACCTGGGCGCCGGTGTGCAGGGCGTCGAATGGCCGCCGGAGATGCTCCGCGAGGTGCGCTATGGTCCGCTCGACGGCGTTGTCGAAGGCGTGCGTCAAACCTGGTCCATGAGCCTGCTGACCCTCGATTCGCTGAAGAAAATGCTGTTCGGTGAGCTCTCGGTAAAAAACTTGAGTGGGCCGATAACCATTGCTAAAGTGGCGGGCGCTTCAGCTGAGTCAGGGCTGGGGGATTTCCTGAAATTCCTTGCATATCTGAGTATTAGCTTGGGGGTTCTCAATCTGCTGCCCATTCCCGTACTGGATGGTGGGCATCTGCTGTTTTATCTGGTCGAGTGGGTGCGTGGTCGCCCCTTGTCTGAGCGGGTTCAGGGTTGGGGGATGCAGATCGGCATCAGTCTGGTCATCGGGGTCATGTTGCTTGCCCTGGTCAACGACCTCAGCCGCCTGTGAGCATTGCTGAATACGTTCTTGAGATTTAAAAGAAGTGTCGCTTAAGCGGCAGTTTTTATCGTCAGTTGGAATAAGAAAGGACTTCATGAAACGTCTGCTGCTACCTGCGGTACTGTCCGCATTGATGATCGCCGAAGTTCACGCCGAGTCCTTCACCATCTCCGATATACGCGTCAATGGCCTGCAGCGGGTTTCCGCAGGTAGCGTATTCGGCGCGCTGCCGCTCAACGTGGGCGAGCAGGTAGATGATCGCCAACTGGTCGATGCCACCCGCTCCCTGTTCCGTACCGGCTTCTTCCAGGATATCCAGCTCGGTCGCGATGGTGACGTGCTGGTGGTTACCGTGGTCGAGCGTCCCTCCATCTCCGGCATCGAGATCGAAGGCAACAAGGCCATCACTACAGAAGACCTGCTCAAGGGGCTGAACCAGTCCGGTCTGGCCGAGGGCGAAATCTTCCAGCGCGCCACCCTCGAAGGCGTGCGTAACGAGCTGCAGCGCCAGTATGTCGCTCAGGGTCGCTATTCGGCCGAGATCGAAGCCGAAGTGATTCCGCAGCCGCGTAACCGTGTGGCGCTGAAAATCACCATCAACGAAGGCACCGTTGCTGCCATCTCCCACATCAACGTGGTCGGCAACACCGTGTTCTCCGATGAAGATCTGGTCGATCTGTTCGAGCTGAAGACCACCAACTGGCTGTCCTTCTTCAAGAACGACGACAAGTATGCCCGTGAGAAACTGTCCGGTGACCTCGAGCGCCTGCGCTCCTACTACCTGGACCGCGGCTACATCAACATGGATATCAGCTCCACCCAGGTGTCCATCACCCCGGACAAGAAGCACGTCTACATCACCGTCAACGTCGAAGAGGGCGAGAAATACAGCGTCCGTGACGTGAAGCTTTCCGGTGACCTCAAGGTGCCGGAAGAAGATGTGCGAGCACTGCTGCTGGTCAAGGAAGGGCAGGTCTTCTCGCGCAAGATCATGACCACTACCAGTGAGCTGATCACCCGCCGCCTGGGTAACGAAGGCTATACCTTCGCCAACGTCAATGGCGTGCCGGAAGCTCACGACGAGGACAACACCGTTTCGATCACCTTCTTCGTCGATCCGGGCAAGCGCGCTTACGTCAATCGCATCAACTTCCGCGGCAACACCAAGTCCGAAGACCAGGTGCTGCGTCGCGAAATGCGTCAGATGGAAGGTGGCTGGGCCTCGACCTACCTGATCGACCAGTCCAAGGTGCGTCTGGAGCGTCTGGGCTTCTTCAAGGAGGTCAACGTCGAAACCCCGCAGGTACCGGGTACCGACGACCAGATCGACGTCAATTACAGCGTCGAAGAGCAGCCGTCCGGCTCCATCACCGCCAGCGTCGGTTTCGCCCAGAACGCCGGTCTGATCCTCGGTGGCTCGATCAGCCAGAACAACTTCCTGGGTACCGGTAACCGCGTCAGCATCGGCCTGACCCGCAGTGAATACCAGACTCGATACAGCTTTGGCTTCGTTGACCCCTACTGGACCGTCGACGGTGTCAGCCTGGGTTACAACGCCTTCTACCGCACCACCGACTACGATGAGCTCGATGTCGACGTATCCAGCTACTCGGTCGACAGCCTGGGTGCAGGTGTCAATATCGGCTATCCGATCAGCGAAACCGCGCGTCTGACCTACGGTCTGACCGTGCAGCAGGACACCATCGATACCGGTCGTTATACCGTCGACGAGATCTTCGATTTCATCGACTCTGAGGGCGATAACTACCTGAACTTCAAGGGTTCCATCGGCTGGTCCGAGTCGACCCTGAACCGTGGTGTACTGGCCAACCGTGGTCATTCGCAGAGCCTGGTGCTGGAAACCACGCTGCCAGGTAGCGATCTGTCGTTCTACAAGCTCGACTACCGTGGTCAGGTCTTCACCCCGATCAGCGACAACTACACCCTGCGCTTCCATACCCAGCTGGGTTATGGCGACAGCTACGGTTCCACGGCTGAGCTGCCGTTCTACGAGCACTACTACGCGGGTGGTTTCAACTCGGTACGTGGTTTCGAAGACAGCAGCCTTGGGCCACGCAGTACGCCGAGTAGCGGTGCCAAACCGGGCACCCTGCGCGACCCGGATCAGGACCCGCTGCCGTTCGGTGGTAACGTGCTGGTGCAGGGCGGCGTCGAGATGCTCTTCCCGCTGCCATTCGTCAAGGATCAGCGCTCGCTGCGTACCGCATTGTTCTGGGACGTGGGTAACGTCTTCGATACCAACTGCAGCTCCAGCCAGAAGAGGCTGAGCGACAGCTGCAATATCGACTTCAGCAGCATGGCCAGCTCCGTGGGTGTCGGCCTGACCTGGATCACCGCACTGGGCCCGCTGAGCTTCAGTCTGGCCATGCCGATCAAGAAGCCGGATGATGCCGATACCCAGGTATTCCAGTTCTCCCTGGGTCAAACCTTCTAAGTTCGTTTCACAGAAAGCCAACAGTTTTGTTGCAGGAGTGCATTGTGCGTAAGTTGACTCAACTGGTTCTGTTCACCGCCGCCCTGATCGCCACTCCGGCGTTCGCCGAGATGAAGGTGGCCGTGCTGAACTATCAGATGGCGCTGCTCGAGTCGGATGCAGCCAAGCGCTACGCCGTCGATGCCGAGAAGAAGTTCGGCCCGCAGCTGAACAAGCTCAAGACCCTGGAAAGCGACGCCAAGCGCATTCAGGATCGCATGGTCAAGGACGGCGAGAAGATGCAGCAGGCCGAGCGCGAGCGCCTCGAGCTCGAATTCAAGCAGAAGGCTCGTGACTTCCAGTTCCAGTCCAAGGAGCTGAACGAAGCCAAGGCCATCGCTGACCGCGAGATGCTGGCCAAGCTGAAGCCGAACCTGGACAAGGCCGTCGAAGAAGTGATCAAGAACGGTAACTTCGACCTGGTGCTCGAGCGCGGTGCGGTGATCGAGGTCAAACCTCAGTACGACATCACTCGCCAGGTCATCGAGCGCATGAATCAGATGCGTTAAGCATGACTGCGACATTTACCCTCGGCCAGCTGGCCGAGCGCCTGGGCGCCACCTTGCGTGGCGCCGAAGCTAAGGTCATCACGGGCCTGGCCACCTTACAGGAGGCCGGGCCCGAACAATTGAGCTTCCTGGCCAATGCCCAGTACCGCAAGTTTCTGGCGCAGACCCAGGCCGGTGCCGTGTTGCTCACCGCAGCCGATGCTGAAGGCTATGCTGGCGATGCCTTGATCGTTGCCAATCCTTATCTGGCTTATGCCCAGCTTTCGCATGTGTTCGACCGCAAGCCCAAGGCGGCTCCCGGCATTCATGCCACTGCGCAGGTTGCAGGCGATGCTCAGGTCGATCCGAGCGCCAGTATCGGCGCCTTTGCGGTCATCGAAAGCGGTGCTCGCATCGGTGCTGATGTGAGCATCGGTGCGCACTGCGTGGTGGGCGCGCGTAGCGTGATCGGTGAGGGTGGTTGGCTGGCTCCGCGCGTGACGCTGTACCACGATGTGCAGATCGGCAAGCGTGTAGTGATCCAGTCCGGCGCGGTGATCGGTGGCGAAGGCTTTGGTTTCGCCAACGAAAAGGGCGTCTGGCAGAAGATCGCACAGATCGGTGGGGTGACCATCGGTGATGACGTCGAGATCGGCGCCAACACCACTGTGGATCGCGGTGCGCTGTCCGATACCTTGATCGGTAATGGCGTGAAGCTGGATAACCAGATCATGATCGCGCACAACGTGCAGATCGGTGACAACACGGCCATGGCGGGCTGCTGCGGTATTTCCGGCAGCACCAAGATCGGTAAGAACTGCATGATCGCCGGCGGTGTGGGCATGGTTGGCCATATCGAGGTGTGCGACAACGTGTTCGTCACCGGTATGACCATGGTGACCCGTTCGATCACCGAGCCGGGCGCCTATTCTTCAGGCACTGCCATGCAACCGGCGGGCGAGTGGAAGAAGAGTGCAGCCCGTATTCGTCAGTTGGACGATATGGCCAAGCGACTGCGTGAGCTGGAAAAACAGCTGGCCGCCGTGACCCAGACGGCAAACGTCTCATCTGATGCCTGAGCACGGCGTGACCGTGCTCTTTTCTTTTCTTACAGGCTTAACCGGACATGATGGACATCAACGAAATTCGTGAATATTTGCCGCACCGCTATCCGTTCCTGTTGGTGGACCGTGTGGTGGACCTGGACGTCGAAGGCAAGCAGATTCGCGCCTATAAGAATGTCAGCATCAATGAGCCGTTCTTCAACGGTCACTTCCCCGAGCACCCGATCATGCCGGGCGTTCTGATCATCGAGGCCATGGCCCAGGCTGCCGGTATCCTCGGCTTCAAGATGATGGGCGTGAAGCCGGCCGATGGCACCCTGTATTACTTCGTCGGCTCCGACAAACTGCGTTTCCGTTCGCCGGTGCTGCCGGGTGATCAACTGACGCTGGAAGCCAAATACCTGAGCGATCGTCGCAGCATCTGGAAGTTCGAGTGCCGCGCCACCGTCGATGGCAAGGAAGTCTGCGCTGCTGAAATCATCTGTGCGGAACGCAAGCTATGAGTTTGATTGACCCCCGCGCGATCATCGACCCCAGTGCCAGATTGGCCGACGACGTCGTCGTTGGCCCTTGGAGCATTGTCGGGGCCGATGTGGAAATCGGCGAGGGTACAGTCATCGGCCCGCACGTCGTGCTCAAGGGGCCGACCGTGATCGGCAAGCACAACCGCATCTACCAGTTTTCTTCGGTCGGTGAAGACACGCCAGACCTGAAATACAAGGGCGAGGCGACGCGCCTGGTGATCGGCGATCACAACACGATTCGTGAGGGTGTCACCATTCACCGTGGCACCGTGCAGGATCGCAGTGAAACCACCATTGGCGACCATAACCTGATCATGGCCTATGCCCATATCGGCCATGACAGTGTGATCGGCAATCATTGCATCCTGGTCAACAACACGGCCCTGGCTGGGCATGTCTGGGTCGATGACTGGGCGATTCTGTCCGGTTATACCCTGGTGCATCAGTTCTGCCGCATTGGCGCGCACAGCTTCTCGGGCATGGGCACCGCGATTGGCAAGGATGTTCCGGCTTTCGTTACCGTGTTCGGTAACCCGGCCGAGGCGCGCAGCATGAACTTCGAGGGCATGCGCCGGCGTGGTTTCTCCGCCGAGGCCATCGCTGCCCTGCGCAAGGGCTACAAGCTGGTCTATCGCCAGGGGCTGACCGTCGAGCAGGCACTGGCCGAGCTGGCCGAGTCCGCTGCTCAGTTCCCGGAAGTGGCGATTTTCCGTGATTCGATTCAGGCCTCCACGCGCGGCATCACGCGCTGATACCTATGAGCAGACCTATTCGCGTCGCACTGGTCGCCGGTGAGGCGTCCGGTGACATCCTCGGTTCCGGCCTGATGCAGGCCATCAAGCAGCGCCATCCTGATGCCGAGTTCATCGGTGTTGGCGGCGCGCGCATGGAAGCCGAAGGCCTTAAATCCTATTTCCCGATGGAGCGCCTGGCCGTGATGGGCCTGGTCGAGGTGCTTGGCCGTCTGTTCGAGTTGCTCCGCCGCCGCCGTCAACTGGCTCGCGACCTGATTGCTGCCAAACCGGACGTGTTCATCGGCATCGATGCCCCCGATTTCAACCTGGGCCTCGAGCTCAAGCTGCGCCGTGCCGGCATCAGGACCGTTCACTACGTCAGTCCCTCGGTCTGGGCCTGGCGGCAGAAGCGTGTGCTGAAGATCCGCGAAGCCTGCGACCTGATGCTGACTCTGTTCCCGTTCGAGGCGCAGTTCTACGACGAGCATCAGGTGCCGGTGCGCTTCGTTGGTCATCCGCTGGCCGATGCGATTCCGCAGCAAGCTGATCGTGCTGCTGCGCGCGAGGCGCTGGATCTGCCGCAGGACGAGCCGGTGGTAGCCTTGATGCCCGGCAGTCGTGGTGGTGAAGTCGCGCGTCTCGGTGAGCTGTTTCTCGATGCGGCGATTCGTCTGCGTGCACTGCGCCCAGGTATTCATTTCCTGCTGCCTTGCGCCACACCCGAGCGTCGCGAGCAACTGGAACAGATGCTGGCCGGGCGTGATTTGCCGCTGACGCTGCTCAATGGCCGCTCCCACGAGGCGTTGGCTGCCTGCGATGCGGTGTTGATCGCTTCGGGTACCGCGACCCTGGAAGCGCTGCTGTACAAGCGGCCGATGGTGGTGGCGTACCGCGTAGCGCCACTGACCTATCGCATCCTCAAACGCCTGGTGAAGAGCCCCTATATCTCGCTGCCCAATCTGCTGGCCGAGCGCCTGCTGGTACCTGAGCTGATTCAGGATGCAGCGACTCCCGAGGCTTTGGCCCAGGCCGTTGCGCCGTTGATCGACGGTGGGCAAGTGCAGACCGAGGGCTTCGACGTGATTCACCGTGCGCTGCGCCGCGATGCCTCGGTGTCGGCCGCTGAGGCCGTGCTCAAGCTGGCAGGGCGCGGCTGATGCAGCTGGGCCTCGATTTTACCCTGGTCGAGGAACTGGTCGCCGGTGTCGACGAAGTCGGCCGTGGCCCGCTCTGCGGTGCCGTGGTCACGGCTGCGGTGATCCTCGATCCGGCGCGACCGATCATTGGCCTGAACGACTCGAAGAAACTCTCCGAGGCGCGCCGCGAAGTGCTGTTCGACGAAATTCGCGAGAAGGCCCTGGCCTGGTGCATCGCCCGCGCCGAGGTCGAAGAAATCGACCGCCTGAATATCCTGCATGCCACCATGTTGGCGATGCAGCGAGCTGTCGAAGGGCTGCACGTGACGCCGAAACTGGCGCTGATCGACGGCAATCGCTGTCCAAAGCTGGCGGTGCCGAGTGCGCCGGTGGTCAAGGGCGATAGCCGGGTGCCGGCAATAGCCGCGGCTTCGATCCTGGCCAAGGTCAGTCGCGACCGCGAGATGCTCGAGATGGATCGTCTCTATCCCGGTTACGGCATCGCTGGCCACAAGGGCTATCCCACGCCCGTTCACCTAGAAGCCCTGCAGCGCCTGGGGCCGACGCCTATTCATCGGCGTTCCTTCGCACCGGTGCGCGCGTTGCTCGAGCCTGTAGCTGTCGATTGTAGCGCCGCTACAGCTGTGTAGGGCGTACTCGGCTTTGGCCTCCTGCGTCGCTCTACCTCCTACATCCTTGTAGTCGTCGCGAAGCAGTACGCCGCTGGTGTTTCGATGGTGCGTGCTGTGGCGGATGGATTCGGCATGGCCCGGCGGACTGTTCGCTGCGCTACGAGCGGACGGCGATCCGGGCCGCCCTACCTGCTACAATCCGCGCTTTGTCGTTTTCACCTGCAAGGCCGCCCATGACCCAAGCTTTCGTCCACCTGCGTCTGCACACCGAATACTCCCTGGTCGATGGCCTGGTGCGGGTCAAACCGCTGATCAAGGCCGTGGCCGGGGCCGGCATGCCGGCGGTTGCGGTCACCGACATGAGCAACATGTGCTCGCTGGTGAAGTTCTACAAGGCGGCCATGGGCGCCGGGATCAAGCCGATCTGTGGTGCCGATATCTGGATGGCCAGCGCCGAGGAAGACGGCCCGCTGACGCGCCTGACCCTGCTGGCGATGAACGCCAAGGGCTACCGCAACCTCACCGAACTGATCTCTCGTGGCTGGGCCGAAGGGCAGAGCAACGACCTGGTGATCATTCAGCGTGACTGGGTCAAGGGCGCCGCCGAGGGCCTCATCGCGCTATCCGGCGCGCGTGAAGGCGAAGTCGGCCAGGCGCTGCTGGCCGGTGACGAAGCGCTGGCCGAAGTGCGCCTGCGTGAATGGATGGCAGTGTTCCCGGATCGCTTCTACCTGGAAGTGCAACGCACCAGCCGCGTCGGTGACGAGGAATACCTGCACGCCGCCGTGGCCCTGGCCGACCGCGTCGAGGCGCCGCTGGTGGCGACCAACGACGTGCGCTTCATCAAGCAGGGTGATTTCGAGGCGCACGAAACCCGCGTCTGCATCGGTGAAGGTCGTACCCTGGACGACCCGCGCCGGCCGCGGCATTACTCCGATCAGCAGTACCTGAAAAGCGCCGAGGAAATGTGGGAGCTGTTCTCCGACCTGCCGGAGGCACTGGAGAACACCGTCGAGATTGCCAAGCGCTGCAATATCGACGTGCAACTCGGCAAATACTTTCTGCCGGATTTCCCCACGCCCAATGGCATGGGCATCGACGACTACCTGCGCCACGCCTCCTTCGAGGGGCTGGAAGAGCGTCTCCAGGTATTGCTGCCCAAGGATACGCCGGACTATGAGGCCAAGAGGCAGGTCTACATCGATCGCCTCAACTTCGAACTCGATATCATCATTCAGATGGGTTTCCCCGGTTACTTCCTGATCGTGATGGACTTCATCAAGTGGGCCAAGAACAACGGTGTGCCGGTCGGCCCGGGCCGTGGTTCGGGTGCCGGTTCGCTGGTGGCCTACGTGCTGAAGATCACCGACCTCGATCCGCTGGCCTATGACCTGCTGTTCGAACGATTCCTCAACCCCGAGCGGGTTTCCATGCCCGACTTCGACGTCGACTTCTGCATGGACGGCCGCGACCGGGTGATCGACTACGTGGCCGAGAAATACGGGCGCAATGCGGTGAGCCAGATCATTACCTTCGGCTCGATGGCGGCCAAGGCGGTGGTGCGCGACGTGGCGCGGGCGCAGGGTAAGTCCTACGGCCTGGCCGACCGTCTGTCGAAGATGATCCCCTTCGAAGTGGGCATGACCCTGGAGAAGGCCTACGAGATGGAGGAGCCGCTACGCGAGTTCCTCAAGAACGACGAGGAAGCCCAGGAAATCTGGGACATGTCCCTCAAGCTCGAAGGCGTGGTGCGCGGTACCGGCAAGCACGCTGGTGGTGTGGTGATCGCGCCGACCAAGCTCACCGACTTCTCGCCGATCGCCTGTGACGAGGAGGGCGGTGGCCTGGTGACCCAGTTCGACAAGGACGACGTCGAGCAGGCTGGCCTGGTCAAGTTCGACTTCCTCGGTCTGCGTACCCTGACCATCATCAAGTGGGCGTTGGAAACCGTCCACCGCATCCAGAAGCGCGACGGTGCGCCGGATGAGGATCTGGTCAACATCGACTTCATCCCGCTGGATGACAAGAAAACCTACGACATGCTGCAGAAGGCGGAGACCACCGCGGTCTTCCAGCTTGAATCGCGTGGCATGAAGGAGCTGATCAAGAAGCTCAAGCCCGACTGCCTGGAAGACATGATCGCACTGGTGGCGCTGTTCCGCCCGGGCCCGCTGCAGTCCGGCATGGTGGACGACTTCATCAACCGTAAGCACGGCCGTGCCGAGCTGTCCTACCCGCACCCGGATTACCAGTACGCTGGTCTGGAACCGGTGCTCAAGCCCACCTACGGCATCATCCTGTATCAGGAGCAGGTGATGCAGATCGCCCAGGTCATGGGTGGCTACACCCTGGGACAGGCGGACATGCTGCGTCGTGCCATGGGTAAGAAGAAGCCCGAGGAAATGGCCAAGCAGCGCGGCGGCTTCATCGAAGGTTGTGCCAACAACGGCATCGACGCGAACCTGGCGGGCAACATCTTCGATCTGGTGGAAAAGTTCGCCGGTTACGGTTTCAACAAATCGCACTCGGCCGCTTACGGTCTGGTCTCCTACCAGACTGCCTGGCTCAAGGCGCATTACCCGGCGCCGTTCATGGCGGCCGTGCTCTCGGCGGATATGCACAACACCGACAAGGTGGTGATCCTGGTGGAAGAGTGCCGCAACATGAAGTTGCGCATCGAACCGCCAGACGTGAACGTCTCCGAGTTCAAGTTCACCGTCAACGACGACGGCCGTATCGTCTACGGCCTGGGTGCGGTCAAGGGCGTCGGCGAGGGGCCGGTCGAGGCCATCGTCGAATGCCGCGCCGAAGGTGGTCCGTTCAAGGATCTGTTCGACTTCTGCAATCGCGTCGACCTCAAGCGCATCAATAAGCGCACCCTGGAAGCGTTGATCCGCAGCGGCGCGCTGGATCGTCTTGGTCCGTACTATCAGGACGAGCTCAAAGCCTACCAGGCCAGTGTCGACAAGAACCGCGCCGTGCTGCTGGCGTCCATGGAAGAGGCCGTGCAATCCGCCGAGCAGACCGCGCGCAGCGCCGAGAGCGGCCATATGGACCTGTTCGGCGGTCTGTTCGCCGAGCCTGAGGCGGACGTCTACGCCAACCACCGCAAGGCCCGCGAGCTGCCGATCAAGGAGCGTCTGAAAGGCGAGAAGGACACCCTGGGTATCTACCTGTCCGGCCACCCCATCGACGAGTACGAAGGCGAGATTCGCCGTTTCGCCCGCCAGCGTATCGTCGAGCTCAAGCCGGCGCGCGATACCCAGACCATCGCCGGGATGATCGTCAACCTGCGGGTGATGAAGAACAAGAAAGGCGACAAGATGGGCTTCATCACCCTCGACGACCGCTCCGGACGCATCGAGGCCTCGCTGTTCGCCGATGCCTTCGCCAGCAATCAGGCGCTGCTGCAGAACGATGCGCTGGTGGTGGTCGAGGGTGAGGTCAGTAACGACGACTTCTCCGGTGGCCTGCGTCTGCGTGCCAAGCGCGTGATGAGTCTGGAAGAGGCGCGCACGGGGCTTGCCGACAGCCTGCGGGTGAAGGTCGCCAGTGAGGCATTGAAGGGTGATCGCCTGCGCTGGCTGGCCGAACTGTGCAGCAAGCACAAGGGCGCCTGCCCGGTGACGCTGGACTACAGTGGCGAGGAGGCACGCGCCTTGCTTCAATTTGGCGACGCCTGGCGAATCGACCCGGCCGACACTTTGATTCAGGCATTGCGTGACCAGTTCGGGCGCGACAACGTCTTTTTGCACTACCGCTGATATGCGAGAGGAAAATTCCTCTTCGTGACAGCAAAGGCACCTGAGGGTGTCGACCCGCTGCGCCCTATCCCTTAAGGTAGGGCGCCTAATGGATACAGCTCCCCGGCCACTTGGCCGTCGACGCAAGACGGATGACTATGAACCCGAATTTCCTCGATTTCGAACAGCCGATCGCCGACCTGCAAGCCAAGATCGAAGAGCTACGCCTGGTTGGTAACGACAACTCGCTGAATATCGGCGATGAGATTGCCCGCCTGCAGGACAAGAGCAGCACCCTGACCGAAAGCATCTTCGGCAACCTGACCAGTTGGCAGATCGCCCAGTTGGCACGCCATCCGCGCCGCCCGTATACCCTGGATTACATCCAGCACATCTTCACCGAGTTCGACGAGCTGCATGGTGATCGTCATTTCTCCGACGACGCCGCCATCGTCGGTGGCATTGCCCGTCTGGGCGACCAGCCGGTGATGATCATCGGCCACCAGAAAGGCCGTGAGGTGCGCGAGAAGGTGCGCCGCAATTTTGGCATGCCGCGCCCGGAAGGCTATCGCAAAGCCTGCCGCCTGATGGAAATGGCCGAACGCTTCAAGATGCCGATTCTCACCTTCATCGACACCCCCGGTGCCTACCCAGGTATCGATGCCGAGGAGCGCGGCCAGAGCGAAGCGATCGCCTGGAACCTGCGCGTGATGGCGCGCCTGAAAACCCCGATCATCGCCACCGTCATCGGTGAAGGTGGTTCCGGTGGCGCACTGGCCATCGGTGTCTGCGACCAGCTCAACATGTTGCAGTACTCCACCTATTCGGTGATCTCGCCGGAAGGCTGCGCCTCGATTCTCTGGCGTACCGCCGAGAAGGCGCCGGACGCTGCCGAAGCCATGGGCATCACCGCCGAGCGCCTGAAGGATCTGGGCATCGTCGATCAGGTCATCGCCGAGCCACTGGGCGGCGCGCACCGCGATCCGGCTGCGGCTTCCGAGTCGATCCGCCAGGAGCTGACCAAGCAACTGGCCAGCCTGCAGAAGCATGACACCGAAACGCTGCTCAAGCGTCGTTATGACCGTCTGATGAGCTACGGCATCGCCTGAGTCTTTTCTACGCATATATCAACGGGCCTTCGGGCCCGTTGTTGTTTAAGCTTGAATGATGACTGCTCTCGAACTTCGCCTGCGCCAGGCTCTGCAGCCCTGGCGTACGGCCCCTGCCTGGCGTATTGCCTTCTCCGGTGGCCTGGATTCCAGTGTGCTGCTGCATCTGCTTGCCGACTGGGCGCGGCACGAGGAGCTGCCGCCGCTGTACGCCATTCATGTCCATCATGGGCTGCAGTCGGCCGGCGACGCCTGGCCGGAACATTGCGCACGTGTCTGCGAGCAGTTGGGCATTGCTCTCGAAGTCGTCAGGGTTCAGGTCACGCCAAGTGCCAGCCTTGAACAGGCTGCACGAAGCGCGCGTTACCAAGCTTTCTGCGAGCGGCTGAAACCGGGCGAAGTGTTGCTAAGTGCTCAGCATCGCGACGATCAAGCCGAAACGCTGCTGTTTCGTCTGTTGCGCGGTGCCGGCGTGCGTGGGCTGGCGGCTATGCCGGCCAGTCGGCCGTTGGGGCGGGGCAGCCTGGTGCGGCCGCTACTCGACTGTTCCCGTGCGAAACTGCAGGCCTATGCGCAGAGTCATGGCATTGCCTGGATCGAGGACCCGAGCAATGCCGACGAACGTTTCAGTCGCAATTTCCTGCGCAGGCAGGTGTTGCCGCTGCTGGCCGAGCGCTGGCCGCAGGTCACGGCAAATATCGCGCGTAGCGCCAGGCATCTGGGCGAAGCTCAGCAATTGCTGGATGAGCTGGCCGCGATGGACCTGGCGACTGTTCATGGCGTTTCGGCATGCCCATGGCTGACTCTACCGTCTCTGGACCTGTCGGCAGTGAGCGCTCTGAGCGATGCACGTCAGCGTAATCTGCTGCGCCACTGGCTGGCGCCGCTGACGCGCTTGCCCGATAGCGACCACTGGGCCGGCTGGTGTGACCTGCGTGATGCCGCCACGGATGCGGCACCGATCTGGAAACTGGCCGATGGTGAGCTGCACCGTGCCGATGGTCGGTTTTGGTGGCTCAGTGGTGAGTGGCTGCGGCCGCTCGATCCACTCGATCTAGCCTGCGACTCGTTTTCCGAATCGGTCGAACTTCCCGGCAATGGTCATGTGCATCTACAGGGCGAGTTGCCGCAAGGTCGCTGGTATTTGCGTTACCGCCAGGGTGGTGAGTCGCTGCAGCTGCCGGGGCGCGGCAGGCGTGATCTCAAGCGTCTGCTCAACGAACTGCGCGTGCCGGCATTCGTGCGCCCACGGCTACCGCTGCTGTTCGCTGGTGATGAGCTGATGGCGGTGGCGAACCTGTCGCAGTCGTCAGAAATCCAGGCCGGCGGGGCGCGTCTGCACTGGTCGCCGCCGATCGGCGCGCAAGATTTGAGCTGGTAAGGCCTTTCCGGTAGACTACGCTCCCGTCTTACTACAGCTTTTGCCGACTCCCTCAGGGAGCTTGGCGAGCTTGCCATTGTTCGTACTGATGGCGCTCCTTCGCTTTCCCCGGCGGCACTGACCGCTTAAACGCAGACTTCTAGGGTTTTTCATGACGCGCTACATCTTCGTCACGGGTGGTGTTGTTTCTTCATTGGGGAAAGGCATCGCCTCGGCTTCACTGGCGGCCATCCTGGAGGCGCGGGGCCTGAAGGTCACCATGCTCAAGCTGGACCCTTATATCAACGTCGATCCGGGCACCATGAGCCCGTTCCAGCACGGTGAGGTGTTCGTCACCCACGACGGCGCCGAGACCGACCTCGACCTGGGCCACTACGAGCGCTTCATCCGTACCACGATGAGCAAGAGCAACAACTTCACCACCGGTCGGGTGTATGAAGATGTGCTGCGCAAGGAGCGCCGTGGTGATTACCTGGGCGCGACCATTCAGGTCATTCCGCACATCACCGACGAGATCAAGCGTCGCATCATCAAGGGTGCCGGCGATGCCGACGTGGCCCTGGTGGAAATTGGTGGCACCGTCGGCGATATCGAGTCGCAGCCGTTCCTCGAAGCCATTCGCCAATTGCGTGTGGAAGTGGGCGCTAAGCGCGCCATGCTGATGCACCTGACTCTGGTGCCGTATATCGCCACCGCCGGCGAGACCAAGACCAAGCCGACCCAGCATTCGGTCAAGGAGCTGCGCTCCATTGGCCTGCAGCCTGACGTGCTGGTGTGCCGCTCCGACCATCCGATCGATGTGTCCTCGCGCCGTAAGATCGCCCTGTTCACCAACGTCGAAGAGCGTGCGGTGATCAGCCTGGAAGACGTCGACACCATCTACAAGATTCCGGGCGTGCTGCATGCCCAGGGTCTGGACGACTTCGTCGTCGAGCGTTTCGGCCTGGAGTGTGGCGGCGCCGATCTGTCCGAGTGGGATCGCGTGGTCGATGCCAAGCTCAACCCGGAAAAAGAAGTCACCATCGCCATGGTCGGCAAGTACATGGAACTGCTCGATGCGTACAAGTCGCTGATCGAGGCGATGAGTCACGCCGGCATCCAGAACCGCACCAAGGTCAACCTGCGTTATATCGACTCCGAAGACATCGAGAACCAGGGCACCGCGCTGCTCGAAGGTGTCGATGCCATCCTGGTGCCGGGCGGCTTCGGTCTGCGTGGCGTGGAAGGCAAGATCAAGACCGTGCAGTACGCCCGCGAGAACAAGATCCCTTACCTGGGTATCTGTCTCGGCATGCAGGTGGCCGTGATCGAGTACGCCCGCAACGTGGTGGGCTGGACCGACGCCAACTCTTCCGAATTCGACATGGCCAGCGCTCACCCGGTAGTGGGTCTGATTACCGAGTGGCAGGATGCCGCAGGTAGCGTCGAGCAGCGTAGCGAGAGCTCCGATCTGGGCGGCACCATGCGTCTGGGTGCTCAGGATTGCCAGCTGCAGGCCGGTTCGCTGGTGCATGACTGCTACGGCAAGGACGTGATCGTCGAGCGTCACCGTCACCGTTACGAGGTGAACAACAACCTGCTGCCGAAACTCACCGAGGCTGGCCTGAAGGTCACCGGTCGTTCCGGCGATGGCGCGCTGGTGGAAGTGGTCGAGGCGCCGGATCATCCGTGGTTCGTCGCCTGCCAGTTCCACCCGGAATTCACCTCCACGCCGCGTGACGGTCACCCGCTGTTCAGCGGTTTCGTCAACGCTGCCCTGGCGCAGAAAGCGAAGAAGGTCTGATCAATGGCGCAGAAGATCATCAAGGTTCGCGACATCGAGATCGCCAACGACAAGCCGTTCGTGCTGTTCGGTGGCATCAACGTGCTCGAGTCGCGTGACCTGGCCATGCAGGCCTGCGAGGAGTACGTACGGGTGACCGAGAAGCTCGGCATCCCCTACGTGTTCAAGGCCAGTTTCGACAAGGCCAACCGTTCCTCCGTCACTTCCTTCCGTGGCCCCGGCCTGGAAGAGGGCATGAAGATCTTCGAGGAAGTGAAGAAGACCTTCGGCGTGCCGGTGATCACCGACGTTCACGAACCGCACCAGGCCGCTGCCGTAGCCGAGGTGTGCGACATCATCCAGCTGCCGGCCTTCTTGTCGCGGCAGACCGACCTGGTGGTGGCCATGGCCAAGACCGGCGCGGTGATCAATATCAAGAAGGCGCAGTTCCTCGCCCCGCAGGAAATGAAGCACATCCTGGCCAAGTGTGAAGAAGCCGGTAACGATCAGTTGATCCTTTGCGAGCGTGGCAGCTCCTTCGGTTACAACAACCTGGTGGTGGACATGCTCGGCTTCGGCATCATGAAGCAGTTCGAGTACCCGGTGTTTTTCGACGTGACCCACGCCCTGCAGATGCCGGGTGGCCGCGCCGATTCGGCCGGTGGCCGCCGCGCCCAGGTCACCGACCTGGCCAAGGCCGGCATGAGCCAGGGCCTGGCAGGCCTGTTCCTCGAAGCCCATCCGGATCCGGAAAACGCCAAGTGCGACGGTCCATGCGCCTTGCGCCTGAACAAGCTGGAACCGTTCCTCACCCAGCTCAAGCAGCTGGATGACCTGATCAAGAGTTTTCCGCCGATCGAGACTGCCTGAGCCGGTCGTAATCCGGTAAAGTGCCGCCCGAGAAAAATCCCCCTGACCCGTGAGTCAGAGTGAGCCGTCGATCTGCCCTCCGGCAGCGGCGGCCCAGTGCAGCCTGCTGCTGCCGTCTTATCGTCAACCTTTGGAGCGTTATCAAGAATGGCAAAGATCGTCGACATCAAGGGTCGTGAGGTTCTCGACTCCCGCGGCAACCCCACCGTGGAAGCGGATGTAATTCTGGAAGGCGGTATCGTCGGCAGCGCGTGCGCTCCGTCCGGCGCCTCCACCGGCTCGCGCGAAGCGCTGGAACTGCGTGACGGCGACAAGAGCCGTTACCTGGGCAAGGGCGTGCTGAAAGCCGTCGCCAACATCAATGGCCCGATCCGTGACCTGCTGCTGGGCAAGGACGCGACCGATCAACAGGCCCTGGACCGCGCGATGATCGAACTCGACGGTACCGAGAACAAGGCGACTCTGGGCGCCAATGCCATCCTCGCCGTATCCCTGGCTGCCGCCAAGGCCGCTGCTCAGGCCAAGGGCGTGCCGCTGTATGCGCACATCGCTGATCTGAACGGCACCCCGGGCGTCTACTCCATGCCGGTGCCGATGATGAACATCATCAATGGCGGCGAGCACGCCGACAACAACGTCGACATCCAGGAATTCATGGTGCAGCCGGTTGGCGCATCGAGCTTCGCCGAGGCGCTGCGCATGGGCGCCGAGATCTTCCATCACCTCAAGGCCGTGCTCAAGGCCCGTGGCCTGAACACTGCTGTGGGTGACGAAGGCGGCTTCGCGCCGAACCTGGCCTCCAACGAAGACGCTCTGGCCGCCATCGCTGAAGCCGTTGCCAACGCCGGTTACAAGCTGGGTGACGACGTGACCCTGGCGCTGGACTGTGCATCGAGCGAGTTCTACAAGGACGGTCAATACGACCTGGCCGGCGAAGGCAAGGTATTCAGCGGTGAAGGTTTCGCCGACTACCTGGCGGGCCTGACCGAGCGTTATCCGATCATCTCCATCGAAGACGGCATGGACGAGTCCGACTGGGCCAGCTGGAAAGTCCTGACCGACAAGATCGGTGCCAAGGTACAGCTGGTTGGCGACGACCTGTTCGTCACCAACACCAAGATCCTCAAGCGCGGCATCGACGAGAAGATCGGCAACTCGATCCTGATCAAGTTCAACCAGATCGGCTCGCTGACCGAGACCCTGGAAGCCATCCAGATGGCCAAGGCTGCTGGCTTCACCGCCGTGATCTCGCACCGCAGTGGCGAAACTGAGGACAGCACCATCGCCGACCTGGCCGTGGGTACTGCCGCCGGTCAGATCAAGACCGGTTCGCTGTGCCGTTCCGACCGCGTTTCCAAATACAACCAGCTGCTGCGTATTGAAGAGCAGCTGGGTGGCAAGGCTCCCTACAAGGGCCGTGCCGAGTTCCGCGGCTAACCGTCGTGTAGACTGAAAAGGGCGACGCAAGTCGCCCTTTTTCGTGGTTATCCCAGCGTTGGTGCTGCATGCTGTAGGAGCGGATTTATCCGCGAATTTTCGCGGCTGAAGCCACACCTACAAAGGTTGCGTCATTGCGGGCATGGCCTTTTTCGTGGACGCTTCGTCAATCCCTGGGAACCAATGCACGGATGCAGGTACCGAAACCCCATGTCACTCATCAGACGGCTTCTTTTCAAGCATGAACGCAGCCCCTACCATGCCGATGACTCAATCTGCGAGCCGCTCCATGCGTAGTCCGTATTGGCTGTTTATCGTGCTGATCCTGTTGCTGGTCGGTCTGCAGTATCGACTGTGGATTGGCGACGGCAGCCTGGCTGCCGCCAGCCGTCTGCAACAGCAGATCGCCGAACAGGAGGGCGAGAACGAGCGGTTGCTGGAGCGCAATCGTATCCTCGAGGCCGAGGTGATGGAGCTCAAGCGCGGCATGGAAACCGTGGAAGAGCGCGCGCGTCACGAGTTGGGCATGCTCAAAGAGGGTGAAACCCTCTATCTGCTGACCGAATGACCACGAAATTCTGGCTGGTGATCCCGGCCGCCGGCGTCGGCGCGCGGATGGCCGCCGACCGCCCCAAGCAGTACCTGCAGATCGCCGGCCGCTGCATTCTCGAACATACCCTGCATTGTTTTCTCGATCATCCCGGCCTGTTGGGCGCGGTGGTATGCGTTGCCGTGGATGACCCGTTCTGGCCGCAGCTGCCACTGGCGCGTGATCTGCGCATCCGCCGTGCGCCTGGCGGGCGTGAGCGCGCCGACTCGGTGCTGGCCGGGCTGGACTCGTTACTGGCCGGTGGTGCCGATAGCGATGACTGGGTGCTGGTGCACGACGCCGCGCGTCCCAACCTCACCCCTGCGGACCTGGATCGCCTGCTGGAGAGTCTGGCCGATGATCCGGTCGGCGGCCTGCTGGCGGTGCCGGTGCGCGATACGCTCAAGCGTATCGGCAGCGATGGCCGAGTGGCCGAAACCGTGGATCGCAGCGTGATCTGGCAGGCCTACACACCGCAGATGTTCCGCCTGGGGGCGTTACGCGAGGCACTGGCGCAAGCGCTGGAAGAAGGAGTGGCAGTGACCGATGAAGCCTCGGCCATGGAGTGGGCAGGGCAGTCGCCCCGGCTCATCGAAGGCCGGGCGGACAACCTCAAGGTCACCCGCCCGGAAGATTTGCATTATCTACAGTCCATATGGCCGCAAGACCGTTGAACTAGAACTGTCGCATCAGTGTGTCCAGCGCTTGGCATCTTTGCCCAGGTTGCGATCCAGCGCGTTGGTCAGCTTGTTCATGGCGCCGTCGATCGCCTGCTGCAGTTCGCTGGCATCGTGGGAGACCGTCAGTGGATCGCGTCCTTTCATCCGCGCCTCGACCTTGCAGCGCTTGTCCTGTGGGCCACTCTTGAGCGCGTTCTCGTCGGAGAGATGAATTTCGATCCGGGTTAGGTGGTCCTCGTAGCGCTGGAGCTTGTCCCGGATGCGACTGCGAATGTCGTCCTTGAAGTCCATCGAGGAGGTGACGTGCTTACCACTGTTGACCAGAACCTGCATAACCATGTCCTCATCTAGCTGAGTTCGTGAGGCCCCGTTTGGGCGGGGTGCATGGGTTGTGACGCGGTCGTCTCGCTCAAGTTTCGCCCCGGCTTGTGACATTCCATGACCGTTCAGCTGGGTGACAAGGTTGTTGCAGAACGTCAGGAGTGATCGAGGTATTCGGCGCGTTGGCCAAGTCCCTGGCGCAGCGAGTCGATCAACTGGCGTACCTTGGGCGAAAGGTGACGTTGCTGCGGATAAAGCGCCCAAACTGCGGTATTGGGTGGGCGATGCTGCTCCAGCAGAGAGATCAGCCGTCCGCTGCGCAGGTGTTCCAATACGTAATAGTCCGGCAGCTGACACAGCCCAAAACCGCGCAGCGCTGCGTCGAGCACGGCCTGGCCGCTATTGCAACGCCAGTTACCCTGTATGCGCACCTGGGTTTCACGGACGTTCTGGGCAAAGCTCCAGTGGTCGCTGCTACCCACCAGGCAGTTGTGTCGGGCTAGCTCGGATAGCGAGTGCGGGCGCCCGTAGCGCTGCAGATACTCGGGGGCTGCGCACAGGTACATTTCTCGAGGTGCCAAGCGTGCGGCCATCAGACGCGAGTCCTGCAGGCGCCCCAGGCGGATGGCCAGGTCCAGGCCTTCGTGCAGCATGTCGAGCTGACGGTTGGACAGTTCGATCTCCACGCGCAGCTGCGGATGCCGCGCCATGAAGTCGTTGACCAGCGGCACGATGAAGCGCTCGCCGTAAGCCACTGCACAGGTCATGCGCAACAGCCCCTTGGGTTCAGCGCCGAGATCGCCGACTGCTCGCAGCGCTTCTTCGCGGGCATCCTGCAGGCGCTGGCAATGTTGTAGAAACAACTGGCCGGCCTCGGTCAGCGCGACCCGTCTGGTGCTGCGGTAGAACAGGCGGCTCTGCAGGCGCTCTTCCAGGCGTGCGACCTGGCGGCTGACCTGCGAGGTGGACAATCCCAGGCGCTCGGCGGCGGCACTGAATTGCCCGCATTCGGCGACGGCAACGAATTCGTCGAGTCCTTCCCAGCGATTCATCGATGCTTCTTCTCCTGTGCTGCCGATTGCATCCGGCTGCCCCTGTAGGAGCCCGCTTGCGGGCGATGTAAGGAGGCCTAATATTATCCCTGTACAGCAATAATGTTTTGCACTTCTGCTGATTATCTCGTATTGGACATGAACTAGACTGCCGAGCACTGTCCATGCTCCCCCTGAGAGAACTGTCATGATCAAGTCTCGTGCCGCCGTCGCCTTCGCCCCGAATGAACCCCTGAAAATCGTCGAAGTCGATGTGGCGCCGCCCAAGGCCGGCGAGGTGCTGGTGCGCATCGTCGCGACCGGCGTCTGCCACACCGACGCCTACACCCTGTCCGGCCAGGACAGCGAGGGCGTGTTCCCCTGCATTCTCGGTCACGAAGGTGGTGGCATCGTCGAGGCGGTGGGCGAGGGCGTCACCTCGCTGGCGGTCGGCGACCACGTGATCCCGCTGTACACCGCCGAGTGCGGCGAGTGCAAATTCTGCAAATCCAACAAGACCAACCTGTGCAGCTCGGTGCGCGCCACCCAGGGCAAGGGTCTGATGCCTGACGGTACCAGCCGCTTCTCCTACAACGGCGAGCCGATCTATCACTACATGGGCTGCTCGACCTTCTCCGAGTACACCGTGCTGCCGGAAGTCTCCCTGGCCAAGATCCCCAAGGAGGCGCCGCTGGAGAAGGTCTGCCTGCTCGGTTGTGGCGTGACCACCGGTATCGGTGCCGTGCTCAACACCGCCAAGGTCACCGAGGGCTCCACTGTGGCTATCTTCGGCCTGGGCGGTATCGGACTGGCGGCGATCATCGGCGCCAAGATGGCCAAGGCTTCGCGCATCATCGGCATCGATATCAATCCGGCCAAGGAAGCCGTGGCACGTGAGCTGGGCATCACCGACTTCGTCAATCCGAAGGATCACAGCAAGCCGATCCAGGAAGTCATCGTCGAGATGACCGACGGCGGTGTCGACTACAGCTTCGAGTGCATCGGCAACGTGCAACTGATGCGCGCCGCGCTGGAGTGCTGCCACAAGGGCTGGGGCGAGTCGACCATCATTGGCGTCGCGCCGGCCGGTGCCGAGATCAGCACCCGCCCATTCCAGCTGGTGACCGGTCGCGTCTGGCGTGGCAGTGCCTTCGGTGGCGTCAAGGGTCGTACCGAGCTGCCCAGCTATGTCGAGAAGGCGCAGAGCGGCGAGATTCCGCTGGACACCTTCATCACGCACAACATGGGGCTGGACGAGATCAACGAAGCGTTCGAGCTGATGCACGAGGGCAAGAGCATTCGCACCGTCATCCATTTCTGATGGCGCGCCGCACGGCTGATGGTCGTGCGGATTCTTTCGTAGGGTGTGCGGGGCCGCCTAGGCTGCGCGCACCGCTAACCCCTGGTGCGCATGGCGCACCCTACGGAGTGGTCATGACCCTCGAAATCGTTTCCAGCAACAAGAGCTTCGGCGGCTGGCACAAGCGCTACCGCCATCGCTCCAGTAGCCTCAACTGCGACATGGTGTTCGCTGTCTACCTGCCGCCGCAGGCCGAGCAGGGCGCCAAGCTGCCGGTGCTGTACTGGCTGAGCGGGTTGACCTGCACCGACGAGAACTTCATGCAGAAGGCTGGCGCTCAGCGCATGGCAGCCGAACTGGGATTGATCATCATCGCGCCGGACACCAGCCCGCGTGGCGAGGGCGTGGCCGATGACGCCAACGGCGCCTATGACTTCGGTCTGGGGGCAGGCTTTTATGTCAATGCCACCCAGGAGCCCTTCGCGCGGCACTACCGCATGTATGACTACGTGGTGCAGGAGTTGCCGGCGCTTATCGAGGCCAACTTCCCCGTCTCGGACAAGCGTGGCATCGCCGGCCATTCCATGGGCGGTCACGGTGCGTTGATCTGTGCGCTGAAGAATCCGGGGCGTTATCAGTCGGTATCGGCGTTCTCACCGATCAGCAATCCGATGAACTGCCCGTGGGGCGAGAAGGCCTTTTCCCTGTATCTGGGCGAGGAGCGTTCGCGTTGGCGTGAGTGGGATGCCAGCGTGCTGATTGCCGAGGCCAGCGAGAAGCTGCCGATCCTGGTCGATCAGGGCGATCGTGACGATTTTCTCGAAGGCCAGCTCAAGCCGCAGGCGTTGCAGGCTGCGGCCAAGGCGGCCGCTCATCCGCTGACGCTGCGCATGCAGCCGGGCTATGACCACAGCTACTACTTCATCGCCAGCTTCATCGACGATCACTTGCGTCATCACGCTGCTGCTTTGCAGTAGTCGTAGCCCGGATGAAATCCGGGAAATTCGCTCCCCGGATTTCATCCGGGCTACGGGGCAATGCGGTTAGAATCACGCCCTGACTTTTTCAGGGCGTTGTTCTTTATGCGTATCGGTCATGGCTATGACGTACACCGCTTCGGCGAAGGCGATTTCATCACCCTCGGTGGCGTACGGATTCCCCATAAATTCGGTCTTGTCGCTCACTCCGACGGTGACGTGCTGCTGCACGCGCTGAGTGATGCGCTGCTTGGCGCCGTGGCGCTGGGCGACATCGGCAAGCACTTCCCCGATACCGATCCGACCTTCAATGGTGCCGACAGCCGCGCGCTGTTGCGCCATGTGATGGGCCTGGTGCAGGGCAAGGGCTACGCGGTGGGTAACGTCGACGCCACCATCATCGCCCAGGCGCCGAAGATGGCTCCACACATTCAGAGCATGCGCGAGCGCATTGCCGAGGATCTGGGCATCGAGCTGGATCAGGTCAACGTCAAGGCCACCACCACCGAGAAGCTGGGTTTCACCGGGCGTGAGGAAGGTATCGCGGTGCACGCCGTGGCCCTGCTGGTCAAGGCATGAACGAGCTGCAACTGCTCGGGCCGCGCGCCCACGGCGAGGCCTGTGGGCGCGCGGTGCTCAAGGCCACGGCCGAGGACTTCCAGGTCGACGAGGTGCTCGACATCCCGCTCACTGGCCAGGGTGAGCACCTCTGGCTATGGGTGGAAAAGCGTGGCTTGAATACCGAGGAGGCCGCTCGGCGTATCGCCCGCGCTGCCGGCCTGCCGCTCAAGGCGGTCAGTTACGCGGGACTCAAGGATCGTCAGGCACTGACCCGCCAGTGGTTCAGTCTGCACCTGCCGGGCAAGGCCGATCCCGATCTGGCGGCCGCGCAGGGCGATGATCTGGTCATCCTGCGCAGCCTGCGGCACAACCGCAAATTGCAGCGTGGCGCCCATGCCGCCAATGGTTTCACCCTGCGCCTGACTGCCCTGGAGGCGGACCGCGATGCGCTGGAGCAGCGCCTGCAGCGTATCGCCGAGCAAGGCGTGCCCAACTACTTCGGTTCGCAGCGCTTTGGCTTCGATGGTGGCAATGTCGAGCAGGCCCGCGACTTCGCCTCGCGGCAAGAGCTGCCGGTGCAGCGCAACCTGCGTTCGCGTCTACTTTCCTCGGCGCGCAGCTACCTGTTCAATCAAGTGTTGGCCAAGCGCGTGGCTGCTGGCACCTGGAACCAGGCGCAGATCGGTGACTTGCTGGCCTTCACCAGCAGCCGCAGTTTCTTCCTGGCTGGCGAGGCCGAGTGCATTGACCCGCGCCTGGCCATTCTCGACCTGCATCCGACCGGGCCGCTGTGGGGCGACGGGCCTTTGCCGACCGCTGGTGAGACCCGACAGCTGGAGCAGGAAGTAGCCGATGAGGCTGCGCAACTGGTGCAATGGCTGATCAAGGCGGACATGGCGCACGAACGGCGAATTCTGCGCCTCCCCATCGGCGGCCTGTCATGGCATTATCCCGAACCCGATATTCTGCAACTTGCATTCGTCCTGCCGGCCGGGTGTTTCGCCACCGTGGTGGTGCGCGAATTGCTCGATCTGGTGCCAGCAGGGCAGACGGATACTCCATGCGAATTCTGATTTCCAACGACGACGGGGTGAACGCGCCCGGTATCGCTGCGTTGCACCAAGCGCTGGCCGACTATGCCGAGTGCGTGGTGATCGCGCCTGCCGAAGACAGGAGTGGTGCCAGCAGTGCGCTGACGCTCGATCGTCCGCTGCATCCCATGGCCCTGGCCAATGGCTACATCAGCCTCAATGGCACGCCGACCGATTGCGTGCACCTGGGGCTCAACGGTCTGCTCGAGCAGACGCCGGATATGGTCGTCTCCGGTATCAACCTGGGCGCCAACCTGGGCGATGACGTGCTCTATTCCGGTACCGTCGCCGCAGCGCTGGAAGGACGTTTCCTGAGCAAGCCGGCGTTCGCCTTTTCGCTACTTTCGCGCCTGCCCGACAATCTGCCGACTGCGGCCTACTTCGCCCGCAAGCTGGTGGAGGCGCACGAGCGACTCGAACTGCCGCCGCGTACCGTACTCAACGTCAACGTGCCGAATCTGCCGCTGGAACATATCCGTGGTGTGCAGCTGACCCGACTCGGTCATCGCGCGCGTGCGGCGGCGCCGGTCAAGGTGGTCAACCCGCGTGGCAAGGAAGGTTACTGGATTGCCGCCGCCGGTGATGTCGAGGATGGCAGTCAGGGCACCGATTTTCATGCCGTGATGCAAGGTTATGTATCGATCACGCCGCTACGGCTCGATCGCACGTTCAATGAGGCCCTTGAAACTATGGATGGCTGGCTGGAGGGCATCTTCTGATGCGTGGACAGGACGAGATGCAGCGCAGCGGGATCGGCATGACCTCGCAGCGCACCCGCGAACGATTGATCCAGCGTCTCTATGAGGAAGGGCTGTCCAACGCGCGGGTACTGGAAGTGATCCGCCGTACGCCGCGCCATCTGTTCGTCGACGAAGCCCTGGCGCACCGCGCCTATGAAGACACCGCGCTGCCCATCGGCCATAACCAGACCATTTCCCAGCCTTATATGGTTGGGCGCATGACCGAGCTGCTGTTGGCCGCGGGCCCGCTGGACAAGGTGCTGGAAATCGGTACCGGTTCTGGTTACCAGACCGCCGTGCTGGCGCAATTGGTCGAGCGAGTGTTTTCGGTCGAGCGTATTCAGGTGCTGCAGGATCGCGCCAAGGAGCGTCTGGCCGAACTCAAGCTGCGCAACGTGGTCTTTCGCTGGGGTGATGGCTGGGAAGGTTGGAACGCGCTCGGTCCGTACAACGGCATCATCGTCACCGCCGCCGCAGCGCAAGTGCCGCAGGCCTTGCTCGATCAGCTGGCTCCAGGCGGACGTCTGGTCATTCCGGTTGGTAGCGGTGATGTGCAGCAACTGCTGCTGATCGTGCGTGAAGAGGGTGGTTTTTCCCGTCACGTGCTCGATGCGGTGCGCTTCGTGCCGCTACTCAACGGGCCGCTGGCTTGATCGCTTTTTCGCAGCGGAAGGATCCATGAAGAAATATTTTCTGCTCTATGCCAAGGGCTTGGCGATGGGCGCTGCAGATGTCGTGCCCGGCGTTTCCGGCGGCACCATCGCTTTTATCAGTGGCATCTATGACGAGCTGCTGCGCTCCATCGCCAGTATTCCCGAAGCGTTCCTGCTGCTGCTGCGGGGCCGCATCAAGGATGCCTGGCAAATGGCCAACGCGACGTTCCTGCTGGTGCTGCTGTGCGGCATCCTGACCAGCATTCTCACACTCGCGCGGCTGATCACCTATCTGCTTGAGTACCATCCGATTCCGGTATGGTCGTTCTTCTTCGGCCTGATTCTGGTGTCTACCTATATGGTCGGGCGAGAGATCATTCGCTGGAACTGGAGCCGGGCGGTGAGTTTTCTGCTTGGCCTGGCTTTCGCCTACTGGATCACCGTTGCCGCCCCGATGCAGTGGGGCAGTGACCTGCCAACCCTGTTCCTGGCCGGTGCCATCGCCATCTGCGCGATGATTCTGCCGGGTATCTCGGGCAGCTTCATCCTGCTTCTACTCGGGCTTTACTCGGTGGTGCTGGGGGCGGTCAAGGATCTCGATCTGCTGGTCATGGCGGTGTTCGCCAGCGGCTGTCTGGTTGGCATTCTCAGTTTCGCGCGTCTGCTCAGTTGGCTGCTGTCACGTTGGCGTGACCTCAGTCTGGCGTTTCTGGTCGGCCTGATGCTGGGTTCGCTGAACAAGGTCTGGCCCTGGAAGGAGACCCTGAGCTGGCGTATCGACAGTAAAGGTGAGCAGGTGCCGCTGCTGCAGAGCAATCTGCTACCGGGGCATTTTGCAGAAATCAGTGGCCAGGACCCACAGCTCTTGCTTGCCGTGGTATTGGCAATCGGCGGTATCGCCTTGGTGCTTGGCCTGGAGTGGCTGGCTGGTCGTCAGGTGCTCGATACTGGTCGCACCGAATAAATACGGCACAATGGGCGCCGTACTCGGAATCATTCAGGGAGCAGTTGGGTGAGTTTCACCGTCCTTCACGTGCTAGTCCGCGCAGTTGCAGCGTTTCGCCTGCCGCTCGCCATGCTTGCCGCCTCCGCGTTGGCCGGTTGCGTCAGTTCGCCACCGGGTGGCGTACAGGTGGTCGACCGTGGCCAGAACCAGGGGCGTGCCCCGGTGGTTCAGCGTCAGCCCGTACGTGATGGCCACTATGTGGTGCAGCGTGGCGATACCCTCTATTCGATCGCCTTTCGTTTCGGCTGGGATTGGAAGGCACTCGCTGCTCATAACGGTTTGCGCGATCCCTATCTGATCCGCGTGGGTCAGACGATCCGTTTCGACAACCGCCCGGTGGGCAGCAGTCAGCCGGTCGTTTCGACACCGCCTGCGGCCACCTCGCCCGTTGTCACTCAGCCAGTGCCCAGTCGTCCGCCGGTTGCCGTGACTGCGCCGCCTGCAACTCAGCCTGCCCGCCCGCCGGTAGCCAACACGCCAGCGACTACGCCAGTAACGCCGGTGAGTCGCTCGGCCAGTGGTTGGTCCTGGCCAACCGAGGGCACAGTGATCAGTCGTTTTTCCTCAAACGGTAGTTTGAATAAAGGCATTGATATCGCAGGGCAATTAGGCCAGCCTGTTTTAGCTGCGTCTGATGGATCAGTGGTGTACGCCGGGAGTGGTTTGCGGGGCTACGGCGAGTTGATCATCATCAAACACAGCGATACCTACGTAAGTGCTTACGGTCATAACCGCAGGTTGTTGGTACGGGAGGGGCAGCAGGTCAAAGCCGGGCAAAGTATTGCCGAAATGGGGTCCACAGGGGCCGACCGGGTGAAGCTGCACTTCGAGATTCGCCGCCAAGGTAAACCTGTCGATCCGCTGCAATATCTGCCACGTCGTTGATCCGTCGCTGACCCGTTCCATCACGTAGGAGGGACGGGCTCAGGTGTGGCCAGGACGGTTCCGCCAGAGTCTGTTGTCGAACTCAGCTAGGGACAACAACAATGGCTCTCATCAAAAAAGAAGCGCCGGAGTTTGACGTCGACGATGAACTGCTCCTCATGGAGCCAGGCATCGTTTTCGGCGAGGTTCAGGGCGATGAGGTGGAAGCACCGGTCGCACGTACCAAGGCCAAGAACGCCACCCCCTCCAAGCAGCACAAGTACATCGACTACACCCGGGCGCTAGACGCCACTCAGCTTTACCTCAACGAAATCGGTTTCTCTCCCTTGCTCACTCCCGAAGAGGAAGTGCACTTCGCGCGTCTGGCGCAGAAGGGCGATCCTGCCGGGCGCAAACGCATGATCGAGAGCAACCTGCGCCTGGTCGTGAAGATCGCTCGGCGTTACGTCAACCGTGGTCTCTCTCTGCTCGATCTGATCGAGGAGGGCAACCTCGGCTTGATTCGCGCCGTGGAAAAATTCGATCCGGAGCGGGGGTTCCGTTTCTCGACCTATGCAACCTGGTGGATCCGCCAGACCATCGAACGCGCCATCATGAACCAGACGCGAACCATCCGTTTGCCGATTCATGTGGTCAAGGAGCTCAACGTATACCTGCGTGCAGCTCGTGAACTGACCCAGAAGCTCGACCATGAGCCTTCTGCGGAAGAAATTGCCAACCTGCTGGAAAAACCGGTGGGCGAGGTCAAGCGCATGCTCGGCCTCAACGAACGAGTGTCTTCGGTGGACGTCTCGCTCGGTCCGGATTCGGACAAGACGCTGCTCGACACCCTGACCGATGATCGCCCGACCGATCCCTGCGAGCTGTTGCAGGACGATGATCTGTCGCAGAGCATCGATCAGTGGCTCTCCGACCTGACCGACAAACAACGGGAAGTCGTTGTGCGCCGCTTCGGTCTGCGCGGCCATGAAAGTTGTACCCTTGAAGAAGTGGGGCAGGAGATCGGCCTGACCCGCGAGCGGGTGCGGCAGATTCAGGTTGAGGCGCTCAAACGTTTGCGGGAAATCCTGGAGAAGAACGGCTTGTCCAGCGACGCCTTGTTCCAGTGAGGTTTCGCTTCGATCATGAACCCGGCTCCGGCCGGGTTTTTTTATGCGAACCCATGTAAGTCATCGCTTACAGGTGTTGTCAGTGTTTGTGCTGGACGCTTGGGGGATAACCTGCTTTCTTTACCTGGGTGTTTTGTTAACTATATGTTTTTAAATGATTTTTAAAGAATAGATGGATTGAGTGTGAACCCTTTGGGGCGATTCACTCGGGTTGTATTGCATCCTGTAGCGGCTAATATCGAATCCGTGCTCAGGGACAAGCACAGGTCATCAGGATGATGATCAGGAACATCGCAAGAAGCGATTCATCAGGATGATGGGTTGGGAAATAAAGGGATTAGGGAATAAAAGTGGGCGGCGCAAGCCGCCCCTTTTTTTGCGCGTGCTGTTTGTGGCGCCAGCCTGGCGGGTAGTCGGCCCGGAGCCTGTAAGAAAAAGACCCGCACTTGGCGTAATGCTGTTCACTTAAGAAACGGTCGAGCACGATCAGTCCCCTCGCCCCTCCGGGGAGAGGGTTAGGGAGAGGGGGAAACTGGCAGTTTTGCGGTGTTTTCTGCCCGCTCCCCCACCCCCTCTCCCATAAATGGGAGAGGGGAGCCAAACGTGTGCAACCTTAAGTGAACAGCATTACGCACTTGGCGGGTCTTTGTGTTTCAGGGCGAACTCAGCGCTCCAGATGTTGAAGCTTGTCCTTCACGCCATCCCACTCTTCGGCGTCCGGCAGTGCATCTTTCTTCTCGGTGATGTTCGGCCACACTTCGGCCAGATCGGCGTTCAGTTCGATGAACTCCTGCTGATCCTCTGGTACCTCGTCTTCCGAGAAGATCGCTTGCGCAGGGCACTCCGGCTCGCACAGGGCGCAATCAATGCACTCATCCGGGTGAATGACCAGGAAGTTCGGGCCTTCGTAGAAGCAATCCACCGGGCAGACTTCCACACAGTCGGTGTATTTGCACTTGATGCAGTTGTCGGTGACGACGAAGGTCATGTCTGATTCTCTCCTCGGGGGCGGCCTGCGCCTTTTCTGCGAAGGGCTGCAGGCGCTCTGTCTGTGGCCGCGGCTCAGGCTGTAAGCCGGGCAGTCGTAAAATTGCGCGCGATTCTAACAGTTTGTTCTATCGAGCGTTAGATCTGCGTCTTCCATGTATATAACAGTTCCAAGGCCTTGCGTGGGGTCAGATCATCCGGATTGATCTTACCCAATTGCTCCAACAGCGGGTGTGGCACGCTGGCGAACAGGTCGCTCTGCATCGGCACCTGCGGCTGGCCAGGCTCCTGGCGCGGCAGGTCGTGCGCCAGGCTGGTGGCTTCCAGGCGCGCCAGGTGTTCACGGGCGCGGCTGATGACCGTGCCGGGTACGCCGGCCAGTTGCGCCACCGCCAGGCCGTAGCTCTGGCTCGCCGGCCCAGGCTGGACATGGTGGAGGAAGACGATACGCTCGTTGTGCTCGGTGGCCGAGAGGTGCACGTTGGCCACCACCGGCTCGCTTTCCGGCAGCACGGTCAGCTCGAAATAGTGGGTGGCGAACAGGGTGAAGGCGCGCAGGCGCGCCAGATGCTCGGCCGCCGACCAGGCCAGTGACAGGCCGTCGAAAGTGCTGGTGCCACGTCCGACCTCGTCCATCAGTACCAGGCTGCGCTCGCTGGCGTTGTGCAGAATGTTGGCGGTTTCGCTCATCTCTACCATGAAGGTGGAGCGGCCGCCGGCCAGGTCATCGCTGGAGCCGATACGGGTGAAGATGCGGTCGACCAGCGACAGTTCGCAGGCCGCCGCCGGCACGAAGCTGCCGATATGGGCCAGCAGCACGATCAGTGCGGTCTGGCGCATGTAGGTGGATTTACCACCCATGTTCGGCCCAGTAATGATCAGCATGCGGCGGTTGTCGTCGAGATCCAGGTCGTTGGCCACGAAGGGTGTGGTCAGCACCTGTTCGACCACCGGGTGACGGCCCTGGTCGATGCGCATGCACGGCTCGTCGACGAAACGCGGGCGGTTCAGGTCGAGATTCAGCGCGCGCTCTGCAAGATTGCTCAGCACGTCCAGTTCGGCGAGGGCTGCGGCACTGTCCTGCAGCGGCGCCAGATGGCCGATCAGGCGCTCGAGCAACTCGTCGTAGAGCATCTTTTCGCGGGCCAGGGCGCGGCTCTTGGCCGACAGCGCCTTGTCCTCGAACTCTTTCAGCTCGGGGGTGATGAAGCGCTCGGCACCTTTGAGTGTCTGTCGGCGGATGTAGTCAGCCGGCGCCGACTCGGCCTGCTTGGTCGGCAGTTCGATGAAGTAGCCGTGCACGCGGTTGTAGCCGACCTTGAGGTTGGCCAGGCCGGTGCGCTCCTTCTCCCGCGCTTCCAGATCCATGAGGAACTGTCCGGCGTTCTCGCTCATGGCCTGCAGTTCGTCCAGCTCGGCGTCATAGCCGGTCTTCAGCACGCCGCCGTCGCGGATCACCGCCGGCGGGTTGTCGATGATGGCGCGGGCCAGTAGGTCGGCCAGTTCCGGGTAGGTGGAGATGCTGCTGGCCAGCTGTTGCAGGTGCGGGGTATCCAGCGAGGTCATCGCCAACTGCAGCTCGGGCAGTGCCGCCAGGGCGTCGCGCAGGCGGGCAAGGTCGCGCGGACGGGCGTTGCGCAGGCCGATACGGGCGAGAATACGCTCCAGGTCGCCGATTTCCTTGAGCTGCGGCTGCAGCGTTTCGAAGCGATAGCCATCGAGCAGGCGGGCGATGGCGTCCTGACGCGCCTCCAGCACCGCGCGATCACGCAACGGACGGTTCAGCCAACGGCCCAGCAGGCGGCTGGCCATGGCGGTCTGGCAGCGATCCATCACCGATTGCAGGGTGTTGTCGCGGCCGCCGGCGAGGTTGATGTCCAGCTCCAGGTTGCGGCGGCTGGCACCATCGAGGATCACCGTGTCGTCCAGGCGCTCGTGACGCAGGCTGCGCAGGTGAGGCAGGGCGGTACGCTGGGTTTCCTTGGCATAGCTGAGCAGGCAGCCGGCGGCACCGATGGCCAGGGTCAGGTTCTCGCAGCCGAAGCCTTTCAGATCCTGTGTGCTGAATTGCTGGCACAGGCTCTTGAAGGCGCTGTCGCGGTCGAAATCCCAGGGGGCGCGGCGGCGCGAGCCCTTGCGCTTCTCGGCGGGCAGGCCCTGCGGCCAGTCGTCCGGGATCAGCAGCTCGGCGGGGCTCAGGCGCTCCAGTTCGGCCAGCAGGTTTTCCCAGCCCTTGATCTCCTGCACGCTGAAGCGACCGCTGGTGATATCCAGCACGGCCAGACCGAACAGGCGCTCATCACCGAGGACTGCAGCAAGCAGGTTGTCGCGGTGCTCATCGAGCAGGGCTTCGTCGCTGATGGTGCCGGGGGTGATGATACGCACCACCTGACGCTCCACCGGACCCTTGCTGGTGGCCGGGTCGCCGATCTGTTCGCAGATCACCACCGATTCGCCGAGCTTGACCAGCTTGGCCAGGTAGCCTTCGAGCGAATGGAAAGGAATGCCGCACATTGGGATCGATTGGCCGGCCGACTGGCCGCGTGCGGTCAGGGTGATGTCGAGCAGCTTGGCTGCCTTCTTCGCGTCTTCGTAGAAAATCTCGTAGAAGTCACCCATGCGATAGAACATCAACTGATCCGGGTGCTGGTTCTTCAGCTTCCAGTACTGCTGCATCATCGGTGTGTGAGCGGAGAGATCGGTCATGCCGGGCCTTACATGCGGTGGGTGTGACGAAGCCGGGAATTTTCCCATACTTCGCCCCTCGCGTGGGCTGCGAATCTGACGCAATTACTCTTCAGTCGGTGAAGGTCACCGAGAACTGGGCCACAGCCTCGACCACGCGCTGCGACTCGCTGCGTATCTCGCGGATCACTTCACCAGCCTGGTTGGCCAGGTCTACGCCGGTACGTGCACGCTCTCGCTTGGTTGCCATGCTGGCCACTGCGTTGCGCGTAAGATTCTGGTTCTGCTGAACGACGCCATTGATCTCCTGGGTGGCCTGGCTGGTTCGCGAGGCCAGTTGACGCACTTCATCGGCCACTACGGCGAAGCCGCGACCCTGTTCACCGGCACGTGCCGCTTCGATGGCTGCGTTGAGTGCCAGCAGATTGGTCTGGTCGGCAATACTGCGAATTACCTGAACGATGCTGGTGATCTGCTCGGATTGTTTGTTAAGGCCTTCTATCTGTTCGGCCACATGAGCCAGTTCGCTGGCAATATCGGCGACCACCGCGACTGTCTGGGCCACTGTGCGCGTGCCGTGATCGGCGGAAACATCGGTCTCCTTGGCAATGTCATGAGCCAGCTGGGCAGCGGCAGCCTCCGAGTCGCGGCGCTCGACCTGGGCGGTGATGTCGCTGGCGAATTTCACTACGCCATAGACACGGCCGTTGGCGTCGTAAAGGGGGTTGTAGGTGGCACGCAGCCAGACCTGCTGACCTTGTTTGGTCACACGGCGAAAACGATCGGACATGAACTCGCCTTTGTTCAAGCGAGCCCAGAGCTGAGGGTATTCATCGCTGCGGCTGTCCTCGGCCAGGCAGAAGCCTTGGAAAGCGATCACTGAAGTGCTCGCCTTGGCGCAAGCGCTGCCAGAACTGTTGATAGGCGAGGCTCTCGCTCAGGTTGCGGGAGCAGAACAGACGATGGTGCTTGCCGACGATCTCTTCCAGGCGGTAATTCACCACGCCGAGAAAGGCTGGGTTGGCGTCGAGGATGATGCCGTCCGGGGTGAACTCGATCATCGCCATCGATTGGCGAATGGCCTGTAGCTCTGCGGCTCCCTGATCCTGCGCGTCCTTGTGTTCCTTGTTCCGTGAAAGCCACATCGCAGTGCCTCCTATTGCACCCTAGCCCGTGATAACAGTAGACGAACTTTGCCGTTTCCACTGGCAGGCAAGCTGTGTAGGGTTTGCCGTTCGATGAGCGAGGAGTGGATATGGACAGAATCAGCCAACTGGCCGAGCAACTGGGTGCAGCATTGCAGGCGCAAGCTGCCCAGGTCACCACTGCAGAGTCTTGTACAGGCGGCGGTATCGCCGAGGCGATCACTCGTATCCCCGGCAGCTCGGCCTGGTTCGAGGCTGGCTATGTGACGTACTCCAACGTCCAGAAAACCAAGCAGTTGGCTGTATGTGCCGACTTTTTCACCAGTGTGGGCGCCGTTAGCCGAGAGGTGGTCGAGGCGATGGTGCGTGGCGCTCAGGCCAATAGCGGGGCGCGCTATGCAGTGGCTGTCAGTGGGGTGGCAGGGCCGGACGGTGGCTCCGTGGAGAAACCGGTCGGTACCGTCTGGTTGGCCTGGGGCGATGGCGAGCGTCTTTTCAGTATGCGCAAGCAGTTCGCTGGTAACCGCGATGAGGTGCGCCGACAAACGGTCGAGGCCGCTCTGGCGGGGCTTCTACGCCTGTTGGCGGAGGAAAATCCGCTTGTGGGGTAGGCGGGCGACTTGCCCTGTGGAATAATACTGGCTACTTATACAGTTGTTGGCGGCCCTCGAGGCCCTTGTTAATACGTGAGGATGGTAATGGACGAGAACAAGAAGCGCGCTTTGGCGGCTGCCCTGGGTCAGATCGAGAAGCAGTTCGGCAAGGGGGCGGTCATGCGCATGGGCGACCATGAGCGTCAGGCCATTCCGGCCATCTCCACCGGTTCGCTGGGGCTGGATATTGCGCTGGGCATCGGCGGTTTGCCAAAAGGCCGTATCGTCGAGATCTATTATTCACGCCCATAAAAGCGGTTCATGTGAGTGAGCGACTGATCTTAACTGGCCTCCAGGCCGGTCGCAAAGAAAACCAGTTCAGGTATCAGCTTAAACGAGGGCAAGATGATGGAAGCCAACAAGAAGAAGGCGCTGGATGCGGCTTTGTCGCAAATCGAGAAGCAGTTCGGTAAAGGCGCAGTGATGCGTATGGGCGAGGAGCCAAGAGAACCTATTCCGGCTGTTTCAACTGGCTCTCTCGGACTTGATATTGCACTTGGTATTGGTGGAGTACCCGAGGGTCGTATAATTGAGATTTACGGTCCAGAAAGTTCCGGTAAGTCCACTTTGTGTTTGCAAATTGTCGCACAAGCACAAAAGCTTGGAAAGGCCTGTGCATTTATAGATGCCGAACATGCGCTTGATCCAATGTATGCTGAAAAGCTTGGAGTTGATCTTGATAGCTTGTTGGTATCGCAACCGGATACGGGCGAGCAGGCATTGGAAATTACCGATATGCTCGTGCGATCCGGTTCTATCGGAGTCATTATCGTCGACTCGGTAGCTGCATTGGTGCCGAAGGCTGAAATCGAAGGCGAAATGGGTGACTCGCACGTGGGCCTGCAAGCCCGCTTGATGTCTCAAGCACTGCGCAAACTGACTGCAAGTGTAAAACAGACCAATACCATCCTGGTATTTATTAACCAGATCCGCATGAAGATCGGTGTGATGTTCGGCAACCCCGAAACTACAACTGGGGGAAATGCACTAAAGTTTTATTCCTCTGTGCGACTTGATATTCGCCGCACCGGTGCCGTTAAGGATGGCGAGACCGTGATTGGCAGCGAAACCCGCGTTAAGGTCGTAAAGAACAAGGTGGCCCCACCGTTTAGGCAGGCAGAGTTCCAGATCATGTACGGTGCTGGAATCTACAAGATGGGCGAGCTTATCGATCTAGGTGTGCAAGAAAAACTGATTGAAAAGTCAGGTGCTTGGTACAGCTACCAAGGCAACAAGATCGGCCAAGGCAAGGCAAACGCTGCGCAATGGTTGAAAGATAACGAACAGGCCGCACAAGAGCTTGAGAAGCAGATCCGGGACAGGCTGCTTAATGCCACTACAGCAGCCAAACCAACTGGCAGCCCTATTTCTGAAGTTCCAGAAGTCGAATATTGATCGACGTTTAAGGCAGCACCATCTGGTGCTGCCTAGATAGTATGGGCGGCCGCAAAAAACTGAGTGTGTTGGCGCTGATGGAAAATTGACCCACCCTGCCGATTGAAATTTGACCCAGGGCGGATTGCTGATTTTGTTACCAGCAACTGTGGGTAAGTCTACCAGCGCAGCTGCTGTTGCCCCCACTCCTTCGCTAGCCCAGTTCAGTTGTTTAAGACCTGCCACACGCAGCCATGTAGCAGGCCGTCGTCGCCATGAAATCAGAACGGCTCATCGTCCTCCGGTTCCTGGCCGCCCTTACGCTTTCGCTCCCGTGATTTGATCTTGGCCTGGGCCGCCAAGCTACTGTGTTGCAGGCGATAGGACTCGTTACCGGTTTCGACGATG
>Ga0308008_1000046_pt1 | contig 63924 bp, 76 predicted proteins | sample Neamet125_FD_203140 | JGI IMG/M metagenome (GOLD analysis project Ga0308008, IMG submission 203140) | Marine microbial communities from water near the shore, Antarctic Ocean - #125 | ecosystem: Environmental > Aquatic > Marine > Unclassified | place: Southern Ocean | collected 2014-07-24
TTACGATAGACGAAAACTTAACGCTAGGTGATTTTCCTATCATGCACAGTACTGCATCGATAGTAGATACAGAATCTGGTGATCAAATTACAGCATCGTCTGTAGTAGGTATTGATCTTAATCAGAAAGGCATGCAAATGCCTCAGAAGTTTGGTAGCGCATCATCTTATGGCAAGAAATATGCGTTAGGTAATCTATTACTAATTGACGATACAGCTGACTCAGATGCAACCAATACGCACGATAAGTCTGCATCTAGACAAACGCTTAAAGCTTTGGCAGGAACTGTTGATGCTATTAAGAAACCAGTTGTTGATGCAAGCAATATCGATCAAGCTAAAAAGTTCTTAGCTAATGGAGGTTTGATGAAGACTCTATTAGAGAAGTATACTATAACAGATGAAACACTAAAAATACTGAATGGATAATAAAGAAGCAATTGAGAAATTAAGAGACGACGAAAACTATTACGGCGACTTTGGTAAACAGTATCTTAGTAACAGTGATATATCTTCGTTGTTGAATAATCCGCTCGATTTCAAAAAGCCATCACCTCCAAACCCTGCGTTTATTGTTGGTGGTTATTTCCACACTACTATACTAGAGCCTGAAAAGCTTGATAAGTATAAGATAATTAAATCATCAACTAGAAATACTAAAGCTTATAAAGAGATATCTGGAGGCGATATATGTCTGCTAGAACACGAGGCTGATAATATTGAGTTGATGCGTGAAAAAGTATTAGAAAACGAGTTGTTTTATGATATGATAAGAGAAGGTAACGTTGAATATGAAGTGCCTGGTATTAAGACTCTAGACGGTCTTGATTGGAAAGGTAAAGCTGATATTGTTAATCATAGCCATCAACTTGTTATTGATCTTAAAACAACTAACAACATAAATTCATTTGCTAGTTCAGCTTATAAGTATAATTATGACAGTCAAGCTTATATATATTCTAAGATGTTTGGATATGAGTTAATATTCATAGTTGTAGATAAGAAGACTAGACAGCTAGGATTGTTTGATTGTAGTGATCAGTTCTTACAATCAGGACAGAACAAAGTTGCTAAAGCAGTACAAGCTTATAATGAATTTTTTGTAAATGGCGAAGGAGATTTTAGCCAATATTATATCTCTAAAACACTTTAATTTAAAACAAATGGCAAGTTTAATATCAGCAAATATAGATTTAACTAAGATTGACAAGTCTAAAATATACGAAGGTAAGAAAGGTAAGTACTATCCTATTACTATAGTTATAAACGATGAGCTTGGACAGTACGGAGACTCAGGCTATATACAAACAGAACAAACTAAAGATGAAAGAGATGCTAAAGCACCTAAGTCGTTTTTAGGCAACTGTAAGGTAGTATGGACTAATGGGACTAATGTTAATACAGCTCCTAAAGAAGGACAACCTCAACAGTCTAATGTTGAAACGCTACAAAGTATAGCAGCGGATCCTGATCTACCATTTTAATGGATGATGAAGATTACATTAGTAGAGTTACCGACGATAACGGTAATATAACTTTAATAGAAGATTAATATGACAGTTAACAATACAGAGATCAACGGATTTACTATTGACCAGTTCAATCAGTATGATCTAGCGGTAGGTAAAAAAGAGGGCGTATGTCCTCTTTGCTCTGCTGATAGAAAACCTGAGAATCGTAAAGCAAAGTGTGCTATGTACGATTGGGAACGTGGTCTTGGTACTTGTATGAATTGTGATGAAGTTTTTCAGTTGCATACGTTTAAGCGTAAAGGTGAAGCAAATAAAGTATATGTTAAACCTGAATGGAAGAACAACGTTATGCTAAGTGATAATGCTGTTAAGTGGTTTGAAGCTCGTGGAATATCACAGCGTACACTTATCAAGATGAAAATATCTGAGGCTCTAGAGTGGATGCCTCAGACATCACAGCAGGAAAATACAATACAATTTAATTATTTTATTAATAATGAACTTATAAATGTAAAGTATAGAGATGGTAGAAAGAATTTTAAATTGGTTAAAGATGCCGAAAAGGTATTCTATAATCTTGATAGTACTGTCGGCCATGACTATGTTGTTATTGTGGAAGGTGAGATTGATGTTTTATCTTTTGTGGATGCTAAAGTCGACAGTGTTGTCAGTGTTCCAAACGGAGCTACTCTTAATCGTCTTAATCTTGATTACCTCGATAACTGCATTGAATATTTCGAAGACAAGAAAAAGATTATCATTGCAGTCGATGGAGATGAAGCCGGACAGAACTTACAACAAGAACTCATCAGACGTTTTGGAGCTGAAGTATGCTACACGGTTAGCTTCGGAGACTTCAAGGATGCTAATGAATATCTCGTCGCTCACGGCAATAGTATGCTCAAGCGCCTTATTGATACAGCTAGTCCTGTTCCTCTTGAAAACGTAGTAACCTTAAAAGATGTAAATGATGAACTACAAGAATTTATTCACGAAGGCTTTAAGCCTGGTTATCAAATCGGTCTTGATAACTTTGATAGCATATTCTCTACTTACACGGGACAATTCATCACAGTTACAGGCGTTCCTAGCAGTGGGAAGTCTGATTTTGTTGATCGAATGGTCGTGGGATACCAAATGAAGTACGGCTGGAAAACAGCATTTGCTTCACCAGAGAACAAACCTACATTCTTACATACTCATAAGTTGATACGTAAGATAGGAGGTTGGATGCCTACTAAAGAAGATATAGGTACAGAGAAATGGGATAAAGTAACAGAAATAGTAGATAGTAACTTTTATTTTATAGAAAACGAAAGATATGATCTAGATTCTGTACTAGCTAAAGGTGCTGAGCTTGTTAAGCGTAAGGGTATTAAATGTTTAGTTATAGATCCATATAATAAAGTTAAAATGAATGGGTCTAGCGCAATGAGCATACCTGATGCAACGATGGAATACTTAACACGTATAGAAGCTTTTGCAAAGAAGTATGATGTGTTAGTTATTGTAGTAGCTCACCCAACTAAAATGTATAAGAAAGATGACGGAACAATGGATGAACCAACAATGTATTCTATTAAAGGCGGTGGTGAGTGGTATGATGCTAGCTATCATGGCCTTCTTGTTCATAGGAATTATAGTAATAAAACAGTTAAGGTTAAAGTTCTTAAAGTTAAGTTTCAGAATCTTGGCGAAAACCAAGCTGAAGCACACTTTAATTGGAACAAAGATTCGGGCGACTATATACCGCATGAACAAGAATTGAACTCAATGCCTTGGGAAGGATAGATGAGTGTAGGAACATTAAAAGCAAGAGAGCTTGCTAAACGTAGAAAGTCAGGATTTCTTCTAGATGTAGAATGGGTGGCTGATACCGATCAGCAAGTTTGGTACGAGTGGGGAGTTAATAAAGGTATAATTATATCTCCAATACCTGTAACTAATAAACCTGGTAAATGGTTTGTTGGTATATCAGAGCCTGGTAAACATAAGAAAGTTTACAAATCTAAATTCCAATATGATTGGAAACAGATATGGGATGAGGTCATGAACGCTTATAAATATTATTATGATAAAGAGAAAATTTAATTATTTAAGCATAAAAAGCTTTTTACTTTCAATAGTTATTGTTATATTTACAGGCTTTGCATTGAGTGCTTATTCTCAAGCAGATCAAGTAATAGGTTTAAAACCAACAATTATAATAGCATGCTCTTTATTATCTATTCTAATTAATTTAGAAGAAATAATAGAGCATACCAAGTATAGTTCTTTATATTATACTATATGTAAAACAATTGCTTTAATTTGGTATGTTTGTTTTGTTATGATTGTATATAAATATTTTTTATTAGAATCTTATGAAGTATAATTTTAAAAATGCAAATCAAGCTTTTAATTATTTTTACAAAAGAATACCTAAAGAAGGTATTGATTTTGATAATACAAAAGCTCTTTTTGATGTTGGCTTTACTATTAAAGATCCACTAGATAATATCATTACAAATAAAGATCGAAACTTTAGCATAAAATATGCTGAAGCTGAATGGAACTGGTATTTGTCTGGAGATAATAGTATTGATAAGCTTGGCCAGCTTTATGGTAAAATACCCTTGATATGGGAAAGAATGTCTATTGATCGTCATGTTAATTCTAATTATGGTTATCAATGGGAGCGCAACTACCAATTAGATTATGTAGTTGCTAAACTAAAAGACAATAGAAACACTAGGCATGCAGCAATAAGCATTTATGATGGTAAGGAACATAAGTTATATAGAAAAGATACTCCGTGTACTTATGCAGTTCAGTTTACTATACTTAATAATAAGCTTAATATGTCTGTTCTGATGCGTTCTAATGACCTCTGGTTTGGCTTTTGTATTGATCAGTATTGTTTTTCATATCTACAAAAAATGGTTGCAGATAGGCTGTCTATTGATGTTGGCACTTATTATCACTATGCACATAACTTACATCTTTATAACGATAAATTAAAATAATATGCAAATAGAAACTAAAGACGAAATAGTTCAAACAGTTCTTAAAAAGATGGATCAGCGTAGTTTGATTGGTCAAAAGAAATACGGTGCAACCATGATGGAAGAAATTGTGGGTGAAAAGAAAGATCTTAATAGATTTATAATAGATGTTCAAGAAGAAATGATGGACGCTATACTATATCTTGAAGCGGCCAAACGTTGTTTGTCTGATGAGATTGAAGATGCTATGGTTGAAAGATCTAATAGCGGAGGATTAAATTATAACTTTTAAATCAAACAAAATGAAAAAATTAATATTATTAGTATTATTACCATTAATGTCTTACGCTCAAGGCTTTGAAAATATATATTATAGTCCAAGCATTACTATAAGTATTATGGATGATTCTTATGCTGAACCAATTCAAGATGCTAAAATATTAGCATCAAAAAACAATCTTTATCCTTTGTTTGGAAAAGGAAAAGTTATGTCATCTTTTGAATCTAATTCTGATATAGATGCTTTGTATGATTATCAATGGAAAAGTGATTACATTACTAGACCAGGAGAACAAAAACAAGATGCTTTAGTTAAAGGCGATAACGGTAAATACTATATTATAAGATGGCAATAGAAATAAGTCAAGGTAAGTATAAAGTCTATCATATACCAGGTCAAAAGGTTGGTTGTACAACTGATATACAAAAAAGAGTTACAGAACAACAAGGGTTCAAACCTGGTGAGTATGATATACTATTTGAAACAGATGATATAAGACTAGCATCTGAAGCTGAAAGAACTTTACAAAAAGATTTTGGTTATAAAGTAGATATTAAACCTTATCATAAATTATTTAAAAAACAAATGAAACAAGATATAAACGTTACTAATCAAACTACAACATTTGCTGTATCTGTTCAAGATATTGACGCTAACTATTTAGAAAGTTTGGAATGGACCACTCAGTATGGTGATGTTGTTATTGATTCAACAGATAAAATTGAATGGATATTAAGTAATATCAAAGAATCAATGTTTAATAAATCAAGAAGTTATGTTTACAATAAAGCATTATATGAAGCGGGTCCGTTTGAAAAGCAGACGAATATGGCTTTCACTAAAAATGACAGCACTTCATTTAATATATTTAATCTTATACGCTCTTGGGCTGAGGTAAGAGGTATATTTGATAAAGGCAATTCACATACTCAGTATGTTAAGCTGATGGAGGAAGCTGGCGAATTAGCTCAAGCATTGCTTAAGAAAGATACTCCTGAGATTAAAGATGCTATAGGCGATATGGTTGTTGTTTTAACTAATCTAGCGCATCTTGAGAATTTTACTATAGAAGAATGTATTGATTCAGCTTATATTGAAATAACAAACCGTAAAGGTAAAATGATTAATGGAACTTTTGTTAAAGATATAGAAGTTAAAGATCCTGAAACAATATCTGCTTATCCAGATCCAGGACCACCACCTAGGTTTACATCTAATAGAACTTAATGAAAAGAAAATCAGGAAAAAGAGGACCAGTTGCAGCAAAGAAGGTATCATATGATGGTATCAACTTTGCTTCAGGGTTAGAAAGATATACCTATATGGCTCTTAAAAAGAACAAATTATTTGAAGGTTATGAAAATGAAGTTTTCCAGTTGGTCGAAGGTTTTGATTTTAACAATGAATCTTTTGAAAAACAAGCAAACGGGAAAGGTGATTACACTAACCGAGGGCAAAAGAAAATCTTGGGAATTAAATATACACCTGATTTTATTGGAAAAGACTACATAATAGAATGCAAGGGAAGAGCTAATGAGTCCTTTCCTTTAAGATGGAAATTATTTAAATTATGGCTTACGAAAAACAAGATTGGAAAGACACTTTACAAACCGCAAAACCAGAAAGAAGTAGAACGGACGATGATACTGATCAAAGAAAAAAGAAGGAAGCGAGGATGATGTATTCGCGTAGAGTGTTACAAAAAGATATTAATAACTATATAAAATTAGCAAATGGAGCAATTAGATACTCAGACATCGAATCTATTGGAAGAAAACATGGATTTTACACTACGTGATCACCATGAAGAGCGTGTTAAACATCATATGAAAATGTTAAACTATTATTTAAAAGAACAAAAAAATGACAGGATGGGAGATTAGTGCTGGATTATACCCGGGAGTTCTTGTTGGTATGAGAAGCTACCCAGAAGACAATTTTGTAGAACACGTTTTCTACATACCTTTTATTGAATTATGTATAACAATTTATTATGGATGAAATTAAAAAGTACGTGTTAAAGAATTATCCTACACGCTTTAAAAAAGATGATAATATTAAAGTAGAAGAAAGAGAAAAGCATTTTGTTGTATATGCTAAAGATAAGTCTCCAGTATTTCTCAGTAAAAAAGATTTTAAATGAAAGAAAATAAACTAATAGAAATGTCTAACAAAATAGACACAATGGGAAGTGTTTTAAATAGGATAGTTCAAGAACTAAATACTATGAAAGACATATCAGTTGGTACAACTGAATTACTTAAGTTAATGCCTGGTTATAAAAAAGCCTTAAAAGAATTAACTAAAGTGTTTGAGGAAAAAAGAAAAGAACAAGAAGATAAAAAACTAGAAGTATAAATGGGATTATTTGATGAGAGAATTGCGTACAAACCGTTTGAATATCCAGAGTACTATACTGAGGGATGGCTTAAACAAGCTCAAGCGTTCTGGTTACATACAGAGATACCTATGTCAGGTGATGTTAAAGACTGGAACGAAAAGCTTACAGACTCAGAAAAAAACTTGGTTGGAAATATTCTTTTAGGCTTTGCGCAGACAGAGTGTGCAGTATCTGATTACTGGACACAGAAAGTAGTAGGTTGGTTTCCTAAGCATGAGATAAAACAAATGGCTATGATGTTTGGTTCGCAAGAAACAATACATGCTGTTGCTTATTCTTATTTAAATGAAACATTAGGTTTAGAAGATTTTGAAGCTTTCTTACAAGATGAAGCTACAATGCAACGTTTTGATACTTTAGTAGGATATGAAGGAACTGATAGAGTTAATATCGCAAAATCGTTGGCTGTTTTTAGTGCTTTTGCTGAAGGAGTTAGTTTATATTCTGCTTTTGCTGTGCTATATAGCTTCCAAATGAGAAACCTTTTGAAAGGTGTAGGTCAACAAATGAAATGGAGTGTAAGAGATGAATCTCTTCACAGTAAAATGGGATGCCAATTGTTTCGGCAAATGTGTGCGGAAGATCCTAAGCTCCTAGAAGAAGTAAGAGATGATGTTGTGAATGCCGCGCAAATGATGTTAAATGCAGAAGAAAAGTATATTGATAAAATGTTCGAACAAGGAGACATTGAAAACCTTAAATCCTATGACCTTAAACAATTCATTAGAAAACGACTCAATGAAAAACTACAAGAACTTGGTTACTTCGACCTCGGGCAATACTTTGAATTTCACGAAGCCGCAGCAGACAACCTCGACTGGTTTTACCACCTTACAGGTGGTCATACCCATACTGACTTTTTTGCTATTAGGTCTACAGATTATTCCAAAGCTAATGAAGGTGAGGATTTTGAAGATATATGGTAGATGGTTAAGAAAATTAATAAAATCTTTACGTCTTTAGTAAAAGATAGAAGAATAACAGCTAGAGAGCGTATAGCTCAAAGGCTAGGTTATATGGGAACAGGCTTTATAATGCTAGGTCCTTATATATTGAGTGCAGGTGATATAGGACCTATAGTTTATATAATTGGTGGTTTTATATCACTGCCTCAAGTTTGGTTAGCTAAGCAATGGAATTTAGTTGCTGTTAATTTAAACGTTATGATTGGCTATACTGTATACCTATTATAATGGATAGACACATTATTAAATGTAGCCAATGTGATGAAACTTTTCCTGGTGGATTTGAATATAGAATACACTGGGAAAAACATTTAGATGAATTTTTAAAAATTAAAAATGGATTGGAATAATGAATGGAAGAAAGGGATTGATTACCCTTCCTGGGGAGATACGGAAGTCTACAAAAAGACTATAGCCGGTGGATATTTATTACCAGGAGAAACGCCTAAAGAGGCGTATCAAAGAGTTTGCAAGGCTGTTGCAAGAAGATTATATAAACCAGAATTAAGTGATAAATTTTTTGATTACATATGGAAAGGATGGCTATGTTTAGCTTCTCCTGTTCTATCTAATACTGGTACTGATAGAGGCTTACCTATTTCTTGTTTTGGAATTGACGTTGCCGACAGTATTGCTGATATAGGTCAGAAAAACCTAGAAATGATGTTACTAGCTAAACACGGCGGGGGAGTTGGTATCGGAATTAATATGATTCGTCCTGCCGGAGCTAAAATAACAGATAATGGAACTTCAGATGGCGTTGTCCCTTTTTGCAAAATCTACGACTCAACTATACTCGCAACCAACCAAGGTTCCGTTAGAAGAGGAGCTGCATCAGTTAACATTAATATTGAACACCCTGATTTCCTCGAATGGCTTAACATCAGAGAGCCTAAAGGGGATATCAACAGGCAATCTCTTAACTTACATCAGTGTGCTGTCATTGGCGATAAGTTTATGCGAAGCCTTGAAGCGGGAGATCAAGAAGCAAGGAATAAGTGGAGTAAACTCATCCAAAAGCGTAAAGCAACTGGCGAGCCATACATCCTTTTTAAAGGAAATACGAACAAAGCTAATCCGCAAGCTTACAAAACGAACGGATTAAAAGTTCACATGACTAACATATGTAGTGAAATTACACTGCATACTGATGAGTCACATAGTTTTGTTTGCTGCTTGTCTTCATTAAACTTAGGCAAGTATGATGAATGGAAGAATACTAATTTAGTATATGATGCTACTTGGTTTTTAGATGGTGTGATGGAAGAGTTTATACAACGCGCTAAGAATATGCGAGGTTTTGAAAATGCCATAAGATCAGCTACTAAAGGTAGAGCTATTGGTCTTGGTGTATTAGGATGGCATACGCTATTGCAAAAGAGTGGAATAGCATTTGAAGGTCTTTTAGCGCAGTTTAAGACGCGTGAAATATTTTCAAAGATTAAGATAGAAACTGAGAGAGCTTCTAGGGCACTTGCGGAGACGTATGGCGAGCCCTTATGGTGTGTAGGTACTGGAATGCGAAATACGCATTTAAGGGCTGTAGCGCCAACCGTATCAAATAGTAAATTAGCAGGTAATTTGTCACCAGGTATAGAACCTTGGGCTGCAAATATATTTACTGATCAGTCTGCTAAAGGAACTTTTATTAGAAAAAATCATGAACTTAAGAAAATACTTAAAAAGATTGGTATTGATACTAAGGAAACTTGGGATCAAATTCTGGAAGATGGTGGATCCATTCAAGGAATTAAAAAACTCGATGGATGGTTTTACGATCACCTCGGAAGATTAACTGAAGTATCTGAAGAAAACGAACCAGTAAAGAATGTGTTTAAAACATTTAAAGAAATTAATCAACTAGAATTAGTTGGTCAAGCTGGTATACGTCAAGATTACATAGATCAATCAGTTAGCTTGAACCTAGCTTTTCCTGCAGAGGCAGAGCCTAGGTGGTTAAATAAAGTTCATTTCGAAGCTTGGAAGCGAGGAATAAAAACTTTATATTATACAAGAACAGAATCTGTTCTAAGAGGAGATATAGCTGCAAGAGCTATGGATCCTGATTGTATTTCTTGCGACGGATAAATTAATTAAAAATAATTATGGCACAAAAATTTACATTCGCTGATGCGAAAAAAAGAATAAAAGAATTAGAAAATCAAGTTGAAGAAGCTGCTACAAAAGCAGGCAACATAATACTTGATACATCTGATAATGTATTCACTAGTAAAGAACTAAATAAAATTAAGTTCTTAGAACTATGGTCAGTACTTGGCCCTATAATTGGTATAGTTATAGGAGTTATTATAGGATAATTAAAAGGGGGAGCTTGCCGTAATGGTTTGCTCCCCTTTTTTTATTAACCTCCAAAATTGTTATTAGCTTTTCTTCTATATTCATCTATTCTAGATGAAATACCTTGGCTATCTATCTCTCTCTGAAGATTTATGTCTTGAAGAGTTTTATTAGGATCTATATTAGGTTGAATATTATTATCAATATAAGATTCTGATTGTCTGTATTTTGGAGAATCAAAAAAATTAGCACCACTTGCCATTCCAGTAATATTTGACATTCCATTACCTATAGTGTCAACTGTAGCTAATTGTGGCACATCTTTAGACTGTACTCTATCTCTTTGTACTCTTCCGTCTGAAGTGTCTTTTAAAGAGGTTTCTACATCTTTTTTTGATTGATCTTCAGATACATCTTGTTTATCCGGTACTTTATTGTTTGGTATAACTGGTGCTATAGGTATTTTGCTACCTGCTTTTTTACCAATTATTTGTTCATACTTGTCAGGTGTTTCTCTAGCCATACCTCTATCTCTGTAGCCTAAAGCAGCTGTTCCTTTATAAGGAGAAGAAGCATCAAAAGTACCGCCTTTACCATCGTCCATAGCTTGTATAGTTCCTGGTCCAGCAGCTCCTTTTGGATTTTTACGATAATAACGATCTTCTATTTTATTTAAGTTTTTATCTAGATTTTCATCACTTGATGTAAAAGCGGTTAAAGCTTGGTTTAAACGATTACGCCTGTTTTGCATAAATTCTCGCGCCTGCTCTGGACCTAATCCGCGTTTTATACCAAGTCTTGTACCTCTTTTAACTAATCTAGCTTCTTTTCTTTCTTTTCTTTTAGCAACTCTATTGGCTAGTCTTTCATTTCTAGGTGAAAGATTTCTACTGTTTGCACCAGCCTCTGTTGTTCCTTTATATTGAGAACCATCACCTGTAGTTTCAACAGTACCACTTCCTCCTTGTCTTAAATCTTTAGTAACAGTAATGTTATTACGTTCATTTTCAGTTAATAAACCACCAACATTTTTTTTACCTTTTATAGTTTTTGTAGATACTTTTTCTCCTAAAGGTCCAGTAGTTTCCATTGGAACTATTCCCCTTTCCTGAATTTGATTTACTCGTTTTACTTTATCTCTTTTAGCCATTTTATTATTTTATATTAGATCTTTCCGCATTATTTGCTGCAATTTCCCAAGGTAATTTAGTACCACCCTCTATATGCATTTTACCTTTATATTCAATTTTACCATTTACTCTAGGATATTTTTGTTTGTTATAATAAACAAAGTTATCGTCATAATCTAATTTTCCTGATTTAATTTCTTTTTGATGATGTTTTTCATGTTTAATTACAGCTTTTTTCTGTTCAGGTGGTAAATTAGAATCAACTTCAATTGTACCATCTTTATTAGCTCTACCAGCTACTCCTTTTGGTAAAGATTTTTTTAATGGTCCAAGATCAAGATCTAGATCTAAATCTAGATCAAGACTAAGATCTAATGCAAATTTCTTTTTTTGATTTAAACCTAATTCCCATTTACTCCAACCTAAAGCTAGAAATAATTTTTGCCAAGCTTCAGATTCTTCATTAGCCATAGCAGATAAATTTTGAGCTTTTCTAATAACTCTATCTAAAGGAATACCACCAAATGAAGCAGCATTACCAACAATTTCCAAAGCCTTGTTGTCAGGAGACAGTTTAAAAGGATCATTTTTAATTTCTTTTTCATTGTATTTATATATATTTCCTATTGCAACTATGTCTTTTAACTTAGTATTAAGAGGTGGTGATATAGCTGTAGCCTCTAAAGCTATTTTATATGGATTATCAATTTTACCATACTTTTCTTGTTGCTCATTAGCTTCTGCTATAACACTATATATAGCTCCAGCAACTGCACCAGGATTACCTAGACTTTTAGCATAAGATGTTAAAGCTCTTTCAACAGATAAAATAGTTTTTTCATCCATTAATTTTTCTTTTTCATCTTCATCATCTTCAAATGCTACTGCAAATAAAGCAGTTTGTAAAGCATTAAAAAGCATTGCTTGACCTACGGAATAATATAAAACACTCTGCAAGTCTTGTCTAACTTTATTACCTCCGCCTTCAGCTGCTGATCTTCCAGATACTACATCTTGTAGTTTTCTTTTTACAATACGAGCATATTGAAAAGGTGTATTTGCAAAAGCGTATATAACCTTACCAATTGTACTTGATTGTATTTCAGATATTTTAGAAGGATCAGATGACTGTTGAGATTCTTCAGCTGTTTCAATCCATTTTTGCATTGCCGCTTTTTTAGCATCAGCTTCACTCATTCCACCTTCAATTAAAGTTTTTAAAGTGTTTCTATAAAAAGCTGCACCACCTAAAGCAATAGCAAAACTATCAGACATTCTTGTTGGTAAAAATCCAAATTTAAGTATTTTGTTTAAACCTGTTACATCACCTTCAGACATTTCATCAGCTAATACATCAAACTTAGCACCTTCTCTTCTGTTTTTTAAATAATCACTGTTCCAAAGAGTATTAAAATCTTTTTTCCAGTCACTACTAAACATTGCACTTGTTGCTTGGAATATGTTATTATTAGCTTTACCTATAAAATTTAAAGAAGATAACAACTGTAAGACAGCAGATCTAGTGTTTACAAACATAGTAGTTGCTACAGCTCTATTTATCCAATTTAAAAACGCATTTGACTGTGCATCCGTACTTACACGGTTTCTACCAGTCTTCATTCTTTGTAATGAATTTTGTAAAGCTTGTCTAAACTTTTTACCATACAAGTTTTCTATTTCTTGCATGTTATCTTTGTTAAATATATTATCTACATTTTCAGCAAAAGTTTCTAAATGTTTAGCTCTAGTTCCAGAATTAATAGAATCGTATATAGATTTGTTTATAGTAGTATCATTTCTCCATGTAGATTTATATTCTATAGGAAAGTTTTGTTCAATTTGATCAGCAAGAGCTTTTAACTCAGGATCATTTTCAACTGCTGACACCAATGCATCTATGTAACTTTGTTTTTCTATATCAACTTCTACTCCGTTTTTAATCCAATTGTAAACTTTAATAGCTTGGCCCTTACTGTAAGGTGTACCATCTACTACTTCTTTTAAATCAGATTTAAAACTTTTCATTATTTCAGCAAATTGCTTAGTCTTAGCTAATATTTCAGCTTCGGCAGCAGCAACACCTCTTGAATAAGGTTCTAATATAGTTGATTGAAAAAACTTTTTAGCTTTTAAGCCAGCTTCTCCACCAGGCAAGAAAGCATAAAGTAATCCTTTAATGTCTTCTGCATTTGGTGGTATAAACCATCTTGATGGTTTACCTAATCTACCAGTTATAGAGTTTAGTATTTTTCTAAAGTTTCTATTTAATCCTTCGCCTTGACCTTCAGCTTTTGCTTTTTCTTTTTCAATAGCTTTATTTTGAACTTCTTCTAGTTTTTTATCTAGTTCTTCAGAAGTTTTGTTTTGGTCTTCTTCAGTATAATTATCAGATTCTTTTAAAGCTTTTATTTTTTTAAGTCTAGCGGCTTCGTTTTGTGCTGCATTTTCTTTAGCTATTAATAAAGCTTTTTCTGATGGAGTTTTGCCTATTTGTACTTCACTTGTTGTTTTAGCAACAAAATCAGACCACTCTTCAAAAGTCATGATATTTTTAACTGTTGAATAAGATTTTTTAATAGCTTCTATTAAGTTTTTACTTTCTTTATAAAACTTTTCTAAAGCTTTCAAACCTTGATATTCTGGATTAATAGAAGATCTGTATTCAGGATCAACATTTGATCTAGATTTTTTATACCATGTTTTACCTTCTGAATCTTTTAGTTTAGAGAAATTAGACAAAGGATCGCCTGAAACAACTTCTGAAACAGCAAGATCAATCATTTGATCTAAAGTTAAATCTCCAAAGTTTTTAGTAGTAGGATCAAAGCCTAGCATGTTAGCTAACTCTGTCATATACTTGCTTATGATATCTTTTATTTGAGCAAGAGTATTTTTGTTAGTTCCTAAAGCTTTAGCACCATAATCTTCTAATATTCTAGCAAATATTTCATTTTCTAATCCAAAAGTATCTCCATTGTTATAGTTTTCTATTAAACCAGCGTAAGCAGGATCATTTTTTATCTTATTAAAAACAACATCAAATAATCCAGTTTCTTTAACTCTAGATATTATATTATTCCAAACTTCTGGAGCAGAATTAAAAATAACTTGATTCCATACATGACCAGATTCATGAATAGTAGTATTTAAAGCATCTTTTCCTGTTAAATCTACAAATATTTTACTAGTACCAAGTATTTGAAAACCTAAATTGTTTTTCATGGCATTATCAGCGTCATCGCCTACAACTTCTTCCTCAGCTAATACTTCTTTTATTCTAGCTTTATCAGTTACTATTTCAAAATCTTGATCACCATTTTTATTCCAATTAGCCTCTAATATAGCGGCTAGACCTTCAGCTGCTTGATCACCTGTTTTTTCAGAATCTGCTTTTTCGTTGTATACTTTATCTTTTGCTTTTCCAATTATTCTTTCGGTAGGATCAGCTTTTTCAGTAACAACTTTTTGTTGTGCTTTTATTAAATCAGGATTAGAATTTATACCATCTAAACCTGCTCCAAAAAATTCAGCTACAGTTTGACCATTACTTAATACTATACTGTTTGCATCTATACCACCATTAACATTGTTAACGTTTGCATTAAAATATCTAGCCCATATACTATCAGTCAACATCCATCCTTCTGGAGTTTTGCTTTTATATGAAAAACGTCTACCATCTGGCCCGTTTCCAGCTAGTTTATCGTCATTAACATTTAACAAAGCCCCTTGAAAATAATTTTTTTCAATTAAATTAAAATTATCATTTACTTTTCCATTTATAGCTTGTCTGAATAAAAATTTAGCTACAGCTGAAGCTGGAAGAGTGTGTTCTTCTGTAAACAAAGCTTTACCTTTAGGATTTTTAGAATAATCAAACATTTTACCTTTAGAAGTAAATTTAACTGGAGAAGCTAATCTCATAAAATGACCTTGCCATCCTGAAGAAGACTTTAAAAGACCACCTATTACAGCTTTTCTTTGTGCTTGAGTTGAAGGCTTATTATTATTTTCAGGATCTTTAGCAATAAAATCCTCAAATATATTAAAAATTTGTTTTAAAGCTTTTAATTTATTTTCTTGTTGTTTTTTAAATTCAGGGTTTTTAAAGTCATTTTCTAATTTAATTTCTCTTCTTCCATTTACAATTTTATCATAACTAGTTGGTGTAAAAAGATCTTTATATAATTCAGATTCAGCAGCGAAAGGACCATTTTCAGCTATCCATGCGTCTGCATCAGGGGCTGATTTAAAAAACACATGACCTCTACGCGTTCTAAGTAAAGAATTTTTAAACTTACCTTTTCCGTTTTTACCATATTCTGGAGGATAAGTAGAAACTTCTTCACCTTTATTGTTTATTTTTGTAACAGCTTCAACTTCTCCTCCATTTTTAAGTTGATAAAAAACTATTCCTCCTCTCATTACTGATGAAGGATCTGTGGTTCCGTTGAATTGTCTAAAAAAGCTGGCTGGAAGTAATTTAGTTAATCCAGTTGATTTTAATAATTTTAAAAAAGTTTGTACTCTTTCTTCGTTATTTAAATTAAAATCTTCAATGCCTTCATTTTCTAATAGTTTTTTCCAATCTAATGAATTTTCAGCAAAATCTTCTTTTGTTTTTTCTAAACTTTTTTGAAATTGTTCAAATTTAAAAGCAGCTATAGTATTTTCAAAACTTTGGTTATTTAATTTGCTTTTAGCTATAATAATAGTTTTTTCTGAACTAACATCTTTATTTGCAGCTTTATTTATTTCACTAGCTTCAATTGGATTAGCTAACAAATATTCAGCTCTAACATCTTCTGCTATTTGAGTTGACACAGCTTCCGCTAAAGCGGCTTTTCTATCGCTAATAACTGATTTTCTGCTTTTTCTATCTAATGGTATATCTTTTCCTTCATAGTAATCTACAAACTCAGATCTAGTAGGAGCAAACATTGACCATTGTTTAGATATTCCAGTTCCTTTTTGTCCAGCTTTTTGAGCTAAAAAAGCAGTTGCTAAAGGTTTATAATTTCTATTTAAATAATTAGAAAAATCTTCTTTGGTTTTTGTGTTTTTGCCAAATTCTGCTTTTATGTCTTTTACTAATTGGCCATCATATATGCTATCTATAGCTTGTTTAGAAAGAGCTTGCCTTTTCTTAGCGGTTAATTCTTTATTTTTCTGTAATTCATTTACGGCTTTTTGTAATCCAACTGGTATAATTTTTTTAGCTTTATCAATTATAGCCATCGGAAGCTTAAGTTGATCTGCTAAAAATTTAGAACCAATTTTTACTTCAAAGTCATTTTCTTCTTCAACTAATAAATTAGCTGCTTCTGTAGAGTTAAAATCTACATTATTATCTTGAGATAGTACTTTGGTTGCAGCTCTTTCAACTCTTTTATTTAATTGCTGAGCTATATATGCTGCTATTGGAACACCAGATTCTGGTTTATAAGTTTCTACTAATCTAGCGACACCTTCAGGGCCATATCTTAATTCACTAGCTAAAGCATCAACATCACCATCATATCGTCTAAACTGAGGCACAGAGTTCAGCTTTTTTATAGCTACACTTCTTATTGTACCTTCTTGGGTTTCAACAATGCTATTTAAAGCCTTAACGCCATTAGCATCGTATAGCGATTGAGCTTGTTCAGATAAAACAATACTGTCTTCAGCTACTATGCCATCTATAGTTTGTACAGCTTGCTCTGCTTTAACTATTTTTGAATTTATTTCAGATTCTAAATCCGGGTCACCATTCACTATAGCTCTATCTAAATCATTATATAAATCTACAAGTCTTAAAGATTCATCTTCTCTAAATTGTTGAGTTTTAGATTTTGGTTGTATTCTTGTTTTAGATGCGTTACTTATAGTGCTTAATTCTTCTTGTTTAGTTGTAAATTGTTCTTCATACGTTTTAACAGCTGCATTTCTTTGCTCTGTGTTTATTACACCATCAGCTAGTTTTTTATCTAACTCTGTAACGCCATTACTTATGATATCTACTTCATCTTGTATGACTGCAATTTGATCGATTTCTTTATCTGTTAATTTTGCTGCTTTAGCTTGAGCCTTTAAAGTAATATCAATAATTTTAGCTTCTTGTATAGCTATACCTTTTTTTATTTCTTTTTTAACCTGTGGATCTGTTGTTGTTGCTAAAGTTTTTCTTAACTCAGCTATACTTTGTAAAGCTTGATTTTGCAATACTGTTTCAGCTGGTCCACGTAAAGCTGCTGTAGCTTTTTTAAATTTAATATTTTTTTTACTGTCTAATGATTTTGATATAGGATCATTACCTGAACCCCTCATTAATCCGCCACCTACAAAACCTTGTAAATAAGACTCTAATCCTTCTTGAGATAAAACAGCGTCAACAAAAGCTTCTGTTTTATTTTCATCTTTTGCAGAAGCTATATTTACAGCATCTAATCCTGTTTGAGCTAGTTCAGTTAATCCTTCTTTGTTTCCTGAGAGTAAAACGCTAGTCATAGTTTTTCCTAAACCAGCACCTGTTAACTTTTTAGTCATTAATCTTCCAGCGCCTTTCAACCCAGCACGCTCTAAAAGACCACTTACAGTTCCTACAGTGGCAGCGGTTGTTATATCATCTTCACCATCTCTTATTAGATCAGATAAAGTTTTGCCTTTTTGTTTAGCAACTTCTTCATTATAATCTATGTAAGATCTACCTATCATGTCTGGAATCAATCCTCCTCCAAGAGTAAGTGTGTTTATTGCAGCTGAAGATCCTATCGATGTTATACCATTGACTATACCAGCGACTAATTCACCTGAACCTTTCATTATTTCACCTTTACCTAAAAGCTTTAAACCTTCCGTTATTGATCCAACCTCACCCATTTCAGCTTCTTCAAGTTTAGATTGTTGTATGGCTTCATCAAGATCTTTTTCAGAAAGTCCTTCTTTAAAAAATTCAGGAATATTTTCGTTTTTTAACCAAGATTCAACTGCTTCATCTCCAAAAATACCTCTGTATATTTTATTACTAGCAACTGTTAAATTTGGTAGAAATTGTTGAAATGAATTTGCTACATTTTTAAATATACTATTAACTATTTTATCACCAGAAGATAATTCTTTTAATTCAGGTTGTCCAGTTTCAGGGTTTATTTTAACTTGGCCTGTTGAATCATCAATAACATATTGATCACTTAATGTTTCTTGAGTTTTAGCTTCTATCTCATCAGCTTGTCTTGCTTCTCTTTCTTCATATGTTTCGTTTCTTTCTATATCTTCTCCAAACAATTGTCCAAAGAAACCTTTAGCTGGATCTGTATTAACAGGGTTACCAAACTCATCGAGCTCTTCTTCCTCTTTGTCAGGAGTATAAAAATCATCCATGCTAGCAACTGGAACGTTTGTGTAGTCGAATTCTTCTTCCATTAAAGTTATTATTTTTTACGAGTTAAAAACTTTTTTAGTTTTTGAACAGGGGATGATTTAATATTATATTTTGGGGTAAACTTAGATGAATCTACTCCGTAAACAGCACCGGATAAATACCTAGCTAAAATTTCAGGATTATCAAACATTTCTTGTGTTATTTCTCTGTACAGTTTTCCGCCTTTAACTAAAACTATTTTACCGTCAGTTTGATCAAGTGGAGCTATTGATATATTTTGATTTCCTTGTAATCCAGCTGAATCTAACCATAGAGATAAGTTTTCTTTAGTTGGAGGTGGCAATTTTTTCAATATACTTGCTTTAGCCATATTATTTCTTTCTTTTTCACTTCCGGCCATTTGCATTTGAGCGGCTCTATTGGCATCAATTTGTTGCATTTTTTGAAGTTTAAGATCGTAATCTTGCTGCTTCCAATTGGTTTGTTGTTTGACTATGTAATTATCTACAGCCATTTGAGAATACTTTTCTTCAACATCATATTCTAATTTACTAGAATAAATTTCACCATTAGGTCCTTCGTATTGACCAGAATTTATGTCAGCATTTATTTGTTCATGAGTATATCCCATGTAATCAGCTGCCAAAGATTTTAATCCCATTTCACCTCCGTTTTTTTCTAAAAAAGTATCAAAGCTACTTCTAACAGTTTTTTCAAACTCAGGAGATTCTAACATAACTCCTCTAACAACTTCTTGACCATTAGGTAATTGTCTTCTTTCTGGTACAGCCATTTTAGTTAAAACAGGGCCTAATAAAGATTCAAACGAAGGAGCTCTTTGTATAGGTTGAGGCATTTGATCTATTTTATTAGCTGGTATGCTAAAACTTTCACCATCTTCTGTTTTACCTTGAAAAACTAAAACACCATTATCATCCATACCAAAATTACCTCTATTATTTATAATAGCTTGATAATATTGCTCTTGTTCTGGTGTTATAGCTTTACTTAGTGATCCTTCAGATAAACCTGTAGCATATTGAACAGCAACTCCATTTACAGCACCTATCAATTGTTTTATTTGAGGAACTTGGCTATTTATTTTAGCGCTAGCTGTAGCAAATTCATTTTGACTTATTTCTTGGTTTTCTAAACTGTTAACCAATCCGCTATATTGATCTACAAGTTGTCTACTCATAGATTGTTCGTAGTTTTGTAAAGATTCATATTCAGTGTCTGATGAAATCATCAAACCCTGTATGTCTTGTGCTTTAAGCTTTGCTAATTGTAAGTCTCTAGACTTTTTTTGATCTGCAGCTTGTCTTAGTTTTACTCCTTGTGCTATATCAGCATCCATACCAGCCTCTGCTCTAGATAAATCTAAATATGTATTGTATGGATTTCTGCCCGTAGGACTTGTGGAAACTTTAATCGCCATTTTGTTATTTTGAAGATTTAATTATTAAAAACTTTTTATTATTCACTACTTATTAGCCTTTATTGCCTCTTAAGAAATTACTTACTCTATTACTTCTACCAGCAACAGCGGATATACCTCCTATTAAGTCATTAGTAGCAGAATTTCTAGCAGCTGTAGCGGCTCCTAATCTATCTCCGGTTATATTAAATTGATCCATATTTTGATTATATTGACTTTCTTGTATATCATTACCTGCAGTTGCAGCATTTTGATAATAATTATTTAATTGCTGCTGATTTGCCATGTCAAATTGGTTTTGAGAACCTGCATTAAATTGACCTGATTGGTTCATTGACTGTTGATTAGCTAAAGCAAATTGATTTCCAGCACCAAATTGCGTTTGAGCAAAACTATTTTGAGCAGAAGTATTATATTGATTCATTTGATTTTGAGCACCAAATCTAGCTTGAGCAAAAGCATTATTAGAAGAAGCCCCAAACTGTCTAGCTTGATTTTGAGCTTGCATATTAGCCATACTCATTGTATTTTTGGCTTGTGCGCTAAACTGATTAGCCGTATTTCTAGCTCCAGCACTAAACTGATTTGCTTGATTTTGAGCACTTGCACCAAATTGAGCAGCTTGATTTTGAGCACTTGCCGCAAATTGAGAAGCATCATTTTGAGCGCCTACATTAACTTGCTGTTGTCCTAAGTCAAATTGAGATGCGGTATTACCTTGTGCTAATTGATTTTCTTGTAATCTTTGTTCAGCACTTGCTCTAGCCATGTTATTTGCCTGTTCTTGTTGGCCTATTTTAGCTGCTATACCTTGTTTTGATTTAGCGGCAGCTGCAGCTATTGCGGTTGCTCCACCAGCACCAGTACCAGCTTGAGTAGCTGCATCTTGAGTTGCAGCTAAAGCTTGATCTACTTCTTGGTTTTGCATATCAGCTTCAGCTGTACTAACTTGCAAATTATTCATATTATTAGTAAGTCCAGTATCAGCTCCTCTTTGTAAATTAGAAACATTAGTTCCCATAGCTGAATAACCTTGAGATGTGTAACCTTGACCTTGGTAACCTTCACCTTGATAACCTTGAGCTTTACCTTGTGCGGCTTGATAACCTTGAGCGCTACTTAATTTACCCATTTCAGCTTGTGCAGCTGGACCTAATTGACCAACTTCTGCTATAGATCCTTCGTAGGTATTAGCATCTCCTAATTCAACTGGATCATAATCATCAAAAGCATTTGTAAATTCAAAATTTTCTAAATTATCTCTAGCCGCTTCAAAACCTTCTTCAGCAGCATCTTCTTCTCTTCTTCTAGCTCTACCACCAAATAAAGACGCAACGCCTTTTCCAACTTTACCAAAAAATCCCATATTATTTATATTTTATCATTAATTCGCAGGAAGAAATACTGTTAACATTGTAATCCGCTTTTTTATATTTTTCTAATAACTTTTCATCTTTACAAATGCTATAGGAATATTTATAACCTAAATCTTTAGCAAAATCAGTTGTAAAATTTATTAAAAGTTGTAATGCATCATCTTTATCAATATCACAATAAGATTTATCATCAACAATTGCAGCTGGAATTGCCATACTGCTATTTGTCATCCACAGCCACATAGCTGCTATTGGATCATCTCCCTTGCATACCATGAAACCACCTAAACCTTTTCTTTTTTCTTCTTGTTTATCACCTACTTTAAAAGAACCAGGCAACATGTCACGTGGAAGAATTTTTTCATCATAAGCTTCCCACCATTTTGGTATTAAATTCCAATCTGATTCTTGTAATTTTCTAACTTGTAATTCCATATAATTTAACTTGACGAATTCACTGCCTGCGCATTTAAAGCAAATAATTCTTTTTGAACAGAAGCGTTTGCCACTGGTAATTTTAATTTAATATTAGCATAGGCTCCTTTTATTCCACCTACTATTTGAGTTCCGCTTGCTTGAATAGCACCATTAACAACTATATAATTAGGTTGTTCAGATGCTATTGGTGCAAAGTATTTACCTTCATTATTTTGAAAAGCAAAATTTACTAAATTTCCCATAATTATGTAACTTGTTGATTTATTACTATAGTTCTAAAAGAAGGTGTCATACTAGATTTAACTCTATCATTGTTAACTGCTACAACTACATTACCTGTTCTTATTGATCCTGTGTTGTTATCTGTTGCAGCTATTGTAAATCCAACAGTTGGACCTAACTCTTGTGTTGACCCTGGATCACCTCCATTTATTATTAACCAGCCAACATCTGGATTAGCAGTTACATTAACATTCCAAGCGTTAGCAATAGTGGTACTTGTACCTGCTTTAGGTAAAGAAATTGGAGTTGAAAGTGCTGCAATTACAGCTGTTTCTGGAGCAACTTTAGTTATAGTAGGTGTTATTATTGTATTACTTAATAGTATTGGAACAACAGTTGTTATTATTAATGTTCCAAAATTACTAGATGCTAATATATTACCACTAACAGAAGGTGTTACTCCGGTTGAAGCCATTGAAGCTGTATAACTGTTACTAGTTAAAACTTGACTATTTGAACATGTATATGTTAAAACAGTTGTTCTAGTACTTGCTACATCATATGGTCCATTATAAAATGGATTTCCTGTAGATGTTGTATCACCATTAGCTTGAACTGGCATAACAAATGAAACTGTACCCGCCGCGTCTGAAATAGTAAGAGCATTACCTACGTCAAATATTAATTGCCATTTTAGAGTAGCAAAACCATTTATCGTTATTGATCCAGCTGTTGCAGACGTAGGTACTGTTATTGGAAGTGTATAAGTTAAATTGTTTAAAAAAGGAGCACTTCTTGCCACTGTTGCAGCTTGCGGATTAGTTGAAGCTGGCATACCGCTGGTACTTAACGTTGTATTAGAAGCATCTATATAAAAATTGTCAACAACAGCAGTGCTAAATACTATATTATTAGCACCTGCATTGTTAAAAACTAAAGATGCTGGTGTTATAGCTGAATTTGATACTGTATCAACAATATTAACAGTTAATAATGCAACTGTAAAAGCTAATTCAGCACCAGTTCCTCCTATATTTAAGGTTTGAATACTATTCTGATTTCCTACAGTATGTTGTACTAAAAAAACTAATCTTCCATCTGTAGATTCAAAAGGTTTTGTTCCAACAGGGTTTGTAACTGTTAAAGAACTTCCAGAAGCTTGCGTTAATGTAATATTATTTATATTTGTAAATTCAAATTGAGAATTTAATGGAGATACAAATATAGCCCATTGTATTCCAGCGCCTTGTTTGGCTATAGAAGTGTTTGATCCAGTGAAAGTTGAATTAGCTGCAGCGCCCGATAATTGTAAAGTTGTTGTAAAAGTAACTGCTTCAACAGGAATTGTTCCAGCTGTATCTATGTCAGTTTCTATATATTCTAGTTCCCAACCAGAATCTCCTTCGTAACTTAATGAATTAAATTGTTTTATATTAGAAGGTGCATCGTTAAACACGGGCACCACATAAGATTCTGTAGTTCCTGCTCCATAAAAATTATTACTTGTAACATTTGGACTATGGTGCTGCCACAAATCTCCTCCTTTAAATGTATAATAAGAATTATTTAAAGATATACCGCTTTCTTGTTTGAAGGATCTAAAACTAGTCCACCCATTTGATCTATCGTCAAACGATAACGTTAAAAATCCAGAAGAAGCTGTTGCTAAATTAGTATCTGGATTGCTATCATATCCTTCGCCTATTATTGTTAATTCATATATGCGACTATATTCATCAAATGATCCTATTATTTGTGTAGATGTTTTTAAAGCATCTCTAAAAAAATCACCCATGCCAGTTTGTGATATTTCTTGAATACCATTTTGAGACAATCTTAACACTGAACCTCTATTTTTATCAGTAAAATATCTAGAAAATCCAAAAGAAGAAAAAGATTCTGGATTCTCAGCTATACCATATTGACCTGCGTATGCTGCTATTGTTCCTAAAAATTGTGTATTACTAGTAACGGGTATTTGACCACCTTCTGCTGAATAAATAAAATCTTTATCTATTGGTGATCTTGATACTTTGTCTTCTTGAAAAACAACTATTTGAGTATCATCTGCAAATAATTTTTGTATAGATCCATTTAGTGGATCCAGAGAAACAGTTAGACCACCCTCACTTTCATTAAATTGATTTATATAATTAATACCTGTTCTTGAGTTTAAAAGTCCACTAGAATGTATAAGAGTATTACTTCTTCTTTCTTCTGTAAAGTTTTCTTGAACAACAAATGCTCTTACGCCTATGTCAAAAAAAGGTTCATTAAAACCTGCTTTAATTCTATTAATCTCAAGATGAGCATTATTTCCTCCATCTGGATCAAAAGTAAGTAAAATACAATTAAAAAACTCTATATCTATAGCTGTTAAAGGAATATTTTCTACTAATCCACCCGTTGATGTTTCGTAAAAAATATCTAATTCAGAGCTAATTGGTTCTGTTTCAAATACACATATTCCACCACTTACGCTAACGTTACTATTGTTTAAAGTTGTTACTAAAGCATCGCCAGATGGATTACCTATTGATTGAACTTTAGTTAAATTACCAGCTGCTGTAGCATTTGTTACGTTATCTCCAGCTATGTATTTAGGAAAAACAGAAATATCACAAGGTGATATAGTGCTTGATGTGCTTGGAGGTATAACGGCAGTAGGATCTCTTGGTATTTTGTTAATACTATCACCTAATCTTTCTACGGTATTAACACTGCTAATAACAGAAATCCAATTATAATATTCTTGTTCTCGTTGTTTTACAACAACTTTATATGAATAAGCCCATGTTGGTATTTGATTTATAGGATCTGTAAAAACTAATCTTAATGCATGAAAAGCATTTGTACTTGAAGAGTTTCCAAAACCTGGATCTATAAAAACAGTATCAACGCCTGAACTAGAAAGTATAACTGGAGATTGTCTTCCAAATTTATCAGCAAGAACAATACCTACTTGATATGTTCTTCTTGACTTTAAAGATTGTTTATTTAATATAGTATTTCTTGCAGAATTTTCTCCTGTTTCACTAACTGTAAAAGCTATTTGTGGTATATCAAAATTTTGTAAAAAATTACCATAAACTAATCTACCTCCACCAACTTCTTGAGATTTAGCTTTTCTTGGAACTGCATCATAAACTCTAGTAAGTTGATCACCAGGTAATGTTCTAAATGGATCCGTGGATGAATAAGTAAAATTTATAAAAGGTTCTGTTGTAACTTCTATATCTTCAACAACATACAACGCGCTAGATCCTGATTCTTTATATATTAATTCTACATTAGATATACCATATCCTTGAGGAGTTGGTATTTGTAATTGTATTTTATTTATAGCATTTACAAAAGTTTCTATTTCACCAAAATTAGAAACTGTAGAAGTAACAACGTCTACTTCGTTTAATCTAGAAAAACAAATAGGTGTAAATGGAGCCAATATACTGTATTCATTGTCTTCAAATTTCCATCTATAAGAAAATCTTACTAATTTTAACTGTAAAAAAGTAGAAGATATAGCTGCATCTTTTACTGCAGACACTAAAGTTGGAGATTCGTAAGGTGCAAATTTACATACAGATATTAAATTATCAATATTTGAAGTTGACGTATAGTAATTAACGTTATTTCTAGCTGTTTCTACATTTATCTTTCTTGGAGCATTTCTATTGTCCGTAAAAAACAATAAATCATCAATTATATTGACACCTGTAATAGTATATTTTGTGTGAAAATTTAATTGTTGAGATACAAGTAATGCTGTTGTTTGTTTTGATTTTTGATCATATTCATATACACCATGATTACCTGTATTTGTTTCATTATATATAGAATTTGTTGTTACAAAAAAATAAATTTTTTCAGAACTATTATCTCTAAGTGAACCAATACAAACTGGATTACCACTTAAACCACATTGAGCAACTAGTTCGTTACCTAATAAGTTTTCTACAGCACCAACATCTGATCCTTCTGATTGACCTATGTTAATATTAAATCCCTCTCTATATTCTCCTGGAGGTACCATCCTATCATCCAGGTCTCGGTTCATTTTACCGACATTGAATGTTCTTTTAATTTCTGGCATAAAATCTTATTAATGTTTAATCCACTTGGCTTTATTTCTAAATATCTGAGTCATTTCATCTAACTTCATATTTGAAATTCTTATTTTTGCATTTCTGGTTTTAGCAGCAGCTTCTTGTCTATATAATTGAGCTGCTCCAGCTGCAGAAGGTCTTAATTTACATAAATTATAAAGTATAGTAGACATTACAGCATCTTCTGCCATTTTAGGCACTAAAACATTGTCAAAATCTCCATTTTCACCTAAACCGTCAGATATATAATTTAATGTAACATAAGTATCTTGAGGTATTGATGTTGGAAAATATATTTGACCGGCGTTTAGATCTAATACAAAATTACCATTAGTATTTGCATATTGTGGATCTAATCCATATCTTCTACCATAATAACCAAATGAATTTTGCGCATCAAAAAATCCATAATAATAATTACTAGCTGTTTCGGCTGCTGCTTCAACAGACTGCTGCGATTTAGATTGATATCTGTCTATTGTTTCAGATGTTTCTGCAAATACAATGTTACCCTCATTATCGTATAAATAATGATAATTATTATCTTGAGCAACACCTTGGTTTGCTCTAGTTGCTGTGCTTGGAAGCATTGTTCTCATAACACCCGTAACATCAGTCCATTGTACACTTATGTAATTTACATAATCAGAAGGAAGTGACATTTGTCGCATTGAATTCAATTGTATTTCTAATGCTTTTTCTGAATGAAAAGTATCATAACTAAATTCTTGTACAGCTCTTTGAGCCCAAAAGGCAACTTCATATCTAGGTATTTTTGTAAGAACTTTACCATCACCAATATAAGCAACAATAAAATTGTTTATTATATCATTTAAATTTGTTCTCCTGTAATATCCAGGGACTGCCAATCCATTACCACCATCTAATGCGGAATAATTATCTACGTCTAAAGGTCTTCTTGATATTGCCATTATTGTTCAGTTGCTGCGTTTTGTTGTTCTTTGCTTTGTGCGAATCCTGCTACGTCTGCTTGTTTTATAACTACTCCAGCATAATTCAATATACTTACAACTAAATTATTTTCTTCAGATGGGTGTAATTCAAAATTATAAGACTTAGCTGGAGTATCATAACTATCTGTTGCAGGATCAAATAAAGTTGAATCGTAATAAGGTACAGTACCTTGAAGTACATAACCCCATTTAGGTCTAACTGGTTGTTTTAAATAATCTAAACTTACGCCATCTGTAACTGTTGAAGGATAAATAACCACGCCTGAACTTGTTAAAGTATAAACTGGTTGAGTTTTTACAGGTGCTGTTAATGGAGATAGATTTATATATTTAATCTCTTCATTAGAAGCTCTATCTGCAACAGAATTACCTACAGAAACTACACCAACTCTATATAAATCTGCAGGATATGTAAACTCTTTATCTAACTTTGTTAACGTAGTATTTTTATAAAAAACACTTATTTTTTCTGCTAAGTATTGGTTTGGGTCTGAAAAATCACTAGTTAAAAATGCATTTAATTCATAACCAGCTTCTCTCATGAAATAACTAGCAAATATTTCATTTTGTGCTTGCTCAGCTAATCTATTAAATTCAGCCGGTGTTATATAACCTCTATGATCCTTGTTTGTTATAACAAGAACTGTCTGGTATACATTATTTATATTAACCATGTATCTATGTTTGTTATTTATTTAGTAGGTATAAGGTTGATTTCTCACCTTATACCAAGTTAAGCTATGAAAGCTTTTTAGTTATTGACTTCATTAAATTTATACCTTCATCTGTTTTAAAATATTGAGATAAAGCAGCATAAGGATGTTGGTCAAAAGGAATTGTCATTACTTTTTTACCATTACTTAATTTAAAAACTGTATTATCATCTGTAAGTTGTAATATACCAGTTTCAACAGCTCTGTTAGCTAAGTTTCTTAATTTTATATCTTCGTCTTCAGACAATTCTATAAATAAATCAGGCTCTTGTCTAGCAAATCTGTAAGCATCTCTTTTTAATTCTTTAGAAGACATTGTAGAAACACTTGAACCTAATTCTGTTCTCATTATTGCTTCTAAATGTTCTATATCTAAAGATTGAACTAAGTTTAATGCTATAAGTTCGTTTTCTACATTTTCAACTTCGTCATTAGCTATTAAAACATCATCAATTTCTTCCCATAATTTATTTGGATGATAAATTGATAATAATTTTTGAGTATTTGGATCTTCTTTTGGAACGTATAAAGCTCCATCTTCAAAAATAATATGAGATAAAGTAGAAAAACCATCTTGTTCATCAACAAAAACTGATTTTTGATTTGATGCTAATCTTATTTCTCTATTTAACTTTTTATCATCATCCCAATAAAGCAAAGGCTTTCTAGGCGTATGTCTTGTTTGTATAGTGTATGTAAGAGGCGCTATTTCGCCTTTTAATAGATAAGTTCTATCTTTATATTCCCATTTTTTTTCAATGGTAGTTGTTTGTTTTCTTGTTGCATTCATAATTAAATAATATATAATAAGAATACTGAGCCCCGAAGGGCTCGTATCCTATAGTTAAAAAAATTAAGCTTTGAATAATACAAAATTATTCGCTGCTTGGGTAATAAGGCATCTTTCACTTAAGTAAGATATTCTCATTTCATCAATATCAGTTGTAGGACTTGAAGTTCCAACAGATCCTGTAATCCAAGATTTATTTTTTCTGTTTTCAGTTTCAGAAGACCTGTAACGAATATGTAAAAATGGTCTCTTGATGTTTTGACCTAATTGTTGGTCGTAAACAGTAGAAGTACCTGCTGGTACTAATACACCTTCAACATCTCCAAAACCTCCACGAGTTGACCAATCATTAAGATATTTCCAGTCAGTTTTGTAAAAGTCATAAGAACCTCTACGGTAACCAGTAAATCCTAAATTAAGAGCCATATCTTCGCTGTTATTAAATACTCCAAAAGAAGTACCACCAGCATAAGCTCCATTTTGTTGAGCAAGAATATCGTCAATTTCTAAAGATAAATCTCTATTTAAAAACATCATATTCTCTTCAATAGCACCTTGCTTATCTAATTGCTTAAGAACTGCATCAAAATCAGTTAACGCACCACCACCGGTAGCTTGTGCTCCAAATCCTGCATAAACATTTCCTCTTGCTTCTAAAGCAGCAAAGAAACCTTCAGTACCTTTAGCATTTTGATTAGTACCTCCAACTGTTATCGAGCTAGCACCTGCAGTATAACCTAAAGCTATTCCGTTAGCACCTGCTTGACCACCTGTTTTTACTACACCTTCTACCATAGACATTTCTAAGTAATCTTCCCAACGAAGTCTTACTTCATGTTCTGCTTTCATGTACCATAAATATCCATTAGCTCCATTTTCAGAAGTAACTTCAATCCATCCAATCTGAGCTGTGTCAGATCCATTAATAGCATAGTTATCTTTTAAGATAATTGGTGAATTATTAAACGTAGCATAACTAGGATTTAAAGATTCTGTAAAAGTACCTGTACCTTTAGCAAATTCATTACCATATGCAACTACAGTTACTCTAGCAGCTGCTGCTACACCTGTATGAGCAACATAACATTTGATCTGAAAGTTTTGTGCTGCAACTGCAGTAACAACACCTTTGATAACTGCTCCAGTACCTCCAACTGCTGATGCAACTCCCGTTTGAACTTGAACCATCACTGTTGCGCCTGTTCTAAAGTTTACAGGTTCTGTTTTGTCTGTAGTAGTTCCTGTACTTCTTGGTTGTGCAATTGGTACACTAAAATTAAGTACCGTACCTGATGCGCCTGCTGCAATTGCTCCTTGCGCTGCTCCACCTGGTAAAGCTGCTTGATTTCCTAAAGGAACCACATTTGCATAACGAGTATGTAAACGTCCTTGTTCTGTCCATATAATTTGATCTGAAGTTGATGGCATCTCTGCTGATACCATACGTAAGAAAGATCCGATAGAACGATTTCCGTAACGTTCTACTTCTTTTTCATACACATCTGGTAAAAATTGTTGACCCCATTGTTCAAATCCTGCTGCGGTGAAATCTATATAGTTTCCTCCGTACATTGTTTTCGACTGCGTTGGTTGTAACGCTGCCGGTATTCCTGCTGTAAAAGCCATTTGTCTTGATTTTAAAAATTATTGTTTATTTCCATTTAATTCGCAATTTTGAAGAATCATTACCGGATACAACTTTAACTTTTTGACCATTTGAATTTATAACACTAGTATTATCTGCTCTAGGGGACATATCAATGTTTTTAGATAATTTAGCTTGCTCTTTTATGGCGTCGGCACGGCCTTGATCATAAAAATGAGTAGCTATTTTATCTGCATTTCGTCCTGCAAATAATGCTTTGTGATATCCTTTGACATTATTAACTTTACCATCTTTTGAAAAATATTCAAAAGCAAAGTTATCAATATCGGATTGAAATTCTTTAACGTCATTAGGATTTTCTACCTTAAACCTGTACTTGCTTTTTCCAACGCTAAAATCAAAACCTTTGAAATCGTCTGAAAAAACATCATTTGTTTTATTTAAAAAATCTTCGTGTATCTTTTTATTTTCTTCTTGAATTTGCTTTTGAGTATTATGATATTCATAAGCTTCTTTATATTCAGGAGCAATATCATTTTGCTTACTTAACTTAAGATCAGCATAATATTGTTCTTTACTTGTTTTAAAGTGCTTTTGAGCATTATATAACTCTTCTTTAAAAGCTAATTGCTTAGCTTTAACTTCTGACGGATCGTCCGCGTCCTCATCATACCCAAAATTTTTGCCCAATAAAAATTCGACATCACTTGAGTCTAGATGTGGTTTTGTTTTATTATAATATTCTCTAAGTAAAGATGTATTATCATATTTACTTATATCTTTATTTAGTTCTACAAAGTCTGAAACAGTACCACCTGTTTCTTCCATAAAACTAACTAGTTTATCTATATTTTCAGGAAGAACTCTTGCATCCTCTTTTGGTTCTTCTTTTTGAAGTTTTACTTCTTCTTTTTTTGGTTCTTCAATTGTAGTTTCATCTTCAACTATTAATTCTAAAGGACCACTTGTTTCTGCTACTTCTTCTTGTTTTGTTTCAGTATTTTTTTCACTGGATTTGACCCGTACTTTTTCGACCACTTCTTTGCTATCTCCGGTTCGTTCGCCCACAGGTATTTCCTTTGTTTTTCGCTCTTGAATGGCATCTTTTTCTTTTGTATTAGGATCTTTGTCTAAATCTATTTTAAAAACACCATCGTCTTGTAGCCCATACTGAGCATCAACTTCACCAGACTCTATAGCTTTTTCTAAAACTTGTACTTCTTTTTCTTGTGATGTAGGCGATGGATCTGTATTATCAACCGCCTTTACTGTTACTTTTTCTTGTTCTTCCATAATTATATATAATAAAATATTTATTTTTTATTTATTTAGGCGAAAACCTAGATAAATCAAATCCTCCTAAAACATCATTACCTTTTGATTCAAATGATTTTTTAGTTTTTCCTGAAGATGGCGGTCCCGTTATTGAACTTGCTGATATTTTAGCAGCCTCTCTTTCGTTAGCTCCAGATTCTTTCATGCTGGATAATTGCATGGCATTTTCATTATTAGCTTGAGCTAATTCTTTTTGAGCTCTTAATTCTAAATCTTTTAATTTAACATTAAGTTCATACTCATATTGCATTAATTCTCTTTTAGTAGAAGCTTCTACCTCTAGTTTTTTAATTTCAAATCCAACATCGGCTTGTCTATATTGTATTTTTGATTCAGTTTTAATTTGCTCTGCTTGAGCTTTAGCTTCTTCTATTTGTACTTGAGCTTGACCTTGAGCTTTGGCTTGTGCAACACTCGCTGCTTGAGCAGTTTGTTGATCCATGCCTTGCTTTCTAATTCTTCTTATCTTTAATAATTGATTAGCTAATTTTAAATTTTTAACTTCTCTTATATCGATAGCATCTTCTAAATTTATACTATCTCTTGACAAAGCCATTTGTATATTAGCTTCTAATAAAGATTTTTCTTCTTCATCTGGCATTAATTCTAAAAATATTCCAAAATCATGCAAATGTAAATTTTTCATTTCCTCTAAAGAACCAACTGAAAATTGGCCTAAAGCTCCTATAAAAGCTTCTTTAGTTGGATGAAATTCTAGAACATCTTTAAATCTTAAACAAATAGCCTCAGCTAAAGCTAAAGTTATATACATGCTAGAACTTAATATATGTCTAGTTGCAGTGTTGCTATTTGCAGCTGCTAATTTTTGAACACCTACAAGCGCATTTGGATCTGGATCAGAACCGTCTCTAGCTTCATTTAATCCAGTAACATCACGCATCATCTGTATGTATTGATTATATGCGCCAACTAAAACTTGAATTTGACCACCGCCACTTCCTGGTAATTCTTGTATAGGTACTTTACCTGGATTTGGATTACCTTCTACCGTTAAAGATCTACCTATAATAGAACCTGTTGAAAAGTACATATTAAGAGCTTCTTGAGCATTATAACTGCTTCCGTTACCTAAATCTACCTCAGCTAAACCATCTGCATCTATAAATACACCTGAAGGTGTCATTCTTTGTATGGCTTGCTGTAGTTTTAAATGAGTTAATTGAACTAAATCAGCGTAAGGGCACATTTTAGAAACAATAGATGTTATGTTTCCTTTGTACATTCTTGGAGCTGAAACAGTATAATTCATTACAACTTTATTTGTATTAGAAGATGGACGAATCATATTCGTAGCTTTTTCCCATTTTAATAAAGTATCTGTACCTAAAACATAAGCACCTTCATACACAACTTCTCTAGCTGTAGCAACTCTTTCGAATCTTGTGCTTTTATCCTGAGGAGGATTAAATTCATCTGATTTAGCTATAGCTCTTTCTGCTCCAGTAGATGTTTCTTTTATTTTATAAACATTATTTTCCCATGTTTTCCAATTAAAATATAAAAGTGTTACAGTGTTATTGTTATCAATATCACCTTGACCACGAGCTTGACTTGAAAAATCTGAATTATTATCAACCCAACTTGATCCTTTTCTAGTTAACTCAGACATTTCTTCGTCACTTATGCTAGGAAATTGTTTTTTTAATTCATTTACAGGCAATCTTTTAACTTCGCCAAAATAATAACAATCTTCAAAATTAGGATCTTCAGTATAAGACCATATTAAATTAGCTGGATCTACATAATCTAATTTTATTCCATCAGTATTATTAAAGGTATTTTTAACAGCACCTATTCCTAATACAGTTAAATCATAATCAAACCTTTTCTTTATTTGTGGAAATTTGTTTGTTAAGAAAACATTATTTATAGCTTGTTCTTCTGCTATTTCAATGCCTTGCTTATAACCAAGTTGCATGTATAACTCTAATTCCTCTGTATTTGATGGTAAATCTTCTTCGGGTACATTTCTAGCATTTACACCTAATTGAGTCTCAATGCTTTTAAGTAAACCTTGCGCATTAATATCTCTTTGAACGTCATTAACAAATTTAGTTCTTTTTCCAGTTGAAACAGGATCTTGAGCAAAAGCTTTAATATCAAACAATCTATCTTGCATTCCATTTACAACTATATCTACAAATTTAGGTATAATAGGAACTGGTTTCCAATCTAAATTTAAATAAGAAAGATCGCCATTTACAGCAAATTCATCTTTGTATTTTCTAATAGATTGCTCACCTCTAGCATATAATCTAAGTCTATGAAATTCATCTCTAGTTTGAAAATACATTCCTGGTCCACTGTCTCTATTGAACCACTCTTGCTCAATAGCACGAGATACTGATAAACCATATTCCCTTGACATTTTTTCTTTATCTGAGACTGATTGACTCGGAAATTGTGTAGGAAATTGTCCTGTAGTTATTGCCATATTTATTTTATTATCTCACTCATTGATCCGCCATTTTTATACTTTGCAAATCCAAAATCAATTTTTCTTGTTATTCTTTGTGCATTAGGTCTATACATATGTTTTCTACAAGCCATTATAGCTAAACCGCTACTTATTGAAGCATCGTAAGCTGTTCTTTTTGATATATCAAATTTAGCCCAATCTTCTAATGTTCTTTGAAAAAACATATTACCATGACTTTCTTCATTACTACCTACATATTCTTCTATGTAAGATTCTATAGCTGCAGCATGTGCTTGTTTTATGTCTTCAGATGTATTAGGTATGCCACCTAATTCTACTTCTGTTTTTGATAAATTACCAAGAAGTTTATCTGGTCTATTCATAGACATACCTCTGTAACCTCTTCTTTTAAAATGATATAATAATCTTGGTTTATTATTTTCAGCTAGTATTGGCATTCCATAAAATATACAAGCCATTAAAACTTCTTCAAAAAATATTTCAGCAGTTTGTGGTCTAGCAACATATTCTAAAAAAAACTTACTATTAGGAACATCATTTATCATTGAAAACGTTGTTAACCCGTGCAATGCTCCATTTGATCCGCCACCGCCTACTGTACCTGATATATCATAAGAATCACAGCCAAAAGCGCCTAATCCATCATTACCAGGATATTTAATACCATTTTTATTTATAACATTATTTTGTAATTCATCTGGTGGTATCCAAGATACCTTAAATCTACCATTAGCAGTAGGTACCCAAATAACCTTTGTGTCTTTTATTCCATTTTTCCAAGCAAATGTTCCTCGAATAACATAACCCTTAATGGTCATCTCTTCGTTAAAATCAATTTGTTGATATATTTTTGTTAGATTAAATAACGAATTAATTGTTTCATCTCTAAACGCATGTTTTTCTGATCTTGGAAATTGTCTGTAATACTCATTTAAAGCATCACTATCGTTTTTTAAACCATCAACCTCATTGTCCCAGTGTTCAATAACGCCCGAATAGATTTTTTCGCCATCAATTCCTTCAACCTCATTTGATGGAGTTTCGAAGACAGGATAGCCGAACTTATCAATAAATCCTTCGTAACCCCATTCCATAGGCAAGAACAAAGAATATAATCCACTTGAAGTCTGGCCATTTTTATTTCTATTGTTGACATCTGAATTGTAATATAATTTTTTAAAATTATCTCCTCCTTTTGCTAAAGCATTAGAAGTAGATCCCATCATACATTTTCCAACTATTTTTGATCCGAGCCTGAGGCAGGTTTTCGTGACCCTCCAGTTGTTGAGGATATTGTCGGGCCTCTCCCATTTACCCGATTCGTCGTGAACGAGGAGTTGTAATTTCTCCCCATCGTACGAGTTGTCTCCTGTGTTCTTCCAATCGATTGTTGTATCGAGCCCTTCTCCAAGTTTTTCTTCTTGATTGGTTTTCTGTAAGGAATTTCTGGTAAGTCTTCTTGATGGTATTTTATAGGATAATTCTGTTTTGGGACGTTCCATACCGTCCTGTATTGGTTTGAAAAAGAATGGATAGTTGATGCTAATGGGTACAACTTTGTCTGTGAACATTTTTTTAGCATCTGCTCCACTCTTAGATAAGATCCCAAACCTAGAGTCTTTTGAAGTTGTAGCTTGGTTAACGGATTCAGATGATGCCATGAAAGAAAATCCAGACCTTCTGTTCTTAAGGTAGCACATCCCATAAGACCTCTTGTCAGCCTTGCATGCCTCCCAAAAGTAGTAAAATATTCTGTTTGCCTGCCTGAAATCAGGCGATCCAACGTCGATCTTTGTCCAAGTGAGATATACATAGTGCGATCCTGTAATGTAGTTCGCGGAACCGTTGCACATGAACCAATAACCATCGTTACGATAATTAAATTCAGCATCAATATATGGGTAATATTGTTCTTTATCTTTTTCATTAACTTCCTTAAAATCATAAATAGTTTTTATTTTAATTAAAGAATTAGGTTTATTACGAATTTTAAAATATTGATTTTCTACTTTTAAATCTTCTCCATTTACTTTTTCTGGAGTTTTAGGTATAGCTACCTTAAGACCTTGTATTTCATATATATCACCTATAGTTCCATCTTTACTTATAACAACACAATCTAAATCTTGATTATATCCATAAGCAAATTTTTTATATCTGTTTAAATTCTTTACTTTTTTATCTAATAAATGATCAGTAAGAACTTTATATAACGTTTGTTTATACATTATTTTATTCTGTTTTCAACACCAAAAAAAGCTTCTTTGTTTTCTTTAATATCTTTCGCACCTGAAAGTTCTTCTATTTTTTCTATTATCTTTAAAGAATCTTCTATAGCAACCCATTTGGCTTGAGCTGCTGTCTTTGCTTTTTCAGGATCTAGTTCAACTAAATCAATATTTTGTCTTATAACTTTTTCTAATTCAACTAATGCAACTTCAGATGCTTTAACTACTCTTTCTCTTCGATCCATAATTAATTGTTATTTGATTTGATAAAATTCTATAAAGTTTTTGGCCGTCTATATTAAATTCATATTCTGAGTTTGGCGTAAACCCCACTACGTCTCCAGGGAACATCCCTAAAGAACTTAATATGTCATTGCTATATGTAAGTATGCCTTTTAAGTTTTCGTCTGTTTTAAGCGCCCATTCGTCATCTTTATAAATAGGTTTAACAAAACAATATTCAGGTAAACAATTCCATCCATCTTTATTTTTATAAGCAAAAACTTGATCAGGCATAACTGAATACATGTTTTCATCTAAATAACTAGCTGAATTTCTTTCTTCTCTATGGGCATCAAACCATCTTCTAAAAACATTGTGATGTAGTATAACTTCATCACCTTCTTTTATCAATGATTGTCCCGAAATAGGGCAACTAACAACAGTACCGATACGGTTAACAAAAATATGGTCACGTTCTGTAATTTCAGTATTAACAATTAATTCTTTTTCGTCGATTTTAATCGCATTATTATAGCGATTTTCAGTAGATATGATATAATTAAAAAGTGCTTGCATTAATAATCTAAATTATATTCAACAGATACCGCCATGTTAGAATTAAAGTGCTTCCACGGTAGTATCTCTTTGTTTTTAGTTATAAATATTTTATATGATCCTTCGTCTTCTAGTATGTCAGAAATTTTATGTCCACCATATACTTCTTGACCTACTGCGTAATGCATTGCTTCGTTCTTATAATCAGAACCAATACTTATTTTTCTTATTAACTTTGCCATTTAATTTAATTTTATATTAAGTGAGAATACTCACTTGGTACATCAAAACCAGGACATTCTTTAGTTGAATACTGATTATGACCTGATATTTTATTTATATTATATTTTTTTATAAGATCAATAAGTAACATAACTAATGCATCTTTTTGTTCTTCTGTTCTAGTGTCTTTTCCTTTTTTAATATTTCCACCTATGTAACATATACCTACTGTACGTCTATTATGTCCTTTGCAGTGTGCACCTGTTCTATTTATAGGTCTACCCTCTTGAACAGTTCCATCTAATTTAACCACATAATGATAACCTACATCACTCCATCCATTACCATTGACGTGCCAGTCTCTAATGTCTTCAACATCAAAAGGTTTTCCTTCTGGTGTAGCGCTGTAATGTATAATTGCTTCGTTTATTGTTCTCATTAAAATATTTCATTTTATTCTTGTGCTTTTTTTATTATCATCAATATAGTATATCCTATAGATAACAATAAAACTATTGTCTGTAACACTGTGTTTATTTCCGGTGCGAATGAAAATAGCACAGCTCCTACGTTTATTCCAAAGATCTTCAAATCTTGTATCATTGTTTATGTTTATTATTTCCAAATACTTTCTCGACGCCGCGAGAACCAAAATAGCCTCCTATGACTATAGTTAAAAGTGAAGTTACTGATTCCAGTGAATAGCCGGCGTACCACCCTATAACATATGATATTGTTAAAAATACAAGAACCAATGGACGAACATTGGATGCAAGCCAATTTCCGCTTCGAGCATCTGCTACCCATCTTTTGGTTGTGCCGTCTATTTCGGCTCTTTCTATTCTTAATTTCTCTAGCGCAACTTGTTTATCGTTTTCAGATAAACTTGAGTTACCGCTAATTAGTTCTGATATTACGTTCCCTGGCAATATTGCATCGCCGACCATTCCTAGAATACTCGGTGCCTTTTCGATTAAAAACCGTCCGACACCTGTATCTTTAAAAGATTTCTTTTTTTCACTCATTTAATTTAATTTAAGCTATTGCAAGGTATATATAAGTTCCTCCTGAAATATTTGTATCATTAGTAGAACTTTGTCTTGGAGAAAAACCAGTTGAAGTAAATGATTCACCTTGACCAGCATCTTCTGCATTACTTAAATTTGCATATAATCTATTATCTCCATTTGCTCTTTTATCATCAACAATTACCCAATTACCATCAGCATCAGTTCGTTTGATCATAACAAAAGAAGGTTCAAATCCAACGTACACAGTAAGGCTACCTCCTGTTCCGATATAAGAACCTACGCGACTGTAACCCGGTATTGATGCAAAACAATAGGCGATTAAAGTAGCACCAGATGAATTATTATTAAAATTTCCATCAACAACACCAAACACACTATTTGTAGGTGCAGCTGGTCCCCAATAATTAGAATAGTTAGATGATAAGCCTGCATTGTCTAATTCAAGATATTTATTTATTCCTGTTGGCTCAGAATAAACTGCCCAACTTGCACTGGCAGATGTAACTTTAACTAAAATTAATTCTGCAGGTTTTCCGAGCCCATGACCTACGGTAGATGGACTTGCATTTCCTGTATACCTTACAACACTGAATCCAGCTTCTTTATTTGCAGATACGCTACTTGTTATAGTACCATCTGTATTTGTATCAGTTATTCCTGAACCTTTCCAGTTCCAAGCAACAAATGTTTGTCCATTTTCATTACCATCTAAATCATTTCCCAAAGTAAATCCATTTGTGTCAAATGAAGTTAAACTTGTAGATGCAGTTCCCTGTGCGTCTGCTACGTTTGAATTTATTCTTTTTGTTACACCCCTAATAGAATCAAATAATTCGTGCCATCTTGTTCCACTTCTTTGTTTTATCCAAGTAAAATCAGGTTTAAATCCTACTGTAGAAATTGGATTAGTTCCACCATTACCAGTATACACAACAGTATTAAAACTATTAACTATAGTAGCTGCTGGACATTCAATTTCATTGTAAAGCGTAGTTACATCAGCTGCTGATATAGCTGAGTCGTATATTCGTATTTGGTCTATTGAGCTATCTGTATAGTAAGCAAAACCGCTCCCACTTTGATACGCCCCTATTAAATTCAGTCCGCCAGACCCACCAGCAATAGAATTTGCTGTACTTGAATCACTTGCAACTTCTGAACTATTTACATACATTTTTCTTCCTGTAGAAGAACTTTTAGTTATAACAATATTGTACCAAGTTGATGTAGCAACAGTGGATGCGGGCGAGTATAAACTCACTCCGTCATAAAAATGAAGAGCACCACTCGCTGTAATATCTAAATAATTTCTATAAGTATTTTGAAATCCAATGGTTGTATCATATAGAGTTAAAGTATTAAATTTTATCCAAAACGACCAACTAAAATTATTATTTTTATTTACACCTGCAGGTAGTGAAACATAACTATCACTACCATTAAATTTTCCAGCAAATCCAAAATTACCTTCAGTATTAAAGTTTACATTAGTAGCTGTACCATTGTAATTACCAAGCTGATCTGAAGCATTTGACATTTTGTAGTATGCAATACTATTAGGATTAGCATTTGCATAATTAATACTAGCTGAACTTGATGTTGCAACTGTTTCGTTATATAAAGTTGTTACAGCGCCTTGTGGTAAAGCTGTGTTAAAAATTCTTACTTGGTCTAAATATGATGAAGTCAGTGGTTCAGTGGCATACGCTCCTGCTCTTCCTAAATATAAAGGATTGGAGTTATTATATGTGTCACCATCCATTGGTTGAGTATAACCTGATCTATCACTCATTAACGAACCATCTTGGTAAAATGTCCATTCGTTATTATTAACTGACATCACTATGTTTGTCCATACATTTAATACATTTCCACCTCCTTGATATCTTCCTAAAGTAGAAGACCCGTTTCTTGTTATAATATCAAACCTATATCCACCACTAGAATCATAAACTCCAATTGCAAATCCATTTAAAATACCAGTGTCAGTTGTTCCTAATATATATTCAAACTGACTAGAAGTAGTTCTTTTGTACCAAAACGAAATAGAAAAGGTATTTGTGTTAAATATTGATCCAGGAAGACCTGTTTGAATATAACCATTCCCACTAAAAGAAGCTGCATTACCAAATTTACCAGTTGCATACGCTGCATTTGTAAATGTTCCAGGATATGTATTGCTAGGAATAGAAGTTGTAGCATTGTTTAACTGGTATGTAGCTATAGATGTAGCTGTTACATCTGATGTAAATAACTGATCTGTGTCTGTTGTACACGCCGCGCCACCAAAAGCGCCTGATAACAAGCTTTGTCCAAACATACTATGTTGCTATTTGTGATATAGTGTACCAGAATTCAGTAGCACTAACACATGTGATTTGTATAAAATTCTTTTTTGCAGATGTATCGTCATAGGTACCAGATATTTTATTAAATGTACCAGCTGATCCGCCAACAGTATAAGCTATTACATATGACCCGCCTGCACCAGTTACTATTATGTTTTTAGTTACACCGATTACAGGATTAGTTATATTAAGTGTAGTTGCAGCATTAGGCGTCAATGTAAATACTTGAGCTGCTGTATAGTCTACATTAATAGTACCTGCTGGTGTCAATACAGAGCTTGTTATAAACTCTGTACCTACCTTAGCGCTAGTAACACTACTTGCTGCTAACTTACCTGAAGTCACATTTGAATCTAGGATTTTACCTGTTGTTACAGCATTGTCTGCTAGTACATTACTTGTTACTTTTGTTAAAGCCATTTTTTATTAATTTTCTTTTATTGCTAAGTATATAAATTTAGCGCTAGAGTCATTTAAACCACTTGCAGCTGTATTTAACGCAAAGCCAGTTGCATTTATACTAACATAAGTACCTGTTGCTTCTGATCCATTTGTATTTGCTATTAATTGATCTGAATATACTCCTGTTGTTCTTTTATTATCAAACATATACCAATTACCGGTAGCACTAGTTCGTTTAATCATTAAAAAACCAGCTGCAAATCCTGTTGTTATATTATGACCAGCAGTTCCATTTCCGGTATAAGTGCCCACTTTGCTGTAACCTGTTATTGATTTGAAAGAGTAGGCAATATAAGATTGTCCACTTACAGAAACTCCATTTCCTACAGAAATAGTTGTTGATGTTGGTGCTGTATTATTCCAAAATCCTGAATTTGTTTCTTCAGCACTAGTTTCATTTAATCTTATAGCTCTATCTGTTTGATTTGTCAAAACTGATGAATTTACAAACCAAGAGTCAGTAGTTGTTGTTACTTTTAAAATCACTAAATCAGGAATTACACCAAGTCCGTGACCTGCGGTAAGTGTAGTTGAATTAGCTGTCCATTTTGCAATACTAAATCCAGCAGCTTGATTTGCGCTAACTAAACTTGTAATAGATCCATCTGTGTTTATAGATATTATACCTCCAGCTTTCCAGCTCCAAGCAACGTAATCTTTTCCACTTGCACCTGTATAATTAGAATTTCCTATTGTAAATCCATTATTATTAAAGGTTGATAAATATTCAGCAGCCCCTGGATCCGCAATTCCACTAAGATTTGCGTAAAGAATTTTTGGATTAGGTAAAGGACCACGAACACTATCAAATAACATATGATCTCTGTTTGGAGTTGATCTTTGTTTTATCCAAGTAAAATCTGGTTTAAATTCAGTAGTTATGGATTGTGTTCCACCATTTCCAGTATAAATTTCGGGAGCAAAACTCTTAGCTAAAGTAGGTGTTGATGTAGTACCGTCAGCTGCAAAAGCTAGGTAGATGTAGGTTCCATTATTAATGTCGGCATTGTTTCCATCTACAGTAAACCCATTAGCTAAAAAATCAACATTTATAGAAGCTGCATCTCCTTCAGCGTCAGTTGTATTTGCTGTTAAAAATTTAGTTCTTGGGTTTGATGTATCTCTCTTATCATCTAACATTATCCACGACCCACTTCCACTATTTCTTTTAATCATTAAAAATGAAGGTTCAAATCCTGTAACAATTGATGTTAAACTTCCATTTCCGGTGTAAGAGCCTACTTTGCTAAAACCTGCTTTTGATGCGAAAGTATATGCTATATAGTTATTGGCATTATTGTTTACTTCCCCATCACTACCAATTGTAAATACGCTTGAAGTTGGAGTAGTATTATTCCATCTATCATTTGCAGTTGCTTCTCCTTGGGTCGAGTTTAATCGTAAATATTTTGTATTTCCTATTCCTGAACTATAAACACACCAATTGTTACTCCCAAGATTTTTTACAATTATTAATTCTGGAATAGAACTTAGTCCGTGTCCAATTTTAGCTCCTGCTGTGTTATTACCTGTATACTTTACAATACTAAATCCTAAAGTATCATTAACACTAACTTGACTATCAATAGTTCCATTAGTATTTGCTACAGCAGCTCCTCCGGCTTTAAGATTCCAAGCAACAAACGTATTATTATTACCATTAGAATCAGTTGCAGAGCCTAATGTAAAACCGTTAGAATTAAAAGAAGTTACGTTACTTGAGTAAGTTGTTACACCGTCTTCACTATTTGAGGAAAGTTGACTGTTTGTTCCCCTAATTGAATCTGTTAAAATATGCTTTTCAGCTGCGCCCCTTTCTTTTATCCAAACTAAATCTGGTTTAAAATTTAAAGTAATATTTTGTGTACCACTATTACCTGTGTATATATAAGGCGCAAAATGATCGCTAGGTGCATCATTTGTAACTATTATATTAAAAGATCTTACAGCACTAGTTTGATTTTCATCGTCTGTAGCTGTAATACTAAATGTTGTTGTCGTATCTGCTGACACAGCAGGTGCTGTTCCTGTAATAGCTCCTGTAGCTGTTGCTAGAGATAAACCTGTTGGTAAAGTTCCTGTTGTTACGGCATATTCTATGGTATCAGTACCTTCAGTGGCTGTTACTTGAAAAGAAGCCGCTGCTGCTTCTGTTACAGAACCTATATTACCTGCTGCAGTTGTCCATATTGGTATACCGCTATATTGTATAAAGTTAGCTTGTGAAGCTGTACCACCGTTGGAATTAGTTACTGCAACCGCATATGCGCCAGCTGATTTAGCTGGTGTATTGATTGTAATTTGTGTAGCTGAATTAAAAACTGTTGTAACTGTTGTTCCGCCTACTGTACATGTTATACCTGAAGCAAATAAAGTACCATTAATAATAACACTTTCACCACCAGCAGGATTTGCTGCAGTAGCTGTTCCTGGATAATCAATAGACGTTATTGTAGGGTTAGTTATAGGACTTGCCCAAGCCATACCACCTGTACCGTCGGTTTGTAAAAACTCACCATCTGTACCGTTATCTGATACGCCGTAGAATTGCCCTGCTTTAGGTTTAGTTTGTGCCATTAATTGTCGTTAAATTGTATATTTCCTGTTCCTGTTAGAAAAGTTGTTACTTTATCAGTTCCTACTGTAGTTGTTGTACCTGATAATCCAGATATTGTATATGAGCTTGGATAACGAAGTATTATAATTCCTGATCCACCAGCACCTCCTTGTTGCACTGATACACCCATACCACCACCACCACCACCGGTGTTAGCACCACCAGCACCACCAATAGAACTAACATCTGGACCACTACCATTTCCTCCAGAATTTAAACCAGAACCTCCAGTTCCTGCTCTTGCTGAACTTGAATAATTAGCGCCACCGCCACCTCCACCATTACCACCATTCCCGGAATATGTAGAACTTCCTTGAGCGCCACCTCCACCGCCGCCAGCAAAGTAATAGTTAGTTCCATTAATACTTGAAGCAATACCTATGCCTCCGTTACCTGAACTAACTCCTGAATCTGAAGATCCAGGGGCACCAGCTCCACCACCACCAGAAGAATTGTATGGATTACTAGCAACATCGTTTGTTGTTCCTCCAACTTTTCCTTGAGCATTGCCTGCTGGTAACGCAGCTCCACCTTGAGCTTGAACACCAGCACGGAAACCACCACCACCACCAGAACCACCTGCTAAACCATCTTGACTTCCAGTTACATTATAGCCGTAAGCACCGCCACCTCCACCACCTATCGCAATTGCAATAGATGCTAAAGAAACATTACTTCCATTAGTTCCTTTGATATCATTACCATTAGTAGCTCCAGCGCCACCGTTTCCAAGCGTTAAAAGATAATTTGTAGCTTTTGAAAAATTATGTGTACCGGTTAATAAACCACCTCCACCACCACCACCAGCTCCACCACCACCACCACCGCCAGCAACTACTAAATATGTAGTCGCAACAAGTAATGATACTAAAGAAACATCTTGTGATGTCCAGCCTCTAGTTGCATCTTGGTATATTAATGTAGCAGTAGCATTATTGGTTGTTATTTCGCCGCCAGTAGTTACACCTTGAATCTTTTCAGAACCATTAGCAGTGAGTATAACTTTATTAGTTGCAAATGTACCAGCATAGTCTTGTATTACTATTTCAGCACCCACAACACCTACGGGTAAGTTTACATATAAAACTTGACTAGTTGTATTAACAAAATAACCTTTACTAGCTACTGCTGTAAAATTACTTGTCTGGATAGTTGATACCCATTCGGTACCAAAATTTCCGTCTATTAGGTTTTGTGTTAATTTTGTTAATGCCATTTTTTAAAATTCTAATATTGATGCTCCCGCATATGCATTACTTATTACTAAAGCGTTTTGAACTTTCATTTCAACTTTTAATGAAGTAGTAAAATATAAATAAGGCAATCCCTGCATAGAAGCAGTAACTGCATCTATCATATCAAAACTTACTTTTATTGCACCACTATCCCAATTGTTTTGATTAGTATATCCACCTGTTGTAGCGTCATAATAATTATATAAAGGATTTACTCCATTTCCACCAATCATTTGAGTTCTAGATGAAATAGCACCATATGGGCTAGATTGATAAAGACTTCCAAGAATCCAAGCTTGTCCCATAGCTACAAAATTACGTCTTGTATCTGTATATGGTACTGGAGCAAAAGCGTATTCTGTAGCTGTTCCTCCATCTAATGTTATTCTAGCTGTCCAATTTTTATTTGCTGCTGTATTAACATCGCCCATCCAACCTAATATTCCATAGCAACCACCCCCATTAGTAGAGCTTGTAATATCTGCAACAGTTTCATAAGTGTCGGCAGTAGCTAATCTTTTTACATACATTGTTCCAGCTGGCTGAGTTAAGCTAGACATTTGATTATTTAAATTACTAATAGCAGAACCAGTACCATTACTACTAGCAAAAACTGTAAGTTTATGGCCTGTAAAAGTAGCTAAACTTTGTGCGTTAGGATAACTATAATCTCCTACTGTTATTGTTTGTCCAATACCACCACCACCTCCTGCTGCTGGAAAAAAATCTGTAAAATTACTCATATTATTGTCCTATTATTACCCATCCTTGAGCTGTTCCTGTAAATATTAATTCAAAGCTAGCAGCAGCTGTATCTAATGTCATTGTAGTTGCACTACCCATTATTTTATCTGATCCAGCTGGTACAATTGTACATGTTTCAACAGCAGATCTATTACTTATTTGTAAACTTTCTCCTAAAACACCTGCTGGAAGTGTTAAAGCTAAACTAGCAGTTAATATATAAACTCTTCCTGTTGCTGCTGTAGTATTTGTAGATATTACATTAGGTGTTATATTTTGTGCTATGGTAAAGTTGTTAGGTGAATTAGTTGTAACATTAATTCCTGTACCACCTGTTAAAGTTGCAGGTGATAAAGTACCACCTGAATTTAAGAATCCTACAGATCTTATTTCTATTATAACACCACTTGGTGGTGCTGTAGCAAAAGTAACTGTATTTGCTGATAATGATAATGTACTTACGTTTTGATACAAACCGTTTAAGTATACATCAATAGCATTTAAATCAACTGGTGTTATGCCAAGAGCATATGCCGTTGTTGATCCATTACCTGTAAAAGTATCTGTATATAAAGCATTAGTCGATGCTGATATAGCACCTAATACCATTACCTCTACATTGTAACCATTTTGAGGTGCTGTTGCAAACGTAAGTGTTGTACCTGATATTGCATATGTACTTTTATCTTGGTATATACCTTCTAAAAATACAAAGGTCATATTCTCTTCATTTACAGTAGTTGTCAAGGTAAATGCTGTTTTAGAACCTGTACCTACAAAGTTATTCTTATTAAATCCACTTAAAGCTAAGGCTTTTATATGAACTATTTCTATATTAGCACCGTTTGGTGGTGCTGTTGTAAATGTAACTACATTGCCTGTGGTTCCATAAGTTAATTTAGACTGATAAACACCACTTACATATACTTGTGTTGCATCTTCATTAATTATAGAAAGTGATGTAGCAAAGTTAATTGTAGTACCATCGCCTACAAATTCATCAACTTCAATTACACCATCAACTGCAACATAGTGCATTATTTCTATTTCAGCGCCCGTTGGAGGTGCTGTACCAAATGTTACTGTACTACCAGTTGTAGTAAAGCCATCTTTATCTTGATAAACACCATCTATATATATCTGTATATTATTTTCAGATACTATAGTAGACGAAACACCATAAGCAACGGTTGAACCGTTACCAGTATAGTTGTTTCTTTGTATCGTTACTGTACCACCACCAGATCCTCCTGTAGAAGCGATTGTAAGCGTGTCTGTTGCAGCATTTGTAGTTAAACTTATATTACTACCAGCTGCCACTGTTAAAGTGTCCGTAGGACCATCTGCTACAATACTAGTTTGTCCTGATACAGCAAATGTTTTAAATGCTTCAGTAACAGTACCACCACCACCGCCGCCACCTATCTCACCCCAAGCTGGAGTTGAGCCAAAGTATCCTTCAAATTTATCAGTAGTTGTATTATACCTAAACATACCAACTGCAGGCGAACCTGGGCGCTGAGCCGTTGTACCATCAGGTACTTGGATCCAGTTCCCGCTTGATATTGATAGATAACCATCAATTTCTACCGAATTTTTAAACTTAGTGGCCATATATTATATTTCTTGAATAAGTACTCTTATATCATTTGTTGTAGGCGCTGTTGTAAAACTTACAGTTACAACATTGACGCTAGTTCTTACAACATCAGCATACACTGTGTCATAAGTTGATAGATCATAAAGTTGTACTATAACGTCAAAATTATTTAAATTATGTGTGATTGTATATGACAGGGCTGATCCATTACCTATTGATGTGGTAAATGTCTTAGGTGCAAGTTGCACCCAACCAGCTGTGTCTACTGTAAAACTAGCTGAATCATAACCAGATATACCTTTTATAGCGGCGCCTGAGGTGGCCGCTGCGGTAGCTATGTCTATATTACTCTGAACAACTGTCCAGTTAGCCAATGCGCTACCAGCTGCTGCGGCCGTTGCTACTTCCGCAATTAAAAAGTCTCCTATCCTTACTTGTTCTGAGAAGAATAAACCATCTACAGTAACTGTGTAAGTATCTCCTACAGCTATTGCAATATTTCCACTACTTACATTGCTACCCATATTTAAATGGTAATAACATATATAATTTAAGCTTGGTACACCAACTGGTAAAGTTACAGTTATTTTTCTTGCAGTTGCTGCCGCAAATCCACTTATGTAAGCATTATAAGTTACTACAGCACCGTCTAAATAATAAACAACTCCAGTACTGTAAACACCAGCTGCAGCATTTGTTGTACTTAATAACAATGGATGCGGTGCATTACTAGCATCATCTTGATTTATAGTGTATGCAGTTCCTGGTATTAGCGTTAAAGTTTGTTGCTGTATACCGTTTATAAAATATCTATTACCAGCAGCTACTGCTTGAACTGTTATAGTATAAGTTGCTGCACTTGTAGATGAATCTAAATCAGGTGTATTTGTAGACGCATTATATCCGCCTTTATAAGTTAAACCACCAACAACAGCATTATCAACATATGCTTTTGTTGCTGCATCTTGTGCGGCTGCAGGATCAGTAACATTTATAATTTTATTACTACCCATGTCCACATTAGCAGTAGCTGTAGCTAATGAACTTATAGGTGTACCTACAACAAAGTCATATATCTGATCACCTGTAGCAAGTGCTGTACTATTATTTGCAACTGTAGCAGTTACTATAGCTAATTGAACTATAGGACCTGTTCCGTTTGTTACAGTTAATTGATTAGCTGTACTTGTTGAAATTTCAGTAATATCACCAGAAAAAGAAGACCAAGCTGTTCCATTGTAAAAGTATATATTATTATCCGTAGAGTCATAGTATATCTGGCCAGCGACAGCATTAGCGGGTGCAGTTGCTAGCACCTGTATTACAGCATTTTGTAGCTGATTCTTGTTTAAATCAAGATTGTTTAAAAAATTTATTGCCATTTTTTTTAGTTTAAATATGCATTACCACTTGTTGCGGAATTGAATACTACTGTTATTTTGTTTTCATTATTGTAAGTTACAGCACCTGTGATTTCGCTACCAGCTGAATCTACAGTAGTTATACTTGGAAATCTACCTAAGTTATGTTGTATTACCCATGTTGATAATGGATTTGGAAAATCTTGATCATATTCAAAACCTTCACCTCCAAATGGTTGAAGAGATATGATATCATTGCCAACTAATCCAGAAGCTCCTTGAGGTTCTAATGAAAAAAGAAAAGCTTCACCAGATTGTTTTGTTGAAGAGCTTTTAACTCTAAATAAACCATAACCTTTATCAGTGGAAGTTCCTATATCTAGTATTCTAATTAGTTGATTAACTAAATGAGGTACCATAGGCGTAACATCTTCTCCGTTTCTGTTAAACCTACTTATAGCTATTCCAGTTATCTGTGCCCAGTTATATATAATTGGTGCACTTGGATCTACTTGATATCTATACTCTCCTGTGTTTATTACTTCAGTGCTGTAAGTTCCAGCAAAGTTATATTGAAATAATGCATTACCGCTTTGTTCAAAATACTGTGCAAGTTCTTCAACCTGGTAATTTTTAGTAGCATTACCGTTTATATCAGTCCCAACAAGTTTATCACCACCAGTTATAGCAGTATCATTGGGATAAAGTTTTATTCTTGCCATATTGTTTTTTTATGGAAATTGATTTCCAGTAGCTTGAGTATTAAGACCAGTAGCACATGGTACTGTTGATGTTTTTGTAACTTGAAAGTTAAAAGAAGGAGCATAAGAACCTGTATAAGTCCATTCTGCAGAAGCTCCACTTTCACTAGTTTGAAAAGCTGTATCAGATGTAACAGATTGACCACCCGCATCAACACTATAGTAAGATGAAGGAGATGACCAAGTTCCACCTGAGCCACTAATTTCTGATACAACTTGTTTTGTTGGAGAATTAGATGCAGCTGTTGTCCATACTATTGAAAATTTAGATCCAGTAGACCAATTAACTTGACCACCTATTGTAACAGTATTTCTAGTTATTACAGAAGCTACAGCTATAGTATGACCGCCAGTAACAGTTACATTTACTGGTCCAGCAGCTTGAATAACATTACTTGTTGTCGTTAAACCAACAGGATCAAATGCAGTGCTACCTTGAGTTGATATTGTTGCAGTAGGGTTTCTAACACCAGCACCACAAGCTCCGTTAGCTGCAATAGCTAATTGATATGTTGTTGGACTTACCGATAGCACTTGAGTACCAGCAAGACCAGTTGCACCTAAAGAACCTAATACAGTAAATGAAGATCCAACGTCTCCGGATACTGTATATGGTTGGTTTTGAACTGCATTTGTTATATTAGAACCAGCATTATCAAATGCTGCCGCAGTTATAGATGACTCATTAGGAAATATTTGATTAATTCCCACATAAGCATTTAAGATATTTTTCTCACCTATTTTTAAAGCGGCTAAAGCGTTGTTTGATAAATTTAATGGCATACTACGTTGCTGTTATTAAGTATACGGTTTCTGGTAAGTAACTGTCTATAGTATAACCAGTTGTAGCTGTAGAAGTGTATGCAGCTATTGATACGGTTACACTTGTGGCCGTTGGTATTGCTGTTACTGTAGCTACAGTTCTAGTAGTATTGCTACCAGTTGTTCCAGTTACGTAAACAGAATCTCCTACAACAAATGGATTTGGAGCCGTAAAGCCTGTGAATGCTAGACTTGTAGCACTTGTAGGAGCTGTGGCTAATATAGCACTTGTTTTTTTCAAAGCATTATACTGAGCCTGTGTTCCTTTCCAAAAGTCTAATAAATTATTCTTTTCATTACCAGCTGTTGCACTGTAGTACGGTTGACCACCTATTATTTGTGTTAAATTTGCCATTTTTTATTTTTTATAAGGTATTTTTTTGTTTAACCATTCTTTACGTTCATCACATCCACAACCGTTGCCAAATATAGATTTTACAATTGTTTTTATTCCTGTGGACGAAGTAAATCTTTCAACAGTATCACCAAAACCTTTATCGCTTATAGTAGCCATCCTGAGCGTTTCTTACTAGGTTTAAAACTTTATTTATTACTTCTGGTCCTTGAAAACTTAAACCCTCGTATTGCAACATAGGCACATTTTCTGGTGTAAATCCTCTATACTTTTTACTACTTATATTAAATGTAGTTGTTTGGATTTTTTTTGGTATATCTAATTGATCGCAAAAATTACAATCATCTTTTGTAAAAATTTTTATTTCCATTTTATTTAATTTAATTTAATTTAATTATTGACAAGGAGGCCTAGTGCATCCTAAATTATTAGTCGGCGTTGGACTTCCATTTTGATTACTCCAGCTTCCACCACCACATACTAAAGGTGGATTTGCTACTGAACAAGCTCCAGAAGCTCCAGTTACAACAGGAGCTGTAACGATAGTTATATTAGTTCCGTTTTGCTGAAGAGTACAATTTGCTACTAATTGTGCTGCACTCATACCCGCACCTCCACCTGGACAAACTATAGTCCATTGTGCCGTTATACCAGATACTCCAAATGTTACGTCTTGAGAACCTCCATTACTTAAACCACTAACGTTAGGACTTCCACTCAAATTGAAATTATTAGTATCTACAGTAGGTGAGCTAAATGAACCAAAGCATGAATTTGCTGCTGGAGGATTACTTGCTGGATTACAATTAGTACCTGAACATGTTGCTGATACAGACACCCCTGAACGAGCTGCAGGATAAATTCCACCTGGACAACTAGTAAAACCAATGTAAGTTCCTGAATAACTATAACCTAAACACAATACATTAGCTGTAACTGTTCCTGATGACTGTGGAAAGCCACCTGTGTCACTAAAATTAGTTGAACCACTATTATATCCAGATTTGCTAGAACTAAATGAAGCGTTACAAGTAACACCGCAGCCATTTCCATAAGCTCCGCCTGCTAAATTGGGTCTATTATAACCATACCATGTATCACTATTACCACTACCAGCATTTTGAGTACCTGAACCTGTAGTTCCACCAACACAACCAGAATCTGCACTTGCAGACCAATTGTATGTTCCTAAAGCAGAACCATTGCTAGTTGTTGTTGTAGGATAAGCACCATTATTTGTAACAACAAGGTTTGGTAATTGTACTTGTGTTGCTCCGTTTACTGTCAAAGTAACTGTTACTCCTTGAGTTGGATACGTACCGCTAACATTTAAAGTTGCTGTAGTAGATCCTTGACCGCTTATAGAAGCATTAACATTGTTTCCACTGTCTCCAGCTTCAGCAACGGTAACTGTACCGTTAAATATTCTACCACTATCAGTAGTTATAGTTCTAGTAAAAGAAGAAAATGATGCACCAGGAGTTCCTATTGATGAAAACTGAGTTGTACTCATAGTAGCACCAGAAATAGCATCTACAAAATTAATTGTAATTGCTAATGTGTTTACATAGAACTGATCGGTTTGTTTATAACCATTCTGTATCTCAGTTGATCCTTTTCTTAGGTTACCACTGGAAACTTCGTTACTTCCTTTATATATTGGCATTAGGTTACGAAATAAAGTGTATTAGCGTCTTTAGGGCTTACAGCTGCATAAGCAGTTGCATCTCCAGTCCAAACTAAAACGTTTGAGGCTGAATTTTGATCATCTACAGAATTACCAACTGTTGCAGTAGTGGCTGTAGTGGCTAATGTAGCTAATGCAGCATCTGTAGCATTGTTTATTGTGTTAGTCGCTGTAGCGCCTGGGTAAAATGTTTTTGCGTTTGCCATAGCTTAAGTTATTAACCAACCAAAAGTAGCATTTACATATACTAAACGTATTGCCTGGTTGTTTGTTATTTCTATTGTTTGATTTGTTCCTTCGATATTTGCTGCAGCTATTGTAACTGTTTGATTTCCTACTTTTTTAATAAGAATTTCACCACCATCAGCTGTTACTGTTGCTGGTAATGTTACGGTAAAAGGTGCTGCTTGCTTGCAAACATATATTTTATTAATACCCATTGTGGTATTAGCCGTTATTTCAAAGGCTTGCGCGCCGGATATTCCTAGAAGGCCAGCGCTTGGTAGATCTATTGTAAGTCCCATATTGTTAGTTTAGTATCCATCCGTCAGCAGCGACAGAATAGAATATTTCAAATGATTGAGTTGATGCATCTAAAACTAACTCTGAAGCTCTCATTATTTTTTCAGTTCCATTTGGATCAAGCTTCCAAACGAAAGCATTTTCTTCTTCGTAAGTTACAGGTAGACCATTAGCGTCTAATTGTGACATGTTAGTGAATTTTATGCTTTGACCAGTTACACCCGCTGGAAGAGTTACGGTTCTATCTGCAGTAATATTACTTAATATATAATGATTAAAATTAACAACTGTTGTGTCTACCGTTAATGCACCACCAAAAGTATAACCTTGTTTTAAGGTTACAACACCATTAGCTGGTGCTGATATTATAAAGTTATCAAAATCAATTGATACAACCGGTACATTAGTATTACCACCAAATGTATATGTAGCACCATTTGCAGATCCTAAAACACTAAGTGGATTATGAGATATAGCTTTTGTAGCTGTATCATAATACATATAATTTGTTTTAGCAGCTTGTGGTATACTATTAAACTTAACAACCTCTGAATCTATATTCAAAGCACTTGTAGATATATTTAAAGTACCATAACCTTGTCTACCAAAAGTAGCAATGTAAGTTGCGGTATCATATGCAACTACTAAATACATATTTATTGATGCATCAAGTAATTGACCTCCAGCTGCTGGAAAAGCAGTTGTATACGTACTGTCTACAAAGTATAAACTCTGACCAGTAGGTACATTTGCAAAATAAGCTGCAAAGTTAGTTTGATTGCCAGTGTCTACAGCAAAAGAAGTAACGTCTTGCGCTATGCTTTCTGCTGTTGATAAAGATGGTGGGGTTGTTGCAGTTTGAAATAAAGCTCCTGCTGCATTTTGTATACCGTAGAAAAAACGGCCTGTTGTTATTGCTATTGGTGGACCAGCTAAAGTTTCGCTTAGTCCTGGTAATGCTTCTGCAACTCCAGAAGATAATGCTGGAAGTTGAAACCAGTTATCATCAACTTTTATTGAAGAAAGATATCCTCTATTTGTTAAAGTACCCTGTGCTGCATTACCTGATACTTGTTGTACGGCTAAAGCAGTTCCAGATGCATCTTGTAGTACGCTTCCAGCATTTGAAAGTACACCTCTTGTGCCATCTGTAGCTATTGCTGTAAATGTATTTTGACCCATAATGGTTCTACCGTCAGTAGAAGTAGCATTAGTGTCTTTTACTATATCTTTTGTAAATCTAGTTGCGTTTGTAATAAGGTTAGATCCAGTTCCAGTTCCTGAAACAGTAAGATCACTACCATCTGTGCTCATAAGCACATTATTAGTATCACCACCAAATTTTATACGACTTTCAGTTGTAGGTAATTTTATATCACCATATACCGTAAGGTTATGTGGGTCTGTTATAGGTGATAACGTACCTATAGTAACATCACCATCCGGTACCTCAATATTACGAGTAACCTTAAGTGTACCTATAGCCTGTGTTTCTATTTGAGTAGCACCTGTTAAGAAAGTGAACTCAGTAAAGGCAACTTGGCCTCCAGTGTATGTAGGCGCTGTTGTAACGTTAAATGCCCAGTCTGTATATTTTACACTTCCGCTTGAAACATACTGAGTAGCGTTAGCTGCAGGGCTTGCATTAGAAAAGTCTGGAGTATTAAAAGCTGTAACAGTTCCAGTATGAGCAACACCTCCGATAACACCTGACCATGTAGCTGAATTAGCTGCAAAGTCTGCTAGATCGTAATCAACGGCAAAAGAACCGTTGTTATAATCTCTTATAATTAAAAAAACCTGACCACTACCTAATGTATTTAAGTAGATGTCTGCACCTGTATTGATTGTAGCACTTTTAAGAACAACATTGGTAAGCGTAGAGCCAGCTAAGGTTCTTACTAAAGCTCTTTCATAGTCAGTTCCTTCTCTATTAACAGTAAGCGCAAAACCTAAAGGTATTGTGTCTATTATATTAGCAGGAGAACCTGTTTGTATGTAAGTCTTTAGGCTATCAATTGTGTAATTTCTAGTTGCAAGCGATGAGGTTGATGCAGAGTCAGTACCAAGCAGCTTATCGTTGCCTTCTATAATAGAGTCTATTGTATATGTACTGATTTTAGCCATCTTATCCTTTTAATTTAGTTCCGCCTTGTGACATTTTTACTTTAGCAGTAATAGGCATACATTGATTAGGGTTTTCTACTTTTTCAGGCTTTATTTCAAGTGGTCTAGTAAAAACGTTTTCTGGTTGTATTTTTAATCCTTTTTTCATTTTGTTTTTTTTATTATACGTCAGTATCTGTTATTAATGCATGCACTACTCCATTAGCTGTACCTGTAGTTACCCAAAATTCAAAAGATTGAGCTAAAATACCTTCATTCCATACTATTACATCATAACCGCCTAAATTTATAGAACCTTTTGTGTTAGATACATAAACTGGAACATCATAAACTAAATTATAAGCAATAGTATCGTAATACTCATAACTAATAGTTGTTACTTTATCATTACCTTGATAAGCATTGTTTAATGTTATTATATTTTCAAATACAGAGAATCCATCTCCTTGATGTAGTGTAGTTGCTGCTTGCGTAGAACTTTTTATTTTTAATACAGCATTTCTAATAGTTTGAGGTCTATTTAAAAGCTGGTAACCTGTAGTTGCATCTGAAGTGTAAGATGAAGTAAAACTAATCACTGCTGAAAAGGCAGTTGGTAGACTTGTTATAACACCATTTTCAGGAACGTTATTATTTCCCGTAGCATTAAAAACTTGTACTTTTTGACCTACATACCAATATAAATTAGTTATGATTTGGCTTAAACCTGTTAATGTCATTGTTGTTGCATTAGATGGAGCAGCGCTTAAGCCACCAGTTCTTGCATCATCATTGTAATTAGGTACCGTTATAGTTGTAATATTACCATTAGGTACTGTTAAAGCTTCATTTTCTACATTATAATTATATGCACCTGCACACATTCTTTTTCTAAGTACAACACCTTCTAATGTAGCATTAGCCGCTACAGTAAAGCTATTTATGGGTGTACCTGTGTCTGGATTTACTGAAGAAGTAATTGGTATTAATGCCATTTTTTATTTTTTTTGTTTGTTGAATTCTTTTATTGCTTGGCTGTACACTTTGTCTATATAAGTGTCACGCTTCATGATTTTATTTCTTCTCGCTGAATAAGGTAGTTCTTCTACTCCTATTAATATGCGATATATTCTTTTTATTAATAATTTACCTTTTTGACTTACTTTATATTTATTATGATCACCCTTTCGGCCACCACCTTTCCAGGACTTTTCAATCCATTGGTTTTTTTGTAATCTATAAAACCGGTCTTTATCCCATGAATAAAATAAAGTACCGGTCTTAAAATCTTCTATAGTAAAATATACTATTGGATCTAAATAAAATAATAGTTCTAAATCAGCTACACTTAACTCATTATTCTGAACCGCCCATCTAGATACTAATCTGTAGTATTTAAGGAAATCAATTTTTAATTCCCCACGTTGTGCGAAATCAGATCTTTTCATTACATTACTGCTACAACGTCTCTTAACTGAATAACTTTGTATACTTCGTCTCCATATTCTACTGGAAAGCCTGATACACGGTCATAGAGTATCCTCTGACCACTTTTAAGAGCGTTTGGTCCAGAAGAGATAATATTAGCTTGTCTGTATCTTATATCTTCTCTATGCTTCTCTGATAGCTCTAAACCACCTTCGGTTTTTTTAGTAACTTCTACTATTTCATCTATAACTATATAATTTCCTACTGCTTCCATTATTCTCTTACGTTTGAAATTACACAATCAGTTGATAGTATCGTATTAGCTACAGATACAGCATTATTTAATGCACTTTTGGTTACTAATAAAGGATCTATGATACCTGTGTCTATCATGACCTTATCAACGCCCAGAGTTACATCAACTCCAATGCCCCATTCATTTAATGAAAAAGATTTTGGATCTAATCCTGCATTTGTTAATATTTTGGTAAATGGCGAAACTAAAGCGTCTTTTAATATATTCACTCCAGCTAACATACCCCCATTAAGTTCCATTTCCCAATCTACAGAAGCAGCATATGCTAATGCTGAACCTCCTCCTGGTAAAATGCCTTCTTTACGAGCTGCTTTAACAGCGTGTATGGCGTCATCTACTCTGTCTTGCTTTTCTTTTAACTCTACGTCAGTATCTGCACCTACATAAATTATAGATACACCACCGCATAATAAAGCCAAGCGATCATTCAAGTGTTTCGTTAAAACATGATGATCTTCTTTTTCAAGAGCAGTTTTTAAATATTCGATACGCTCTAATGCTTCTTCAGATTTTTCCTGAATAACTAAAACTGTACCTTCTTTGTTTGAGATAGCTTTATCAGCTTCTCCTAGCATGTCCGGGGAAATTGCATCAATCGAATCTCCTAGGGTTTCGTCAAAAACTTTAGCCCCGACAAGCAATGCTAGATCCTCTAAAATATCCTTACGCTTAAGTCCGAAGCTAGGGGGATCTATGACATTGACCTTAATATTGCCCTTAGCCATGTTCATAGCTAAAGCCGTAATTGGCTGAGCTTCCAAGGGGGCAATAAGTAGTATGCTACGGTTTGACTTAATAGCATACTCTAGGATGTCTTGTATTTTTCTAACGTTTGGAATATCTGTTGCGCTTATAAACACAAGGGGATTTTCCAGTTCCGCAACTTCTTTTTCTTTATTAGTATAGAAATGCGGCATTTTTGTAGTAGAGTTTAATTTAGTTCCCTCAACTACGTCTACGTATGTTTCACTTGTAGCGGATTGCTCCATTGCTACTATACCATTATCACCAGCTTTTCTAAAAGCGTCAGCAATAAGAGTACCTAACTCTTTATCATTATTAGCAGATATGATGGATACATCATCCAGCATTTTATCATCAACATCTATAGCTTTTTTTTCTAAAAAGTCTACAATGTGCTTTTTATACTTATTTACACCTTCTTTTACGTCTCTAAAAGAAAAATCGCTTGCATTTGATTTATGATAACAGTCAATAATAGCCTGAGTTAGTACTATAGAGGTGGTGGTACCATCTCCTGCTATATTGGCTGTCTGTTGTGCTGCTTGCTTCATCATAGATACGCCCAGGTTCTCCACCGGGTCCATAAGCATTATGGAATTAGCTACCGTTACACCATCTTTAGTGACATACGGGTTGCCAAAGTCATCTTCTATGATTACACTACGTCCACTAGCTCCTAATGTAGAGCTAACCGCGTCAGCAATCTTATTTATTCCTGTAATTAATTTATCTTTTGCCGTATTATCAAAGTACAGTGCTTTGACAAGTTTAGGACCTCCGAATTGTGCCATTTAATTTAATTTAATTTGATTTTATTTTAACATTTCCATCTACGTCTAGCTGCTCTACCTCTTTTACCGGTCCAGCTTTTAGATCTAGCACAAAATGATTTACGTCTGCCAGCAGCTTTGCTACCTTTTTTAACCTCACCGGTTACTGCAGTTTTTAATTTACTACCTGGGTTTTTAGATCTGTATTTTTTAACTCCAGCGGCCGTCATACCGGCTCCTTCTTTTACAGTTCTAAAATTACGACCTTTACCTTTAGTAGTTTTTCTAGGTTCTTTACTTTTTTTGCGTAAAAAAGGTGATTCATCAGTATTGGATTCAACATTCTGCTGTATCTTTGGTTCTTCTTTTACACTAAAAAGAGATTTACCTGCATTTGACTGATTGAAAGGATTTCCTTTTTGTACGTAAGCCATTGCTTAAGGAGTAGTAATAGTATCATCATCTAATCCAACCTTAATCATTTCAGGTGGCTTATTTAAAGATTCATTTGCTACGGCACTTGATTCTTTTAATCCACTCATATCAGGTCCTTTTTCGTCTTCTTTAGCAACATTCTTTTCAGCTACTTCTAATCCATCTTCTTGATCTAATCCTGAACTAATAGCACCTTCAATTCCATCTCTACCTTGAGAAGGATCAGCGTCACTATATAGACCTGTACTTCTAGCGCCTTGAGCTATTGCAAATAATGGAGATCCGTAGGAATCCATTTTGTCTGATGACTTTTTACTAAACGAACCTTCAGTATGAAGTTCTTTAGAACCTTGATTCATAGTGAATGGATTTCCACCTTGTGAAAAACCACTACTTTTTGGAAATTTTGGCATAATATATAATTAAGAGTTATTGCTCCAATGTTTAGATAAAAAAGTACCGCCTCTTCGAGACTTAGCATCGTAGCTAGCATCTTTCTTTAATGCATGCGCGTGATCGAAATCGTTCTTAGCAGCCGCCATTTTACCTGTAGCCGCTTCATAGCGACCATCAGCTTTTAGTTTCTTTTCGTGAGAGTAATCATCCATAGATGATTCTTTGTCTTGGTACTTGTTCATTTTTTGATTTTTAAATGTCAGATGGTCTAGCCGTCTTTAAGGTTTTTTGTTTTGGACCGTCTGTCCTTAACCTTTCAGGCTTTTGCCTTCTGACTGTTTTTATTTATTTTTACAGTTACACTCTTTTTTGCCACACTCACAGGGAGCATCCTCGATGTCTCCTAATTTAGTTAGCCTTGTAATGATATTCTTTTGTATTTGAATGATCATAGATTCAAGCTGGTCGTTACGTACTTCCATCATTTGCATTCCTGCCTGAAGTGATTCATTCTTATTTCTTAAACTTTCTAGTTCCTCTGGGTTCTTTCCAATGATTGTATATATTACTACTGATAAGGATCCTACCATCATACCTACTACAGATACAAACACATCTTTGTTAACCGGAGGTATTTCATTATATGATAAGAATAACAATAGAAAAACAATCAATAAGAATATACCCGCTGCACCTAAGTAGTGCCTTAAATCTTTTGCTGATCTGGGTGTCATACTCATATTGTTTTTAAATTTTCTAATAGTTTCTGTCATATTAAATTAAATTTTATTTCTTCACACAGTTGTTGACCATCTTAGCTTTACCGCCTTTAGTCTTTTTCCCACTAGGAGATTTTTTCTTTCCAACTGCTTTATAACCTTTCCAACAACTAGGTCCTTTCTTTTTTTTAGCAGCCATTACTTAGTACATTTTATTTTTCCTAATAGGCTCAGTTGTTTTCTTTTTAGTTTTTTTAGTTGGTTTAGCAGCTAAAATACTTTTCTTAATAGCATCAGGTAAATTCTTTTGCTTACCAACTAATGCCTTTTTAGCTGGAGATTTCTTTACAGCTTTTTTCTTTACAACTTTTTTCTTTACAACTTTTCTTTTCAATATAGGTTTCATAATGATTATTTTTTAAATTTTATTCTTGACTTTTTTCCATTGCTTTTTTAGCGAGCATCTGTGCGCCTATCTTAACTAGCATAGCTGGTATTACTTTGATTGGACTACCTGAAGCCCCACCTGTTTTTTTACTCATAGTAGTTCCGCAGTTATGTACACCTTTCTTTGTACCCGCGCCACCTAAATTCATTGGTCCTAATCCCATGTTATCTTTTTTTATCTTTTTTAATTTTAGCTGCTTTAGCCTTAGCGTTAGCTTTTAAATACGCTGCTCTTACAGCAGCCTTTCTCTCTGACTCTCTAATGGCAGCTTTCTGTAGTTGAGATAGTTTACCAGTCTTTTCTCTTTTCTGCGCCTTCTTCAATGACCTAGCATTGTCCTTGTCACTCGCATAGAGATTCTTATTCTTAGGTTTTCTTCTTACCATAGCTACTTCTTGGTATGGCTGTACCCTTTCTTCTTCAGGGCCAGATGGTCCTTCATAGTCTTAGCAGTTTTTACCAAGCCCGTCTTGCTGTACATCTTATGTACCTTGAATGCTTTTGCCATTTGTTAATGTTTTAAATATAGGAGTATTGTGTAATATATATGTATCTAGTAATCAGATGATTAGAAAAGTCATATCTTATTATGCCCCCATATCAATAGTATATTGTTGATTTCATTGCGTATTTGACAGATAACATACAATTCTATTATCGTATTGACAATCGTATGTCAATGTGTCATGTATTATTCATTGATATCATCCAATCATTATCATATTATCATTATATAGCTATATCGTTATGTTATTATCATATATGTATACATATCGTTAAGACATTGATATGTATTGTATTGTATATGTCATTGTGTCATAGTTATATTAATATAATATAGTATTTGGTTATGACATAGTGTCATGATATATATATAGTTATATGACATTGTGTCATATGATTGATGTCATTATCATATTGTCGATATATCTCATTATATCTATGAGATTATTATATATATAGTATTATAGTGCAATATATTCAAAAAGGGACATTTTATATATATGTTATAATAAAGTACGTTACAAAGTGTATATTAATGTGATAATATATATGAATATAATAATATAAATACTATGAAATACAATAAAATATATAATTTAATAAAAAATGACTGTGAAGAATTATATCACGTGAATGATTGTGAAAACTTTCTAGAAGAAAATGAATTAGATTTAAATTGGTTTTCAAAAAATGAATATATAATATTCTCTAATATATGTACAAATTATAATAATGTTATAAAAACATTAAACAATAATAAAATTAAATTTAATGAATATGAAGATTATTTAAATTTAAAATATATAATTGTATAAAGTACGTTACAACTCACATATAAATGTGATAATATAAATGAATATAAAAATAATATAAATGCAAAAACTTAAAACAAATCACTACAAATCACAATTGATTTTCACTAAAAAACTAACTAAAAATAATATTTCTTATTACGGTTTTAAATTAAATGAATTAATAGATTTTAAATTATACAAATTAGATTATGACTTTCAATTTAAAGGTTTAACATTTATAAGTGATGAAAAATTAAGCGAAAGTTTATATATAAAAAGATAATAATAAAATACGTTACAAATCATATTAATGTGTGATAATATAATGTAAGTAAAAATAATAATAATATGATAGTAACAGTAAAAAGTAAAGATAATTATAAAATAGATGTGACGAGATTATATCTTCAAGCATTAGAGAAAACTATAAGTGTAGAAGACTACAAAAAAGAATTAGATTTAATAACAAGTAATAATAAAAATATATAATATGAATGATATAAAAAATGTAAAGCGCTTTGTGATAAGTGTAAAAGGTATAGAAAATAAACAAGTATGTGTGTTTATAAATAAAAAAGGTGTTGAGTATAAGTACGATCAAAGTGTAGTATTCAATCAATTAAAAGAAAAGTTTGAAAAAATGAATTGTTGGACAAAGTATAAAACTTATACTAATACAAATAACTTACCAACTTTCGTTAAAGCTTTAAATAGCTTAGTATAATAAAAGAATAAGGTGTTGAAGTGTGTTCTTTCCTTAAACGAACAGACAATTGAGTGAACGGTTAGCAAGGTTAAATTCCTTAGTTAAATGGGAAATAAAGGTTCGATTCCTTTCCGCTCTACTAAATAATAAATATGAATAAAATAGAAAAGAAATTATTAAACAAAGTGTTTAATGACTATATATATAACTATTGTTATAAAGATAAGAAACCAAATGAATTTAAAAGTGATGTAGAACACAAAATAGTAAGTGATATATGTGACTTTATGAAAAAATATAAAATATGACAGAGAAAATGATGAGTGAAAAACTGCTTAAAATAGCAGAGTTCGAAAAAGAATATGGCGAAGATCATGGTATTACAAACGTAATAGCTATGAAGAAATATTGTAGTGACAAACAATATAGAGAAAGAGTACACGCTTTTAATAAAGCAAGTGCTAATACAATTAAATATTATAAATTATTCACATGTTAGAAAAATTAAAACCACTAAGAAGTACACCAACAGGTATATATTTCCGTATGGCAGATGGTCGTATCGGTTACGCTAATCACCAATATGCTCGAGTGAGTGTCACTCGCGAAGGAATTAGAAATGGTCAATATTACAAAGAAGATTGTAGTATCGGCGATAGAATGTATCAAATAAATACAAGAATTAATTATCCTCACCACGAAACATCAAGTATAAACATGATAGGTAGAGTGAGATATAATGATATTAGCGAAGCGATTAACGCTTTACAAAATTTTAACTGTAAAAACTGTGGTGAATACGCTGTAGAATTACGTAAAAATAAAATTATAAAAGAATATAACGAGCACAAAGCTTTAAATATTCGCTCTGTATTAACAAGAGATGAAGACGAAGCATACAATCGAGGTCATGATGACGGTAGAGAAAATGGTTATAGTGACGGTAGAGAATTTGGTTATAGCGAAGGTTATAAAATGGGCAAAGAAAATGGCTATGAAGATGGTTATAACGAAGGTTTTAGCGAAGGTGTTATTTCAGTCGAAGAAAAATTAAATAAATTATTAAATACATTATAATGAATAAAGAAGATAAATCAATTTTAAAATATGCACTTAGTATAGATGAAAAAGGTAGAGTAACACCATTAGAATTTGCTTCATGGTTAAGACAATCACTAGATATAGAAGCAGAAAACTTATTTGGTGAATTTGGTTTTGCTACATTAACAAACGACGAACAAAATCTTTGCTTTGCAGAAGTATATGAAAAAGGATTGATTGAATAAAATACGTTACAAAACAAAATAGTTTGTGATAATATATATGTAACAAATAAATAATAATATGCAAAAATACTGTAAATGTGGTAGTACACTACACCCTGTTAGATTAAGTTTAGGATATACTAGATGCATCGAATGCTCTACTATCAATA
>Ga0308008_1000047_pt1 | contig 63632 bp, 44 predicted proteins | sample Neamet125_FD_203140 | JGI IMG/M metagenome (GOLD analysis project Ga0308008, IMG submission 203140) | Marine microbial communities from water near the shore, Antarctic Ocean - #125 | ecosystem: Environmental > Aquatic > Marine > Unclassified | place: Southern Ocean | collected 2014-07-24
ATGTATCTTTTTAATTCACCATTACCTGGGCCTTTTGGAAAAAAACCACCCCCATTTTTTATGGCTGTTAATGAATTGTTAATTTGCATTTGCTCTTGTGGATCAGGATTATCTTCAAACATTCGTTCAATTCTATTATTCCAAGTATCCACCCTTTTCAAAACAACAGGATACACTTTCGCTATTTGTAATAAAATCACAAACGCTACAATTGCGGCACCAATAGACACTCCTATCCACTTCCAAGGGAAATTACCTAAAATTAATAATACAAAAGAAATTAACCCAATTAAAATTGCAGTAGATAAATTTGAAGGTAGAATTAAAAACATAGAAAATGCAATAGGCAAAAGAATATATCTTGCAACAATTTTAAAATCACCAAAATCTTTTTTACGCTTAATCAATTGCTTTGCAAGATATAAGACTAATGCAATTTTAGCAAAGTCTGAAGTTTGAAATGAAAACGGAATTAGAGGTATTTTCAACCACCTGTCCGCGCCATTTACACTTTGCCCTATCATCATTGTTAAAACCAATAAAATAATGGATAGATAAAATGCAACTTTAGATAATTTTGAAATAATTTTAAATGGTATTCTATGAATACCATACATAAGAACAAACCCCAATAATAATAAGGTAGTATGTTTAAAAAACAAATACGAATAACTCAACTCCTTTACCTTTACAAGTATTGGAATAAAACTAAATACAGAAACTATTGAAATCATACCAAGTAATATGGCAATAATCCAAATGTTTTTGTCTCCTTTTAGATATGTAAATATTTTATTCATTATTTTTTAAGGTACAAGGCGACTAAGATTTTAAATGTATCATAATCAGTCACCTTATATTCATTTAACTTTATTAAAGGTTTCTTACTGCTCTTTTAAACTGCTTACCTCTATCTTCATAACTTTCGAATAAATCGAATGATGCACAAGCTGGAGATAATAAAACTGATTGGTCTTTTTTAGCTAAACGGTAAGCATTTGTTACGGCTTCAAAAGCAGAACCAGTTTCAACTATTACATCTACTACATCAGAAAATGTTTCAATAATTTTTGCATTATCATTTCCTAAGCAAACAATAGCAGATACATTTTCTTTAACTAATGAAACTAAAGAATCATAATCATTTCCTTTGTCAACACCACCAACAATCCATACAGTTTTTTGCTCCATACTTTCTAAGGCGTACCAAGTAGAATTTACGTTAGTTGCTTTAGAGTCATTGATAAATTCAATCCCATTCACCTTAGCTACAAATTCTAATCTGTGTTCTACATTTTTAAAATCTGATAAACTCTCTCTGATAGACTCGTTTCTAATTTCTAAAATCTTAGACGCAATACCTGACGCTAATGAATTTTGAACATTGTGTTTTCCTTTTAAGGCTAAATCGTGAATCGACATAATAAATTTTGGTTTTAGGTTAATATTTATCTGATTTTCATCAGGTTGGTTTTGGTTGTTGTTTATATACGCTACTATATTCTCAGTTTTTTTGATTGAGAATGGTAATAATTTTGCTTTTATTTCTCTTTTTTCAATTTCCTTTACAATGATTTCATCATCTGCATTATAAATAAAATGATCCGCTTCAGTTAAGTTTTGAATTACTCTAAACTTTGAATTGGCATAATTTTGCATACTGTACTCGTAACGGTCTAAATGGTCAGGTGTAATATTTAATAGAATTGCTATATCCGCTTTAAAATCAAACATACCATCTAATTGAAAAGAACTTAATTCTAAGACATAAACATCTGTTGTATTCTTTACAACTTGTCTTGCGAGAGACTTGCCAATATTACCAGCAATAGATGTGTTTAGTCCTGCATTTTTCAGAATATGATGAATCAACATTGTCGTTGTTGTTTTTCCATTACTTCCTGTAATACTTATCATTTTCGCATTTGTGTAGTAACTAGCAAATTCAATTTCACTGATTACTTTTATACCTTTAGCTAATGCTTTAACAACAATTGATGCCGTTTCTGGTATCCCTGGACTTTTAATAATTAAGTCTGCAGATAAAATGGTTTTTTCAGTATGCTTCTCTTGTTCAAACTCAATTTTATTCTCCTCTAACTCTTGTTGAAATGATGGTTTAATTTTTCCAAAATCTGACACAAATACATCTATCCCTTTAGCTTTTGCTAAAAGTGCTGAACCTACTCCGCTTTCGCCAGCCCCTAGAATTGTTATGTAGTTAAATTGTTTGATAGTTGTTTAATTATATTTTTTAAGCTTTGTGTTTTAAAATGCTACCCTTGGCTTGTATTGTGTTTTTCAATCCCTCACTTCGACAGGCTCAGCGCACCGCTCGGTCTCCCTTTTCAAGTGAGAGGCCGTGACTTGTTTCATTTTTTTTGTCTTGTGTCTAGTATCTAGAAGCGTAGCGTTCTTGTGTCTTTTCTTGTTTTTTCCTATCTTAATTTCAATGTTACTATTGTAATGATTGCTAATAGAATTCCTACAATCCAGAATCTTGAAACGATTTTTGCTTCATGCATTCCTAATTTTTGATAATGGTGATGTAAAGGGGCCATCTTAAAGATTCTTCTTCCTTCTCCGAATTTCTTTTTAGTGTATTTAAACCATCCTACTTGGAGAACAACTGAAAAGTTTTCAGCGATAAACACACCACATAAAACTGGTATTAATAATTCTTTACGAATAACGATTGCAAACACTGCTATAATTCCACCGATTGCTAAACTTCCAGTATCACCCATAAATACTTTTGCTGGGTACGAATTGTGCCATAAAAATCCAATTGTTGCCCCTACAAAAGCACCAATAAATATTACTAATTCTGATGAATAAGGAATGTACATGACATCTAAATAATCGGCAAAATTTATGTTCCCTGATACATAAGCGAAAATTGCTAATGCCAATCCAATTATGGCAGACGTTCCAGTAGCTAAACCGTCTAAACCATCTGTCATATTAGCACCATTTGAAATAGCTACAACTACAAATATTACCATTGGAATAAAAATTAACCATCCCATGTTATCTCCTAGTAAATCTTTATAGTTTACTTCATTTCCTTTAACAAATGGAATTGTAGTTGTCATATCTTTAACCTCAACCCATTTTACACCTGCTATGGTTTTATGCTTATCCGTTACATCAATAGAATTTTCAATTACTACATTTTCAGCTAAAGCTTCATGAACTTTTACATCTGGATGAAAGTACAAAATTGAACCAACCAATAAACCAACAAATACTTGACCTACTATTTTGAATCGACCTGCTAATCCGTCTTTATTTTTTTTGAAAACCTTAATGTAATCATCAATAAATCCTATTGTTCCTAATAAGATAGTTGATATCAACATTATAATTACATAAATATTATCCAACTTAGCAAATAACAGCGTTGGGATTACTATTGAAGCAATAATAATTAATCCACCCATTGTAGGTGTCCCTTGTTTTTCTATTTGACCTTGAAGACCTAAATCTCTAACAATTTCGCCCATTTGTTTTTTACGCAACAAATTGATTATTCTGTTACCAAATACTAACGAAATTAACAATGAAGCGATAATCGCCATTGCTGCTCTAAACGAAACGAATTCAAAAACACCAGCACCTGGCATTCCTAACTCATTTAAATATGTAAAAAGATAGTATAACATTATTTATTTAGGTTTTTAAGTGATTGTTCAACTATTTTATAATCATCAAATGGTCCTTTAACACCATCTACATCTTGATATTTTTCGTGCCCTTTACCAGCTATAAGAATTATATCTCCCTCAACTGCCAATGCACACGCTACTTTTATTGCTTCTGCTCTATCAGTAATTGACATCACTCTTGCAGATCTTTCAGCAGGAATTCCTACTTGCATATCTTTTATAATCAAATCTGGATTTTCAGTTCTTGGATTATCAGAGGTTAAAATTGTTTTATCACTGTTCTTAGCAGCTATCTCAGCCATTACTGGACGCTTAGTTTTATCTCTATCTCCACCACAACCAACTACAGTAATCACTGTTTCATTTTTGGTTCTTACATCATCAATGGTTGATAGCACATTTTTTAGGGCATCAGGCGTATGTGCATAATCAATAATTACTATAATATTTTTATCAGATTTGAAATGCTGAAAACGACCATCTACAGATTTTAACTTAGAAATAGAAGTTAAAATTTCCATAGTATCTAATCCTAATTCTGTTGCAATGGCATAAACCAAGTTTAAATTATAAGCATTAAATCCACCAATTAAAGACGTGTAAACCTCTTGATTATTAAAACTAAGTACTAAACCTGAAAATGAATTTTCTATTACTTTAACTTTATAATCAGCCATTGATTTTAAAGCGTATGTTTTAATAGTAGCTTTAGAATTTTGAGCCATTACTAATCCATTTTTATCATCAGAATTTGTAACAACTATGGCATCCTTTGATAAATTATCAAAGAATTTCTTTTTAGCATGAATGTATTCTTTAAACGTATTATGGTAATCTAAATGGTCGTGTGTAATATTTGTAAACCCAGCGATATTAAAATCCAAACCGCCAATACGATCTTGATGTATGGCATGAGAACTAACTTCCATAAAACAATAGTCACAACCAGCATCTACCATTCTTCTTAACAACTCATTTAAAGCCATTGGATCTGGAGTAGTATGTGTTGATGGAATTTCAGTACTATCAATTTTATTTACAACAGTTGATAACAAGCCTGCAGAATAACCTAAATCAATAAATAAATCATGTAACAATGTACAAGTCGTTGTTTTACCGTTAGTACCAGTAATACCTATTAATTTAATTTCTTTTGAAGGGTTATCATAATAATTTGAAGCTATTATTCCTAAAGCAAATGAAGCATCTGGTACCACCACATAAGTAATTCTATCATTCAATTTTTCAGGTAAATCTTCACATACAATTGCTGCTGCTCCTAAATCAATTGCCTTTTCTATAAAAGAATGGCCATTTGACACAAAACCTTTTACAGCCACAAACACATCCCCATTATTAATTAGTCTTGAATCAAAATTAATGCTATTCACGGTTTTATCTAACGATCCGTGAACCTCAGTCATCCCTGATTTATATAATATGTCTTGTAAGTTTCTCACTATCTTAGTTCAATTGTTATTTGCGTTCCCTTTATTAATTTACTACCTCCTTTTATGTTTTGGCTTTTTACAGTTCCATGGCCTTCAACTTTAACTCTTAGACCATGATTTTCTAGCAAGCTAACAGCATCATTTAATGGCATACCTATTACATTTGGAATAAGTCCTTTAGTCACAATTCTTTTATCTATATTAATTCCATTATCCTTTTTAATAGCTACACCCCAGTCTTGTCCTGGAATATTATTTTTATAGTTGACACCAATATTTGCTAATGCAGTATTCATATCTTGAGTACAGCCATACTTTACATTTGGTAACACATCACTACTTTCTGTTACATTAAATGATGCATGGTATTGTAATGAATTAGCATATACTTTATCAGCTATCTCTTTAAAAACAGTACCAGCAACCTTAGCCCCATATATTTGTTGTGTTGGACCTGCAACAACAACCACACAAGAATACTTAGGATTGTCTGCTGGAAAATACCCTACAAATGAGGCTTGATATTTACTCGTTTCAGAATATCCTTTTTCACCTTTAGATAATATGACTGTCCCTGTCTTACCTGCAATTTTAAAATTTGAATTTCTTAACGTTTTCGCTGTTCCATTTTCAACAACCCCTTCTAAACAAAGTTTTAATTTAGCAATTGTTTCTTTTGAACACACCTGCTCTTTAATCACTTGTTTGTTAAATCTTTTAACAACCTTTCCATCTTTTCTAATTTCTTTTACAAACAATGGTTTAACAAATTGACCTCCATTTGCTACTGCATTATAAAAGGCTAAAGTTTGAAGTGGAGTTTGCTGCACCTCATAACCAATACTCATCCATGGAATAGAAATTCCTGACCAGTTTCCTTCCCCAACATTACTTAGTGTTGGTTTTGGTTCTCCTGATAAATCTAAACCTAAAGCATCACCTAAACCAAAAGACTTAAGTCTATCAATAAATTTTTGTGGATCTGCTTTATATGCATCATAAGCTATTTGAGAAATAACATTTGATGATACTTCAAACGCTCTCTTTAATGTGATTTTTCCATAGCCATATCCATTATTAGAATCAGATAATTTATCTTTATAAAAATGGTAAACCCCTTTTGCGTTAACTATTTGATTTAAATCTGCTTTTCCATCTTCCATTAACGCCATTAACGTTGCTAATTTAAATGTTGATCCTGGAACTGTTTTAGAACCAATCGCGTGATTATACATTTCATAATACTCACCGTCACCGGCTAAGGTTAAATTTGCAATTGCTTTAATATAACCCGTTTCCACTTCCATCAACACAACAGAACCATGTCTAGCACCTTGGTATTCTAATTGTCTCAATAATTCATTCTCAGCAACATCTTGAATATTAATATCAATAGCTGTAATAACATCTGCGCCATTTATTGGGTCTTTTATGTAATCTCCAGCTGGCTTCCACGACCCATTTACTTTCTTTTTAATTATTGTTCCGTATTCTCCTTGTAAATAAGCATTGTAAGCACCTTCAATACCTACCATACTTTTATTATTACGGACATAACCTAAAGTACGTCTTGCTAATAAACCATGAGGTTTATATTGCTTACTATAACGCTCAACAATAAACCCACCTTTAAATTTACCATTTCTAAGAATTGGAAAATTTTTCACCTTCTGATACACGGTGTATTTCACTTTATTCTTTAATCTGAAATATTGATTATCAACAGTTTTTGCTTTACGTAATTTAACTTCCCATTCACTTTTTGAACGCTCTGGAAATATTTGCGCTAAATTCCAAGACAAAGAATCGATATGCTCTGAAAACACATCAGAATTTACCACTTTTAAGTCCATGTGTAAGTCATAAAGTGGAATTGATGTTACTAAAACACTACCATCTTCGGTTAACACTCTACCACGTAAAGGCGCTACAGAATCTAAACGTTCAGCTAATACAGATGCGGTAGAATCATTTAAATTTAACACAGGTCGAACAACATCACCATACTGAATAGCAACCACTCTAAACACCACAACAACCATTAAGATTGTTATAATTACATAAAGCATATAAGCTTTTATCGCTATGTTTTTGTTTTCTGACATCTATTTAAAAACGTACTTTTTTACTTTTATCTTTTTTGGAGGATCAACACTTTCAGTTAACCCTGTTTCTTTCAATCTATTTGCAACTTGTGTTTGGCGACTTAATCTATTATACTCACTTCCTAATGTAAAGTATTCAGAATTCAATTCTCCCAAATCTTTCTCTAAGCTAGCTTCTTCCTTAGCTATAGATTCAGTATAATAACCCCATCCGATTAGTACAATCAATAAAAACCCTACGAATCCAACAAAAGGCAAATTATTTACTAATGTTTTTTCGGACAAAAAATCTCCACTCAAAATCTTAACTATCGACTTATTCGACTTACTTTTCTTTTTAGTAGTCGGTTTAGCTTTTGGCTTAGCTTCTTCTGCTTTATTTTCTATGTAGGTATTATTATCCATTTTTTATTGCCACTCTCATTTTTGCACTTCTTGCTCTTGTATTTCTCACATTCTCATCTGAGGTTGGAATAATGGGTTTTCTATTTACAGCTGATAATGGTTTTTCAACATTACCAAACATATCTTGTTCTACTTTTCCATCAAATTTTCCTGAACGAATAAAGTTTTTAACTAATCTATCTTCAATCGAATGATAAGAAATAACAACTAATCTACCGCCTGGTTTTAAAACTTGAGATGCTTGTTCTAGCATATCTTCCAAAGCTCCCATTTCATCATTCACTTCAATTCTTATGGCTTGAAAAATTTGTGCTAAAAATTGGTTTTGCTTTTTACCCTTTACTAAAGGTTCCATCAAACTAACTAAATCTGCAGTTGTCTCAATCGCTTTTTGTCTTCTTGATGTTATAATTGTTGGAACTACTTTTCCAACATTTTTTAAATCAGCATAAGAGTTAAATACACGATATAATTCTTTATCAGTATATTTATTCACGACTTTAAAAGCAGTTAAATCAGCATTTTGATTCATTCTCATATCTAACTGACCTGTTGAACGGATTGAAAACCCTCTTTCAGCTTCATCAAACTGATGAGATGACACACCTAAATCAGCTAAAATTGCATCAACCTCATCTAATTCATGATATTTTAAGAAGTTTTTAAGAAAACGGAAATTAGCATTAACAAATACTAATTTTTCATCATCCACAATATTATCTAATGCGTCATCATCTTGATCAAACGCTACTAAGAACGAATCATCACTTATGTTTTTAAGAATTTCTTTAGAGTGACCGCCACCACCATAGGTAACATCTACAAAGACATTTCCTTCATTCAATTTCATTGCTTCAATCGATTCATGAAACAATACTGGTACGTGGTATATTTGTTTATCCATTATCCGGTTCAAGTTCTCCCATCACTTCATCAGCCAAATCTGCAAAATCTGACATACTCCCCTCCATCAATTCTAAATATTCATCTTTACTCCAAATCTCAATTCTGTCGTTATAAGCTGTAAGCATGATTTCACGTTTTAACGTAATCCTTTTCATCAAGTCAGTTGGCACTAACACACGACCAGCCTTATCTAAAGCTAATTGTTTTGCCCCTTGATGAAACAATCTATAAAACTGTCTGTTTTTAGGTTTGAATAAATTTAATTTTGATAACTTTTCACTCACTTTATCCCACTCATTTATAGGATATAATGTTAAACAGTTTTCAAAACCTTTATTCAACATAAAAACTTCATTAGCCAGTGGAGACAATTGCTTTCTCAATCCTGAAGGGAAAAGAAATCTCCCCTTAGCATCAATTTTACATTCATATTCTCCTACTAATCCAGCCATATTCACTTTTTAACTACAGTATCTCAATTTTTCGTATTGGTATTGAAGTTGTAAAGATATTTATTTATCCCCACTTCTTACCACCGAAATTCAGTTTGTTGATAACTTTACCGTTTACAATAGAACGAGAAGAATTCAAAAAGGTTACAAAACCCCTTATTTAATCAATAATAGAAGGAAAAACACTTAAGTGGTAAGAAGTGGGTTATTAACACGATATCAACAATTTGTTTTTCATATCATTTTCATTACTTACGCTTAGATATTTTAAATTTAAACGGATTCGGAACATTTACGAGTATAAACCTAACACTGTTACCCGCAACGATTAAACCTCACATTTAAACAAGTTTACAACGCAACATCTTTCAAAAACCTTACAATACTCACCCTACTTTAATAAAGAAGAATTCATGGTTGGTTTTTAGCGTTGTCAAACATTTAATAGAAAATAAGTGGGTATAGCTATACCTCCAAATAAATACATCTCAAAATAAATCAATAGTTTAGTTTATCGTGTATAGAATAACGCCAAGGAATTCGACCTCCAACCCAACCAAAAACTGGTGTAAATAGATTACATTAATCCTTAGGTAAAGAATATCTATACCATAATAAATAAAATCGATATCTTTTATAGTTGAATAATTATAATCTATATCAATTTTCTATGTAAATTTGTACAAGAAATTAAATCAAATTAAAAAAATATAATTATGGCAGTATTAGTAGGAAAAAAAGCCCCTTCATTTTCAGCACCAGCTGTTGTAAATGGAATGGAAGTAGTTGATAACTTTTCATTAGATCAGTTTATTGGGAAAAACCACGTAGTATTATTCTTTTATCCAAAAGATTTTACATTCGTTTGCCCTTCAGAATTACACGCTTTTCAATCAAAATTAGCAGCTTTTGAAGAAAGAGGATGTAAAGTTGTAGCTTGTTCTACAGACACACAAGAATCTCACTGGGGTTGGTTACAAATGGCTAAAAATGACGGTGGAATTAAAGGTGTTAAATACCCAATTATTGCTGATACAAACAAAACTATTTCTGATGCATTTGATGTATTAGTTGGTGAGTATGCTTATGATGAAAACGGTACTTTAACTGCATCTGACGTAATGATTGCCTATAGAGGTTTATTCTTAATTGATAAAGAAGGGATTGTAAGACACCAAGTTGTAAACGATTTACCTTTAGGTAGAAGTGTTGATGAAACTTTAAGAATGGTTGATGCTTTACAATTTGTTGAAGAAAACGGAGAAGTTTGTCCAGCAGATTGGAACAAAGGTGATGCAGGAATGACTGCAACTCATGATGGTGTTGCTGATTATTTAGCAAAAAACTAAAAAAAAAGCTATCTTTTGCTCAACTTCTACGTTGTCCTAAAAAAATAATTCAATCACAACCATTTGGTTGTTCAATTATTATTTTTTTACTCCGCCTTGAATTAGAACAAAATATAAACTTTTTAAACAGTATTGAAACCTCATTGGAAATCATTTCTAATGGGGTTTTTTAATGCGGTAAAATAGGGTTGTTTTATAAATAGTAAAATTTACAGACTTGTTTAGAGGAAGCTTTAATGCTTGTTTACCATACAGCAAACAGCAGACAGCAGACAACTACTTAACCGTATCGAAACGGTTAATGATTAACATTAAAACGGTTTTAATAATACAATACATAAGACTTACTATCATTAATTATTTTTGTTATATTTGGTAAAACATATAATGCGAGCATGTGTAATGGTACACATACTCGGTTGTTGGCAGTAATTAGAAAAAGAATAATCATGAAAACAGCACATCTTCTTTGCATAATATTTCTTTTGACAGGAATAAAAGGATATACCCAGACAGAGCTAAAGCTATACACGACTGGTTTTGAAAGATTAGGTGTTGGTATTGAATACTTTACAAATGAGCACATTGGAATTGAATTAGGAAGTTCCTATTGGCTAAAGAAGACAAATTATTATCTTATTAATGCTGATATTAAAGACAAAGAGGTTAACTTTTATGTTAATGCAATGATTAAAAGATATTCAGCAAAGGAACTTAATAATGCAGGCTTTTTCTATGGTGGATATATTAGATACTGGATGGAGGCTCAGTCAATAATTGATAATGATAACTGGACGATTGAACAAAAAGATTATGCTCTTAGTACTAATTACAGAAGAACCTTAAGGACCCATAAGATTTCATTGGGTGGGCTTATAGGGTACAAAACACAATTTAGTAGTAAGTTGAGTCTTGGATTCACATTTGGTCTTGGCAGTTCCATCCCTTCATCTTATTGGAAAAAAGTAACTTATTATGATTATTCTGTAAAAACATCTTCTCCACTTAACAATTCGTTATTTGGAAATTTGGAGCTCATAAGTGTAATTGGTCAAGTAAGTATAAATTATAGATTTGGTGAGTTTTAAATTCTAATTCTTTGTAATAAAACTACTGCCAACAATGTGTCATACGTAATGGCGTGGAAAGCATTAAATATAAGGGTTTTGTCTCGCTCAACACCATTTCAGTTTGATAGTGAAAAGCTCTGAAATACGCCAATACGCATACACTAAACGTTGTAGGTAATAAACTTAACCATTAAATATGTAAACAATGTTTCTTAAATGAAAGAGCCCAATTCCAAGATTCTAAAGAATGGTTGGCTTTTGATTTGGAATTGACAAGGAAATTGGCTTCCAAAACATTAGTTAATATCAAGTCTATTAGAAGAGAACGTGATCTGTATATTGAATTATATAAATGCCGGAAGTGTAATCAGCATTGGAAAATGAAAGAACCAAATGAAAATTTTGGTCAAGGATGGTTTTTATTGGATTCTACAAAAGAACAAAGCACAAGAGTTGGTTACTCATTTGTTCTTTTATTGGCACTAACATTAATGATAACCTTATGTTGGAAAATATTCACCTCATTAGATGTTTTTACCAATTAAATGTTTTTGAGCGTGTTATTACGGATGAATTATTTTCATAAATATTAATAACACCATTTCCAACCCCTAAAAATTCAAACTTTAGATCTAAGTCACCAAACTTATTTGAAGTAAAGGTTTGTGTTTTATTTGTAACATCACTAATTATCCAACCATCAACAGTTGCACCATCATAAAACCAAGAACTTGTACCTTGCATTGTATCTCCAATAATTTCAACGATTACGGATGTAGCAATTGGTAAATCACACGCAAAACTATAATCAATATTATCTTCAAAAACTTGAGTGATTGAATCAAGAACATTCACACCGTAATTAGCTGTATTTGGATAGGTAATCTCACACAAGACACAATCTCCACCACAATCAATATCTGTTTCATTTTGATTTAATAAACCATCAGTACATGACTCAACAACAGTAGGAGTACATGAACTTAAAAATAATATTGTAATTATTAAATAGAAGTATCGCATTAAACAAATATACATTTATTTATTGACTATCCAAAACCTAATTATGAAGCAACTTCTCAATCTCAGTCCAAATAATTTCGGATGATTTTTGCCACGAAAATAATTTAGATCTTTCTAAACCTTTTTCACTTAATAATTCTTGAAGTTCCTTGTCAGAAATTAACGTGGTCATAGCTTGTGATATATCACTCACGATAAAAGGATCTACAATCAAACCGCAATTACCCGCCACCTCTGGTAAAGACGTTACATTTGATGTAATAATAGGCGTTCCACAACGCATAGCTTCAACTAATGGTATTCCAAAACCTTCAAAATAAGACACCAATAACAATCCTTTTGCAGAAGCAACTATGTCAACCACATTTTCGATAGGTAAATGCCCAGTAAAAATCACATCTTTTTTATGACTTAAATTTTCAAAATCGCTAGTATCTTTTTCTGATTTAAATAATTTTTCACCTACAATAATCAATTTCAAATTTGAATTTGTTATTGTTTTGAATTCGTTAAAAGCTTGGAGTAGTCTCTCTGTGTTTTTTCTTGCATGTAAGGCGCCAACATAAACAAAGTAATCACTATTATCAGTATATCTTTTCTTGACCTCTAATTGCTTTACAATCGCAAGTGGTTTAAATTTATCACTTCCACCATTATGAGCTACCGTAATTTTTTTCTCATCCACACCATATTGCGTGATAATATCTTGCTTTGAAAATTCTGAGACTGTAATAATATGGTTTGATTTTTTAACAAACTGTGGAAAATATTTTTTATAATACTTTCTTAAAGATCTTGGTAAATCTTGTGGGTAGTGTTCAAAATTCAAATCATGGATAACGGCAATTTGCTTCACTTTAGTTTTTAGTGACAAATAACCATCTGGAGAAAAAAACAAATCTATATTATACTTTTTCAATGCTTTTGTAACCGAATAATCAAACCAGATTTTATACAAAAGAGGATGTCTTGCTGGTGGATATAGAACAACAGGTACAACATTGTCTGCAAAAACAAATTTCTTGTCATATGACCTATCAAAAAAGAAAAAAAACTGATGTTCCGGATGTTGCTCTACAATTCTCTTAACCACCTCAAAAGTAAACCACCCAAAACCTTCCATTTTATGTGGTAACAAAAATCTTGTATTTATGGCTATATTCATTTTAAGTTGAATAGTTAATCTATTATAAAAGCTAAGGCCTTACTCTTTTATTGTGCTAAATTAAATCTTAACGCCAAACCTGCTCTCGTATTTGCAGTTGGATATGATGTTGAAAGAATAGGTGTGTTCACCACTCTATCATAATACAATCTAACATTTAAGTTTTTCCCAAAATTATAATCAATTGATGATTTAATTGAATACATGCTTTGACCAGAAGTCGCTTGTGATGTATTTTCAATAATATTTCTACTAATTGAAACACTATTTCTAATAGACAAATCAAACCTAAAGTTTAAATCACTTTTTAATTTTTTACCCATAAACTTAAACGGCATTTTCACATCCGAAAATTTATAACCTGTACCAAATACCCACTCACTACCTCTCATTTCAGTTATTTGGGCATTAGAAATATTTAAAGCTAAACTTCTGTCCTTTTTATATTCAAGTTTAGTAATTAATCCATTCTTTTTAATAATCCAAGTGGCATCAACACCTAAGAAAGGTGCAAACTGTTCTGACATAGTAATTTGTTGAATTTGCTTGTCTGCAATAAAGTTTTGAGAATCATCTCTTAAATGATTTCCTGCATTATCTCTTGCTGCTAAGTTTGTAGAAAAGTTAGAAATAGAAGTTGTTGAACGGTAAGCATGTTTTAAGGTGAAATTTCTAACATACTTTTTCATAAACTTATATTTAGACAAACCATCATATCTAATATCCCAGTTTGGTAAAGGCAATTGACTAAATACATTTTTTAATTTATCTGTATTACTCTTTCCAGTATAAGCTGCCAAAAACGATCCAATTAAAACATCTTGTTGATTAGCACCAAACCCATCATAATAACCATTATCATTTAATCCACCACCTTCATCTTCTCCTAACAGCTGAGATACATAAGGTCTTAAATTTCTCATTTTTTCAAAAATCTCAGACACATAAGTATCATCAAAAGTCGTGAATGCTGTTTGCCAAGTAATCGTAGTAAAATTTAAATTACCTGTATTAATTGGGTTTTGATATTGAAATAAACTATCACCTGGTGAATTCAAATCTTCTGACCAACGGTAATAACTATTTTGGTTTTCAGATTCAGTTCTATTCAATGATAAATTAATACTAAAGTATTTTAAAGGTTGAATATTTGCTTTTAAACTATAGTTCTGTGTGTGAGCAACTGTGTGTTGTGTATTAATTTGAGAATTTTTTACTAACCAATCATTAGTTGAAGCATGCTCAGCATAAGAAGAATCTGTTCCCCAAGCACGAGTTGAATTACCAAGTAAATCAAAATTTTGTCTACCGGACACAAAACCAAAACTTGGTGCATTAAAGTTTCTATCTAAACCAACCATAGATGTTTCTCCATTAAAACCAGGCAATAACATTCCATCTGTTACAGAATAATTATAATTAACACTTCTAACTGCCATTACTGCTCTAACAACACCTTTAAGTATTGGGTTAATATCTTTTTCTTTCTTTTTCTTTGCAGTATCTTCCTTTTTACCGCCTTTACTTTTACCGTCACTTCTTGAACCTCTTTTGGCACTTTGAGTTCTTGACTTACTTCCCCTATCGTTATTTACTTTTTTGAAGAATCCAATTTTATTGTAAAGCGTTACTAAGTTAAATTGACCGTTAATACTAAAGTTTCTAGAATTTTGAATTGTATTCCCGTAATTCACTTGTGACAATGGTGCCCTTTGCCAATCATAACTACTTCTTAATTTAGCTGTTGCAGAAATCCAATTAGTTAATGGAAATTTATTTAAAGGCGCCTTGTATGAAAAATCATAGTTATGTCCGTAGTTCTTAGTAAAACCACCTAATTTAATTGTATCAGATGCACTTCTTGTAACAAACGGATTAAATGTTTTACTTAATATGTCATTGTATCTTATTGCATTTTGTTCACCAACCGTACCAGCAACAGCATCACTGTCAATATTACCTTGTGGCTCTCTAACTATTGCTTGGTTATTTGCAGAAAACGAGAACTTTAAATTCTTTGTAAAGTCATATTTCAATGTGTAAGCTCTGTCCCAAGTAAAGTTTTTATAATACGTAGGTAAGAACACAAAATTATCGTCTAATGCATTTCTGTTTTGACGTACATTATGCATTCTTTGTAAGTTATTGTTAAATGAAAGAGATTTTGGTCCTAAATAAAAATTAACGTCTTTTACTAATTTTAACCATTTTGATTTTTTTAAGAACGCCACCTTTTTGAAAGGTTCAATCAAAATTGGTTTTGCAGAAAATGCATAATTCAATCCGCCTCTATAGGTTTTGGTTCTATCTTCTTCTGTATTAATATCTCTTCTGTACAATTCATTATACGAATAGGTTAAAGATAAATTTTCTACATCCCAAATTCGAGCTGTTTTACCTGCTTTTCTACTTTTTCTAATATTTGTAACATTAAATGATCGTCTTACTGTTAAATCTCTAGAATTCTCAATTTTTGATTTTCTAACGGCAGCATCATATTCTTGTAGTTTAACATCCGGTGCTAATAAATCATATTCTGGATCAATTGCATTTACAGAATATCCTAAATAAAGTGGTAACGAAATAGCTACTTTACGACCAAAGAATTGTCCCATTTCAAAATTTGAAGTAAAATCGAATCCTTTTTTATATTCTCTTTGTCTATCACTAACTTTTTTCTCAATACTTCCCCAACCTGGAGTAGAATAGTTACCAGCAACCGAAACGTTTCCAAAATCAGCCAATTGAGCAGTAATTTTTGCAGTAGATGCCCATCCTCCATTTTGTTTAAAATCAGTTAAACGTAATTCATTCACCCATATTTCAGCACATTTCTCATTACCATCATCAGCCCATAATACATTAGACTTAACATCTGGATTTCTAACACCAATCATAATCACCTTCATTCCAGCTAAGTTTGGATTACCTTTTACACTTATTTGATGATCTACATTAGTTGTATCACTAAAAATAGCAATCGTAGATGTAAGCCCTAAATCAACTTGTATGTCTCTCTGTCTTTTTAATGCTGTTAATCTATCTAAATCAATTACCATTTCATTAGCAGAAGGCCATATTTCAGTATCTTGACTAAAATTTGTTCCCCAAGGTGTAACCTCCATAGGTAACTCATACTCATAATAGTTTTCATTAAAATCAGTTCCTAATCTAACAAAACAAGTTAAATCTTTATCCTTTAAATTAGCTTCAATATCTTTAGCTTCACAATGAACAAACATTTGAATTTTAGAATATGAACGTACATCAAATGTAATATTTTTATAGGCTGCTCTTGAATCTCCATCTTCTAAGCCACAAACTTCTAAAGCTAATGATTGTTCATTTAACTGTCTTTGATTAATAGAACTTGCATCATTTTCACGATTAATACCCGGTGGAATAGCATAATTAACAGGTGTTTTACCCTCATTTTCTTCAAGATTTACTGCAGAAATGATAAATTCCGTTGAACCCGGATCTGGTATATCACTATCTCCTGTTGCTAAACTCTCACTATACTCTCTCCAAGTTCCTCTTATTAATTCAAGTTTACCAAATCTAAATACTTTTTCATTTTCAAATCCATTCACGAACATTCTCATGAATCTAATAGATCTAAAATCAGCAATATTATTTACGACTTTACTTGGTTGTGCTAAAGGAATTTTAAATTGATACCAAGTTTCAGTTGACCCATCTTTTTTAGTTACTATCTGTTCGTTTGTAATGTAATTTTGACCAACAATTAATCCAGTAGAACTAATATCTACCTTATATTGAAAATAATTTTCAGTCTCACTTAGGTTATTATCTTGATTTAAATCTTCTATATCTGGTGTTGTTCTAGCTTGAGTTGGATATCCAGTTACATTCATAGTATCTGATATCTCAGCAGTTGGTGAATTCCCTTCCATTCCATTATAATATTTATAACGTCTTACAATATCAAACTCATTAGCATCATATACATCATCTAAATAATAATTATAATTATCTGAAGAAGGATCATTACTAATTTTTGATTTTGCAGAAGCTGACAATGCTGAACCTGAAGCCCAAGTTGTATAACTATTAAACTTTGTATATTCATCTGTATCATTATAACCATCTAAACCAATATCTTGATATTGTCTTGTCCCATTATCATTATCAAAAGCAGTTACAATTACCTGTTGATTACTAACAATTGCCCAATCCGTTTCATCATAGTCAGTCGTAATAAAAGTTGATGTTGTTGGGTTACCATTTTCAAAACTTTTTCTTGAATCTGGTAAAACATCTTCAGAAATATTTCCTAGATTAAAATACAATGCACCATCATCTAAATTTATTGACCCGTTTTCTGTCGCATCATTATTATATGGATCAAGCATCCAAAATTGAATATATTGAACATTTGCAGTTTCAAAATTCGTAGTCGTTAAAGAACGCATAATTCCAGCCCACCTTTTCTCTGGATTTGTAAACAAACCATCCGTGTTTATATTCGTGATGTTTTGGTCATAATTATAAGGCCCTCTTTCTTTAGGATAATATGCTAAATCTAATGTTGATACATTATTTAATGTTCCAATTACAGCAGATGTTTGAGGAAACAACTCTTGTTGCTGTACTAGTCTTTGACGACTGTCCTGTAAAATCACATCATTTCCTTTAATATGAGCTGGTGTAGTAGAATATGATTGATAAAAAGCAGTTGGATCAACAACATACCATGACAAATGAGACCTACCAAAACCAGAAGCAACAGAACCAGCTGTATTAATAAAAACAGATTCAGGAAATAAATTTTCTTGCCCTTGTGGTAATGAAGCTAGCTTCCACGACCCAACATTTGATATATTTATTGAGGATTGACTTCCTTCAAAACCATCAATATAAGACACACCTCCACTACCAATTGCTCGCTGAGTTCCAGGGATTAAATATGCAAACTCACCTGTAGCTGTAATGAATGACTTTTCTTTAGTTGAAATAACAGGTAAAAAATCAACCATTTTAGTTAAAAAAGGTACTTCTCTTCTAAAACTTACATCAGTTCCTAAAACAGTATTACTAATTGGCTCATTTCCAATATTCACTTTTTGTGTCATTGGCTTTTCAGTTAAGTTCATTACTGTTGCACCCCAATTAAAATCTTTATTAAATTCATAATTAAAATGTGCGCCAACTAATGATTTGGAATTAAAACCAAATAATGAATTACTCTCTAATTGCACTTTAATTGGCGTTTGAGCTTCTAAAATTCCTTGATTTAATATTTTTACACGTCCTAAATTATAATCAACGCTATAATCAACACCTTCAATTAAATTTACACCTCCAGCCGTTACGGTAACACTCCCTTCTGGTACATTTAATGAGTTTAAAGCAATATCTGAACTAACAGATGATTTATAACTACCTTTAATTAAAAACCTGTTTTTACTTGGTAATTGTTGAGCTGCAGTTTTTGTTGAATCGTATAATTCTTGAAATTTAATTTTATCAATTTGATAAGGCGAAATAACATTACCATTTGCATTAGTCGCTTCCAGTTTATCACCTAAAGTTGTCCCAAACGGTTCAATTGTTGTAAAATATATTCTACCTGTTCTAGTGTCAATTGTCCCTCCATTTGTAACACGATTTCCAATGGTTTGAAATGGTACAAAATCAAAACGTCCATCAGGGTAAGCCTCAGTATTTAAGTTTAATCTATCTAAATCTAAATATTGTATTAAAACTTTATCATCTACACCTTCATAAGGGAGGTAATTAACATCAACAGAAGTTCTTGGGTTATTATACCAAACATCTAATTGAAAATCTTCTGGACCAACTTGATAAGCGCCTAATGAATATACATTTTTCATCATTAAATCCCATAATTTATTTTGAGGATTTAATACTGTAGGTTTAATTAATTTTAATATTAATGCACTTTTAGATCCTTCTTCGATTGGAACATCTGTAGAAAATTCTCCTACTTGGAAAGTTTTACCCTCATAAGTATATTGATAAGACACACCTAATACCTCATCTTGATTTAATGGTTGTCTTAAAGACACATAACCTAACAATGCATTATAACTAAATTCTTGCTCCGATAATTGTCTTGAATTTTCTACTTTTTCGTAATGTTTAGATTGTACAAATGGACCTGATTGAATAGCTGTCCCTGACAATACAGAAACAGAATTAGAAAAACCTCTAATCAATGGATTGTCTTTTAAGTTTCCATATAAATTATTAGCTGTATTATCTGGCAACACAACACTATTAGTAACAATTGGGTTACCTTCCGTATAGTCATCACTTGTTTCTCCCAAATCAGTAAAGGCTATAATATTCCTTGTGTTTTCTACTTTGTTAATTCTATTTGTTACCCAAACTTCAATTTTTGTAATATTAACTCCTGAATTAACAAAAGGCATAGTTTTCATAGCCACATCATAATGTTCTCTGTGATAAAAGTTTAAAAAGTAGTGTTTATTCGCTTCATAATTATCCGCTTTCACTTCAAAATCTTGCATTTGGGCACCACCTTCTACATTAATTTCTTGTCGTTTACCTTTTTGTTGTGACAATATTGTATTAACCGTTAATCTACCAAATTTCAAATCAGTTCTTATTCCAAACAAACTTTGAGACCCTTGAATTAACGAAGTATTTAGTGGTAATGTAACGTTACCAGCTTCAATCTTTTGAATAATTTCATCTTCATACCCAGTATAACCTATTTTTACTTGGTTTTGGAAATTAAAAGTAGCCTCAGTATTTTGTGATATTTCTAATTTTAATTTATCTCCAATTTGACCTACTAAATTTAATTGTATTTTTTGTTGAAAGTCAAATGTTGTTACCCTTCTTCGATTGACTGGTAAAGATGGATTATCGTATTTTGAAATATTTACTCCAAATTGTAATTCAGCAGAACCTTGGGGACGGATTGATATTTCATCTCCACCAAAAATCATATCAAATCCTTTACTTTCAATTTTCAATGGCGGAATTAAATCTCCAGCAGCTTGATCTTCATCTTCAATTTTTTCTTGAAAATAGTCATTCATAGCTTTTTTTCTTTCGTAAGCCATGTACTCCTTTAAAGTCATTGATGTTGGGTATCGATAATATCTGTTACCAATTTTTTGAAAAATATCATACATTCCAGTTTCTGGATTGTACTTAATTTCAGTTTGAATATTAGCTGGCGGATTAAAATCAAACCTAGTGTTAGGTTTTGTTGAATAATCTCTATAGTCAGAAATAGGGTAAGGCAGGTTTACTTTTGGTGTATCTGACTCAACATAACTATTCAATTGAATTGAATAATTTAAATTTTTCAATTTATAAAACACTGCGTTATCATTGGCTTTCATTTGAAAACCAGTCATAAACACGAGTAAAAACAGTATTATTTTATATTTCTTCAATTTACAAAATCTTTAATGCACCTTTAATTAATTCTTCAACAGTTTGATCATCAGTCAGCACTTTATTAATTGCTTTTTCTGATTTTGCTTTATCAAACCCTAAAGCAGACAAAGCAGTTAACGCATCAAATTTGTTTGTATTGTTCCCTGAGAAAATATTTTCAGCAGAAAATTCGATTTTGTTCATTTTCGATTTTAAATCTATAATTACACGTTGTGCTGTTTTTAAACCTATACCTTTCACACTTTGTATAGTCTTTACATCATCAGAAGTAATAGCATGCGCTATTTCATCTGAACTTAAAGAGGACAACATTAACATAGCAGTATTAGCTCCAATACCTGAAACAGAAATTAAATGTAAAAACATTTCACGTTCTTGAATAGAGAAAAAACCAAACAAAGTTTGTGAATCCTCTTTAACTTGTAGGTTAGTAAAAATTTTAATAGCTTTTCCTTTCTCCTGCGTAATGCGAGAAAAAGTATTTAAACTGATTTTCACAAAATAGCCAACGCCACCACATTCAACAATTAAGTTTGTAGGCGTTTTCTCAGTTAATATTCCATTTAAATGTGCAATCATATTTATTTAATTTGTGCGTCTAAAACAGCTACTTTTATCATATTTACAATCTCTCTAACTGTACTTCCAAGCTGTAAAACATGGATAGACTTTTTCAACCCTAATAATATTGGTCCAATAGCATCCACATCATCACCTAATTCTTGCATTAATTTATATGCAATATTACCCGCTGATAAGTTAGGGAAAATCAATGTATTTACATTTTTATTAGCCAATGATGAAAAAGAGAACTTTTCCATCAATAAATCATTATTCAATGCGAAATTAGCTTGGATTTCACCATCAACAACTAATGTTGGGTGTTTTTCATTCAATATCTTAACAGCGTCAGCCATTTTTTTAGCATCTTTCCCTTGAGCTGAACCAAAATTAGAATATGATAACATAGCCACTCTTGGGTGAATTTGTAATCGTCTTACTGTTCTAGCCACTTGATATGTAATATCAGCTAATTCCTCAGCAGTTGGATCAAAATTAACTGTTGTATCAGCTAAGAACAAAGGTCCTCTTTTAGTTACCAATATATGCATTCCTGCTACTTTTGCTACACTTTCATCTCTACCAACAATTTGTAAAGCAGGACGAATAACATCTTTATAACTTCTTGTAATCCCTGAGATTAATGCATCAGCTTCACCAACTTCAACCATCATAGCGCCAAAATAATTACGTTCTCTCATTATTTTGTGCGCTTCAAATTCAGTAAATCCTTTTCGCTTTCTTTTTTCAAAAAAGATATCTCCATATTCGATACATTTTTCTTTCATCTCAAGAGATTTTGGATCAATAATATCAACATTTGGAAATTCAAATCCATTTTCTTCAATTAACTCTTCAATTAATTCTTTTCTACCTAATAAAATCGGAATAGCATAACCGTCATCTAGTGCAGTCTGAGCAGCCTTTAAAATCTTATAATTATCTGCCTCAGCAAAAACAACACGTTTTGGATTTTTTAATGCTTTTTCTGTTAAAACATCTAGTAGTTTATTATCCAAACCTAATCTTGCTCTTAATTCTTTATCGTAAGCTTCCCAATCTGTAATTGGGTTCTTAGCTATACCAGACTCCATTGCTGCTTTAGCAACCGCAGGAGAAACTGTCGTAATTAACCTTGGATCTAATGGTTTAGGGATAATAGAATCCTTTCCAAATGATATGTTTTTTTCATTATATGCTTCATTCACCTCTTCAGGTACCATTTCTTTTGCTAGTGATGCAATTGCTTTAACAGCTGCTAACTTCATTGCTTCATTAATGCCTGTTGCTCTTACGTCCATTGCTCCTCTAAAAATATAAGGGAAACCAAGTACGTTATTAACTTGATTAGGATGATCAGAACGACCAGTAGCCATAATAATATCATCTCTAACCGACATAGCATCATCATAAGATATTTCTGGATTTGGATTTGCTAATGCAAAAACAATCGGATCATCAGACATAGAAGCAATCATTGATTTTGACACTAATCCTCCTTTTGACAAACCTAAGAACACATCAGCATTTACCATGGCCTCATCTAAAGTTAAATCTTTAGAGTGGACTGCAAATTCCTGCTTATTAACATCAAGGTTTTTACGCATTTTAGTTAACAATCCTTTACTATCAAACATAAATATATTTGATTTTTTTGCACCTAATGCTAAATATAAACTTGAACATGAAAATGCAGCTGCACCAGCTCCACTCACAACAATTTTGATATCACCAATCTTCTGTTCAGTTAACTCTAGTGCGTTCAATAATGCAGCACTAGAAATAATTGCAGTTCCATGCTGATCATCATGCATAATTGGAATATCTAATTCTTCTTTTAATCTTCTTTCAATCTCAAATGCTTCAGGCGCTTTAATATCTTCAAGGTTAATACCTCCGAAAGTTGGCGCGATAGCTTTAACAGTTTCAATAAATTTTTCAGGATCCTTTGCATCTATCTCAATATCAAAAACATCTAAATCGGCAAAAATTTTAAATAGTAAACCTTTACCTTCCATTACAGGTTTTGATGCTTCAGGCCCAATATCACCCAAACCTAAAACAGCTGTACCATTTGTAATTACAGCTACTAAATTTGATTTAGCAGTATATTTGTAAACCAGTTCTTTATCTGCAGCTATTTCTAAACATGGTTCCGCAACACCTGGAGAATAAGCTAAGCTTAAGTCCCTTTGCGTATGATAAGGTTTTGTCGCTACAACTTCAATTTTTCCTGGACGACCATTTGAGTGATAATCTAAAGCTTCTTGTTTTCTTATTTTTGCCATCCTATTTAAAAAAATTAATTAAGCTGCCAAATTTAACGAAATTTAATGACTATTTTTAGCTTTAACCTCAATATTATCACTTTAAAACATAAAAGAAGAAGCTATTGTCAACTTCTTCTTTAACCAAACATTAAATTACAACTGAACAACAAGTATACTACCCTCTTTAATCTTATCTTTTCATCAGTTTAAAATAAAATTTAATTACATTAATAAAATTATTTTGTTTAAAACTCTTCCGCCTTTACTCATAAGTAGCTTAAATTTAACTGACCTTTGTTAAATAACAAAGACAATAAAACAAATTATAATGAAACGTATTTATCTATTTTTAACATTTGGTGTATTATTTACTGCTTGTGTTCCTTTAAAAAAATATCAAGATTTAGAAGAAAACTATACTAAAAGCCAAACAGAACAAACGACATTCAAATCATCATCTATTGATTATGAAAACAAGTTAAAGGAAGCTGACACTCAAGTTAATTTGTTAAAAGAAAACTTAGGAACTTTAACTGAGACTCAAGAAAAATTATCAAATAAATATAATTCACTACAAGTAGAATATGATAAAATTGGGGAATTAAACCGTGAATTAGAATCTAAATATGTTGCATTACAAAGTAACGGTTCAATAGAAAGTTCAAAACTTATTAAGGATTTAGAAGGTACTCGAATTCAACTTCAAAGAAAAGAAGATAGACTTAATGAATTAGAAAAAGAATTAAATCTAAGGTCAAAAATTTTAGACCAAAAAGAAGAACGCATTAAAGAATTAGAAGATCTTATTTCAGAAAAAGATGAATCTACACGATTATTAAAAGAAAAAATTGCTCAAGCATTACTTGGTTTTAAGGACAAAGGCCTTACCGTTGAAGAAAGAAATGGAAAAATCTATGTTAGCATGGAAGCAAAGTTATTATTTGCTTCAGGAAAAACAAATGTTGGAACTGAAGGAAAAAATGCACTAATTGATTTAGCTAAAGTTTTAGAAACACAAAATGATATAGATATTTTAGTAGAAGGACATACCGACTCTGACGCTTTAAAAAGTTCACAATTTCCACATGACAATTGGGAATTAAGTGTATTAAGAGCAACATCTGTAACTAAAATAATGTTAGCTAATTCAAAAATGAAACCACAAACAATTACCGCCGGTGGACGTTCTCAATATCACCCTAAAGATGCTACTGACAAGTCAAAAAATAGAAGAATTGAAATTATAATCACACCTGATTTAAATGAGTTATTTGAATTAATTTCAGGAAAATAGTAATTAAACATCAATAATATTATATATCTTTTATATATTTATCAACCGATAACGAATTAAATATGAAAAAAATTATTTCAAAATTAGGATTTTTTCTACTCCTAACTTCCACCAATTTTTCTTTTGGACAAGCTCTAATTGCAGATTTTAATACTACAGCGACTACAATCTGTGAAGGAACAACTTTAACATTTACGGACGCAAGCATTGCTGGAGCAACACCCATTATAAATTGGGGATGGGTTTTTGACGGAGGAACTCCTATAGCTGGAACCGGACCACATGATTATACATTTAATACGCCTGGTGCTATAGATGTTTCATTAGGTGTTTTTGATGGTATAACAAATGAAACACATACAGTAACAATTACAGTAAATGCTGCATCTAATTCAGGAACAGATAATGCTGCAGACTTTTGTAGTAATTCAACACCTATTGATGCTCCTATAGACTTGAATACACTATTAGGTGGTGGACAAGACATTGGAGGAACTTGGCTTGAAACATCTGGAACAATGAGTGGCGCATTTACAGCTCCTACAGCCATGTTTGATGGTAACGGTTTAGTAATTGGCGATATTTTCACATTTACCTACACTGTGTTAGGTATTGCACCTTGTCCTGATGCTGTATCTACAATAACAATTACAATTACGGATTGTTCATCTTCTGTAACAGCAAATTTTACAACAACTACTACTACAATATGTGAAGGAACAACTTTAACTTTTACAGATGGAAGTACCGCAAATGGTACAACAATATTAAATTGGGGTTGGACTTTTGATGGAGGACCAGTATTTGGAGCAGGTCCTCATGATTATACATTTAATACTCCTGGATCAATAGATATAATTTTAGGCGTTAGTGATGGCACTTTATCAGATACATATACACAAACAATAATCGTAAATGCAATACCTACAGTTTCAATTTCTACGACACCAAGTACAACGATTTGTACTGGAGATCAAGTGACTTTAACAGCTAATGGAGCTGATACTTATAGTTGGGACAATGGCGTTGTAAACGCAACACCATTCACACCACCAGTTGGATCTACAACATATACCGTAACAGGAACATCTAATGGATGTAGTAACATTGCCGCTTCAACAGTAAATGTTGCAGACTGTATACTTACACTCGCTGGATTTGAGTTTAATGACAACATATGTCTTGGTACATGTATTAACTTTACCGATACAACAACAGGAGCACCTGTCTCTTGGACATGGGACTTTGGATCTGATGCATCACCAATAACATCTTCAGATCAAAACCCAGGACCAATTTGCTTTAATACCGTTGGTGTTTATACTATTCAATTAACCGTAACTGATGCTGCTGGAGAATCTAATTCTACAACAAACTCAATTACAGTATTTGACTTACCAACCATTACTGCATTTCATGACACATTAATAGACCTTGGCGGTGAAGTAGAATTAAACTCTACAACATCAAGCTTTGGAGATGTTTTATGGACACCAAATACTTATTATATTAACTGTGATACTTGTGCCGTAACTTATGCACAACCACAATTAAACACTGATTACTTTGTTACAATAACTGATCTTAATGGTTGTACAGCTCATGACACAGTTCAAGTAATGGTTAATTTTATTGAAGGCTTAGGAGTTCCACAAACCTTTTCTCCAAATGCTGATGGTAACAATGACCAGCTTGTAGTCAAAGGATTTGGTATTTCAAAAATGAAATTTACCATTTACAATAGATATGGACAATTGATATTTCAAACAGAAGATCAAAATCATGGTTGGGATGGAAGCGTTAATGGCTCACCAGTAAACCCTGGCGTTTTTGTATGGACATTAGAATATACATTACTTAATAATTCAAACGGTTTATTAAAAGGTAATACCACATTAATTAGATAAAACATTTAGATATGAAAATAGCAATAACAAAAAAATTAATATTGTCTTTAAGTTTAATTATAGGTTCAGTACTTTCACTACAAGCACAACAAGATAAACACTTTAGTATGTTTCAACATACTAAATCACAAATCAACCCTGCAACTGCTGGTTTTTTCGAAGGTGATTATCAACTATTTACTAATTTCAGAAATCAATGGATGTCACTTTCAAGTAATCCATTTAGAACTATATCTGCCGCTTTTGACACTAGATTTGAAACAAGTAAAGGCTTAGTTGGTTGTGGAATTAACTTTTACAATGATTTGTCTGGAGACGCATTATATTCAGTTAATCAAATAACAATACCACTAAATTATGCCGTAAGTTTAAATAGAACTTCAAAATTATCCTTTGGCTTATCTCCTTCTTTTTACCAAAGGAGTATAAAAAACTCAAATTCAACATGGGACAACCAATGGACTGGTGTAGAATTTAACACTTCTGTTTCGAATAATGAAAATATTCCAATGACAAATATATCACTTGGTAAATTTGATTTAGGAGCTGGTTTATATTACCAAAATGAATTAACAAAACTGTCTTGGTTTAGTATTGGAATTTCTGCTAAACACTTAACTAAACAAAACATAAGTTATTACACAGGTGAGAATGGTCTTTATAGAAAGCTATCTATATCAGCACATGGAAATTTCAACCGTAGAAACTCAAACTTTACATTAAGACCAAATGCTATGATGTTTATACAAGGTCCTAATAAAATGTTTATTTTAGGAAGTGGGTTTGATTTTTTACTGAAAGGTAAATCGTTATACACTGCTCACCATAAAAGAACATCTATAGAGTTTGGAACGTATTATAGAATAAATGATGCATTTGTACTAAATACTATTTTCCACATGTCAGGATTAGGAGTTGGTGTTTCTTTTGACATCAATACTTCATCATTGAATAATGGAACTGGCGGATTTGGAGCAATGGAGTTTTTCTTATCATATAGATTTGGTAAACCAAGAGGTTTAGGTTCACCAAAAGTACATTAGAATTTTAGACTACGAAATAATAAAAGGGTGTTCAGTATTTGAACATCCTTTTTTGTTTTTATATTTGTCGTCAAATGAGCGTAAAAATTAGAGATATTGAATTAGGTGATTTCCCATTACTACTTGCACCAATGGAAGATGTAAGTGATCCACCGTTTAGAGCATTATGTAAAAGACATGGTGCTGATTTAATGTATACAGAATTTATATCCTCAGAAGGATTAATTCGTGATGCAGCAAAGTCTGTAATGAAATTAGATATCTATGAATATGAACGCCCAGTTGGTATTCAAATATTTGGTCATGATATTGAATCCATGAAACTTACAACTGAAATTGTATCTAAAACTAATCCTGATATCATTGACATTAATTACGGTTGCCCTGTAAAAAAAGTAGCCTGTAAAGGTGCTGGTGCTGGAATTTTACAAGACATTCCTAAAATGGTTGAAATGACCAGGGAAATTGTAAAGATGACCGACTTACCCGTTACGGTTAAAACTAGATTAGGATGGGATGAAGATTCAAAATACATTGAAGAGGTTGCAGAACGCTTACAAGATGTGGGTATTGAAGCTTTATCTATTCACGGTAGAACACGTAAACAAATGTATAAAGGTGAAGCTGACTGGAGATTAATTTCAGCTGTAAAAAACAACCCGAGAATAAAGATACCGATTTTTGGAAATGGAGATATTACGTCACCCGAAAAAGCACTAGAATACAAGAATAAATATGATGTTGATGGGATAATGATTGGTAGAGCTAGTATTGGTTACCCTTGGATTTTTAATGAAATTAAACATTTTATGAAAACAGGTGAACATTTAGACAAACCAAACATCAATGACAGGGCTGATATTGCAATGGAACATTTAGAAATGTCTATCGCATGGAAAGGTGAAGCTTTAGCAATTAATGAAATGAAACGCCATTATTCAAACTATTTCAAAGGTATTCCTGACTTTAAAGAATACCGTGTAAAGTTAGTTACATCTTATGATTTGAATGAAATTAAAGATACGTTAGCACTAGTTAAAGAAAAGTTTGGCCAGTATTAAAAACTAAATTAGTTTTCTAAGCCAAACTTACCGTGATATTTTTTCGATAATTGTTTTTGATGATTCGTTAAGTCAATCCTTTTTCCTTTAACAAAAGCTAAAACGACATGATTAGTTTTCATTTCTAATGCGTTACCATCAGAAATAAACAGCGTGGCATCTTTACCTTTTTCTAATGAACCTATTTTATTGTCAATCCCAATAATCTTGGCAGCATTAAGACTAACCGTAGCTATTGCTTGCTCTTCAGTTAAGCCATAAGCCATAGCTGTTCCAGCAATAAAAGGCAAATTCCTTGCATTCATAACTTCCATACTTCCCGAATTTTGAATACAAAATAGTACACCTGATTGTTGAAGTTTATTTGGAATCTCATAATTAATTGAAGGTAAATCGCCTTCAAAATGTGGTAAATGATGTGGGTTTTCTAACATAACTGTGAACTTGTTTTCTTTTAAACGCTCAGCTAACCTATAGGCATCATAACCACCTACAATAACAGGATATTTAAGTTTTAAATCTCTTGAGAAATCAATTACATCATTAATTTCTGGTGCAAAATCTGTATGAATATAAACTCTTGAATTACTTTTAAATATACCTTTCATAGCCTCTAATTTAAGATCCTTATTATCTGTATTACGTTTAGTATGATAAGCTTGAGCACTTTTAAAATAATTTAATAACTCATCAACAATTTTACTATAATTTTTATTTGGTTTAATTTCACCTGGTTCAGCCCACCAACCAGAATTAGTATACTTTTTTGGCCAATTAATATGGATTCCATCATCTGCTTTATAAACTGCATCCTCCCAATTCCAACCCTCCATTGCCATAACAGAAGATGTCCCAGAAATTAATCCTCCTCTAGGTGTCGATTGACATACTAATACCCCATTAGTCCTCACGGTATACAACACCTTACTGTCTGTGTTAAATGCAATTAAAGTTCTAACATTTGGATTTATTTGACCAGTTTCTTTAAAATCATTCGTTGCTCTTACAGCATCAATTTCAGTTAATCCAATAGTAGAATTAGTTGCAATAAAACCAGGATAAACTTCTTTACCTTCAATATTAATAATTGTATCCCATTCTGAATTTACCACTTTATATGTCAGTGCATTTTTAACAAATAATATCTTACCATCTTTAATACCAATACTAGATTTAGAGACAACTTCTCCATTACCAATATGAGCAAAACCATTTTGTAATAAAACACTATTATGCTGTTTTAATAAAGGTGTAGGTACTTGACTCAACCCAATAATTGGAAAGGTTATGATTAGTAATAATAGTATGTTTTTCATATTCTATAGTTTTGTACTACGTTTTTTTAATTGAAAGGAGAAATAAATATCTCACAAATAGTCATTTATGTTTTGAAGTTAATTCAAAAATTACTCACCCATAGTGTCACAATGGTAATGTTTATGTTCTTTAATTGATGGCATTTGAGTTTTAGCACCCCCATTTTTAGCTTCAATCATTAAATTAATTATTCTTTTCCTTTCCAATTGGTCTCTTTGGTGAAATTCTAAGTTTACATCTTTATCATAAAAGAGAATACCATCAATAAATGTTTGTTCAACTTTTGCATTAATTGACAGTGGATTAGTTGACCAAATAACAATATCAGCATCTTTACCAACTTTCAAACTCCCCATTCTATCATCAACATGTAAAAGTTTAGCAGGATTTAAAGTTACCATCTTCCAAGCATCTTCTTCAGACACACCTCCATATTTAACAACCTTTGCAGCTTCTTGATTTAAACGTCTACCCATTTCTGCATCATCAGAATTTAATGCTGTTATAACTCCACCTTTATGCATAATTGCAGCATTATACGGAATCGCTTCATTCACTTCAAACTTATAAGCCCACCAATCAGAAAAAGTAGAACCACCCGCGCCATGTTTTTTCATTTTATCAACTAGTTTGTATCCCTCTAAAATATGTGTAAATGTGTTTATTCTAAACCCCATTGAATCAGCCACATTCATTAGCATATTAATTTCAGACTGAATATAAGAATGGCATGTCACAAAACGTTTAGATTCAAGAATTTCAAGAACAATTTCCATTTCAAGATCCTTTCTAGGTATATCAACACTTGCTTTTTCCTCTTCAGACAAACCATTATATTTTGCTCTATCCTTTTTATATAATTTTGCTCTCGTAAAGGCATCATAAAACACTTGTTCAACCCCCATACGAGTTTGTGGAAATCTAACACGGTTAAAGTCTCCCCAGTTTGCTTGCTTTACATTTTCACCTAAGGCAAATTTTATAAAACCATCCACTGAATCAATTAGCATTGCTTGTGGTGAATATCCCCACTTTAATTTAATCAATGCCGATTGCCCACCAATTGGATTTGCAGAACCGTGTAGTAACTGAGAAGTTGTAACTCCACCTGCTAATTGTCTATACATATTAATATCATTTGACCTTACCACGTCTGCAATAGATACCTCAGCAGAAATAGCCTGTCCACCTTCATTCACACCTTTACTTATCGAAATATGAGAGTGTTCATCAATAATACCCGTTGTTACATGCTTTCCTTTAGCATCAATAATAACAGCACCGTTTGGAATAGACACAATTCTACTATTAACAGATTTAATTTTTCCGTTAACAATTAATAAATTTGCATTCTTAATTACGCCTTGACTTTCATTCGTCCAAAGTGTAGCGTTTTTTATAAAATACGATTTTTGTTCAGGCAATTCTACAAATCCAAACGCCATATTTGGAAAGTGCGTATTATTAACAGCGATAGTATCAATTTCAAAAGTTTTCTTTTTCGATTTATCTTTGAAACCTTTTGACTTAATCCCACTCCATTTAGCCCATTCACCATTTGGTAATAACACATTCCCTTCAAAAAGGTCTAGTTTGTCATAATATGACCCATTAAATTGTAACACCCCTTTAGTATTAGATCCTAAAACAGTCGCAGAAATACTTATTTGTTTACCTTTAAAAATGATTTGCATTTTAGACTTTAAAGTATCCTGCTTTAATGTATTGGTTTCTTTGTCCATCACCATTCCAATACTTGTTAATGTCCCAGACAATTTTTCTGGCTTTCCAATTAAAGATACTAAATACAATTTATCATTTATTTTAAATTCATAGTCACCTCTTACATCACTTACGTTAGTTTCTTTAATTATATTTTTATGACCTTGAATCCAATTTTCATAAATTACTCCATCTTCAAATAAATCACCTTTAACTACAATAAAATTTGCTAGTTTACCCTCTTCTAAAGTTCCCACTAAATCATTAATTTTTAAAAAATTTGCTGGGTTTTCAGTTAAAGATTTTAAAGCAGTTTCTTTTGACAAACCATGCTTAACTGCATTTTTAATATTAGTCAGGAATTCTTTTTTTAATTTCAAACCATCAGTTGTAAAACAAAATTCGATTTGTTTTGATGCTAATAAGTACGGGTTATATGGTGCCATTTCCCAATGCTTTAATTGAGCCAAAGTAATGTACCTAGTTATAAACGGATCCGCTAAATCATAAGGTTTAGGGAAATTAACAGGGATAATTAATTGCGTATTAGTTGCTTTTATTTCATCAATTCTTTGATACTCATCTCCCCCACCTTTCACTATAAAAGGTAAATCAAATTCGTTTGCAATTTTATTAACCCTTAATATTTCTAACTTATCAGCTACGCCAAAAATGTGAACTAATTCTTTATTTAATATCGCAGACTCAAAAGATTGATTATCATAATGTTTAGTTTTTAAACTTGAATACCAATCTAAATCATAAAAAAATTGTCTTAACAATGCAATAGATCCCATTTGACTTGAAGGGTAAGTTTGTTTTGATGCTCCTTTTGAAAAAGAATAATGATTAGCCACTTTTGTCTTAATTACATTATCTTTTAATGTTCTATTTCCTAAAGTCATTAATACAGATGTTCCTCTGTAAATACCATCATTTTGATGTGTATTAACAGTTCCAAAACCTTGATTAACCAATTCCTTTTTAGCTTTTAACAACTTATCATCTAACAATTCATAACTATCCACTTCTGGATGAATAGCTTCATTCCAATAATAAGGTCCTGTTTTCAACGACTTTAATTGTGGGTATAAATTTGATTTTTTACTTATTCTTTTTTTTATTCCCAAAGAAGAGTAAGGCTCAATAAATGAAGGATAAATAGTATAACCTTTCATATCTATCTTTACTGAATTTTTAGGAATTATAATTTTTCCTACTTTTAAAATTACACCATTTTGAAACAAAATACATCCTTTTTCTATTTTTTCAGAAGAAGATTTATGAATTGTAACATTAGTAAGTGCGTATAATGTATTATCAGATTGAAAGACTCCATTTTGAGGTTCAATATGCTGAGATATTGAGAAAAATGAAGAAAATAAGAGTGCAATTGTAAAAAAATAATTAAACATAAAATGTAAAGCTTGAATTAAAAAACTAAATTTGTGTAAAAATAAGAAAATATGTTACATGCACACTCAGGATTCAGATGGATTGCTTTAATCTTAATCATTTTAACAATTTACAAAGCATTTAAAGGACTAAAAAACACTAAAGAATATACTTCAAAGCATAAAATGTTGGCTTTAGGAACATTAATTGTTTTTCACACTATGGTTTTAATTGGGTTTGGCCTATTATTTACAAGTGGGAAAACAGCATTCTTTGACATGACACAACCTTTTAGATTCTTTACAATAGAGCATCCATTAATGATGACAATTGCTGCTGTTTTAATAACAATGGGGTATTCTAAAGCAAAAAAAGAAGAGACTTCAAGAATGAAATTTAGAAAAATTTTAATTTTCTATTCAATAGCATTAATCGTTACACTAATTGCTATCCCCTGGCCTTTTAGAACTGTATTAGGTGCAGGTTGGTTTTAATTTTAAAACAATATTTTTAAGATTCAATACTAAAAACTGAATTACCAATAAACTTAGATAAAGTTTATCTCATAAAACATTTACACATGGAAATAGGTCATTTTAATTCAAATAAAAAAGCTGAGAAAGCTGTATTGATAGGTGTTGTCACACAAGAGCAATCGGAAAGTATGACAAAAGAGTTTATTGATGAGTTAGAATTTTTAGCTCTAACAGCTGGTGCTACTACCAAACGTAAATTCTTACAAAAGCTAGACAAACCACAGAACAAAACCTATATTGGAAAAGGTAAATTAGAAGAGGTTAAAGCCTATATAGATGCAAACTCTATAGATATCGCCATTTTTGATGATGAATTATCGCCTTCTCAAATAAGAAATATTGAAAAAGTATTAGACATTAAAGTGATTGACAGAAATAATTTAATTCTTGATATTTTTGCTGCGCGTGCACAAACTGGACATGCCAAAACACAAGTTGAATTAGCACAATACCAATATTTATTACCCCGTTTAACAAAAATGTGGACTCACCTTGATAGACAAAAAGGTGGTATTGGGATGAGAGGAACTGGTGAAACTCAAATTGAAGCTGATAGACGTATTATTCAAGACAAAATAGCTAAACTTAAAGAAAAGCTTAAAAAAATTGACAAACAAATGTCAGTTCAAAGAGGTAATAGAGGTGAATTAGTTCGTGTGTCATTAGTTGGCTATACAAATGTTGGTAAGTCAACTATCATGAACTTATTAAGTAAATCAGATGTGTTTGCTGAAAATAAATTATTTGCGACTCTAGATACAACTGTTAGAAAAGTAGTGATAGATAACCTTCCATTTTTATTATCTGATACGGTTGGATTTATTAGAAAATTACCGCATCAATTAGTAGAATCATTTAAGTCTACTTTGGATGAAGTGAGAGAGTCTGATATCTTAATTCATGTTTTAGATATTTCACACCCATTTTTTGAAGATCAATTCAATGTGGTAAATGAAACATTAGCAGAAATTGATAAAAATGAAAAAAAGACTTTTGTCGTTTTCAATAAAATTGATGCTTATAATCCTTCTCCAGAATCTGTAGGTTATCACCCAGATGGAAAAGTATTTGCATTAGAGGAACTGAAGAAAACATGGATGGCAAAATTGAACGACCAATGTATTTTTATTTCAGCACAAGACAAAACAAATATTGATGAATTTAAAGCCATCATTTATAAAGAAGTAAGAGCTGTATTTGAAGTAAGATACCCTTACCATCACTTTTTATATTGATGAAACTAATTATAAAATTTTAAAAGGCGCGACATTAATTTGTAGCGCCTTTTTTATTGGCACGATATCATAAAAAAACGTGATTTCTATCATAAAGATTAGACCGTCCCTTGTTTAAAATGAGTCTACCTTTGTAAAAAATTTTAGATATGAAAGTATATGATTCAGCAGCAGAAGCTGTAAAGATAATTAAATCAAACGATAGAGTTTTTATACATTCGGCTGCTGCAACACCGCAACAGCTAGTTAATGCAATTTCTGAACGACATAATGAATTGAGAAATGTAGAAATTGTTTCAATCCATACAGAAGGTGAAGTACCTTATGCAAAAGAAGAATATAAAGACAGTTTTAAAATCAACTGTTTTTTTGTTGGGTCAAATATGCGACCTCATGTACAGTCTGGAAGAGCAAATTACATCCCTGTTTTTTTAGGAGAGATACCAAAATTATTTAAAACAAAAATGCCTATAGATGTGGCTTTGGTAACTGTGTCTTTACCAAATAAAAAAGGATTCTGTTCTTTAGGGTGCTCAGTTGACATTTCTAATTCGGCCATTGACAACGCAAAACACGTTATTGCTCAAATCAATCCTAACATGCCATTTGTTCACGGGAACGGTATTATATCAATTGACAAGATTGATGCTGCTATACACGTTAACGACCCTTTATTCGAACTACATTTAAAAGAAAGTACTGACATAGAAAAATCAATTGGAAAACATGTGGCTAACTTAGTTGAAGATGGTGCTACTATTCAAATGGGAATTGGCGGTATTCCTGATGCGGCATTAAAATATTTAACGAATCATAAAAACTTAGGTGTACATACTGAAATGCTATCTGATGGTATAATTGATTTGGTTGAACGTGGTGTTGTAAACGGTATGAATAAAAATACTGAGTTCGGGAAAATTGTTGCTGGTTTTGCATTTGGAACAAGAAAAATTTACGACTTTATTGATGAGAATCCAATTGTTAACATGATGGATGTTGGCTATACAAATGACACGAGAACAATCAGACAAAACCCAAAAGTTACTGCTATAAATAGTGCCATTGAAGTCGATATATTTGGTCAAGTTTGTGCCGATTCAATTGGTACCAAACATTTTTCTGGTATTGGTGGGCAAATGGACTTTATAAGAGGTGCTACATTGTCTGAAGGTGGTAAGGCTATCATTGCTTTACCTTCTCAAACAAGAAAAGGAATTCCAAAAATTGTACCTATGCTTAAAAAAGGTGCGCCTGTTGTAACAACAAGAGCACATGTTCAACATATTATAACAGAACATGGCTCAGTTGATTTATATGGAAAAAACTTAAAAGAGCGTGCAAAATTAATGATTAGTATTGCCCATCCTGACCATAGAAATAAACTAGCTGAAGATGTTTTTGAATACTTTAAAATTCTATTGTAAAAAGAAAAAACAATTCACTGTTAACTACAAAAAACGCTCTACAAATTAATGTAGAGCGTTTTTTTATTATCAAATTTTATAACTTAATACTTATACTTCAGCATCTTCTAATTCAATCATTACCTGTCCTTTTTCAACAGACAGACCAGCTTCAATTAAAATATTTTTTATCACACAATCGCTTTCTGCTTTTAAAACATTTTCCATTTTCATAGCTTCTAAAATCATAATACCATCACCTTTAGTAACTGCATCACCAACGTTAACCATTATACTTAAGACTTTACCAGGCATTGGTGCTTTAACATCTGTATTAACAGCTTCAAACGTTCTTTTAATACCCATTTTATCTAACACAAAGTCTAAATTATTTTTAAACTGTACTGTATGGGTAGAATGGTTGTGACGGAAATTTAATTCTTTAGTATCAAAATTTACACCTAACACTTCAATTACTTCATTGTTAATTTCAAAAATTGAATTATTAATTTTATTAATTTGGTTAGCTTCAGTAGAAACTAATAATTCTTCTAAGTTTATTTGGGTCACCATAATTATTTGTAATTTTCTTTAAAGTATTTAATATATCCTTCCAAATCATTATTTTTCATAAATAATATTTGATTGGTTTTAGACACAATAAAGAAGTCAAAATCTTTTGCTGTAGTCTTTAAAATATTTTCAGAAGTTTTTGAACCAAATGCTTTATAATAAATCATTGCTTTTGTTTCATTTGAAAATGTTTTAATTTTTATAGTTTGATTATCATTCCCTATAATTCCATTAGATAATTTTAAGTTATCCTTTTTAAAATAAGCGCCATTAAAGTTAGACACATTATTTTTAGTTGGATTTATATCACCAGCATCATTTGGGAAAATTAACACAAAGTAATGTGGTGCATTCTCAATCTTTTTATAATTAATTTTATTTATAAAATCGTCCTTTACAATTTTATCACCTTTATCTAATACGTTTAAATATATTTTTGCTTGAATCCCTTCTTCAGAATCTGGAGATAGTTTAACTAATGCTCTCAATGGTTTTTCGACTGCAGCCACACCACCAATATTCAATTTACTCGTAGTAAACGCCTTTAATAAATAGTATTTGTTTAAGTATATATTAATGGTGTCATTTTTTATAACTTCATTACAGTCTGTCAGTACCATTAGATAACGTTTATAACGGTAATTTTTTAAAACTATACCATAATCATCTAACGCTTTTCTTTCTTTTTTAGCTTTCTTCTTTAAATAATCCGGATCTAATAACAGTTTCGCGATATCAGAATCTGGATGATCTTTTAAAATTAGATTTTTATAGGTATTAGATTTCCCTGTCGCTCTATTCTTTTTATGCAATAAGTAAAGTTGATATTCTGCTGGTAAAACTTGAGAATGTTCTATTCTCCTATCAATAACAGCTGTAAAATAATCAATAGACTCATCTATTTCTTTTAGTTGCTCTTTATAAATAATCCCTAAGTTGTACAAAGCATCTAAAATCATAATATTAGACGAATCAACTGCAGCTTTAGTCAAAGGTAAATCGACTCTTAAATCATCAACAGTCAATCCTTCATCTTCAACATCCACTAAAGATGAATCACTATCGTTATCAAAATCAATCAACGACTCTTTATTTGACCTTCTCCAATTATCTTCTAATTTCCTTTGCCCCCAAAGTACTCTAAAATCATTAACGCCATTTCCTTTTTGTTTTTGATTGTAGAAGTACCATTTAGAACCTGAACCAACATTCGCAGCTGCATTATTCAATCTATCTTGTTGTGCCAATAATCTAGCTTCAGCTTCAGCTTTTTGACGTGCTTCATTTTCTTTAATTTGTTTTAAAGTCGCTACTAAAAATTTTTCTCTATCTTTTTCAGACATAGCTGCAATCATTAACAAGCTATCTTGTCTTAGAACAACTTCATAATTTATCACTAAATCTTTCAATCCAATTGCTTTAGCCGAAATAGCTTCATAATTCTCATACGCCTTTGGTAAAACTACAACACATGAATCATAATACTTTTGAGCTGGAATATAATCTTTTTCACCAAAACTAATATCAGCTAATTTTAAATAACTCATTCCTTTTTGACGGTCATTACTAATTGAATACAAAGCCGATTTAGTTAAATTAGACTTAGCACTTGCCATATCATTATCTTTTATATCCAAGTCAGCTAATACGTAATAAATTTGATCTTTATATTCTCCGTTTTTAGCATCTTTTAGCATTTTAGCCAAATCTTTTCTTAAATCTTCAGATCCACTAGTAGATGATAATGCTTTATTAATTTTAGCATAAAAACGCATCTCATAAGGTGCACTTGACTTAGCAACCTTAGCATAATAACCTTGTGCTTTTGAATTATTACCAGCCTGTTGTAATAGTTGTCCTAACACAAACATATACCTAGCTTTAGTTTGTCTATTTTGAGTTAACTCAATTGTTTTTTCAATATGTGTAGCTGCTTTAACAAATTGGCCTTGCTTAATATATAATGATGCAAAAGTAATTTCATACTCTACTTTTAATTTTTTAGAAAATTTTGCAGGTTCATTTTCCTTATCCTTTTTCTTTTGTTTACGTAATCTCTTACGCTTATTTTTACTAGGCCTTCTCTTCTTCTTTTTAGATTTATCCTTATCTTTTTTAAAAACATCAAAAATTGACTTTTCATTAGCCTTAGCAGTTTCAATATCTAAGGTCACTTTATCTAATTCAATTTTTGCTTTTGAATATTTTTTTTGTTCAATATAAGTTTTAGCTAACCAAATTTTCGCACTATACAATGATGATTGACCGTGATATGCTTTTTTAATGTATGTGAATTTTTTTATTGCTTCTTCATATTCTCGTTTCACAAAATGAGATTGGCCAATTATTAGCCAATTATCATCAATCCACTTACAATATTCTACATCTTTATCCCTAACTTTTTCAGCACTAGGCATAGCATGTTTATAAATAACCTTTGAACATTTTTCAATAGCAACATCCATTTGAGGAAATAAAGCAGAAGCTTGATCTGCATCTGGGTATAGTTCTAATGGTAAAATTTTAGTGTAGTCTTCTTTTGCGCCATTTCTAAAACCTGTTAAGGCTTCACGCATCACTTCACCGGCATTAAAATAACCATTATATCTGGCATTCATATTATGGAATCCCTTATTAATTAATGCATCTTTTTCAGTAGAACAAGAATTAATAAAACCAGCAAACCAGACACTAACCAAGGTTAATGTCAACACTTTAAATATGTTCATGTTTTGTTTCAAAATAATTACTATTTTTTGCAAACGGTTAATTGACAAAAATATTTCATTTTTATTAATAATTGGTATTTTAAGGTGTTTATTTTTAGTAAAACCTCAACCATTATCATATTTCAGGTTAAAAAACTGTACTTTCTACTATCAACCTCATCAATTCATTAGGTTTTTCCCAAATTGACATGTGACCACAATCTTTAATTAAATGAATATTTTGAGTTGGAAAATGAGTTTCAATTTGAGTATTCATTTCATCTAATGTCATAATTGTATCAAATTCACCTTGAATTATAATTACATTCTGATTTTTAACAACATCATGGTTTACAAATCTTGTTTTTAACCCCAAAGTAGCTGCGCAAATTTCTGGTGTAGGAATTTCAATAGCTTGGTCAATTAAATCATTAATAATACCTTCACATGCTTTGCGGTTGTTTGGGTAAAATAAATTTGGTATTGCTACTTTGCAAAAAAATGGTTTTCTATCCTGTACTAAATCCACTACTCTATCTCTATCAGATTTCTGCTGAACGCTATCGTCCCAAAAATTAGAATGAATCATTACTAATTTAATGTCTGCCATTTTCGCCAACTCTAAACCTACATAACCACCCATGGAATGTCCAAGAACAGTTGGGTTCACAATATGCTCTTCATTTAAAACAGATTTAACCGTCTCTGCCATAAAAGTCATTGAACACGTTTGCCCCTCAAATCGTGTATTTCCATGACAAGGTAAATCAATCAAAATAACCTGATTTGTTTTCGCTAAAGGTTTAACAAAATCATTCCACATGGTAGAATCTTCTAAAAATCCATGTAAAAAAACTAATGGCTTTCCTTTACCTAAAATTTTGTAATGAATATCTGTATTTAAATACTTTACTATTTTCATTCTATGCTATTAAAATTCTACAAAAAAATCGGTAGATTTTACATTCATAAATGGTTATTTAAAAATATATAATCTACCGATAATTAAAAAATTATGTTCTAATTAAAAAACGTTTAAACGTTCATTAATGCTTCAATTTCTTCTACTTCAATTGGAATGTTTCTCATTAAATTTAATGGTGCTCCAGTTTCTTGAACAATTAAATCATCTTCAATTCTAATTCCTAAATTTTCTTCTGGAATATAAATACCTGGTTCACATGTAAAAGCCATTCCTGCTTGAATCGGCTCTGTCCAAGACCCAACATCATGTGTGTCTAAACCAATAAAGTGAGATGTACCGTGCATAAAATATTTTTTATATGCTGGCCAAGCTGGATCTTCATTATCAATATCGTTTTGCGAAATCAATCCTAAACCAACCAATTCTTTTTCCATTAACTTACCAACTGCTTTGTGATACTCCACAATATAAGTTCCTGGTACTAATAATTTTTCAGCTGCTTTTTTCACTCTTAACACAGCATTATAAACCTCTTTTTGACGTGGTGTAAATTTACCATTTGCAGGTACACATCTAGTCATATCAGACGCATAATTTGCATATTCAGCACCAAAATCCATTAATATAACATCACCATCTTTACATGGTTTGTTATTTTCAATATAATGTAATACACAAGCACTTTCACCCGACCCAATTATTGGCGTATATGCCCATCCTTTAGAACGGTTAGATAAAAACTCATGCATTAATTCAGCCTCAATTACGTATTCCATAACGCCTGGCTTAATCATACCTAAAATTCTTCTAAATCCTTTTTCAGTAATATCACAAGCAGCTTGCATTAAATCAATTTCTTCTTGTTCTTTTATTGATCTAATTTTATGCATAATCGGTGCACTCCTTTGATAAGTATGTGCAGGATGCTCCGCTTTAAATTTAACAATAAATCTATCCTCCCTAGTTTCAACTTCTTTATTGGCTCTAGTATGTAAATTTGTATTTAAATATATATTTTCTGCTTGATTAGTTAAAACTTTCATCACAGATTCAAATTGACCTAACCAATATACCGTTTTAATTCCAGCAGTTTCAAAAGCGGCTTCTTTTGTTAATTTTTCACCTTCCCAAACTGCAATGTGCTCGTTTGTTTCTTTTAAGAATAAGATTTCTCTTTGACTTTCATCAAAAGCATCTGGAAAAATAACTAAAATACTTTCTTCTTGATCAACACCAGAAAGGTAAAGAATATCTCTATGCTGAGCAAAAGGTAAAGTACTATCCGCACTTACGGGATAAATGTCATTTGAATTAAAAATAGCTAATGAATTCGGCTTTAATTCCTTAATAAATTTAGCTCTATTTTTTATAAATAATTGGTTTGATATTCTGTCGTATTTCATGCGTATCTAATTTGAATTAATCAACTTCAAAGTTACTATTTTTACTGTACATTTTCACTAATTCAATTAATAAGTTTTTAAAACTTGTCCTTTCTCTAATAATTCATATCTTTGCAGTCCAAAAAATGAGTTATGTCGTCAGGAGTAAAAATATTTTCAGGTAGAGCTACAACAGTACTTGCAGACAAGATTTCATTATCTTTCGGTAAAAACTTAGGTAACGTAATGGTTGCTGAGTTTAGTGATGGTGAATTCGAACCTTCATTTGAAGAAACTGTTAGAGGTCAAGATGTATTTATTATACAATCTACAATGCCTCCTACAGAAAATATGTTTGAGTTATTATTGATGATTGATGCAGCTAAAAGAGCTTCTGCAAAATCAGTAGTAGCAGTAATTCCTTATTTTGGATTTGCAAGACAAGACAGAAAATCAAAACCAAGAGTTGCTATTGGTGCAAAATTGGTAGCGAACATGTTAGAAACTGCTGGTGTTGATAGAGTTATGACCATGGATTTACATGCAGATCAAATTCAAGGATTTTTTGAAATTCCTGTTGACCATTTATATGCCTCTACAATATTTTTACCTTACTTACAATCTATTAATACAGGTAACCTAATCATGGCTGCGCCAGATGCTGGTGGAGCAAAAAGAGCAAATTCATATGCTAAAAAGTTAGACTTAGGTTTAGCACTTTGTCACAAACAAAGAAAAGTAGCTAATGAAATTGCTGAAATGACTGTAATTGGTGATGTAAAAGGAAAAGATGTTATTTTAGTTGATGACATGGTAGATACTGCCGGAACATTAACCAAAGCAGCAGATTTATTTATGCAACAAGGTGCAAAATCAGTAAGAGCGTTTTGTACGCATGCTGTTTTATCAGGACCTGCTATGGAAAGAATTGAAAACTCTAGCTTATTAGAATTAATCGTAACAGATTCTATTCCATTGAAACAAGAAAGTAAGAAAATCAAAGTGCTAAGTGTAGCCAAATTGTACTCAGACGTGATGAAGAGTTTAGTAAATCACGAGTCAATTAGCGAACACTTTATTATATAAGTAATTAATTAAAACAAACATAAAGATGAAAAAAGTATCATTGAGCGGTTCTAAAAGAGAGAACGTAGGGAAAAAAGATGCCAAAGCAGTAAGAAATGCAAAAAGAGTTCCATGTGTAGTTTATGGAACAGGGAAACAAACGCATTTTAGCGTTAAGCATACTGACTTAGAAAAAATAGTATTCAACAAAAATGTTTTTAACATTGAGTTAGATATTAATGGTGAAAAAATTAGCACTATCGTACAAGATATGCAACAACACCCAGTTACTGATAAAATTACTCACATTGACTTTTTAGAGTTACAAGCTGACAAAAAAGTAAAAGTTGATATTCCTGTAGTTATCGAAGGAAGATCTCCAGGTGTAATGAACGGTGGTAGATTACAACAAGTATTTAGAAAGTTAACAGTTTTAGCTTTACCTGCTGATTTACCAGAAGCACTTGTAGTTGATATTTCAGAATTAAAAATCGGAAATTCAATCAGAGTTAGTGCTTTAGCAACTGATGCTGTTCAATTATTAAACGCAGCAAATGCTGTTGTTGTTTCTGTGAAAATGGCAAGAGGTGCTGATGAAGAGGAAGAAGAAGAAGTTGTTGCGGCAACTGAAGAAGATTCTACTGAAGAAGAAGCATAATAAATTAAAATTTAACTATTTTAAAAAGGTGACTACAATTGTAGTCACCTTTTTTTATGCTCTATTTTATCCACTATGTGTATTTATTAATATCTTTTCATTGTCAGTTCGAGTGATTACAATATCTTTGATTTGTAATATTATAGAGAACAAAATGAAGTATTTAATAGTTGGTTTAGGAAATCCTGGTTTCAAATATGAAAACACGCGACATAATGTTGGGTTTAAAGTTTTAGAAAAATTAATTGAAGGCTCTAAAACAATATTTGAAATTGAAAAACTAGGAAACGTTGCTAAGCACAAATTTAAAGGTAGAACAATATTCCTTTTGCAGCCTTCTACTTTTATGAATTTAAGTGGGAAAGCTGTTAATTATTGGATGCAAAAAGAAAAAATTCCTATTGAGAATGTTTTAGTAATTACTGATGACTTATCTCTTCCTTTTGGAACTTTACGTTTAAAAGGGAAAGGAAGTGATGCTGGTCATAATGGATTAAAAGATATTGCCTTGACTCTAAACACAACTAAATATGCTAGATTAAAGTTTGGAGTTGGTGCAGACTTCTCTACAGGTCAACAAGTAGATTATGTTTTAGGTGATTGGAATTCGACAGAGAAAAAGACCTTAGACGAACGTTTAGATATGTCTTGTGAATTTATAAAAGGATTCGCTTCTATTGGCTTAAATAGAACTATGAATGAGTTTAACGGGAAGTAATCACAACCTTTAAATTATCCCCTCTCTACTTATAGTAAATAAGGCATAAACAAATCAAAACTAACTAAAAATAATATACTTTTTGTTAGTTTTGATTTATTAGCACTATTGCTTTTTAGCAATTATTCAATAACAATTTCTTTTGAAATAGCTCCAAACTTAACAATATAAGTTCCTGACGATAATCCCTTAACTGAAATAGAGTTTAAACCATCAATTAAACTTACCGTTTTTACTTTATTTCCATTCATGTCAAAAAGACTAACTATTTTAGCCTGTTTAGTATTTGAAATAAATAATTTATCGGCAACTGGGTTTGGATAAATTAAAATCTCATCTTCATTTTCTTCAATTGACACTAATGCAGTATTTTCAGTAATATTTCCAATATGATTAAGTATCCAATTATTTGGATCAATTTGAATCGAATAAACATTCTCAGTAAAAGGTAAAGACAAACTCATAGTATTCGCATTAACAGTAAAAATTTGCGTTTCCACTAAACCACTTACACCTGTCACTTTAATTTCAATATCGTTTGTAAATAAAGGTGTTACACTTGCCTTTGATGAAGTATGAGACAACTCAATAATTACATTATCATCAATCTTATTCCATTCAGCTGAATAAGTTGGAAAGCCTTCTCCATAATACCATTCATTAAAGAAATTCGTTAAATCAAGTCCTGAAACAGTTTCTGCAATCAATTTAAAATCATTTAACCTAGCTGTAGAATCTGTAAAAGTAGTTTGGTAGGTTTTTAAAACATTAAAAAAGGTAGGATCATCATTTATTAAAAATCTTAACGTATGAATAATGGCAGCTCCTTTATCATAAGTTAAACGGCCATTAAATATTCTATTTGAATTTAAAGAATCTAAACAATATACAGAACCTCCATTTTGACTCATGACATTTGAATGTATACCATTCATTTGGCTTGTAGCATTATTTGCAGATTGAAAATGTTCAACCATTAAATAATCAGAATAAGTAGCAAAACCTTCATTCAACCAAATATCAGCCCAAGTCGCACAAGTTACATTATCTCCCCACCATTGATGACCTAGTTCATGTGCAGTTAAACCATCTTCAAACCAACCTTGACTTGTCATAGTTTGGTGCTCCATTCCTCCACCAAATGGCGCCATACAATGTCCATATTTTTCGTTTTCAAAAGGATACATTCCGTATATTTCAGAAAAGTATTCTAAAAAGTCAGCTGTATTATTAATTTCAGTTTGAAAATAAGGTAATGTGTTAGGATTATTATAGATAAAGTTTTGAATTAATATCGGATTAGTTGCTCCTGTAGGATTTGCATATACATTATACTCTACGTATTCAGCAACTGCAATAGATATTAAATAATAATCAATAGCATAGTTTGATTTCCATTCGTATCTTTCTTTACCATTTCCTAAATCAACAACATTTGTTAACAAGCCATTTGAACCTGCCATATTAGCTGCATCAGTAGTTACAAATACATACACCGAATCCGCTTTATCTGTTAATGATTGTTTACATGGAAACCATTCGAAAGCAGAAAAAGGTTCACTTAACGTCCAAGTAACTTGATTACCCCATGAACCTGAAGAACCAGTTGTCATACCACCTCCTCCTAAGGGATTAGTTGCTGCATTTGGTGGTGTTCCTGCATAGTCAATACTTATAATAAAATTATCGCCATTAGTAAAAGTAGTTGGCACAATAACAGCTGAACCTGTTCTTGTAAAAGATGTATTAGGGACACCGTCAACTAAAATAGAGTTAATTGTTAAATTATCATGTAACTCAAATAATACAGTATCCAAAACATCTACCTTTGAAGATGCATGAATTTCAACTACACCACTAATATCTGTTGAAGTACGCTCTAAATTGACATCTAAAAAGTAAAAATTTACATCATATTCTTCAGTCAATGCAATATAATCTAAACTCAATGCATTTGAACGAGATTGATTAAGAATTGAATGGCTTTTTAAACGTGAACAATGATGAGCTCCTTCTTGTGCTTGAATTGAAGTACCAATTAAAAAAATTGATACTATAGACAATAATTTTTTCATGTAAAATAGTTTTGTCTAAAGGTAATGAAAAATAAATATCTAATCCAACTACATAATTACTATTGAGTAAACCGTTATTTTTTTGCTTTTAACTGTTTTTTTAAGACTTCAAATATTTGTGCGGGCATGCCATGAAATTCGGTTTGTTTCTTTAAACTCATTCCATTCCTAATAGCTACTTTTCGTGACCCAATATTATCTGGATGAATCACTGAAATGATGGAATCAGCAAAATTGTACTCAAATGCAAATTCTTTACATTTAATAGCAGCTTCAGAAGCAAATCCCCTCCCCCAATACTTTGGAAGCATAGAATAACCGACTTCTAATCTTGTTTCACCATCAATCTCTTGAACCAATAATCCACATTGACCAATGAAATTACCTGTTGATTTTTCAATCAAGACATTCATTCCACCTAAATCATTTTTATAACGGTTGAATGCTTTTTCAAACCAAAACTCACACAATTCTTGTTTTGATTTTGTTTCATCCAAAGCCAAAAAACGGGCAACATCTTTATTATCAAAAAGAGGTAACCACGTTTCAAAATCAGATTCATTTAATAATCTAAATTCTAACCGTTCAGTTTCTTCTCCCGTTAATAAATATTTCATTCTATAAGAATTGTTCCGCTTTCATACCTAACCAATCTAAGGTAGATTTATTCATAATATTAGCAATGTCTTTAGGGTTCATATCACTGTCTTCAATAAATTTACCCATTTCTAAATCTCCTAAAGGGAATGGATAATCAGTACCTAAACATACTTTTTCTGAACCAACTTGACTTACTATGTATTTTAACAAATCAATATCATGCGTAATACAATCCACCCAGAATTTACCTAAATATTCTCTTGGATTAATTGGATTATCAACTGCTACTAAATCAGGACGGCAATTAAAACCATGTTCTAATCTACCAATCGTAGGAATAAATGAACCACCTGCGTGAGACATCATTACTTTTAAATTTGGCAACTTTTCTAACGTTCCACTAAAAATTAATGACGCCATTGCTCTTGACGTTTCAGCTGGCATACCAACTAACCAAGGCAACCAATATTTTTCCATAGATGAAAACCCCATCATTTCCCAAGGGTGAATCATAATAGACATATCTAATCGCTCTGCAGCTTCAAAAATAGGAAAAAAGCGTTCATCACTTAAATTCAAATCATTAATGTTAGATCCAATTTGAATTCCAGGTATATTTAAATCATGCTTTAAACGTTCCATTTCTTGAATAGCCAAATCAGTATCTTGCATAGGAATTGTACCTAAACCAACATAATTTTTTGGATATTTTGCTTGTAAATTTGCTATATGGTCATTTAAAAATTGACTTAATTCTAAAGTATCTTTTGCTTTTGCCCAATACGAAAACATTACAGGTACAGTACAAACGACTTGAACTTGTGTATTAAATTTTTCATAATCAGCAATTCTTACATTTTCATCCCAACAGTTTTCTTCAATGGTTCTGAAAAATTCATTACCTTTCATCATGTCAGCTAAACCAGCTTTTTCATTTTCTTGTAACCAAATAAAGTCACCATACCCAAACTTATCAGTCCAATTTGGCATTGTTGGGGGTAATATATGTGTATGGGAGTCAATTTTAAACATAGAAAGTAATTTTTTACGAATATAAAAAGATTAAACGTAAATTAAAATGAATGTGATAAAATAATCTATTCTTTTCTCAACTCAATAAACGATTTCACTTTTTCATTCTCAATCAAGACCGTTAAATTATAATGTACTAATTTCCATTGCTTATTTTTATAAACCAAAACGCCACTTCCTCTACACTCTTCCATCCAAGTGGTTAATTGCTCTTCAAACCAAGCTGTTTTACCATCTTCAGAAAAGTAAACATTTCGCCAAAGAGGAATGAAACTCCAAGTTGTTTTTTTATCAAAATAAGGTTTACAAAACTTATAAAACTCATCTTTAGTCCATCTTTCTTTAGGATCTGTTCCTAAAAATATAAAGGAATCATCTGTAATTTCAAAATAAGAATCCAATTCATAATTTATAACGTCTTTGTGCCAATTATCCATGACTGTATGTATGGCTTTTTGAGAAGCCAAAACCGTATTTTCATTTACAGGTTTCATTACATGACAAGACATTAATGAAGTAATTGAAAGTAATAGTATTATAAATTTAGATTTCATGATTGCTGTTTAATTCAAAACTAACCTATTTTTAGGGTATTCAAACCAAAATCTATTTATATTTATATAATATTTTAAACATGACATCAAGAGGCTAAACTTTAAAAAGCATACTGTTAAAGTTAATAGAAATGAAAAATGCCCTTGCGGTTCAACTAAAAAATTTAAACACTGTTGTGGAAAACAACCTCAACTAATTTAAGTTCATTATCTCCCTTTTATGTTTTTTTAACACCATTAATATAAACTGAACCTAAAACTAAAAAAATAACACTTAAGTTTGCTCAACTAAAAAACAGTTCACAAACAGTGTAACTTTTCATATAAAAATTAGTCTTATCAATAAGACTAAGTATCTAAATTAAAAACAATGAGAATAAAACAATTGATTTTTGGTAGTTTATTAATTACCTCAACTCTATCAGCTCAAGAGTCAAAACAAATTGACTTTATAGAGTATGATTTACCAAATGGATTACATGTTATTTTACATGAAGACCATAGTACACCTGTTGCTGCAGTTACACTAATGTATCACGTTGGATCAAAAAATGAAAAAATTGGTAAAACTGGATTCGCACACTTTTTTGAACACTTAATGTTTGAAGGATCTACAAATATTAAAAGACATACTTTTTCTGATTTTGTTGAAAAAGCTGGTGGGACACTAAATGCAAACACATCTCAGGATAGAACTTTTTATTATGAATTATTACCTTCTAATCAAATTGAATTAGGTTTATGGTTAGAGTCTGAAAGGTTATTACATGCTAAGGTTGAGGATATCGGAATTGAAACTCAAAGAGAAGTTGTAAAAGAAGAAAAGAGACAAAGAAATGACAATCAACCTTACGGAAGTTGGATGGAAAACATATTTAAACGTGCCTTTAAAACGCATCCATATAACTGGGTTCCTATTGGAAGTATGGCAGACTTAGATGCTGCTGTTGAAAAAGATTATGTTGATTTTTACAGAACATTTTATGTTCCTCATAATACAACTTTATCAATTGCAGGTGATTTAGATATTAAGCAAACAAAGGCTTGGATTGAAACTTATTTTGCTTCAATTCCAAATGGAGATAAATTAGACATCTATAGAGATAAAGAATTTTTATCTGTTGAAAAATTTGTAATTAAATATAAAACTCAAGTAGGTTCAATTGGTCAATCAAAAAACTTTGTGGGAGACTGGAACAACTTAACAACGGAAGCTTTTATAGAGAAGTACTTTAAAAAAGCATCTACTACACCACATCCAATTCCAAGACCTACGCTTAAAGAACCATATTTAACGGAAGAAATTAAGGATACAGTTTATGACAATGTTCAATTACCAGCTATCATTATGGCTTACAAAACGCCTGAACTAAATCATAAAGATCATTACGCAGTTGAAATGTTAGCTATGTTATTATCTCAAGGTAATTCATCACGTTTTAACAAAAGAATTGTTGAACAACAAGAAAAAGCAATGTTTGCTGCAGCCTTCCCTTTCCCTTTAGAAGATAGAGGTGTAGCTATTACTTTTGCATTAGCAAATATGGGTGTAGAAGTAGCAGATTTAGAACAATCAATCAATACAGAAATTGAAGACGTTCAAACTATTTTAATCTCTGATGAAGAATTACAAAAACTGAAAAATCAAGTAGAATCTGATTTTGTTTCTTCAAACTCTACTATGGCAGGATTAGCTGAACAATTAGCACAATACTACACTTACTACCAAGGTAACACGAATTTAATCAATAACGAAATTGATAAATACATGGCAGTAACTAAAGCAGATATTAAAAGAGTAGCTAATACTTATTTTGCTCAAACAAACAGAGTCACGTTATATTACTTACCAAAAGAAAACAAATAATTAGTCAAAACAAATATAAAATACAAGACATGAAATTAAGACTATTATATACCACATTAATTTGTTCATTTGGATTCTTTTCAAATGCTCAATTAGACAGAAGCATTGTACCTACTGCTTTACCAAATCCAGCAATTAACATTCCAACACCTAATCAATTTACGTTAGACAATGGTTTAAAAGTTATTGTTGTAGAAAACCACAAACAACCGAAAGTTTCTTTTCAATTACATACAGATTACCCTGTTTTAAGTGAAGGAAATAAAGCAGGTGTTTCTGATTTAATGGGCGAAATGTTAGGTTCAGGAACAATGCGTTATTCAAAAGATAAGTTTGATGAAAAAATGGACTTTATGGGGGCTAATTTCTACCCTAATTCTAGAGGTTTTTTTGCTACTTCTTTAAGTAAACATACACCAAATTTATTAGATTTATTAAGTTCGGTAATTACTGAACCTGCTTTTACGGAAGCTGAATTTAAGAGATTAGTTAACCAAACCATTTCAGGTTTATCACAAACGGGATCTAGTGCTGACGCTATGGCGAGTAATGTGTCATCAATTGTAAATTATGGAGAAAAACATCCTTATGGAGAAATCGTTACTGAAAAAACTGTTAATAACATCACATTAAATGACGTGAAGACATTCTATAACAATCTTGCTCCAAACTCTTCATACTTAGTAATTGTTGGTGACATTTCTGAAGCTCAAGCCAAACTATATGCTAACACTTACTTTGGAGCATGGAAAAAATCTAATGCCCCAGCACAACAAACTTCTAGTATCATCAAATCAACAGGTAATCAAGTTTACTTTGTAGACAAGCCAGGAGCTGTTCAGTCGGTTATAAAAATTTCACACACAATGGATTTAAAACCAGGAAGTGAAGATGAAATTACACTTAAGGTTTTAAACAAAATTCTTGGTGGAGGTGGTTTTTCTGCAAGATTAATGAAAAACTTACGTGAAGATAAAGCCTATACTTATGGTTGTTATTCTAGTATGTCTTCTGACGAATTAGTAGGAATATTTTCTGCAGGTGGAAACTTTAGAAATGAAGTAACGGATAGTGCCATTGTACAAATTTTAAAAGAAATACAATTAATAACTGAAGACGTTGTAAATGATGATGAATTAGATTTAACTAAAAAATCTATGACTGGTGCGTTTGCTAGATCATTAGAAAACCCTCAAACAGTGGCTAGGTTTGCTTTAAATACAATTAAGTACAATCTACCTGCTAACTATTACGCTACTTACTTACAAAAATTAGAAAGCGTAACTAAAACTGACATGTTAATGGCAGTTAACAAATTTTTAAATCCAAAAAACTTAAACATTATTGTCGTTGGGAATTCTGAAATAGCTGAGAAATTAGTGAAATTTGATACAGACGGGAAAATCTCTTATAAAGACCCATTTGGTAAAGATGTTATTATGTTAAAAACTGTTGATGCTGGTATTACTGCAAAATCTGTTATCCATAACTTTATGTTAAAATCATACATTTCTGAAAACCAAACTTCAATTGATGCTAAAAACAAAAAGATTGCTTACATAAAAAGTACAGCTACAACATTTATTCCTCAAATGAATGCAGAAATGACATTAACAACTTATAAAGCTAAGCCAAACAAAACCGCAATGAGTGTTATCGCTGGTGATATGGAAGTACAAAAAGATTGGTTTAATGGTGAAAAAGGTGGTAAATTCATAATGATGCAAGGCGATAAAGATTTGACTGTAGAAGAAATCGCAGAAAAGCAAACGCCAAACTTTCCTTTTAATCAACTCTATTACTTTACTGAAAAAACAACTCAAACTGAATTGTTAGGTATTGAGGATATTGAAGGCGTTGATTATTACAAAATCAAAATTACGCAAACAGCTAATGATGATATTACACATGAATTTTATAATAAAACAACTGGATTATTAAATATTACTGAGCAATTCACTACAGATCCTGAAGGAAATGCAGTGACGGTAAAAATGATATTTTCTGATTATAAAGTTCAAGGAAAGAAAAAATGTTCTTTATTAATGCCTGCTAAGTATTCAATGATTACATCTGGACAAAAAATGGACTTTGAATTGAAAGAAGTTCTAATTAAAACAAAAGTAAAAACAAAAGCTTTTGAAGGACAATTTGATGAGTCAAAACAAAAATAATTGATAAATAATTTTATCTTTAAACCACCTAAACTTATTTAGGTGGTTTTTTTATGTTCAATTTTCACACTCACATTAATCAAAGTAACGCCATTGTTAATATTGATTCACTTTCAACTATTGAATTTAATTTAAATCATTATTACGCTTTCGGGAATCATCCTTGGCATATTCAATTTACAAATGAAGAAATTGAAAAAACAATTCGTGACAATCCACAAATTATTGCTATTGGAGAGTGTGGTGTTGACAAGTTAAGAAGTAACAAATCGCTACCTGAACAAATTGAACATTTAAAACAACAAATTGAATTATCCGAACGGTTAAAACTGCCACTAATTTTACATATTGTTAATGGCTATAATGAAATTATTAAACTTAAAAAAGAATATAACCCAACACAGAAATGGATTATTCATGGCTTTAATAAATACAAACAAACTAAAGTATTATTAGATAATGACTTCTATTTATCTTTTGGTGAATTCGTATTACATAATTTAAAACTACAAGATGCTCTTATTAGCTATCCAATTAACAAAATTGTTTTAGAAACAGATGATTCAGACCTTAGTATTGAAAAGATGTATACCTTTGTCGCCGATTTAAAAAAAATATCTGTAAGCGATTTAATTTTACAGATAAAGCGTAATCTTAAAACTATTACAAATGGAAAATTGGCTTGAACGCTCAGAATTATTAATTGGAAAAAACGAACAACAAAAACTCATTAACAGTCATGTTTTAATCTGTGGATTAGGTGGTGTCGGGTCGTATGCTGCTGAATTTATTGCCCGTTCAGGTGTTGGTAAAATGACACTAATTGATGGTGATAAATTTGACATTACTAATAAAAACAGACAATTAACTGCCTTAAGTTCTACAATAGGTAGAAATAAAGCAGTTGTTTTAGCTGAAAGATTAAAAGATATAAACCCTACAATTGACTTAACGATATATGAAGAGTTTGTTGAACCTGATAGAGTTTGGGAAATTCTTAAAGAAACAAAACCTGACTATGTCATGGACTGTATTGATTCTGTAACGCCAAAACTAAATTGGATTAAAGCATGTATCCGTTTTAAAATAAAAATAATTTCGAGTATGGGAGCTGGCGGTAAAATTGATCCTTCAAAAATAATAATCTCAAACTTAAATAAATCCTACAATTGTAACTTGGCTTCAAAACTAAAAAAGATGCTGAAACGAGATAAAGTAGATGGAAAAAGAGTTAAGGTCGTATTTTCTTATGAAACTCAAATCAAAACGTCACTGAAACTTACAGATGGGAAAAATTACAAGAAATCTTTTTATGGAACCGTATCTTATATGCCTGCTTTGTTTGGTTTAAATGCTGCTGCAGAAGTTATAAAGCACTTAACTAAAGACTAATTATCTTATATCGAACTCAGGTTTATAATATTGAAATCCATTTTTTAGATTACTTAGAATTCTCTTGAAAACATCATTGGTTAATCCACTATAATTGACTTCCTGAGCTTATCAACAATTAAATTAAGTTTTAAACAAAAGCTTTAGTAATAACTAAATATTAAATAATATCTAAAACACAACAGCTAATCACTTATCTTTGTTTGCAGAATGGCAGAAAATATAACAAATAATTTAAGAAACAGACGTAACCTTAAACCTGATGCAATAAACATTGCAACTGAAATAGGAAAAGTACCCCCGCATGACGTTAATGCTGAAGAATCCGTTTTAGGTGCAATGTTACTTGGGACTCAAGCAGTAACTGATGTTATTGATATTTTAGAATCTGAAAGTTTTTATAAAGCAGAACATAAAAAAGTATTTGGCGCTATTCACCAGTTATTCGGTAATTCCGATACGATTGACATTATTACAGTAACTCAACAATTACGTAAAAATGGAGATTTAGACTTTGTTGGAGGACCTGCTTATGTTGCTAAATTAACAAATAGAATTGCCTCAACAGCACACGTTGAATTTCACGCAAGAATTATTGCTGAAAAACATATCCTTAGGTCATTAATTGAATCCTCTTCTAAAGTCATAAAAGATGCCTATGATGAAACACAAGATGTTTTTGAAGTTCTAAATGGAGCAGAGGAATCGTTATTCAAAATTTCAGAAGGAAATTCAAAAAAAACATATGCAACCGTAAAGGATTCAGTTGAGGATGCAATAGAAGAGATTAAAAAAGCAAGTGAAAACCCTGATGGTGTAAGTGGAGTACCTTCAGGATTTACTCAATTAGATCATTTAACATCTGGTTGGCAAAAATCAGATATGATAGTACTAGCTGCTAGACCTGCAATGGGAAAAACAGCTTTAGTTTTATCTATGGCACGAAACATTGCCGTACAATTTGGTCAAGGTGTAGCTATTTTCTCGTTAGAGATGTCTAACGTTCAATTAACTAAACGTTTAATGGCCATGGAAACTGGCTTAAGTTCTGAAAAATTGAAAAAAGGTTTTACTGACGAAAAAGATTGGAAACAATTACACGACAGTATTGGTAATTTAGCAGATGCCCCTATTTACATTGACGATACACCCGGTTTATCAGTATTTGAATTAAGAGCAAAATGTAGACGTTTAAAACAACAGCATGATGTGAAAATGATTATTATTGATTATCTTCAATTAATGACTGCTCCTGGAAAAGGAGGGAATCGTGAACAAGAGATTTCAACTATTTCACGTTCTATAAAAGAAATTGCAAAAGAAATTGAATGTCCAATTATTGCGTTATCACAATTATCTCGTTCAGTGGAAACACGTGGTGGAGATAAAAGACCAATGCTTTCCGATTTGAGAGAGTCTGGAGCAATTGAACAAGATGCAGATATGGTTTGTTTTATATACAGACCTGCTTATTATGGACTAACAGAAGATGAAAGTGGAGCGCCTATTGGAGATTTAACAGAATTTATTGTAGCAAAACATAGAAATGGTGGACTTGATACAGTCAACTTAAAATTCATTCCTGAATTAACACGTTTTGTAGATTATGATACACCTGATTCATTTTACGACACACAACAAAGTGCCATGTCAGTAAACAGTGGGTTTGATGATAATAGTACAGATTCTGGTTCATATACAGTAGGAAGTAAAATGAATAATGATGATTTTAGCTCAAACAATACAGTAGATGAAGTACCTTTTTAAATTAGTATTATTTCTTTGTCTAGTTAGCCCTTTAAAAGGATTTTCTTCTACACTATTAGTGCCAATGGATGAAACTCAAAAGAATCATCTTAAAGCTTATGGTGTTGCTTTTTGGGTACTTGAAAATGAGATTGTCATGGAATGGCTTTTAAACTATAGAGGAGGAAGCTTTTTATTGCCACATAATAAATACATTGAAGATGAATTAATTATAAAAGGTGTTAGTTATAAGGTATTACCAGATGCTAAAGTCAGACAAATAAAAATGCAAATTGCCAATCCAGAAGTAAATATGGAAGTTGTGCAATTAGAAACTGCGCCTAAAATTGCAGTATACACGCCTAAAGGAAAACAGCCTTGGGATGATGCCGTAACTATGGTGCTTACCTATGCTGAAATTCCTTATCAAGAAATTTATGATTCAACTGTAGTAAAGGGTGGCTTGGCCGAGTTTGATTGGCTACACCTTCATCATGAAGATTTTACTGGACAATTTGGTAAATTTTATAAAAACTACCATACAGCACCTTGGTATCAAAAGCAAGTGAGAACAAATGAAACGACTGCAGCTTCTTTGGGATATTCAAAAGTTTCGGACTTAAAATTAGCAGTAGCAACTAACATTAAAAACTTTGTAATTGCCGGTGGTTTCTTATTCACCATGTGCTCTGGAACCGATAGTTATGACATTGCCTTAGCAGCAACTGATACCGATATTTGTGAACAAATGTATGACGGTGACCCTTCTGAAAATGATTACCAATCAAAACTAGATTACGAAAAAAGTTTAGCATTTAAAGATTATACGATTGAAAAAAATCCTATGGTGTATGAATATTCAGACATTGACGGTACTAAACTTCATAAACAACCAGAAAGTCAAGATAAATTCTTTTTGTTTGAATTTTCAGCCAAATGGGATATTGTGCCTACTATGTTATGCCAAAATCATACTATGGTTATTGATGGTTTCATGGGACAAACAACAGACTTTAAAACCGAATTTATTAAATCTGATGTATTGATATTAGCAGAAAATAAAGCCTTAGGAACAGCAAGGTACATTCATGGCAATACAGGAATGGGTACTTGGACGTTTTATGGTGGTCATGACCCTGAAGACTTTAGACATTATGTTGGTGACCCTCCAACAGACTTAAATCTACATCCCAACTCACCTGGATATAGATTAATATTAAACAATATTTTGTTTCCTGCCGCTAAGAAAAAGAAAAGAAAAACATAGCGTTTATTTTAAAACTGAAATAAATTAAAAATAGACATCATAAAAAAACCGTTTCTAAAATTTTAGAAACGGTTTTTTATATTTTATATGTTAAAGTATTACAGTTTAAAAGCTGCTTTTACCTTATCAACGTAATCTAATTTTTCCCAAGTAAAAGTTTCTACCTCAACTTCTTCTCTTCTTCCTGCGTTTTCAAACACAACAGTTTTAATTTCAGGTTTACGACCCATGTGACCATAAGCAGCAGTTTCAGAATAAATTGGAGCTCTTAACTTTAATCTTTTCTCAATTGCGTAAGGACGCATATCAAACAGTTCAGTTACTATTTTAGCAATTTCACCATCCGTTAAATCAACTTTTGACGTACGATAAGTATCTACAAAAATCCCCATTGGCTCAACTACTCCAATTGCATAAGAAACTTGTACTAGAATTTCAGTAGCTACACCGGCAGCAACTAAATTTTTAGCAATGTGTCTTGTTGCATAAGCACCCGAACGGTCAACTTTTGAAGGATCTTTTCCAGAAAAAGCACCACCACCGTGAGCACCTTTACCACCGTAAGTATCTACAATAATTTTACGACCAGTTAAACCAGTATCTCCATGCGGTCCACCGATAACAAATTTACCTGTTGGATTTATATGGTATGTAATTTTATCTGTAAATAAAACTTGAATATTTTTAGCCAATTTAGCTATTACCCTTGGAATTAATATTCCAACAATATCAGACTTAATTTTAGCTAACATTTCTTCATCATTCTCAGAAAAATCATCATGTTGTGTAGACACAACTATTGAATCAATTCTTTGAGGAACGTTATCATCAGAATACTCTATAGTAACTTGCGCTTTAGCATCTGGTCTTAAGTAAGGAATATCTGTTAATTCTCTTCTTAAGTCAGCTAATTCTTGTAAAATCCTATGCGATAAATCTAACGCTAAAGGCATGTAGTTATCAGTTTCAGTAGTGGCATAACCAAACATCATTCCTTGATCTCCTGCACCTTGCTCCATTGGATCTTTTCTATCAACACCTCTGTTAATATCATCTGACTGTTCATGTATTGCAGAAATAACTGCACATGACTTAGCATCAAATTGATATTCAGATTTTGTGTATCCAATTTTTGTAATTGTATCTCTTGCGATTTGTTGAACATCTAAATAAGCCTTTGACTTTACTTCTCCTGCTAATGTCACCAAGCCGGTAGTTACTAGTGTTTCACAAGCAACTTTAGATGAAGGGTCAAACGCCATAAAATGGTCAATCAATGCATCCGATATTTGATCGGCAACTTTATCAGGGTGTCCCTCTGAGACAGACTCTGATGTAAATAAATATGACATGAATTATGAATTTTAATTAATAATAGGTACAAAAATAATAAAATTAAACTAAGAAGTAGGTCTAATAAAAAGACATTACTAATTATTTCGAAAACTGAAGATTATCAATGAGTCGAACAGAGCCACAATAAGCTGCAATACACACTGTACAATTTTCATTTAATTCTGTTACTTCCTGTAAAGTTATATTGTCTACAATTTCTAAATATTCTAACGTTAAACTGCCTCTATAAAAAATTGACAGCATAGTTTCTTTTACTCTATCAATTTTAAAACCAGACTGATAAGCAAGAACACCAGCTTCTAATGACTTACTAACAACTATGGCTTGATTTTTTTCAAAATCAGACAGCAATGTATTTCTAGAACTCATAGCCAAACCTGAAGTCTCACGTTTAATTGGACAAGAAACTATTTTAACATCTAATCCTCTATCTTTTACCATCTGATTAATAATGGCAACTTGCTGAAAATCTTTTTTTCCAAAAAATGCATAATCAGGATTTATTAAATTAAACAACCTTTCAACAACCATACAAACCCCATCAAAATGATTTTCTCTGTATTTACCTTCCATAACAATATCTAAACCCATTAAATCAATAGAATAATTTGATTTTTTATTTGGATAGATATCTTCAACAGATGGGATATAAACTAAATCACAATTATTTGCTTTCAGCAACTCAATATCAGCACTTTCAGTTCTTGGATATTTTTCTAAATCATTAGTTTCATTAAACTGAGTAGGATTAACAAAAACACTAGCAACAAGGAAGTTAGCTTGACTACTTGCTTGATTAATTAATGACATATGACCTATATGTAAAGCACCCATAGTAGGAATAAAACCAACCGTATGTTCTGGATTATCTAGTTTATAATTCGATAATATCTCTTCTAATTCTTGATTATTTCTTGCTATTCTCACCTGTCATTCTCTATTTTGTTGAACAAATCTATGTTTTAAATAGTGAATATTCGATTTTTTTTATATATTTTTGTATACATTTTAAATAAAATTCATTTTATGGATAAGAAAAGAGTACTATTTATATCTCAAGAAATTAAACCATTTTTACCTACTTCAAGCATTTCAAGTATTGCAAGAAAGTTACCTCCAGGTATTCAGGAAGCTGGTAAAGAGATAAGAGCATTTATGCCAAGATTTGGTTGTATCAACGAAAGAAGACATCAACTACATGAAGTAATTAGACTTTCTGGAATGAATTTAATTATTGATGATATTGATCACCCTTTAATTATTAAAGTGGCATCAGTACCTCAAGCAAAAATTCAAGTTTACTTTATTGATAATGACGACTTTTTTAAAAGAAAATTCTTAACAGAAGACGCTAACGGAGAAGAGTTTACTGATGCTGATGAACGTGCTATGTTTTTTAGTAGAGGTGTATTAGAAACGGTAAAAAAATTAGGTTGGAAACCAGATGTAATCCACTGTCATGGTTGGATGTCTGCTTTTGCAGTTCTATATTTAAAAAAATTATATCAAAACGAACCCCATTTTGAAGATGTAAAAGTTATTTACTCTGTTTATGACACATCATTTAACAAAAATTTGGATTCTCGTCTTAATGAAAAGCTTAACTTTGATGGCTTCAAGGAAGAAGATTATGCTTCAATAAATGAAGGTGATTTTATTTCTTTAAACAAAATGGCTATGTCAATGGCTGATGGTGTTATTCAAGGTAGTGAAGAGATTGATGAAGAATTATCAAAATTCATGTCAACATTAGAAGTACCTACTTTAGAATATTTTCCAGAAGAGTCTTGCGTTAAGCCTGTTGATGAATTTTATGACCAAATCATTGGTGAATTAGTTGAAGAATAAATGAAAATAAATAAATCATTAAAAAATTGGCGGACTGTTAGAAAATTGTCCGCTACTTTTTTGTTAAGTATTATATTGTTAACGTCTTGTAAAAAAGAAGATTCAGCTGTAGGTGCTGGAATTAATCCGAATGGATTAAATATTTTTACAACAGATACTTTTACCGTTAAAACATTTTCAGAAGTTGTAGATAGTATTACAACTGATGAAACAAGTGTAAGTCTTTTAGGCGCTTATAATGATCCGGAATTTGGAATTGTAGACTGTGGAATAGCCACACAAATAAGATTATCTTCTGAAAGTCCAACATTTGGAAATGTAACATCAATAGATTCTGTTGTTTTATCATTTACATTTGCTAGTATTAAATACTATGGTAATGTTGAGGATATGACCTTTGAAGTTTTTGAAATTACAGATGAATTAACTAGAGATAATCAAGATTACTATACGTTTACACCAATTAACACTGCTGGTTCAAATTTAGTTCGCACTGGATATGAAACTATCACACCAAAACCTTACACAAACGTAACAGTTGGAAATGATACATTAGCACCTCAAATAAGACTAAATCTAGAACCAAGTTTTGGACAGACTCTAATTGATAATGCTGCTCAAATGACAACCAATACATTATTCACGTCATATTTTAAAGGGTTATACATAAAAGTAACAGACCCAAGTACTTTAGCTGAATCTAAAGGTTCTGTATTATATTTTTCTTTAGAAGATGCCTTATCAAAAATGGTACTGTATTACAAAAAGGATATTTCAGAAAGTAAAACATTTACATTTAACATAAACAGTAAATGTGCACGATTTAATAAAATAAACTTTGATAGATCAGGTACTGACGTTCAAAATGTATTAGACAATTCTGAAAATGGATCAGAAAAATTTTATATGCAAAGTTCTTCAATAAGAGCAATTGTTGAAATTCCACATATTTTAGACTTTTATAAAGACAGAAAGAGAATTATTAATAAAGCTATACTTATTGTTCCTGTTCAAGATTTTCAACCTGATGTTTTTGATCCAACGGTTTCATTATTTATAGCCAAGGTTAAAACTAATTTAGTTTCAGATGTAACACTTGATTATCCAAACTTTAATTCATTTGTTACTTATGATGAAGCTAACAAAGAATTTAAATTCTTATTAACAAGAGAAATTCAAGCCATTTTAAATGGAGAAAGAGACAACTCCGGATTCAGAATTTATCCAGGTAGTTTCTTTGGGTCATCAATTGAAAGAATAATATTTAGTGGAGACAACTCAAGCTCAAAGCATAAAACAAGATTAGAAATTACTTATACAGAATATTAATATGTGTGGAATTGTTGGATATATCGGAGATAAGAAAGCTTATCCTATTTTAATTAAAGGGTTAAGTAGACTTGAATATAGAGGTTATGATAGTGCAGGAATTGCACTTTTAACACCTACTAGCGACCTTAACATTTACAAAAGGCAAGGTAAAGTTCAAAATTTAGTGGACTTTATTGGAAAATCTACAACAATAGGAAATGTTGGAATAGGACATACGCGTTGGGCAACACATGGTTTACCAAACGATATTAATGCCCACCCACACATTTCTGAAGATGGTAAAATCGCATTAGTTCACAATGGAATTATTGAGAATTATGCCATTTTAAAAGAAGAACTTATCAAAAGGGGTCATTCATTTAAAAGTGAAACTGACACAGAAGTTTTAATTCATTTAATTGACGATATTTATAAAAACGGTAAGGTTTCATTAGCAGAAGCTGTAAGATTGGCTTTAAATAAAGTTGTTGGCGCTTATGCAATAGTAGTAGTATCTCCAGAAGAACCAAACAAATTAATTTGCGCGAAAAAAAGTAGTCCATTAGTGATTGGAATAGGAAATGATGAATATTATATCGCTTCTGATGCCACTCCATTTATTGAATATACTAAAAATGCTGTCTATTTAGAAGATGGACATATGGCTATAATTGACAAGGATAATGGTTTTAAAATTTACGAAATTAAAAATGAGACGGAAGTAAATCCTTATATTCAAGAATTAGACATGAAATTAGAATCTCTTGAAAAAGAAGGTTATGAGCATTTTATGTTAAAAGAAATTTATGAGCAACCACGTGCAATTCACGACAGTTTTAGAGGAAGACTTAATGCCAAAGAAGGTTGGATTTCTTTAGGTGGTTTAAAAGAATATGAAGAACAAATTGCAAATGCTGATAGAATAATTATTATTGCTTGTGGAACTTCATGGCATGCTGCATTAGTAGCTGAATATTACTTTGAAGATTTAGCAAGAATTCCTGTTGAAGTTGAATACGCTTCAGAATTTAGATACCGTAATCCAATTATTAGAAAAGGTGATGTCGTTATGGCAATCTCACAATCTGGTGAAACTGCCGATACTTTAGCCGCTTTAAAAATGGCAAAAGAAAAAGGCGCTATTCTTTTAGGAATAGTTAATGTTGTTGGCTCAACAATCTCTAGAGTAACTGATGCTGGTTCTTATACACATGCAGGTCCAGAAATTGGAGTTGCTTCAACAAAAGCATTTACAACTCAAGTTACTTTAATGGCTATTATGGCTATTATGATTGGTAAAAAAAGAGGTACAATTGACCCTCATAAATACCAAAATTTATTAAATGAGATGGAAGCGTTACCTTCTAAAATTGAAACATTATTAGAAAGTGATGAGTACATTAAAGAAATAGCAAAAGAGTACAAAGATTGTCCAAACGCCCTATTTTTAGGGAGAGGATCAGCTTTTCCTATTGCTTTAGAAGGTGCTTTAAAATTAAAAGAAATCTCATACATTCATGCTGAAGGTTATCCAGCAGCGGAAATGAAACATGGTCCTATTGCTTTAATAGATGAAAACATGCCTGTTTTTGTAATCGCAACTAAAGGTGAACATTACGAA
>Ga0308008_1000063_pt1 | contig 56776 bp, 65 predicted proteins | sample Neamet125_FD_203140 | JGI IMG/M metagenome (GOLD analysis project Ga0308008, IMG submission 203140) | Marine microbial communities from water near the shore, Antarctic Ocean - #125 | ecosystem: Environmental > Aquatic > Marine > Unclassified | place: Southern Ocean | collected 2014-07-24
AAAACTTTGTTCTAATAACATATATTCATTAGCAGCAATAGAGGTATCTGCTGTAGTACAATCAAACTTTATAGAGTTTCCAAAACCATCTGGTGTATCTGTGTCCTGTGACATAGTTAAACGACCAGCAGTATTTGGAGCATAAAGTTTATGTCTATCTACTGTCCAATAATTTGTATTTCCACCAATACTAGCTTGTGTTGTCTTTCTTTGTGCCACTTGCATCGCACCATTAATCACTAGATTACGCCTGCCACCAATCTGACCACCATTTATCGATGGCGTATTTACTGTACCGGTTGCAGTTACATTCGTAACGTCAGCCGTAGTGATCGCGGCCGTAGTAATATTAGCCGTAGTAATAGCTGCGCTTCCACTACTATCAATCGTAATAGAGTTAGTTCCGTTTGGATACTGTATTTTTTTTACGCCTATTGTACTTGTCATCTTTTATCCTATACTGACGCACATAATTTTATAAAGGTTACTTCGGTAGAGGATATGCCACTACCTCCTTGAATCATTATCGTTTGATGGGTTTCTATGTCATAAAAAAGTTTTTGATTTGTTGTATCTGTTACATTCATATACTGAGTTAGTATACTGTGATTGTATCTATTAGCTCCACTATTATTTGTGTAAGATACCTTTGTTGAAGCATAATCGCTGTTGTTAGTTGTAGTTTTTAGTCGAGAACTAGTATATGTACTAGCATCTGAACTCTTATAACGTAAAACCAGAGTTGCATTCCAAGTACCGGTAGATGGAAAAGTCCAAATACCATTACTATTTACACTCATGCCACTATTTTTTTCTGCATATTGAAAAGACTTTGATCTTCTAGTCCAACCTAAATCTAAGACTCCATTAGTAGCAAGATTTTCACCAGAACCATTGGCTAGTAGTGAATAATAAAATGTTTCTATTACACTATTAACTTCAGCAGGATTGGCAAGAGTCTGAGTACCTGCTTGGTTTGTAATAGTGTCTGTTTTTACGGTTGCTACTTTTATATCGCTCATACTACCATCAATGTCCCATTAACTGTTATTGTTACGCCTGAGTCCACATTAAATGGACCTACTAATAACCCATTACTATTTGAATCAATTATGTGGCTTCTTGATAAATTTTTTGGATTTGTTCTCAAATCTGCCGCAATCTTTCCCGTAATTGTTGTTGTTGATATAATTGTATTTATATACGCAGAATCAACTTGATCCCCAATTGCTGAATCTATCATTGATTGAGTTGCTGCAGAGTCAGTTCCAGCACTTTGTCTTAATTGAATATAATCTGAATCTATTAAAGTAGATGCTAATGATTGTATTCGCGTTTCAGTATCTGTGTGTAGATTAAATGGTCTGATTTTTGTTGACATTATACCGGTGTCCTTATCGCTCTTAGTTTAACATGTGTATTTATCTTTGTTGGACTTAATGTAAGTTGTACATTATCCCCTGATATTCTTGCGTCGAATGTTCCTAAATCAGAATCAAGTAGTATTTTTGCGTAACTTGTCATTGCTACACTAGTTCCGTTGTGTACTAATAATATTTCTTCAGAATGATAACCACTACTATCATTATTTTCAAGTTGTGCAGTGTACTTTACTGTTCTATAAATTGTTTTATTAAAGCTATGTATAATCTGTGCAGAGTCAGTAGATGTTAAATCTGAATCAATTGAAAAGATTCCATTTAAATCTGTGGTTGTAGCTTTAGCATGACTTACAACTTCAATAATATTTCCAGATGATAACGCAGAATCAAATACTATAGATGTTCCATTAGCAGCTGTAAAATCTTTTCCTGTTACTAATCTTACACCGTTTGCAAATACATCAACTTTACCTACATCATAAGCAAGAGATACTCCAGCAGAATCATTTCCACTTACTGAATCAGAAGTTGCGCCTAAAGTGTAAATATATGATTTATGATCTCTTAATATTAAATTTACAGATTGTATTAAATGTGTTCTTGTTTCAATTTCATCACTTGATGATGGAGCAGAATCAAGTGTTAATGTAACACCAGATACGCCATATGTATTTGTGTGTTGTAATATACCATTAATGAATACTAATACATCATCTGAATCAACTGGAGTATTCGATAATGTAAACGCTTTGTTACTTCCATTTCCAGCGAATGTATCAGCTTTTACATTATTGATTGATCCAATTGAACCACTTGCACTTCCAGGAATAGTAATTGTTTTTGTTGCGCCAGAGCCAGTTGCGGTTACACCGGATCCTACAAAGTTTAATGTACTTGCTGCAGTAGATAGAGAACTGGCTTCTTCTTGAATTGTTATTGCGCTACCAACTTGTCTTGCTTGTACATAAGATGAGTCAACTTGAAATCCTATAGAAGAATCAATCATCGCTTGTGTAGCAGCTGAATCTGTACCTGCTGCGGTTCTTGCTTGAACATACGCTGAATCAACTAACACTATCACAGCTGAAGAATCGATATTTCCACTTAATGCTGTAACTGATGCAAATGATAAGTTACCACTTCCATCAGTTTTTAATACATGATTGTTAGAACCATCAGCCTTTGGAAATCTTAATCCACCAATCGTTGCTGAGTCGGCAGTAAGTTCACCAGTTATGCTTACTCCTGAATCACTTGTTTGGAATCTTACAGAATGATTGTGCCTTAGCTGAACATACCCATTTTCTTGGAAAATTGCCATATTTTCCGTTCCAGCTGCATTTTGTATATAAAGGTCATCTGCCTTAATAACTAAATCACCAGCACCGGCTTCTTCGATATAAGAAGTGTTATTGGCCTTATTGTGTCTAATGACTAAGTCACCACCAGTTCCAAAACTTGCTTTGTGATCGTCACCAAATTCTAGAGCTTTATCTGACTTATCAAATATTATACCACCAGCAGAATCAAATATTATGTCATTAGCAAATGTTATTGTATTAGCAAAATTTGAATCAATCATTGACTGCGTAGCGGCTGAATCTGTACCTGCGGCTGTTCTTGCTTGTACGTATGCAGAATCGATTAATGCGGTAGTTCTTGCAGCTGTGTAATATAAGTTAGTTTGTTCTGGAAGATCTGCAGTACTTACTTGATTAGTACCAGTTCCAAAATCAATATGAGTATCATCAATACCATTAGCTTTAATTGTAACTGCACCAGACGAAACACTAAAATGATCAGCGCTAAATGAAGCTATACCTTTATTTGAAGTTGATGCATTTTCACCAGATATTGCTCCTGATGATATATCAATACCTTCGCCTGCTGATATTGCTCCCTGAGCTCTAGCATTTGTAAAATATAGATTGCTTCCTTCAGTTAAATTTGCTGTGGTAAATCCTGTTAAGTTGCGTGTACCAAGTACGAGAGCGTGACCCATATAACCATGTGCTGAACACTGGTAATGTAATGTTGGAGGTGTCGCTTCACTTACAGCAATTTGTAAGTACGTTGAAGTAGTTGTAACACCACTAGTATAAGCTGTTGTTTTTGCAGCGTCATAATAAAGTCTAAATGGATGACTTGACATATCACTTGAACTTAAAGTGAATCTATATGTTCTACCTAATTGTAATTGAATTATAGGTGAAAACGTACCATCTACCTTATAACCAAGACTACTGCCTGATCCATTATAAACGTGATCGGTGCTTTTTGTAGCGACTGTAACTGCAAAGTTCTTAACTGCTGCAGTATGCTTATTTCTTTCAACGGCTGTATTTGCAGAGTCTTTTGCTAAGATATAATCACTATCAAAATTAAACATTCCTCGTACATTTGCAGAGTCTATATCAAATGTTCTACTAGTAACAATAGTACCACCGCCAGTTAATCCTTTTCCAGCAACTATAGAAACTCCAGAGTGAGATATATGCTCGTTAGCTACAAAATTAGCAAGAGCGTCGTGATCTATTGAAGGTATATTACCAATATCAGCAATTAATAAAGCTGGTATTCTAGCGGAATCAATTGTACCAGTTAATTGAGCTGCAGGTAATGCTGTTAAATTTGCTCCACTGCCTGTAAATGCATTGGCCTGCATAATACCTGTTAAAAACATGTTTCCTTCATGCGTTATTCTTGCTTTTTCAGCAGCCGCACCAGAAGTACTAAGTTTAAATACTAAATCAGTATTATTAGCAGTAGAAGAAAAAGTTGTATCTGCTTCTGCTACAATAGCAGCAGCTTCGACATTGGCATCACCGCCACTAGCTTCATTAGTTCCTTTAAAACTAATTGTGCCTAGTGTATTTCCATCAACAATTGTACCATCACTTCTTTCTAAGATAAGATTACCACCATTACCAGTAGCAGACGCTCGCAGGGTGCCAGCCACTGTCAAAAGATTAGTAGATGGATTAAATGTTAACCCGCCGTTGTCTACTTGCATTTGAGAATAACTATTACCAGCTGGCCTTGTGTTCTCAAATATAATATTATAAGCTGCATTATCATCTTCAGATTCGTCAACAAACACAGTGCCGGCTCGTGCAGCATTTCCGTTACTGACGTCACTATCAACTCTTGCTTTAGTATAATAAAGATTTGTTCCTTCAGATAACTTTGTAGTAGAAGCTGAATCTAAATTCATATCAAAGTCAGAATCAACTCTTGCTTTAGTATAATATAAGTTAGTTCCTTCAGTTAAATTAGCAGTGTTTTTAGTTCCTAGTGCGGAATCAAAATCAGAATCAAATCCTAGAAAACTACCTTGAAATGGTTTATTAAATACAAACTTATCGCCTACTGCCGCATATGTTATTGAAGCATTAGCACCATTAATTGTAATACCTGCTCCATTCGCAGCAGTTGCTGAATCTGCAGAATCAGCTAATATAATATTCTTATCGTTTATTGAAACTGCAGTTGAATTAATTACTGTTTGTACACCTTCAACTGTAAGATTTCCTAAAATTGTAACTCTACCAGTTGCATTACCAACTGCAGCAGGATCTATAACAAAGTTTGCTGGACCTCTTATTTCGTTAAATGTAACAGTATCACCAGTTCCTACTGATTGTCCAATTGATATTACGCCTGAACCTGAATCATAAGTTACACCTGTTCCACCAAGTAATGAAGCTTTTGCATCGCTATCACCTCTTGCAGTTGTATAATAAAGATTTGTTGAACCTTCTGATAATTTATCAGTTGAAGCTGAATCTAAGTTTTTATCAAAGTCTGAATCAGCTCTTACTGTTGTGTAATATAAATTAGTTTGTTCTGGAAGATCTGCAGTACTTACTTGATTAGTGCCTGTACCAAAATCAATATGAGTATCATCAATACCATTAGCTTTTACACTAACAGCTCCAGATGATACAGCAAAATGTTCTGTATTAAAAGACGCAATACCTTTGTTAGATACTGTAGCATCTTCACCAGATATTGCTCCTGATGATATATCAATACCTTCACCTGCTGTAATATGTGCTCTTACTTCAGAAGCACTTGGACCAGTGTAAGTCATTACTCCAGTTGCTGAATCATACGTAAATGATCCATCGCCACCAGCATCAATTCCTAGCAATGAAGCTTTTGCATCAGAGTCTGTACGTGCAGTAGTATAATATAAGTTTGTTCCTTCAGGTAATTGAGCAGTATTTGCTAATCCTAAATCTGAATCAAAATTAGATTTTGTATAAATTTGTTCTACATCAATAGAGAATACACCAGTTGCAGAGTCATATGTAATGTCACCTTGACCAGAAAAGTGTGCTCTTACTTGTGTTGGGCTTGGACCTGTATATGTTATAACACCATTAGCTGCGTTATATGCTAATGCTCCATCACCGCCAGCGTCAGTAACAGATATCATTGACTTTAAATTTGCAGAGTCAACACTAAATATACCAGTTGAGTTACTGTAAACTAAACCTTTATCGCCTGTAAAGTGCGCTCTTGTTTCACTTGCACTTGGACCAGTGTAAGTCATTACTCCTGATGAAGAATCATAAGTAAAATTACCATCACCGCCACCTATTGATCTTGCAAATAAAGAAGCCTTTGCATCACTATCAGCTCTTGCGGTTGTATAATATTGATTAGTTCCTTCTGGAAGATTTGTTGTACTAAAGTTTGCTGTGAATTCAGCACTATCTATTTTTATAGTATTTGTTGCAGCGTCATAAGCTAAACCTACACCGCCTAAAGCAGCTTCATCAATAGCTAGATTGAAATCAGAATCAAAATTTGCTTTTGTATATACTTGCTCAACATCAAAACTAAATACTCCAGTAGAAGAATTATAAGATAAATCTCCACCAGCACTGAAAAATCCACGTATTTGAGGTACTGATCCAGCTAAATCTATATTTACTACACTACCAGCACTATCTTTAACACCAAACTTATCACCTGAATCTTTAAGTAGTAATCCACCTAAATGAATAGTTGTTCCACTTAAAAATAAATCTTTCCATTTTTTATCACTATCACCTAAATTATACGCGCTATCTGCGCCAGGCAATAAGCTTCCATGAGAAGTAAGACCTGATATAATAGGAGAAGAACTCGAATCTATTCGAATTAATAATCTATCATTTCCTGGAGTATATAATTTTTCTAATCCATTATCAACATTTAAATCAAAGTTTTTAAATGCTTGTTCACTTGAATCATAGACTAGTATTTGAGCGTCAGATTTCGTGGAAACTTTAAAATCGTTAAACTGATCAATTGATAAACCAGTAACTGCTGTAGATATTGGAGTACCAACAACAATCTTTTTAATAAAGGTGTTTTGGCCTGTTGTGACTCTAATTGTCATTAATACCTCACTTAGTTACTGAAGGAGTAACTTGAATTCGACCTTCAAGTACTCGTTCAATGATTGTAGCAGAAGTTGCACTATCAACATGAGATAGTTCTATATCATATACATGTCGTCCAGATTTTAATGCATTAGTTTGTGCATTAGTAAGAGACAATGTAGCTATTCCGCCAGAAGCATTAGTAATCTGCGTAGCAAATGATGTAGTTTCTGAACTATCACTATTAAATGTTTTTTTAATTTTAGATGTTAGTGAATGACCTGACAGGTTTTTTGCTGCGCCGTTAGCATCTACTAAATGAAGTTCTATAGAGGTATTAGTACCTTGATCAAAGGTAAATTCTTGGTATTGGGCCATGAAATACTCCAGTTGATTTCTTTGTCGGACGATTACCGCCCCTGCCATTTAAACTATTTATACAAATTAACTTTTATAAATACATTTATGAATGATTTTATCTTAAAACCTCAATGCCATAAACGAGAAAAAACTATACTATCTAAAGGTGCTGCATATGTATCTACAGGGCATCTACTTCCATGTTGCTGGTGCGATAGTTTAGATCCAAAAAAAATAGAAGAATTTAGAAAGCTTGGTTTTTTCTTTGAAGATTTAAAAGTTGAAAAAAATGACACAATTGAAGATATACTTATGTCTGACGTTTGGATCAACTTTCATAGAACACTTATAGAGAAACCAGAAGAAGCACCTTCTACTTGCAAGAAAAACTGCTCGAATGAATAATTTTAATAAGTTATATAGTTCATATATAGAAGAACAAAAAAAAGCAGTTTTTAATATCGAAACTACATCTAGATGTAGGCTTCAGTGTCCGTTTTGTCAAAGGCAAAGAAAAGGAGGTAAAGAAAAAGTAAAACTAGCTGGCGAAATGTCGTATGAAGATATGAGAAAAATTTATAATTTTACTACAAGGATGAATTTTTGTGGACAAATTAGTGATCCGATTTATCATACAGATTTCTTAAAAATACTAGAAATAAAGAAAAACGAATATCCGAATAATATAATGAGCATAAGAACTAATGGTTCCGGAAAGAAGTTAAGTTGGTGGGAAGCCGCGTACAATCTTTGTGATAAAACAACTATATGGACATTTGGTTTAGATGGAGCAAGTCAAAAAACTGCAAATATATATCGAATAGGCACAAACTTTAATGAAATTTTTAAAGCCATGATTATTGGAACAAAAAATAAAATACCTATAGAATGGCAATTTATTTTATTTAAACATAATGAGCATGAACTTGAACTGGCTAAAAACCTTTGTAATGAAAACGGAATAACTTTAGTTGTTATTTATTCACAGAGATGGCCAAAAGAAAAAAAACATCTTGGAATAAATAAGTCAATTACTCAAATTAAAGAAGAAATTAAAACACAACAAATACCAGTGCAAAAATATGGAAAAATATATTTTAACAAATAGAAGATTAACAAGATGGAAATAATATGTTTAAAGTGGGGTGACAAATTTAGTCATGAACATGTAAATCGTTTATATAAAATGGTTAAAAAGAATTTTGATCATGAATTTAACTTTGTATGTTATACAGAAAACTCTACATTAATTAATAAAGAAATAGAAATACGTAGATTAAATTCAGAATACGACTTAGAGAAATGGTGGTGGAAACTTACATTATTTGAGAAGCCAACTGATAAACCTACAATGTTTTTAGATTTAGATGTTGTAATTCAACATAATATAACTCATTATATAAATTATTGTAAAGATAATAAGATATGCACGATTAAAGCCTATTGGAAGCCACATGCTCATAACTTAAAACCAGTCGCACCTGGGTATAATATGGATTTAAATTCTTCTGTTATAATTTGGAAAGGTGATTGTACACACGTGTGGAATGAATTCTATGACCAATGTGATTACTTAATGTGTAAATATCAAGGAATAGATTCGTATTTATATTTTCACCATAAAAATATACTTGAATTTTTTCCTAGGAATGAAATATATTCTAGGTTACATGGAATGGATGAAGAAAGAATGTGGTGGCATGGGCCTAAAGTTCCTTTGTTTTATGATCCGTTATATAGCATTTGTATTTTTAACAAATGGAAGATGGATAAAAAATGGGGTGGCCCAGGAATTGAAGATGACGCATATGATGGATTTGAAAAGTATTGGAATGATTAATGGACAGTAGATATAGTGAATGCTTAGGCTGGTTTTATAGAAGATACCCAGATAAAATAAAAGATTATATACAAAGTGTATCACCAAAACAAATTGCGTGTAAGCAATGGTTAGTAGATCAATTAATTGAAATACCACATGATTTTAAAAACATTCATCTATATGGTGGCTGGTTTGGTTATCCTTTAATAGACGTGTTAAATAAACAATATAGTATTGATATTTTAACAAATATAGATTGTGATAAGTTTGCAACTTCAGTTTGTTTTAACTTTAAAAATTATTTTAATCATCATTTTGTAAAAACTTCAACACAAGATTTAGTAACAACTGGCGGAATATACAAAGAAGTTGATTTAGTAATTAACACTTCTAGTGAACATATGCCTGACTTACCTGAACTTATTAATAATAAATCATATAATAAGTCTTGTGTTTTCGCTTTACAAAGTAACAACATGTTTCACTTAGATGAACATACTAATTGTGTAAACTCTCATGAAGAATTAGCTGAAAAAAGTGGACTTAATACTATATTATATTCTGGTAAATTAGATTTAGATAATTATGAAAGATATATGGTTATAGGTTTATTCTGATTCTATATCTTCTATCATCATTTCCCAAAAGCTTTTATCTGGTATAACAAATCCTAATGTGAGTCTATCTTCATAGGCTCTTGCACAATGCCAATATAATTTATCCTTTTCTTCTAAAGATCCGTAATATCCTACCTTTGCTGTCCAACCAGGCGTATCATTCATAGTTACACTTGATAAACTCTTAGGGTCTTTATATTTAAAAAAACCTTTACCATTTTGTGTATATGAAAAAAGTATATTATATCCAGAAGCGTTATGATTATTATGCCAACCCATATATCCATTTTCAGGATAATACATTTTAACTGCACAATTTCGAGCACCTAATATACTACTGAACTGAATATCAACTTGTCTTATTTTTTCTCTTAATTCAATTGGAGTAGAATCAATTGTTGCTATATCAATACCATAAGCTTTTTCTGGATATCCTACATGAGTTTCTTTATTAACAGATTTAAAATAATCTTCTTCTGTATAATATTCTTCTTGATCAGCTTCACCTGCTAATTTAATAACAGATTTATCTAAATTTTTAAACCAACTAGAAAAGTCATTTAGTAACAATAGTATTTCTTTATTTTTAATATTAATTACTTGCATTAACTTCTCATACTTTGAGGTATAGGCTGGTGACCTATAACAATATCGTGGCCTTTAAGCTCTTGTTTATTATACACATGTACAAAATTCCATTTAACGTCTGGATCTGGAAAGTATGATCTTTTAATTGCATAATCAGTTTTATTTTGTAACCACCAATATGTCCACATATCCCATGGTCTTAAATATTCTGGATAAAGATCAGTATTCCATTTCCATTTATCAGAATGTTGCTCGCAGTATAATAACCACCATTGTTTCATAAATTCTAAAGTGTGATCTTTATTGTTATATAAAAACAATCCGCAATGATCAGTTAATTCTCCGCCTTTAAATCTAGATTCAATAGATGCTGCATATCTTCGAGCTTTTGTTATAGTAATATCTGTATTATGATCATATTGATCAAAAATATATTGTACATCGTCATGCTCTACCCATGTATCACAATCAATATAACATGTTAACTTATAAGGAGTTTTATCTAAAGCCCATAGTTTTGCTCTTACATGATATGGAACATCTTTAGTAATTATATTATCAAATAATGATTTATCTTCTTCGCACACCCATTCTTTATGAGTGAATAAAGTAACATTACAATCAGGCCAATGATCTTTTAAACTAGATGCAGAATATCTTGCTGCTACAATAAATTCTTTAGATTTACTTGCAACATAAACGAACCCGTTATTTGCCATGTTCTAATAATATCAATGAAGAAGTAAATGCAATTACTTCGGTTAAGCTTTTTGCTTTTCTTATTTTAGATTTAAATTCTCTGTTTTTTGAAGTCTTAATTTCTTCAATCTCAAATGCTTCAAGTTTAGCTGAAAAAAGAGCGTCAGTCTTCATTCGTTGTTTTTCATCTAATTTAAATTCATTTTTTTTATCGTGTTCTAATTTTACTTCTTTTAGCAATTCTTCAGTGTTTTTGTCAATTTCTTCAGAAGTATATATTTCAAAGATTTCTTTCCAATCTGGATTACTATCTTTTGTATCTGAAACAGCAGCTTCCATAACTGGACCGCCTTCATAATTAAATTGACATATAACTTGTGTTTTTTGTTGATTTCCCCAATAGGGATTTAGTATTTTTCGTGGAAGATCTTTGTATTCCATAATAAACTCCAATAATGTATTAAGCGGTTCTCACCCATAAGTATTTAGTTGATATTGTTTGTTGACTGCTTTGTACAGTTAACCCTGTAAAATTTCCAGTAAAAAATCCTGTAAAAAATCCTGTAAATGATCCTGTAAAAAACTTTGTACGGCTGCCAGCAAAATTACCAAGGTTCGAACCAGTAAAGGCTTCGATCCGAGCATAGCTAGCACTGAAAAATCCAGCAAATGTATTTGTAAAAGTTCCTTGAAAAGTATTAGAAAAAGCAGTTGAATAAGTTTGATTAGCTAATGCATAACGCGTATCTAAAAAAGCGCTTCCTGCAATGGCCCACGTTCCGCCAGAATCTGGTGCAGTAGCTTGAACTTTGTATTGCCCAACTCCTACTCTAATTCTATTTTTTAATCTAGCTGTAAATTGCTTTATTTCAGTATCAGTCATTTCTTGTATAGTTTGAGTACTAAACTTAAGTGGTCTTACTGTTGTAGGTGTTGATGCTGGCTGAGATTTTCTCCATAATTTATATGTAGTATTTGTAGCATTTGAAAGTAAATTAGTAATAGTGCTTTTAGATACCCATGTTCCATCTGTTGGTGCAGAAGGTTGTAATTTATACATTCCTACACCAGAATTCACTAAGTTATTTTGAGTAGATGCAATGAAATCAGAATTAACATTTGTTGAAGGCATTCTTTTTAAATTAGTTGTACTATCAACCATTAATGGTCTAGTTGCTGCAGCAACACTTTCAGATGCTGATCGTAAATCTTGATAAAATGTATATGTTACTGTAGTTACACTAGTTCCTACTGGGTGTGCGCCAGGAGCAGCGCCTCCTCGAGTATCAGTAATAGTACCTATGTTTGTTAATCCAGTCGCATCTGAAGGATTAACACTCAATGTTCCGGAACCTGTATCTGAAGAATAAAAATCTGTTAATAACACATGTTCTAAATAATCTTTATCAGTAGCAGACATCTCTTGTATAGTGCCACCAGAGTTTGTTTGTTTAACAATAATATTAGCCATTAATTAAGCTCCAGCTCCATGAATAGTTTTCAATGTGTTGCCACTTACGTCTTTAATTAATAGCGTTGATAATGTTTTTAATTCAGCCGATCCTACAGCATCATTAGCCATTTTAGCTTCAGTCACATTATTATCTGCAATTAATGCAGTTGTAATTTGAAGATTTGCAATGTGTTCAGTATCGATTGAAGCGTTAGTATAATGCTCTGAGTTTATTGCATTATCTTCTATTTTAGTTCCATCAACTGCATCAGCAGCTATTCTAGCAGTAGTAACTGCAAGATTTTCTAACATATCTGGATTAATAGTACCAGTTGGAATAAAGAATCTTCCTTGTGAAGAATCAAACCCTATACCATTTGCACTATCTTTCTGAAAATTAGCTTTTATTGATGCACCAGATACACTTGTTTGTCTTGCTATTACATAATCAGAATCGATTAAATTTATAATATCTGCAGAATCTGTTTTTTGTACGATATTATTTACATAGTTTAGTGCTTGCACTATATCTGAGTCAACTGACGCTCCAACATTAAGTTGGCCTAAATCACCTAAGTGAGTAGATATCGTGTTAGTTTTTGTAACTAGAGTTGATACTGGATCTGATAAATTTATTATAGTTTTAGCCATTTAATTTCTCTACAATCTGTGTTAAAATTTTTTTAATATCACTTACTTCATTCTTTAGTTCATCAATTTCGTTTTCTTTGTTTTTTCTATCGGCTTTTCTTTTTTGTGCTGCTTTTATTTCTTCTTTATTAGTATTCAATACTGCACCTGTTCTGTCTCTAACATAACCATGGTGACCTTCAACTTTTACATAACTCATTATTATACACTCAATGCAATTGCTCTTAAACTTTGAAATACAGGTACCACCGCTTGGTTGACACTTTGCATTACTATTTTTAATTGATACTTAGTAAATGCTGGTAAGTCGCCTCCTAAGCCTCCTACTAAATATCTATACTCTCTAAATATAAGCGGATTTGAATCTTTAGGATTAGTATTTTCTGCAGTTATTAATGCATATGACTTATCTGACAATAGTTCATCAGATGTTGCAGTTCTATAGTATAACTGAAAATCAGCTGCATTTGGAATATTAGCTTCTAAAAGTATTCTTAAACCTACAGCATCAGATTCAAGATTTATTACTCTTGTTATATGTCTAGCTGCATGACTTCCATTTGGTCCAGCTTCAGCAGCATGAACTAATGGTACATTAAACCCAGTAGTAGTACTAGATGCTTGTTTATCTATAACATTAGATATAAGAGTTGCTGAAGTACGTTGTAAATCAAGCATAGGCGCAACGTTATTGTCTATAGTTGATATATTTATATTCATATCTAAAGACTTCACACCTGACCCAAGTTCACTGGTTTCTGATGTAGCATTTGCCACTAACTTCATAATAGTTGCGGTATTGTTTTGATTTAATTTAATACCATTAAAAGCTGATGTTTTTTGAAATGCTGTTTCTGTTCCAGCAAAAGATCTAGCTGATGTAGATTTCATCGATGCAGTAATAGTAGTTCCCTTTGGCTCTATCGTAGCAGCACTAGGATATATCACACTATATAGAATATTCTTAGTAGCTTTTATTACACTACCTCCACCTTTAACAGCTTTATTAGCATTAGCCGCAGCTTCTACAGTATATCCGGTATAATCTCTAGCTGTAATTGTTCTACTTCCATTTATATTAGCTGCTGACAATCCACCTACTGCAACAGCTCCACTTATAACTACTGTATCGCCAATTTGTAATCCATGATTTAGATGAAATATTCTTATAGTAGCATCTGATACAGCTGTAGTAATTGGATTTGGTGTCAATAAACTTAAAGGCAATGGCGCATTTTTAAGACTTATTATTGCACTAGTATGTTTAAATTTTGCTTTATGTAAAACAAAAGATAAGTCTTGATTTTGTGCAGCAGTAAAAGTAACTCCATTTTGTGAATAAAATAAACTACCAGATGTAGGTTGTTTATTAACTCTTCTTTCTGTTGAGCCATATGTGAATTCATTTATTTCTGCTATATAAATTTGATAATCTTTTGAATCAGCAGTTACTACTAGAGCATAATCTTCTAAACCTTTTAAAAATATAGGTTCTTGAAATGTAAATGAAGTAGAAGTTAAAGCAGGTCCAACTAAATCAACGTTTATACTGCTAGCTGAAACAACAACTTGTGATCCAGGAATAATTTCTGTATCTGATGGCAAACCATTAACTATTGGGCGTAATTGTATTTGAACTGGTAAACTTGCATCTTTTGTAGCAAAAAATAAATCTACCTTTGTTACGTATATCCCATTTGGTTCATCAATAAAAAATGATTGGGCTATAGGCTGTTTATTAAGTTGATACCCTGTAGAAGTTACTGCCATTTTATATGCCCTTTTTCATTGTTATAATTAAACCTATCAGCCTTAATGTTGGTCTTACTAATATTTTAGAAGAAATATCATAAGCATGTTGAGCTAAAGTAAGTTTAGTATTTAATTGTTTTGCTTTAAACAATTTAGTTAAAAACGTTCCTGATTTAGTATTACCTAATAACTTAGCAAGTTTAGGACCAACTGCATCATATCCAATCATTCTATATGGATCAGTTCTTCGTAAATAAACACCCCATTTTTTAAGAACTCTATAATGATCCATTGAAATTAAGTTATTATCGAACACTGCTGCACAAATCCAAGAATTATCCGCAGTTGCGGATTCTTCATGTCCACCTACGCCAGAGTGCTGATTATTATTATTATTGTTTTGTCCATTTGTTGTTCCTACCCCAACTTCATTTCCTACACCTGGATTTCCATGATCTGTTGGAGATGGTCCGTGTTCGCCTCCATCATCTCCAACATATCTATAATATACAGATGGTGGTACACTAAATCCTTGTACATTTAATTGTCTAGTTGATGTATACGTAGCTTCTTTAGTATCTAAATATCCAAGTGCAGCATAATTTGCGCGACCAATACTACCAGCATTTTCTTCATTATCGACTGAGATATCTAAGAATTTTAATTGTTTAGTACCAACTCTAAATCTTAAAGCATCGTTATTAGGTATTATCAAAGAACCTTCTACAGCGCCGTCATTATCAGTTGTTAAAGTATTTGTTCCATCCGGATGAGCTGTTAATCCGTTTAAGGTATTACCAAAATCTGTAGTAGTTGCTGAATAAAATTGGAATGTTTCTTCTCTAGCGAATGCTGCTATATTTACACCGTCTAGTACTGGAAATATTTGTGTGTTAGGGCGCATTGCTTGTACTTTAAAATGCACTTTACGCGATCTCATAAATGGTAAAAACGCAGTTTGTAAAACTCTATCTTCAACTAAATCTAATATTGTTTCTTCACTCACAACTCTATTAACCACACCGCTTTGTGTGTTAGTACTAGATCCTACTTGTAAATTTTCTACAGGTATTCCAGACCAACTCCATGACCAATTATTCCAGTTATTAGCGTTATTAGTTGCAAGGCGTGTTCCACCATGAATAATTTTATCTGGGAGACGTAATACGTCTCTCCACTCATCTGAAGCAGGAGATAGTGTAACTAGTCCTTCATAAATAATTACAGCAAAAGGATTAAGATGAACAAATTTTGTAGCTAGGTTTTGATTAATATATGGTTCTTCATCATATTCCATATAGACGTTATCGCCTTTACGTATAGTATTAGTTGATGCAGCAGAATCATACAATAATCTTATATTGTCTTCTAAGAATGCAGGTCTCATATGCTGTTCTACAGGATCAATGGCTGCTCTATACCCAGCAGTAATCCTTCGCGTATCAGTAAAAGTATGATCACCAAAATTATCAACAAAGAATCCTGATTTAGCTCTATCATTACCAGAAGAATCTAGTGTTTGAAAATATTTAGTATCAACTTCTAATAAGCTTAAAGCTGTAACGTCTTCAAGGTTGCTTAATCTTTTTTCTAATCTTCCAATATCTTTCATAGTAAAACGTCTATGCTCAATTTTTTGAACTGATACATCAGAATCATTATCAGTATTTGCACCCATTTTAATATCATACAGCCCTAAAGACTGTTCTGGTCTATTTGGAGTAGCTGGTGTAAAAGATGGCATGCCATGAACAAAATTTATAATACCTTCTCTATTAATTACAAGTTTGCCAGCTTGTCCTAAATAATACTCATTATCACTCGTAATAAGTGTTCCAGGTTGAGGAAGTTCAATTACTCTAGCGCCGGAGCCTGAGGTAGCGAATGTAGATGACGCGTCCATGACTGATCTAAAATCTAAGAAATTTCTTAAATTAATTCTATTGCCTGTAGATGTAGTAAATTCTGGTATTTTATCATAAGTAACTTGACCATTATATGAATTAACTGCGAAGAAGTCTCCAGAAACACCATGCTCAAAATAACGATACTTTATTTGACAACTATCAACTGCGGATAAACCAGGATTTAGACTTATTTTTCCTAAAGCATAATGATTATCTCTTTGACCATTATCTAATTTAAATACTGTAGTTCGTGAAGTAGCGCTATCACCTGCCTTTATTACTTCAGTTATATCAAATATGTCAGCTTTACCTAAAGTTATAGATGTTCCTCCTGCTAAAACTTCAGTCTTGGTTGTTAAAGTTTTAGTTTTTATTGAAGGTTGACTTTTATTAACATAAGCTAATATTTCAACGGCTGCGCTAGCTGGTAAAGAAGTTATAGACGAAGCGGTTGCTCCATTACCACCAATTGATGGATTAGTATATAACGCACTTGGATATAATACACTACTATCGCTACCAATAATCCAATCACTTACATTAGTAAATGTTTCTCCAGTAGCTGATAAACTTATTGAAGCTGCGCCTGATCCATTTGCAGTTGCAGTAAATCTACGTTGTACAGCAAACGAAATATCTGTAATTGCTTTAGGTCTAGGTTTACCTACAGGAAATAAAGAAGTATTATTAAAAGGATCTTTTAAAACAGCTTTACCATTTTCTAATTCTGCATTAAAATATTCAGAAGTGCCTGTTCCTATACTTTTAACATTTCTAAAAGCTTTTCCACTATTCAATTGAATATCAAACATATGAAATTTAAGTTTATTTTCAAAATGATTTATAGCTTTAACTCTTGCAGTTCCAATAGTTGATCCAGCATAATTGTGGCCATCTCTAAGATTCAATGCCGGAAAAGTGTTTATATTAGGTATTCCATCAATTGCACCTGCACTATCAGTATTAACTACAATAGCATTACCATAATCTATTGGTGTCACTTCATTTGTAATTTCAAGTGATGAACTTGGTTTTGTTATACGCAGAGTTGTAGGAAATGTAGTAGCTGCTCTATAGCCATCTACAATTGCAGTTCCTGGACTTACTGCTAAATTTAAATGAGTAGTAGCTGAATCTAATTCAAATTTTACTGTAAAAGGTTTTACAATGTAATCACCAGAATTTTCATTTATTCTTTTAGCTATAACATCAGCTGGAATATTGTAAGAACTATTAGCGTCTATTGCACTAAATATTTGACCTTTTTTAATAGTTGCTACATGAATAAAGTTCTCATCAGAGTCAATATCAGCTTCTTCTGCTATTGTTAATTTAATTCTATATCTATCGGCGCCTGGCGCAGTTAAATTAGGTGCTGCTCCTTGATTATCAAATAATGAGTTATCGTCAATTGCTGACACAACATCTTCAACTGATTTAAATCCTATATTAGTTGTTTTATTATCAGAATATTTTGAAATAACTTTCGACTGGTCTTCAGTGAATACAAAGTGTCCTCTAGCATAATATATGCCTGATGCTAATGTTGCAAGTATTCCTACACCAGTTGCTTGATTTGCAGCTGTATTAGTTGACTGTACTGTTAAGTTAATTGTTCCATTGTTTATTACTTCGCCTGGTGTTAATCTCACAGTTGTAGTTCCAGAAGAAGAAACAGTATTCATATATTGAATGTATAAAGTATCTGGATCTGAACCAGTTGCACTAACAACTTGTAACACTTTAACTTGTATTGAAGATGTTTGACCAGTGAAAAGATTAGCAGAACTTGCTGCTGTAGTTATAGAAGTAGTATCAGTTGGAAGAGTATTAGTTGTAGTGTCTAATTTAGCAAATTCATACTTAGGATTTATATTTGCTCCACCTGGTTTAACTACTGCACCTTCTTTAAATATATTATTACCAAATCTTTGTATTTGATTTTGAAGTATTGATTGTAATTGCGTCAATTCACGAGCTTGTAATGCTTTACCTGAATTAAATAAGATTTTATGAAATCCTGCGCTATCGGCAAAATCATCTTTATATGTAGTTTTAAAGACGGTTTCTGTAAGTGTAGTAGCCATATTTTATTTCCTTAAAGTGTTATCACAACTTTTATATCTTCTGTTTGATTAGCAGACCTTGTTACTGGCGCTCTATTTTCTATATATAATATTTGTCCGGATAGTTTATTTACATCATCTTTAGTAAAAGCGTCTGCATCGCCATCTACTCCAGCTGCGACTAAAGTTCCTGAAGTTCCACCACCAGTTATTGCTTCACCTTCTCCGAAAGCTTTAAATCCAGTAAATTCAGATTGATGAAAATATATTCTATCACTATCTACTTCATCAATTATAGCCTTGGCACCTGAAGTTCCACCTGTTATTGTCGCATCTAAGAAAGATGTATTAGCAGCTGCTGTTAATTTTAAAAACGATAAAACTTTACCACTAGCATTTGTAAAATCAGAATCCGCAATATGCTTTTTAGGATCGCGGATAAGAGCGACTTGTCTAAAGTCTTGTCCTACTATAAAGTTACTATCTTCAATACCTGCAGGTTTAGTATTAAACATTAATGATGTAGATTTTAATTCGTCTCTAGGATCATTTCCCATTCCACTATCAGGTCCTATAATAACTATTGCAGTTGCAGCACCACTATTAAAGGATACGCTTGCAAAATTATATCCTTGTCCCATCGCCATTGTGCTATCAGTACTTGAATCTAATTCTATTTTAACTACAGCTCCACCTGAAATTGTAGCAGTAGCTGCAGCACGAACTCCATCACCAGTAATAGTTACTGTGGGTGCATCACCAGTGTAACCACTTCCGCCACTCGTAATAGCAATTCCAATTATTTGACCAGGAACCGATGAATCTTGAACTAGTTTTTGTTGGGTTTCTAATACAGAGTGTGAACGTCCTAAAGTCGCAGCTGACAATACCTTTTCGACTGGTATAAAATTTGCTGATAGAAATTTACTAGCTCGAGCAGCGCTCAATGTATATAAAAACTTCCAAACATAACCATCACCGCTTTTAAACGGTTTATTAGTTGTTCCAGCTGGTTTTACAGTAGAAGTACTAGGTGCGCCAGTTGATGATTTGCCTTGTTGTAAACAAATATAAACTTGATTATCTTCGGTTAAAACATAATAACTATTTGATGGAATAGCCGAAAGATCGTCGCTATACGCTGAATATATTCCACCAGAAGACCAATTATATCTTGGAATTGTGAATGTAACATCATTTGCAGATTTAATTGATTGTAGACCGGCTCTTACATTTCTTATACTTCTTGGTGTGTCTGTTGCAGCAGGAACTGTTTCTGTATTATTCCATTGCTCAGATTTACCAATTCCTAGATAATACTTATGTGTTGAAGCTGAATCTGGAAAAGAAACTTCTTGAAATATAGTTTGAACTAACTGTTTCTTAAATGGGTCTGTGATTATTGCCGTCATTTTATATTCCTTAAGTTATACTTATACCGTTATCTGATGAATCTGCACCATTTAACATAAACCATTTAGCTCCGTCCCAGATGCATTGAGTAGCATGATTAGTTGTTAATGCAAATGAAGTTCCATTTGCAAAACTAGCTGGTGTAACCGTGGCTAGTCCACTTCCTTTATTAGAAAAGATTTTAAATTCACCAGTTGTTGTACCGTTTAACAAAGCTACAGCTAATGCCGATGATTTGTTACATATTATTAAAGTTGCTGCTATTGATGCATTACCATTGGCTGTTATAGTAGAAGCTCCATATGCAGCTTTAGATATACTAACAGATCCAGTACCTTTAGATGCAAGTGTTATATTTAAGTTTGCTCCGCCTCCAGTTGCAGATAATGCAGGACCTGCTACAGATGCGCCATTAGCGATTGTTAATTCATTAACTGCACTTCCAGTTGCTGTAAACTTAATTAATTCTGCACCAGCAGTATCATTTATAGATGTACCAATTTTAGGAGATGTTAAAGTTTTATTTGTTAATGTCTGAGCCAATGCTGAAAACACTATAGTATCGCTATCTCCTAAAACTGGTAATCTTATATTACGATTAGCAGATAACTCGCCAGGAATCAATGTATATTTGTGATTAGAGCTAGTATCGTTAATTTGTGGTAATGTTATAACTGGTGATGTTAAAGTTTTATTTGTTAATATATCTGTTGTATCTTTAAAAACTATAGTTCCTGTTGCATTTGGTATAGAAACTGTTCTATCTGCAGTTGCGTTAATTGCAATTAATTTTGTTTCATGCGAATCGGCGCTAGTTCCTTCAAATATAACTACACCAGTACTTGCAGAATCTTTGAGTTTAACTAATGTACTAAGATTAGAACTATTACCACCAAGTTGAGTGTAAATTTCTTCAAAATTTGCATTCATTTTAGTTCCAGCGCTACGTAATGTATCGCCTGTACCGTCGTTTGCATTAGTACCTATATTAATATTTTGTCTTGTCATTTTCTATCCTACTTATAGTGTTATTTATACTAGAAAGACGAGTCAGTTACACGTCTTGTGAATATTTGGTTATCCATAGTTTCTAATGTAATTGAGAAATCTGGAGTTGCGTTTATGCCTGTTTCATCACTATCTCTAATACTGCTATCATCAAAAGTAAATGAGTTTGGTGTTATAACTTGTTTTAATGTATGATAAGTTGTATCTAATTGAGCCAAAGTTAACCCTTGATAATCGCTTACTATTTCATTTAAATTAGATCTTACTGATTTATCAGCTGAGTCTATCAATGTTGTAAATTGTATGAATGGTGTTGCCATAGTTATAGCTGCTTGAGAGATAACACTAGGACCAGGCGACGAATCAGCTAAAACTAGTGGAGCAGAAGGAAATACCGATGCTTCTGTGTCTGATACAACTTGTCCTGCAAAATAAAAACCAGAAGGGTGTACAAATTTTTTATATAGTTCACTCCATGTATCAACAGAAATACCAGTTTTAATTAGTAAACCAAATGTTTGATATATGTCATTATTTTGTATATATTTAATGGAATCTACACCAATTTGACTAGTAGCTTCTCCAACTTTAAATATTGATGCTTTACCATATTCAACTTCAGCCCGCTGTTGAAAAAACAATCTAAAAAATTCTTCAAGTGAAAATCTACTTCCTTTTAGTCTAGCTAAATCAGCTAATCTTGTTAAAGCATATCTAGTATTAGTAAAATTATCACCCGTTTTTAATCCACCACCCAACTCTGTTACTAAATTATTTAGTAAATCTGCTGGCATTTCTCCAATATCTTTTTTAGCAAATAACTGATGATTGTCATGACCAAACGCATGAGCGCCGTCTGCAGAATCTAAAAAATCATAATATTTTTCTAGAAAAGTTACTAATTTTGGAAACTCGCTAGTATAAAATTCTGGTAAAGCTTCTCTTACTTTTCTATTTTGAAAAGATTTTAATCTTCTTTTACTATGATAATTAATTGACATTTATATACTTACCGCTGTGGTTTGATAATCTAAAACTGCTGCTGAAGATGAGGTTGCAACATCTATTTCTATAATATAGTTTCTTAAAGGTCTTATAGTATTTTGATTTGCAGGAGTTACAGATAATGATATTGCAGCTCCTTCAAATGCTGTAGGTTTAAATCCAGTTAAAGTAACTGCGCCTGATGCATTATTATAAGAACCAATATTATCAATTTCTACTGTTCCATCTTCTGCTATTATTTGTAATTTAGTAGTTCCTGGTTTATTTTTTATTACACATGCCTGAGAATTAAAAGTAAATCGTGTAGAACTAAATGTTGAAATTAAAGCATTTGGTTCAGCTAATGCAACTGGAAAAACTATAGTATACGCAAGAGATAAATTAACTGTTGGTACAAAACTTTGTTTTATAAAGATAGCCATCTTAGAGTTTAATATTGATGGATCAATTGCATCGATGGTAGTAAGAAGATTAGATCTTCTAAATACTTTATTAAATTTTCCTAAGTTAGTAGTAAAATAATTATTAACTGTGTTTTGTACATTGGTTTCTAAAGATTGTGAAGTTGAACCAGTTAGATCCGGATCTAAATTAAAGGTTGTACTTACTGATAAAAACGTAGTTATAGGTTCAACATATTCTGTTGTTATTGACATTATAGCCATATTATCAGTAAGTTCAGTTTGAATTGTATCTTTTACAGATTGTTGAGTATCAGCAGTTACTGCATTTTTAAATTTTAATCCAATAAAAGTTTTTCCATAAATTGCTGGAATACTATCTGCACCACTGTATGCAGTAACATCATCTAAATATGCTCCATAATTAGCTAAAATCTGACCTTTATAATCTTCTGCTGTCACTAATCTTCGTTGTGATGTAAAAGCAATAGGCGCATTTTGTCTTATAGATTCTACGCTTTCTTTATATGATCCGCCAGCTGCAGCTGCTTCTGTTGTAGTAAGTAACGTGTAACTAGTTCCAGATATTGTAATATTTGCGGAAGGAGTAAAAGTAGCAGCTCCATTTGCAACTGTTCCTTTAGTTGATAGATAATCTATTATAATCTTATTACCTGCTACTGGTGCTTTACCTGTAGTTAAACCATCACCAAAAATTATCTCATAATATCCATTAGGAACTTCTTTAATTTGATAGTGTGTACTACTATTAGTAATTCGAATTGCTTTGCTTATATTAGTGTAAGTGTCAAACAATGAAGAACCTGAAGTAGGAAAAACTCTTACGCGAATTGTAGTAGTATCAATAGTAATGTCTGGTATAACATATATTTGGGAGTCTGTAGTATCACCAACAAAGAATGTTTTAGTTTTTTCAATTCCTTCAAAGACTGAAATACTTGTTCCATCTGTAGAATTTAAAAATGAATATAATCCAACACCATCATCTATTGCAGTAAAACTTTCTCTAGTTTGAAATACATATGATACATCATTAACACTACTAGTAAATGAAGTGTTTCTAGGAATAGTTATACTAGTTGGTCTGGTGCCTGAACTAATAAGAACAGATAAATTTAAATCTGCCTTTGACGAAGAATATGATTTAGGGACATAACCTAAACCTTCAGCCAAAGATGCGACTGAACTTCTTAGTTGAGCAGTGTTAATAAAAGATTCGTTTAATGCAAAATTAGCAGTAAGACCATTAAAATGTGTATTATATGCTAAGACATCTAGTATATTACTTAAGCCTGAAGCTTCAAAATCATAATCTGCAAATTCAGTTTGCTGTTTAAAATAATCTTTAAGTCTGCCTTTGACTGTATCAAAGTCAAGTTGCGTCGATTTTATTGTTGTTGCCATTTATCTTAACCTCGTTATATTCACGTCTGTCGTAAGTGTTTCAGATGTACTAATTACTTGAAATGTTACAGTAACTTTTATTTCATGCGAATCATCTTTTAAATTCGATGTTATGTTTAAAACTCTAGCTCTTGGCTCGAATATTTCAATTGATTGCATAATTTGTTCTCTTAAATCGTCATCGTCTATATCTGTATTAAGAGCAAATAAAAAAGAGTTTAGATTTCCACCAAATTTTGGTTGAAAAGGTTTTTCACTAAAATTAGTCAATAACAAGTTTTTAATAGCTTGTTTAACTGCAGCCGCATTTTCTTTTTTATAAATGTCCCCAGACGTTTTTTTCGCAAAAGTTAGATCTATATCTTTAGAAGATACAACTTTGTTAGAAAGAATTGTAGCACTTCCTATATTTCCGTCTTCTACTGAAAAAGCTCTGATTGGCATCATATTTCCTTTTTAACTATTTATAACAGTTATGCGGCCGATGTTGTTCTTAATACTTCTAATAATTCATTAGTAGCTTGATTTCTATTATTATATCTTGTTTCAACTTCATTTTTATATGTTATATTCCATGGTGGAATAATTTCAGGCATTATTAATATTATTTGTGCGTTCAATGTTAAATCCGGATTATAGTTATCGTAATCTAATATTAGTTTATCAAATTGCAAATTGTCTTTCCAATATACAGCAAGATCAAATGTTTTTTCTACAGCGGTTTTACCTTTTAAATTTATTAACTCATACACAACAGCAAAACCTCTAGACATCATATAATTAACGCCGTCACTAACATCTAAGTCTTCGCCTGGTTCTGGTCTATATAATCCTTCTACTACTTGTAATCTAAAATCTTTAAATTCTTTAGTAGCACTTGTAGAATTTATTGTTTTCATTGCTTGTGCATGAAGAGTATATTGTTTAGCTAATAGTAATCTATCGTTATCTTCTAAGATGTGTGTTAATGTAACTGGATCACCATAACCACCTAGGAATTTTGCCATAGATATTCCAGGAGCAAGTTTTGTTTTACTAGTTATTTCATCTTGAAATACTGGATTATATTTAGCATCTACAAAAAAATCTGTGTTTATTACTTCCATATTATATTCCTATATAAACAATTGTGTTGGATTAGTTGCTCTTCCTAATGGCTCAATGCCTCTTCTAGGTACTTTTTTACCACCAACAATTCTTCCTGTTGATAGAGGAGTTACACGTGTAATATTAGGAGACACTGTACCATCTGCAATTAATGCTGAAATAAATTTTTCATTATTAATATTATTAGGATCTCTTAATTTAGATCTAGCTTGGCGTGTATTAAGATCAACTTTTGAAACTCCGCCATAATGAACAGTTCTATCTAATCGATTATACAATTCACTGAATTCATCGATGTGAACTCTCTTAATAGCTACACCTGATTTTTCTAATGCATCATTTAACACTTCTGTAGTTGGTGTTACAGTTACTTTATTAGTACCTGCTACGTTACTTAATGTATGTGTTCCTGCGGCGCCACTAGCACCAAGCGATCCTGCTGTTCCTGCTTTTCCAGCTTGTGTTGCTGTTTTAGCATTACCTTCTAAAGTGCCATGAAAAGTTGTAGCATGCATTGTTGTAGCATGGACTGAAGTAGAATTTACTCGAGGTATATGAGCAGCAAAACCATAATAAACCATATCTTCACCACCTATAGTTCCACTATCTCCTAATACTGCAAGTGAAGAAGCTATAATATTTGCACTTTTAGTTGAAAGAGTTACTTCTTTTTCAGCAGTCATTATGAGTGTACCACCAGCAGCATAGTTATGATCTACTTGTATATTTTCAGCAAATGAACCTTTAATAATATTATTTTTATCACCATGTATTAATGATGTATAACTGCCTCCAACTGTTTCTGATTTATCACCTATGATTTGCACTTCATGACTTCCAGCGATATCTTGTATTAATCCTCTAGTAATGTTTTGTTCCATATCGCCTTTAACATTAACATTAAAATCTCCACCAACTTCTAAGTCAAAATCACCTGCAACTTTTAGTTTTAAATTTCCATTATATTGTAGTTCACCGTCTCCATCAACTACAACCTTTTCGTCGTTAGCAGTTACTCTTAAAGTATTTTTAGTTGATGCATATATCACTGTGCCATCTGCTCGCATCTCTACACCAGATCCAGATGTGTGTCTAATCATTACTCGTTCAGATCCAGGAGTGTCATCGTATTCTACTATATGGCCTGATGCTGTTTCCTTAACTTGTGAATTAGGATATTGAGAAGTACTTTCATCACTTAATTCCAAATCAATATCTTTTACACTTCCGCCAAGCTCGACATTTACACGTTTAAATCCTCTTGCAATTTCATTAACTGATGATTGTTCTTGATATTCTACTCGTGGATACGCTCCTCCAGGATCTTCAAATCCATCTTTTTTATCTTTTAATGAAGCAGCTTTTCCAGCTGGTATTGTGAAATTTTCAGATTCCATAGACATATATTATTTCCTTCCAAATATACTAGCTAAGTTTTTAATATCTAATTTTTTAGATATCGTATCTACAAATGATTTATTCTTATCAACACCAGGAATAAGTTTTTTCACAATGCTATCGCCTTGTTGCTTAGCTAAAGAATTTTTAGGATCATTTACAGCTTTAGCTATTCCACTGTTTATATCTAATTTTCCACTTAAAACATCATTCATCGCAGTTTTTACTGCCGCAGCATCTTTAGCATGATCTGCTGGTAATTCATTTCCAGTTTCTGGATCTATATTTTCAAATTTATCTTGTAATTTTGAAAATGAAAATTTGTTTTTAGCATTAAATATTGTTGTATTACCTTTTGCAACTTCCTTTGGTTTTATATATGCTATTTCTTTTCTAGTTGGCCCATTGCCGGCATCTTCAGGATTTTCAATAGTGTTTGTTTTTCCATACTTGTCACGGATAGCACTCATATCAAAACCTGGACCAGATTTAGTATCATCCAAATCGTTATCGCCGAATACGTTAACTCCTGGTAAAGTTTGATATATTTTAGATATTAATTTATTTAATGATGCCATTTGTACAGGACTAGCTGGTTGTTCGTTATTTGCAACTAATGTAACTTGTACGCCTGTAAGATCAAATGCTGATGTATCTGGATTTCGCACTTCGTCTATAGGCCTTCCTTTTTGTATTCGCCCATCTGTTAATATTACAAAATGAGATTGAATTCCATATAATTTTGGGTTTTTCTTTATTTCATTTATAGCTTTTTGTAAATCTCCTTTAGATTTTATAAGCAATTGTTCATCACTAGCTTTACTTACAGCGTGAATAGTTTGTGCATTGACTTTTTCTGGAGGGCCAGTCATTTTATCAGACCAACCAACAATAATAGCAACTACTGCATTATTATTACTTTTAAATCTACTACTATTTTCTAACTCATCTTCTAATTGCTCTACTGATTGAATTATCTCAAATTTATAAGTGTTAGGTGTACTATATCCAGTCCAATCGGATTTAGAACCTGACGAATTCGCTACATTTGCAGGAGACATATTCGGAGTCAGTTTTCCTTTTTGTATAAGTTTACTAACATTAGTATTAAAACTTTGTTTTCCTGTTAATGGATCAAATCCTTCAATTAAGTTAGGAACTTCAACTCCTGCAGGAGGAATAACTCCATCTGGTAAACCTGGCAATTTATTTTTAATATTTCCTAATCCAAGTTTGTCTAACCCACCTCCTGTAATACCTTTAACTTTTGCGGTAAGATTAGCAAGTATATTAGTTCCTGATCTACCAGCGCCGCCTAAGATTCCAGTAGGATCCAATCCTATTCCAGCTTGTCTAACTTCTTTCATTTGTGCTTTAGTTTCTGTTTTCACATCTTTTGATACTTTACTTTCTAAAGTTATATTATTGTTTTTATCAGTAATTGCTGCAGTCGCTTGTTCAATTACTTTAACCGACACTGATGCTGGTAAGACAGCTCTAGCATTTGTTTCAATAGTTGTAGATGGTGCAGTGGTGTGTGTTTTCATAGCGTCTATAATAGAATTTACACTACCTTGAGTAAATACAGTTTTATTTAAATTGCCTGTAGATGTTAAACCTGTCTTTTTAAATAATGTTGTCAACTCTGTAGTTTTAGTAGAAGTTTTGTCTGCAGATCCATCAACAGCACCTGGTAACAATTGTGCTATCCTAGGTCTACTTATAAAATCTTTAGTTGGTTTAGCTCCTCCTACTAGTCCTTTAAATCCACCAAATGTCGCACCTATTGAATTAAACGGCGAGCTGTTTCCTGTTTGATTTTGAATTATAGATTTTTCTGCAGTAGCTTTCATTGGACTTTGAAATTGACTAAGCATTTTTTGTTGAAATGCAATCATTTCCGGAGAAGCAGCAGCTTCAAATTGAGCCTGTGATATTTCTTTTTCAAATTTAACTTGTATTTTTGAGTAAAATCTTATAAATTGTATAGTGCTACCATTAAATGTATATTGCGTACTGTTTAATGGGCTCCCTGGATTTATGGTTTTGTCCCAAGCCAAGGATTGACTTTGACTTGCTGCAACTCTTACTTCAAGTATATTTGATATAATTGTATCAGCACCAACCGTTAAAACTCTTCCATTAAAAGTACTATTATTATTTTTTCCACTAGGCGCATCCCCAGCTGCCATTTTTATAAAATCTTCATTCGCCATTATGCAGCTCCAACTCCAAGTTTTCTATTAATTTCTCGTGCAACATTAATTCTTTTTAGTGACGAACCTTTTGCAGGTCTTTCGTATTTAGTTTCAAATGCTGTAGAAGCTTCTTCAATGGTTTCTGCTTTTCTAAGTTTAGATAAACCTAAATATGAATATTTACCTAACTCGTACACTATAAATTTTAATTGCGCATATAAAGATCTATAATCTAATCCAGCACTGTTACTCCATCTTTTTAATTCTTGCAATCTAAAACCAGCTGCTTTACTAGGATTCCATTGTGCTATTCCAAAGCTACCTTCGTTCTTAACACCTGACACAACAGTTGGGCGTATATCACCTTTTCTATCACCTGATTCAATAACTAAATTTCCAATTATTCCAGCTGCCTGTTGGGGTGTGAACGAACCACCTTCTACTGATAAAAAGAAATTGTAAGCTTTTTCATTATTAGTGTTACCAAATAAATTTCCAGGTTCTTTCTTTTGTGTTTTTTGATTATTAACTTGGCCTGATATTTGCGGTCTTTTAGGTTCAGCTGCAATTGTTGGATCATATTCGTTAACTTGACTAGCTTGTTGTTTAACATCAGTTCTTTTAGTTTCAACTTTAGGAATAGAACCTAATACTAATGGACATTGCGAATCTTTACCATCTAAAAATACACCAAATACTTGAGCTCTATTTTTAATTTGAGAGTTAGCTCCTATTCCAGAACTGCCGCCTTCAGTAACAGGTATATTTACTAAAGCCCATGGTAAATCATCGGTTGGTATACTTACAGTATCTGATGTATGAATACCATACACTCTAACTTTTACTCTATCTAATTTCAATGGATCATTAATATCTACGACAGTTCCAATAAACCATCTTAGAGAATCTCCATAATACTCATCTTCTGGGGTATTTGCAAATGTCATTAAATTGCTATCTCCTTACCTAGAGATGCAACTTTTCCTAAAATCAATTCACTTACTATTGTATCATTAGTAAACATATGGTTTGCTCCTATAATTAAATAATCACCAGATTTTTTTAAATCTTTAGATGGTCCTGCTTGCGCATCACTATTGTCAGTATCTAGAAAAATTACTCTTATTGTTTTTCCTAATGTGTGATTATTATCACCTGTTAAAAATTCTCTACCTTTTACTTTTATTAATAATGGTGCTTTAGACAAAAATCCTTTAATTGCTTTACTATTAACATGTTTTATATGATCTCCACCTAGTGTCTCATCACTATAACTTCTAAAAATTGCGTCGTTATTGCCTCTATATGCTCCAGTAGAAGATATTTTTGTAATTACCTTTGAGTCATAATTAGATAATTTTTTATCTTTAATTTTATAATCCGGAGCATATGAATATTTAGTATTGCTTCCTCCTAATAAATTTTGTGCAATTAAATTTTGAAATACATTATCAACATCAAAATGTTTGGTGTCTCCTACTCCTCTATGTACATCATAGAAATTATAAGAAGCTCCTACTAATCCTTTTCTTAATAATCTTATTAAATTTTCTGCAGATTCATATTTGTATTCTAAAATTGTATAAAATTTGTTAAGTCCTTCGTCATTACTCATACTACTAGAATATACAAAAGGTTGTGTAATATTAGAAACAGGTTGTTCCATCATTTTTTCAAAGTCTCGTAATACTAAGTTATCTACACCAAGAGGTGAAAATAAAAAGAAAGGTGATCCTGAAAAAGTTGTTACTTTATTTTTTATCCATTGTGCTGCAGTAATAGGATCTAAATTTGGTATAATAACTTTCATATTGCTAACTGCATCATTTCCATCTATAACAATATTTTTAGATAAATGATTAGTAATTAAGTTTTTTATAATGTTAGATGGAGCTCCAGAATATGATCTATTTATATTTTGAGCACTAGACTCAAACATATGATATTCAGTACAATGTATAGTAACTAATTCATTTCTTTCTTCAACTTTTATAGATGATTGTATTTTATCAATAACAAAATCTTTTTTAATTTCTTTTCCAGATTCTATTTCTTCAGTTTGTTTAAGTGTTATTGATATTTTTTCACCGCCTTGAAAGTCTATAAGCTGAACTAAATTAACTTGATCCACAAAAGACATTTTCATAGTTAAATACGGTTTTTCAATATGTTCATATATTATAAATTCACTAATTAACGCAGCTATGCCAACTGGTGTAGACATACGATCCGACGATATTAATGCTTCAGACAATATATATTCTGAAGATCCTTCAGCTAAACTTGTACTAACGCTCATATTAATCTCTTATTGCTTGTTTAAAACTAGAAACTAAATTAATAATTTGACTAGGTTTAATAATTTTTATTTGCCTTAAACTATCATTTACATTAAAATATACGTTTTCGTTCGTTTGTTCAGTAAGTAGTGCACCTGGGCCAACTACTGGATCAATATCAACAATTGCTGAAGAACCATTAATGTAATGAGACGCTGCTTGATATTCTTTTGAAGTAGAAACAGATCTTAAAGTTTCAGATACACCTAATGAATTAGTAGATGTTAAAAGTTCTCCACCAATAGAAAAAGAGATATCTCCTTCAACTATAATTTGTCCTAGATCAATATTTCTTTTTATTATTTTTCCAGAAGCACTAGAAGTACCACCAGTTACTGTTTGGCCAACTTTAAATTTAATAGGTAAATTTGCGTCACGTGTTGTAATAGTAGTATTAGGAAATATTTTATGTACGTATTCTTCTAATTCGTGTCTAGGCAATGGCCAACCTTGTTCTCTTATATCATCGTTTAATAGATAAAATGTCCAATAATAAAGAGGAGTTCCATATATTTGTAATGAAACTTGATCTGGTCTAAACCCTTCTTGTATTGTGTGAACATTTAAAAAAGATATGCTATTCTTAATAGTATCAACTACATCAGCATACATTGATATGTTTTGAAAAATAACTGGATCGACTTCGTCACCAAAGTTATATGTGACTTTTTCAAATTCTTCAAAATAAAGCATTAGAATCCCTCTTCTATGTCTTTTTGATCTAGAGCTCTGTGCTCTACAAAAGACAGTGTTAAGTCTATTTCATTAGGTTTACCATCATTTCTAAAAGAACCGCCTGTACCATTTATAGTATGACCTGCTGTTCTTAAATAACATGGAAGTATTTTAGGAATATTGTGATTTTCACTACCTTTAAATTGAAATTTAATTTTAAATGCATTTGGAAAGTTATAGCCTAAAGCTACTGAAGCTGCTCCACCGACTGAAACTCTAAATGCTTTAGGATATAATTCTTTTCTAAATAATTTAATTATTTTTTGTACAGTTTCTGCTTCACCAGGTGAAGTAGCAATAAATTTAAATGTGAACGCAAATTCACGAACAGCAACTCCATTAAATAGCTTTCTAACGTTAGGATTTATTGTTATTCTATTTGCTAATGTTGCAGCTGCTCCAAGTCCAAGTGGTATTTTTCCTAAAGTTCTAGATGCAGTTAATCTTGCTGCTTCAGTCTTAGCAACTGTAGATAGGTTTAACTCTCCTCTAAGTATCGTATTTCCAATTTGACTTAAAGATCCTGTTAATTGATTCATAACAGCATCACCTACACCAGTGCCGCCTTCAGTCGCAGCTTGAGCAGTTCCACCTAATGCTCCTAATTCAGCATCACCATATGAAACACCGTCTAAAAATGCTTGAGATAATGGATAATACATTAATATTGTAGGTGAATTCGGTTTAGGGAAAAATCCTAATTTAACGTTTTGTATACCGCCCGATTCAGTAACTGCTGCACTTTCTTTTATAACGTCTTGCTTTGTCTTTTGCATATTGACACCACTAAAATCACTAAAATCTGATTGTTTAGAAGATGCAGACCCTGGAGCAAAATCACTAGCATCTCCAGCAAATGTACTAGCTCCAGCATCATTAGCAAATGTATTATTGTCATAAGCAGTTGTACCATAACCGCCAAACGCATCAATGCCTGGCGCATCTTCAACTTTAGGTTTTGCTGTGTCACTTGATTTAATGTTATCAGTTGTACCACTGATGAGCTTTTTTTGTGTTTTTCCTGGAGTTGATGTTGTATATTCTAATACTTGAAATTTAACTGTAGCTGTGTATGCAGGATTTCCACTTACATCTGAAGGATACTCTAATTTGCCTCCACCGCCATCTGCTAAAAACGAAGCTGAGTTTGGAAGTATAGATTGCCCTTGAGCCGCGACATCATCGTCTTGCCCCATGGATCTATTGTTTGTGCTATTAGTAACTTCGTTTCCTACACCTGGATTTCCAAAATTAGGATTTATTTTTTCTCCAAGGGCGCCAGCTTTTTGGCCAATGATGTCAAATTCCATACAATTAGTCCTTATAGATATTATTAAGATCTTATTTTTATATTTATAGCAGATTTAATGAACTATTCAGGTAGATATCAAGTCAAAAACAAATCAAAGTACAAAGGTGATTCTTCTTCTGTTGTGTACAGATCGTCATGGGAAAGAAAAGCGTTTGGTTGGTGTGACAATAATGACAAAGTAAAAGGATGGAATTCAGAAGAAGTTGTTATTCCATATTATTATGATGTTGATAAACGTTACCATAAGTACTATGTTGATTTAAAAATAATATTTGAAGAAAAAACAATCATAGTTGAAATAAAACCAGAAAAAGAAACTGTACCACCAATTGGACAGAAAAGAACTAAGAGATATATTACTGAAGGTCTTACTTACGTTAAGAATATGAATAAATGGCAAGCTGCTAATACGTACGCAAAAGACCGCGGTTGGGAATTTCAAGTGTGGACTGAGAAAACATTACAAGAAATGAATCTGTTGCATAAGCCAGTTCCTGGAAAACTTAAGAAGTATACTCCAATGAAACCATTTAGAAAAAAGCGTAAAAAAAAGATATAAATAGATTTGATGGCAAATTTATTTCAAAAACTCGAGCTTGAAGCTTTTCGAAGAGGTATTACACCTCGTACGCAAGAATCGCGTGATTGGTTTCGTAAACGAGTACAAAGATTAACGAGAGTGAACCGTGAGTCTTTGATGAGAGAAGACGGCATAACCAAAGTAAATAGTCCTTTGCTTGGAAGTATGCTTATGTTCTTCTATGATCCTAAACTTAAAGATAAACTTCCGTATTACGATACGTTTCCTTTAGTTATACCAGTTGAAAAAGCTGATGGAGGTTTTAGAGGTTTAAACTTACATTACATTCCTCCTGTTTTACGAGCAAAGTTTTTAGACAGTTTACTTGATTTAGTGAATAATAAAAAATATGACGAATCAACACGGTTTGCGTTAACATATAAACTACTTAAAGGCGCAGCTAAATTTAAATATTTTCAGCCGTGTTTTAAACATTATTTATTAGATCATGTTAAATCTAGATTTGCTCAGGTACCAGCACCAGAATGGGAAATAGTAACATTTATGCCAACTGCTAGTTGGAAAAAAGCTCCAGCTGGTAAAATATATTCAGATTCAAGGAAGAAGATGTCAAATGGGTAATACAGTTGATGAATTAAAAGCATTAGTAAATTCCAAATTAGGATTTGCTAGGCCTAATAGATTTTTAGTTACATTGCCAACAAGTTTTGGTGGAGGCGGAGGCCTTTTAGGTGGAATCATTGGTCTTCTTACAGGAGGCGGTGGTGGCGCATCTGGAAGAGAATTAAATATATTATGTTCTAATGCAACATTACCTGCTAAAATAATACTTACTAACGAACGAAGAATTGGAATGGAATTTCAAAAAGTAGCTTATGGTTATGCCGTTGATGATGTGTCTATGACATTTTATTTAATGAATGACTATGGTGTTAAAGAATACTTTGATGCTTGGCGAAATACAGCAATACCTGAAGACGGACCTAACGCTTTTACCAGTAATTATAAAAGTGAATATGCTAGAACTATTACTATACATCAATTAAGACAACCTTTAGCTGGTGTGAGTAAACAAGTAGGACCAATAAGATTTAACGCAGGAATAGGTGGAGGCACAGTTTATTCAGTTGATTTATTAGAAGCATTTCCAATATCAACAAGTGCAATAGAATTAAATAACGAACTAGACGGCTTAGTTCAATTAACCGTAAGCTTTGCTTATACAAATTGGAGGAGATCAAGCAATACACAAGGATTTATCAATATGGATATAGATACACCATTAGGTGGAATTGACTTATTATAGGAGTGAAATGAATGGGTTTACCACAATTAAATAACGATGTACCAAAATATGAAATGACGGTACCATCAACTAAACAGGCTGTTAAGTTCCGGCCTTTTTTAGTTAAAGAACAAAAAGTGCTATTAGTAGCATTTGAATCTAAAGATTCAAAACAAATACTTAGTGCAATGTTAGACTGTTTAAAAACATGTGTTCCAGGAATAAACACAAATAACCTTGCAACTTTTGATATAGATTATATGTTTACACAAGTAAGATCTAAATCTGTAGGTGAAACTACTCAATTACTTCATGCATGTTCAGAATGTAACGAGGAAAATGAAGTAAAAATAGCTTTAGAAGATATTAACATAGTGACTAATGAAAATTGGGAAAATGAAAGAAACATTAAATTAACCAATAACGTTACAGTAGAACTAAAATATCCTTCATATGAAGATATTTTAAAAAATGAAGCTTTTGATAAAGAGAATATATCAGGAGCTGAAATGATATTTGAATCTATTATTTCATGTTTAAATAGTGTAAAAACTGAAACAGAAAATATTATGATTAAAGACGAAACTAAAGAAGAAGTAGAAAGGTTTATGAATTCGTTAACTAACGATCAATTAGAAAAAATTACAAACTTTGTAGAGACAATGCCAACATTAAGTCATTCTCAAAAATATGAATGTAAGAAATGTAAGCATGAAAATATTATAGAATTGAAAGGTCTCAATGATTTTTTTTAGTAAACCTCTCTCATGAAACCTTGGAGAATTACTTCAAGACTAATTTTATGATGATGCAGCATTTTAATTACTCTTTAACAGAGTTAGAACAAATGCTACCGTGGGAGAGAGAGGTTTATTTAATATTGTTAAATGAGTTTATAGAAGAGAAAGCTAAAAACGAACAACAGGTAAGATGATATGGCAACATTAGCAGCAGTTAACAAAACACTTCTAGAAGTTTCAAATAATACTAAAGAAACTAGCAGAGGCATTAGCGCATTTGTTAAATATATAGAAAAGCAAAAAAGTAAAGATTTAGAAGCTGAAAGAGAAGCTAAATCTAATCAAGCTAAACTAAATAAAGCAGAAAATCAAAATAACAGATCTAGTGGTAGCTCTTCTAAAGGTGGTGGTTTTTTTAGTGGTTTAACACCAGGAAAAGCAGGTCTAATAGGTGCAGCTGCTGCTTTAGGACCTAAAATTGCTTCTAGTATATTAAGAAGACTTCCCGGTGTAGCATTAATTGGATTTGCAGATCAAATAGCTGACTCATTGCTAGGTCCTAACTTTGAACAAGATACGAAAGATACACTCTCAAGAGGTCTTCAAGGCGGTGGATTAGGTATGCTTTTAGGGAAAAGATTTATACTTCCATTTGCTGCACTTAACGCTTTAGCAACAGATGAAAATAAAAAGATGTTAAAGGATATAGGCTCAAACTTAAAAGAAAACTGGGATGGATTTGCCAAGCAAGTAGCACCAGTTTTAGGATTCCTTCCATCATTTGATAACATATTAAAAACTATTTCAACTGGTACAACCAATGGATTAAAAGCAATAAAAGGATTTACTGAGTCTGGATTTCAAAGTGAAGAGTTTAAAACCAATTGGGTGTCGGGTGTAGGCTTATTAGGAACTGTTGCAGCATTACTTATGCCTGGAAAATTTGCAAAAGGTCTTAAGTTTTTAGCAAGATTTGCAGGATCAAAAAAAGGCGCAGTTTTATTAGCGCTTGCAGGTGGAACCTTTATATACGACAAGTTTTTTAATAAAGATGGCAGTGCTCTAGAAAGTGGAGCTGCAGTTGTTGGTACAACTGCATTAGGATATGGTGGATATAAAGCAATACAAGGCAGTTACAATGTTTTCAAAAATAGAGTTTCTCCTGGACATCCATCGCAAAAAGCTAAGGCTGGTTCTATGGTGTTATCTAAAAAAGGTAATGCAATGGTAGCTGGCAAAGATGGAAAGGCAACCACACAACCATTCAAAGGAAGTCAAAACAAATACCCAAGATTATTCGGAAGTAAAGGTTTTTTAAGTGGAATTAAAGGCATTGCTCCTCTTGCGATGATAAGTGCTGCTTTTGCTGGAAATGAAGTTATGGGCATATTAAGTTCAAGTGACTCTGAAGAAGTTAAGAAACAAAAAGTAGGTGCTATATTAGGGCCTCTTATGAATGAAACAGTACTTGGTATAATAGGAGCAGGTATTGGAGGTATGACAGTTGGACCAGGTGGTGCAATAGTAGGTGGAATTGCTGGAGGTGCATTAGCTACGTTTGCTCCAAATCTAGCTGGAAATGCGTTAGCAGAATTTCTTATGGGCAGAAGTACTATGTCCGAAAGTCAACAAAATCAAATCAAATCACCTAACTACATTACAAGAAAAGTTTCTAATCTTGGCACTGGAATGAATAATGGTCAATTTCAAGATATTGGCTCGACAATAGGATTAATAAGTCCAATTAAAGCACCAAGAAATAATTATAATCAAAAATTAAAAAATAATATGTACAATATGTCAGGTGTAGGCGATGGTGGAATAGGTACTATTAATACTGGAAATAAAATTAATTCTGAAAATTATAGTTCAAAAACTGTTAATAACAATCAAACAGCACTCATATCTGGTTCTGCAATAGACTTGCAGGACCAGTATGGGTTAACTTAAGTTATTTAATCTTGCTTTGCAAGTTTAGAGAAATATGATAAAGTATCTTCATCTTCACTACTGATAGTTTCAGCAGTTACTGGCTCATAAGCCGCGACTGGTTCATTTATTTTAATTTCTTCTTTTACAGTGTAAGCACCAGTATTTGATTCTTCACCTAGAACTCTCATCAATTTAGCTTTAAGTTCATCATATGTTTTGTAGTTTTTAGGATCAGTAAACTCATTAAGATTATTAAGATTACCATAGACTTCTTCTAATTTGTCTTCTTCTGCATTTAATAGTGCTGCAGCAGAACCAAATTCAGATTTGTCATAGTTTCTATAACCTTCAACATTTCTGATCTTGAGTTTAAAATCAGCGCCTTCCCACATATCGAATGGATCGATTGGTGTTTCGTCAGCAAAAGCTGGATTCATTTGATCGTAAATCTTATCAAAGATTTTCTTACCAAATTTATATAGAAATACCTTACCTTCGTTTTGAGGTGCAGATGGATCATTTACTACATATATATTAGTTACATAGTGTAATCTTCTCTTTTGAGTTCTAGCTCTATCTTTATCAGATTCGATACCTGAATTCCATAGTCTAGAATTAAGTTCACCTACAGGATCTGGTTGACCTATTGAAGTTAATGAGTTTTCAATATACCATTGACCAGTAGGGCCTTTAAAACCGTGATCCCAATATCTTACAAATGGAAGGCTATCTTCTGTACCAGGCAAAAACCTGACTACAGCATAACCATTACCTGCTTTATCTACAGTTGGTTTCCATACTCTATCATCAACATATGACTTAGTCTCACCACTGTTAGTAGCTTCTGCTGCTTTGATAATTTTATTGATATTAGATCCGCGATTGCGTTTTAGTGTTTCGAATGACATTATATTGTCTCCTTATTGTATTGCTGAAATATAAACTGAAATATAATACTATATATACACAGTATTTTAGTTGAATAGTGATGAGTCAATGGTGTTTTTCCTAGGTAAATAGTTTAGTTCCATTGCCTCTGCTTCAAGCTTATCTTTAATAACTGGCGATATGAATTTTTTAATATCTTCTAATTCAATATTGTTAGTTTCACAGACCTTTATTATTGCATCCATATATGGAATCCTAAGTTCTGCTACGACATTTTCGATAAGCTTCGTAAATTTAGACTTTGTTAAAAATTGTTCTTCTATTTTCATTGGTCTAAAACCCTTAATAAAATTGTATCTTTGTTGATTCTGCCATTAGCTTCTTTACGTTTTGAAGACTTTGCGTTATCTTCTAGAAACTTTGTTATTTGTTTAAAATTCTTTGTAAGAATAATAGGAAAGAATTCTAATGGCTTTCTAAATTTGATTTTGAAACTTGATTCTTTATCAAAGTTTTTAATACTAGTACCAGATGTTTCAAAACCGCGAGGAGCTGCTGTTTCATAATAACACATCTCTCTGTATTTTGTATTGAAAATATATAGTCTTGTTTTTCCAATAATTTGTATAGGATGTAACGATACAATTTTAAAATCATTATCTTCTTTTTTGTATTGTATCTTAGCAACCTGTTTATCAGCTGATGTAGGCTTCTTAATATTAATTGTACGAGAAGCTTTAGTTGCTGATCTTATTCTTTCAAGATCATCTAACATCAATTGACACGTTTTAATTCTTTGATTGAGGGCTGGCCGTTTTAGGTGGGAGTAACCTTCGACCGCCTGATCACATCTTTTATGATATGCATCTTCATAATCAAGAAGCCACCCCTCAATCATTGGCTTAACGTGACTGATTGCAGTATTTGTTAAGCCATGGTACTTGAATCTATCGTATATGTTAATAGAAGTTTCCTCACCGTCAATCCACATGTCTTCTAGTTCAAGTAATTCTTGCATTATAGTATTCTGTATCTTACGTACTAATTTATCCTGTGGTGACAAAGTAATCACATTGCCTTTATCTTTATCAGACATTTGTTTTTCTTTGTATAGAATTTTGCCTTCTTCTACAAACTTAGACATTCTTCTAAGTAGACTATTTAGATATTCATTTGTTATTTCTGTTTTTTCAAAATCATTGATATCCCAAAACGCAATTGCGCCATGATGAGAAAATGTGAACTTCCACTCTGGATTAATTAGAATGTATTTAGCATCAGTTTTGTTAAAGTTTTTCTTAACCCAAGTTCGAACTTGATTTATACAATCTTTTTTATCAACTTCCATATGGAAGTAATCTTTTACTGCATCAAAACCTTTTTCAATTGGAACACCAGCAAGACCAGTTCTTGCTCTAGATCTTATGGTTTTCTTTTTTAATTTCTTTGTTTGTATTTTCTTCAATCCCATATTAAACTCCCATTTATATGTTATTTGTTTTCATGTAATTACGTGTTGCGCCTATAACCATATTTGGGTATTTACCTAAATATGTACCAGCATCTAAATCTTTTTTAGTTACTAAGTGCTTATGCATATGATCTATATTATCATAATTTGCAAGTATATTTTTTGCAAGTTGATCGAACTCAGTATCAGTTATTAGATTAGTATTAAGTTCATAGTAAGCATATGCGCACATTAGATATTTTGCAATAGGGTTCTTCATTGTGCATGGCCTCTAGACACTAGAGATTCTTTCATTTCCGGACTATCAGTATAATACTTATCTTGATGAGCAATGTTAATTTTAGTTGATATAGCTGCAGCTAATCCGCCATTTCTATTTAATAGCATTTGAGCAAATTTATCTTGCTCTGATGACGATAGCATTTCTAAATCATTTATCATTCTATTTAAATTAACCATAAATTAAACTCCCTTTTTAATTTTATACTTATATTATACCATGCTTTTAGGTAAATGTACACCTTTTTGTTGTGAACTTGTTAATTAAATTTTATTTTATCAGTAGGATCATATTGTAAGTATGATTCAGCAAGTTCGTGTAACATATCAAATGATTCAGATTTAAAGAGGTATGAGTGAAGTGATGTAGATTTTACAGTACATCCGTGAGATTTTGCAAATTCATTTATCATTGATAAATTTGTTGATATATTTAATGTTATTTCGTACATATAATTCTCCGCTTAGGTTTATTTTATAGTACTATTATACCATGCTTTTAAGCAAATGTACACAGTTAATTTCACTTATTTTAAAGTTTGTTGTGAACATGTTAATTAGTTTCTACGCATTGTTGCGTATTCTTTAGGATCTGTGTTTTTGCTTACAGGTACCATATTTGATTTATGCATTGTAGCAATACCTGTTATGAATGTACCAGTGTACGCATTTGTTTTGGACTTACCAGCTACACGACCTATGTGATTGCTTGTTGGTAGAGAACGTGAAAGCTCTTTATAATTAGGAGCTTTAATTCCGACATCTTTATCTTTATTCTTTAATTGATCCGGATGAACACCTCGAGCTTTTAACCATTTATCATGTTCAGCTTGAGCTTTTAACCAACCTGGTTTGCGAAAAGGCTTTTTCTTTTTGGTACTATTATCGTTGTAATAGACTGGTAATAGATGCATTGTCATAGTTAACGGCTCCAAATAATTTATTTAAATCAATATATCCATAGTTGATGGCAAACAATATCGCAACGATAATCATAATCACAATTGCATTACGAAAGAACCAACCAACTATAGAAAAAAATACACCTACAATCAATGCTGCAGCTACTGCGAAAAAAAGCAGTTGAAAATATAGTGGTAGCATTGATTGTATTTCTGAAGGACTAGGCATATATGTCTAGTTCCTTTTGTGCCTCCTCAGGCGTGGCGAAATAATCGCTGTACCTATTCCAGGGCTGGATAAATCCTTCGGAATTATCTATCTTACCCACATACCAACCAGCAGCTGAGGCCATGACGATAGCTTCTGATACGCCATCATCATCGAATTGAATGTCTTTGATTTGTTTTTTAAATTGCATTTGGTATTCTCCGCTTTTTTCATTTTATAATTATATTATACCATAGTTTCGTCTAAAAGTAAAGGAAAACAAACATAACATGTTAATTAGTTTTATTTTCATACTTTTCAATTTTTTCGTTAAGCTCCTTAATTCTTTTATACAAAAGATATTTTTCTTTAGTTTCTTCTGCTAATTGCAGTTTTAATAATTCCACTTCGTTATAGGTCTTCATCTTCCAAATCCATTTCGAACACGAATTCTGTACCTTCATCATCGTCCAAAGTAAGAATCACTTCGTTCTCTTTTTTAAATTTTTCATCAACTTTCTTTTTAAAGTTGACGATGTTTGATTTATTATTTTCCATTACACTAACTCATTAGCAGTGTGATGTTGTGGTAACTTATAAGTCTTTAAAGAAGCTAAGTCCGATAAAGTATAAGTACGTATATTTGTAGTATATGGAAACAACGATAGAGCAGAATTGATTGATTCGTCTTCGGTCTTACCGAAACCTGCAAGATCAATTCCGTTATCAAATGTTATTTCAGTGATATATTCAATTTTGTTTTTAGTATTTTCCATAATAAACTTCTCCGTTTGTTTCATTTTATAATTATATTATACCATACTTTTAAGCAAATGTACACTAAAAAATGCACTTATTTTAAAGTTTGTTATTAACATGTTAAATGTTTTGAATGTATCTTACAACCAATAAAATTATTAAAATATTCATTATTTAATAATACGTTATTATCAAATTGAAGCTTTGCTTCATAGTATGACATATCACCCTTTGTTTTACAGAGTTTTAGTATTACTCTTTTAAACTTTTCGGTACCGCGTTCTTCCACAAGTTTGCATACTTCATTGGACGAACCGTAATACTGTTTCCAGTCAGACTCTGCACGCGTTCGTACTCGTCTCTTACGTTTTTTAGTAATGGGGAGAGTCTTAGGTTTCCAGAAATTCTTCTTTCCAATATACTTTTTGTTGGTGTCGAGTTCTGTGATTTCATAAACGAATCCTTGAAATTCTTCTGGTGTTGCTTCATAAAGCTTGTCATTATAATACCACATAATATTATTTAGGTTTATCTACCTCTTCTGACTCTGCTCTTCTTCCGCACATAGGGCAATATAATGGTTGTTCTTCAGTTGCAACGTATGATGTTTCATAACATTCTTCACACTCTATTTGATAATCCTTCAATGATCTCTCTCTTTCTTCTGTCAGATGCTTTGAACCACTCAGCTATTTCCTGAGTAGTTCTTCCACATCCAATACACACTTTATTTTCTACTTTGCATATGCTTACGCATGGTGAAATTATCTTAGAAATCGATTTCACATTCACCGCCTGCACATGCAGCCGCTGCGAGGGTATCAACATCTGTATACTTCTTTTCTGTTATATCTTCTTTCCAATCAATCTGTTTTAAGTTTGATTGAATTTTTTTCCACTTATGTAATAGATAAGCATCTTTTAAACAACCTTCAGATACTTTGCGATCGCCGTCACAATAATTATCTGCAAAGTTTTCAAATCTACGTACCCAATCTTTTCTAGCAGAGTTTTCTGAAGATTCGACTGATAAGTCTAAACCAAAACCTTGAGCAGTTGAACATGCATCCCATAGATTTGGATATACTTTAAGAGCATCAACAACTAAACCAGAAGCAAAGATTGAAGCATCACCGTATTTCTTAACCATAGTTTTAGCATCGATCACACCAGTGTTTGGAGCCTGGTTATAATCTTTATCACCAGTCATTGCTAAGAATGAAATACCAGCAAAGGCACCACGATTTTCATATACGTATTTTTCTACATTATCCCAGTCGTCTACAATAATAGTATTCGATACGTTATGTCTAATACCCTTATCAGCACAAAGTTCTTCATTAGTTCCTGTTTCAACCCAATGCTTTTGAGCTTTCTTAACGAGTTCTAAATGTTTAATACCTAATAAATCATCTTTATACATAGAACCTTTTTTAGGTAATATTGGAAATGAAATAACAACATCTGTACCAGTAGATGACCAAACTGATTCTTCTACCATATAAGGATTTTGCTTCATAATAGCTTGTGTTATTTCTGATTCTTTATTCATTTGTACATTACGAATATACATAGGTGAATGCTCAGCGTGAATACCAGAAGCAGTTTGTAATAATACTGAAGCATTACCACTTGGTTTTACACAAGTTGTTCTTGCTGCAGGGTTAATTTTAATAATAGCTGCAACTTCTTTATTAACTTCTTTAACAATATTTGCACCTTTTTCAAGTATCTCTGCATCGAAAAGAATATCTGGATTATTCATCCAACCAGTAATTGATACTCCAAGTAAAGCTTCTCTTTCGAAAATCTTTTTTGATGTGTCAGTTAAAAATTTAAAGTCTGTGTACCCAGCTTGTAGGGTACCGAGGATGGACGCTGCTCGGCATGCCTTATAAAAGTCCTCCTCGGTATTGCATTTCCCTCCGTTAATTTCAGTTAGGTTGCAACCTTGCCAACCTGACTTACCATTGATCTGAGGATACATACCAATTTCCACACATGGATTTGTAGTATGTTCTGTAGATTCAACGAAGACGAATCCTGGTTCTCCAAATTGCTTGACAGATTCCATAATCTTGCCAAACTCTTCAGGGGTGGTCTTATCTCTTACAATAACTGCAGAGTTATTTGACCTGCCTCTTTGTGGATTATCCATAAACCAATTACCAGTTTTTGCTTTCATCATCTCTTCATCATCTGGAGAAAAAAGACAAATGGTAGCTGACCTTCTTACGCCACCTGATAATACTGCATCTGCTGCGTGCATAGTAATATCATACGCGTTTATAGGCTTTATTGGAAGTGGTTCTTTGGAATCTAATACAATACCTTGAAGTAAGTGTTCTATTTTATCAAGTGATTTACGTAAACCAGCTGGCCCTGGTGCTTTAAATCCACCAGATATTTTAGAGCCTTTAGGTCTTATTTGCGATAAATCAAAGTATACTCTTCTTCCTTCGTATTCTGGGTATTTGCCCCCACCTACAAAGAAAGATGACATTAATATGTCTAATGCTGAAGCCCAACCTTCTATTGAGTCTTCAACTATATAACCTTTCGCTTGCTTAGTTCTATTTTGAAGTTTCGGTAATTTTTTAATATGATGTTTTTGTACAGAGAAACCTGCACCAGCACCACATAACAAGATATAAAATACCTCGCCAAAAAATTCCGGTCTATTAACATATGAAGATGTACAGTTATACATTCTCATTTGATGTTTCATTAATTGATCACCACCAAATTGTAAAGCACGTTGTGCGCCTAGAACTCTTTGTTCTTTATACGCTGAGCGAGCTTCTTCTACAAATGGTTGTAATCTATTATTATTAACTATATAATGTTGTTCGTGCATATCTATTACACGATCTACTGCCTCGTCCCAAGATTCATATCTGCCTTCAGCGTCTTTATAACGCGAATAGCCTTCGTAGAACTTAGTTTGAGACAAAAAATTCCTTGTGTCAACGAATTGTTGCATCTCTTATCCTCTTATCTTTTGTGATTGTTATATCTATTATATATTAAAAAACTGCTTTTGTAAAGGAATTAATCATCATTTTTTGAAAAGAATTTTTCAATCATTTCAATTCTATCATATGCTGCAGCCATTTTATCTAATTCAGTCATTACTGCTTGTGTTACATCGCTGTGTTCACCTATGCCAGCTGGCATAGTTCTATATACTTCTATATTTGCTTTGTGAATTTCTACTTCACCTTCAGCTTGTTTTTTAGCTGCTAATATTATTTGTTCGCCTACTTTCATACTAATCTCCTATTTGGGCATTTACTTTTCTATGTTTATTCCATGCAACAAATCCACCTATTCTCAATGCCCAATAAGCAAGATAATTCAATAAGTAGAATCCGTTGACTTCAATATTAATATCTCTAAATGTTTCGTCCATCCATTTCTGTGACTTAACACCTAAAGTTAACTTACTATGTTTATTTATTAATAGTGTTTCGTACTTATATCCATAGTCATGAATCAAACCACCTATCAATAATACTCCAACAGGTGATAAAAACTGACCTAAGAATTTTGGTACACTTGCGCCATCAAATTTAAATCCTGCTGGTATTACAAAACTTTGACCATTCAAAGAATACTTAAAGTCTTTAGTTACTTCCCAATGTCTTGATCCAAATGACCATAATAATATTGCACCCCAAAAGCCTTTACCTTTTGTTGCGATCTTAATTGGTTTCATTTCTGGATAATCATTGTATTTAAAATTTATTATATTATCTATTTTCTTATCAAACATATTAATAATAAAACCTATAATCACTAATATAATAAATGTAGCCATAGGCCAAAATTGTATTGCTAAGTCTAAAATATAGTCCATTATTTTTTCTCCTCTTTAGGTTTAACTGCCTTTTCATAATATGCTATAATTTGTTTTTGTTGATTTAAGTACCTTCTTATATCTGCAATATTTATTGCTAAGTTTTCATAATCTTTCATGCTTAATGCAACATAAGCCAATTCGCCATAAACTTCTTTAAAGTCTTTTACAAACTCTTCATAGTTATCTTCTGTGACTACAAATACTCTTGTGTCACTTAGGTTTAATGGCTTCGGTCTTGCTACTACTGGTATTGTTATTTGTTCTATTTTTGTTACCGTCTTTATCTCCGGTTCCATCCTTAGACCGCTGCAACCAGCTAGGCTTATCAGACTTGTTAGTATTACCAGTTTCTTGCATAATACCTTGCCATAATGTATAACTTGAGCCATTCATTTTTCCTTCTAAAACTTTTGAATCTTTTAAAGCTTCAACTACTAAATCTAATTTACTCAATTTAGATCTTAATTCATCTCCATAAGATTCTGCTTTTTGCAGATCTTGTTGTAATACTTTATTTAAACCTGCCATCTTAGCTATATTAGTTTTTAAACTATTAATACTTTTCTCAGATGTTTCAATAGCCACTTTTAGTGTAGTGTTATTCTTTGTAAGAATAGCTATTCTATTTTGTGTTGTGTCGTAATAGTATTTAGCGCCATAACCTACTACACCGATTATGCCGATAATGAATATTAAAAGATATAGCCTAGCCATGATCTTCTATATATTTTCTAAATCTTTTTAATAATACTGGAAATTGATCTTTTTTTCTACGCTTATCGTGCATAGTGGTTGTCTTAATACGAGGTCCCATTGCTGTTGTAGCTGGGTTTGGTATTGAAGCAGTAGATGTCATGTCTTCAGTTTTGCCTTGTGCAGATTTTATAGCATCCTGTGTAGGCGCGCCTTTTTCACCTTTTTTACGCATCTTTTTTCCAGAAGCTCTACGTTTACGAATGTTGTCCCAAAGATTTTCTTGTAACGTAGGATCTACTTCTTCACTAAAATAATCTGTCTTTGCGCTCTTACCTGCCTTTTTAATTACAGATAATCCACCAGGAACATGTTTTGAATACTTATCCACATATTCTTTTGCTTTTTTTTCACTACTGTGAAAACTTAATATATATCGAGACTTAGGTGCATTTGGTTGTACAACTGCGTGTGTATATGGTATTATCTTTTGGCCTTTAGCTCTTCCTGCATATCTCATCGTATTAATTCTCCAGCAGTTACAAAAATGCTTTGATTAGTTTTTATATGAGTTGCTTCATATATGTCTATACCAAAAACATCTCCTATAGGATAGCACTCTTCTTTTATTCTTACTTGATCTTTAGCCCACACCAATTCGCTACATGATTTATTCAATAGTTTAGAATTTTGTACTCTATACATACCTGGTGACAGTTGTTTATTATCTAATAGAAACCATTGATTATTTTCATTTAAAAAATCTAATATGTCTATATTACATTTCTCACAAATATCTTTTAATCCTTTTTCACTGATATTTGCCTTTTCTTTAACGAGATAAAGCGCTGACGCAAAAGATCCGAGTTTACTTCCACCTCCTGGAAGTTTTGCGACGAGCCTTTTGATGTTAGCCACAAGGCGAACGAAAGGAGTATAAGCAGACTTTTTGTCATCCGTGTCAATATTCACGTCCTTATTTCTCTTACCGTTTTCATCAATAAGACCTTCTTTATATGCATCCCAGCTTTTCCAGTCCATGACCATCATTCTTACAAAACGAAATGCATATACTGTATCAACTGCTCCTTTTAATATTCCCATTAAATCTTCCTTAACTTGTCTATAACGTATGGATCCATAACTATTCCAGTATATTGATCATTACGAATATAATTTAAAAAAATCAAAAAAGGTTTAACTACAGGCCAATGCTTATGCTCAAGCTTTAAGTCTAACATATTACAAGCAGCTTCACTTCCAAACATGTTAAAGATGACTATAAAATGATTTAATAGTAAACGATAAGGTAAATCATCTGTTTCAAGATAGCGATTTAACAATCGTTTTACATACTTAAATCTTTTTAAGTCTTCATAAAACTCATCTATGTCAGCGAACTTAGGATTCCTATAGTGTCTAGCAGCGTATAGAAATAAGTTCTTATCAGTTAGTTCTTTAAATATCATTATAAAATTATATATTAATGTTTTATGTTATTTCTTTTAGTTCTTGTATTAATGTTGCCTTTGATTTTCTTCTATCCAGTTCAACACCGTGTTGTCTGCCAACTGCTTCCAGTTTAACCTTTGACATACTTTCGTATTCACTAGGTAAATTGTCTTCAGTCATAAGTTCGACTTTAGCTTCTTGAAAATTAGTAGGAGCTTCTTTTAACATTTGTGGCTTAGGTGCAACACCTAAGTATTCGTTAATTGCAGCTTCAGATATTTTTCGAGCAACTAAGAGCTCTCCAGTTCTAGGATGCCTCCAACCCTGAGGGGTTGGAATAGCATCTCTTTGATAATTTGGTGCTTGCATATTATTTCCTTTTTACTTATAAATTTCAGGGTGCATTTCTTTATGATCACCATCATAGTGTTTTTTCAAATATTTTTGTAAATTAGCTTTAGTACCAGTTGCATCAGTTGCTAAAGAAGATGAACTAGTGCTTCCATTTTTCTTTAAAGTAATACCATGCTTTTTTTCATGGCTGCCAACTTCACCGGTTGTATGATCAATGTCAACAGTATGAACTTTGTCCATATCTTCAACCATTGCAATAGCGTCTAATAAACTACTAGATATTTTATTACCTGATATACCATAATCTTCTGTTTTTGCTGAATGGTGCTTTTTTAAAATATTAGCAGTTTCACCTACATGATCTTCCCCACCAGCAGCTTTTGCGTTTTTAGCATGCAAAACAGCTTTCTCTGCAGAAGCTTTAGCTTGTTTTAGGTTTCCAGATTCTAGATGATCTGCAGCATCCATATGGGCATGATAAGCATTCATATGGTGCTTACCTGAAGTTTTAGGATTTTCAAAGCGATTGTCTTTATGTTCACGTCCTTGAGATCTATGATCATCTATTGCTTCTTGATGCGGAAGCTCTTTTGATTCCATAGTTTGTATCTTCCCTGTTGGATCTTTAACTGGAGTAGCTGATGGAATAATTTTGGTATCACCATCTTTTTTGTCATTAGTTCTAGATTTTTTACCTGGTCCAACTCTACCTGCTTTTGCTGCGTCAATATGAGATTGCTTTTCCATATCAGCAACTTTAGGATCGCCGCCTGTAAGATCAGCTTTCATCTGCTTAGCGCCACCGCCTTTAAGTTGATCATCCATAGTTTCTGCTTTTCCAGCTTTTTTATAATGAGCAGTTTTATTGTTCTCATATATGGACAATAACTTTTCTCTAATATTGCTTACAAAATGCCTTGATTCTTTTTGCACTGATTCTTTTTTTGCTCTTGAATCGTAATGATCTTTATGCTTATCATGAGTTCTATCATACTGAGGTAATTTATCATAGTCATGACCATCTTTCTTAGCAAGATCTTTTGCTTTTTGTAAATGATAATAACCGTGATCACCTGCAGTTTTACCTACTGATTCTTTTTGGTCTGCTATATTATTAGCAATTCCTTTATTCATTGTTACTGGATATTTTTTACCAGAGAAACTAAAAGATGTTTTACCAGATTTAGCAGCGCCTGCTGCGGCACCATGAAAAGCTGTTCTCTCATTTGCTGGAATACTTTCCGGAATTACGTATGTATCTTCTCTAACACCGATATTTGAAGCAAAGCCTTTATCGCCTCTTGCATATACAGGTTTTGCTTTTGCAATATTTTTTAGAGCTTTATCTCTTCGTGCTTTGTCTTTACCACCATCAAGCTTGTCTTTTTCAGCCTGCTTAGCGTCATTATTTTTTGCAATCCTAGCATAGTGTGCTGGGTCTTCTTTTAGGGCCTCGTTATTGCCCCTATGTATATTGAATGGATTCTTGCTGAACATTGATTTCTCCTTTACATCCACATGTGGGCCACATAGGCTCCTACTGCAGCAACCATTGCTGCGTATACCACTTTATTTATAACACTTACAGTTCTTGCGTTATCGTCAACTGCCTTTTGTATATCATCTAGTTTAACAGATAATTTGTTTAATCTTTCTCTTGTATTATCATGATCGTCTTGCAACGCCAAAATTTTCTCCTCTGCTCTTGCTAAAGAGATCATAGCGTCTGCTAGCTTATCTATTTTTTGCTCTATACGATCAAGCCTAGTTGCATTTGTCTGTGAAGATTCCATGAGTTCAGATTTTGCCATCTTATACTCCATCACAATTTGTCTTATGAGATCTTTGTCCATATATATATTTATTCACTGTCAAATAATTAACATGTATAATAATTTGACATTTTAAACTGTCAGGTTTTTGACACATCATTCGCCTTTCCAAATAGTCCACGCTCCATAAGCAATTGCAATGCCTGCTGCAATCTTAGCTAATGGCGCTAAAAACAAAATCATAAGTCCTAGACCAATACATACTGCACCGTCCGCACTTGTTCTTTCTTTAATTCTTTTTGTAATCCAATTTTTCATAGTTAACATTTCCATCTCTTAAGTGACATTGCTTTACGAGTAGGTCTGCCTTTATCGTCTTTCATAGGACCAGCCATTCCACTCATACGCGCGCAAAATGATTTTCTTCTACCAGCAGCTTTGCTGCCAGCTTTAACTTTTCCTGTTACTGCCGTTTTTAAGTCACCACCAGTTTTTCTATTAACAGCTGCTACGCCTTTAGCAGTCATGCCAGCACCAGATTTAGTAGAACGAAAATGTCCTTTAGAATCTGCGCCTCGAGCTTCAATAAACGTTTTAAATCTATCTAAACTCATTTCTTTTTTCCATTTTTATTATCCGGATGCCCTTTACCGCCGTCTTTACGATTAGCCCATACCGCACGTTGTTGAGCCATAGATGCGTATCCTTCTTCTTTTTCACCAGGTGTTGTCTTTTTCATTATCTTAACTGACTTAGTTGTACCATAATCACCTAATACAGTATTGTCTTCAGCAACTTCTCTACCTTGAGCTTTATCTCTATATGCTTTCTTTACTTTATTTTTATCAATTCTATCAACGTCTCTAATTAATGATGGCTGCTTTATAATCTTACGTAACTTTTGTAATAGTGCTCCAGGAGTCTTATCGTTCATATACAAATCTGGTAAACCTGCAATAGAAACTTTAAAACTTGTATCTTCTGTTTTAAGTTTATTTGCTACATGTGTTGCAATATTTAATTTGTTTTTTGCTTGATCACCTACAGCTCTTAAAGTATCAGATTTCTTTTGCATAGCTTTTGCATCTTTACCCATAGTCCTAAACATTAAAGGTTTCTTCTTAGTGCTTGGTCCAACTAAAGCTCTTTGTACTCCAGCTTTCCATTTCTTTTTCATAGACAATTCTTTAACTGTACGATCTTTTTGACCAAACATTTTAATGCTACTGCCAGCAAATTTTGCTTCGTTTACATCTTGTCGAAATTGAAAAAAATCTTTCATTAGAGTTTCCTATAATTTTTCTATTTTAAATGATAGGCCATCTGCGTATATGCGAACACCTTTTTTATCTATGTTAGGTAATACATATTCTGATACCCATTTGTCTGGATTAGGCCATTGACCCATAACGATCATTTCACCTTTTTTATATTTACCAGCTTTACGATCTTCTTCTAACTCAAATTCTTCTGTATACTTGTCCTTTGCTATAGGTCGGCCAATTACTAATCCTGCTCTACCCCTCATATTCATTTGAATAGGTTTTTTTAGAGTAACAACTTTACCTTTTACTTTTCTAAGGTTGTTCTTACTCATAAAAATAGCATCTTTTTCGTTAGATGTAAATCCTAATATATTGCCGTCTGGGTCAATAACTGCATGGGTAGTCTTAACTGCTTCATCAAGTATTGAATTATAAACTTCATTGATTGCTTTTGTTAAAGTCATCGTTTCATACTCCCGATTTTCTTAGAAGTTCCAAAATCTTTAGTATCACCTTTTGACATCATACCTAGTTGTCCAGTACCTAAATCGTCTTTACCAGTCCAACCTTGTGCATAACCTGGCTTAAGCTTTTTAACTTTGCCGCCTTTAGCTTTAAAGTCTGCCATTTGTTTGTCGTGTGCTTTTTTTTCAGCATCAGACATTGCTTCTGTTTTTACACTTTCGTTATTTCGTAAACCACTGGCATTTTTACCTTTTTGCATAAGTCTCTTTGTAGCTCGATCAATACCTGTTATTCTTTGAGCAGCTTTTCTTTCAGGACCTTTCTTATATTCTTGATCTTTATGTTTACCACCTAATTTACCGATCATATCTTGTGTAGCATCTGCTCTACCTTTATCAAATACATCCCTTGTCGCTTTCTTTATATATCCGCCAAGTGTTCTCTTTGATATTTCATTTACACTAGATTCATTTTGTCTTCTAAGAACTGCTGCAACTTTAGGGTGATTGTGAAGACCAGGCGATATTTTGTTCATAGCTTTAACGGCACCAGTCATATTACCTTTTGCATATCGAGGGTCAGATGCAATACCGATTGCTTGTTTAACATGTTTAGCATCGTGCTTCTTGCTTGTTTTAAGAACAGGAGCATTGATTGCTTCATTGTAACCAGCTCTTAAATCTTTATCAGCACCATGATATGTGCCTTTGCCTTTTGTAATGTACGAATTGACTCTAGCATGAGCCCATTGCTGTGGTGTTGTTCCTGGTCTATGTCCAGTCTTCCAAGCGGCCATACCTCTATTATATACTTTTTTCAAAGTACCTACAGATACACCAGACTTTTGTGCTTTATCTTTGAGTCCTTCATTTTCTAAAAGCTCATTGTAAGTTGAAAATTTAAGCATTTGCTTTACTCCTGTTTTTAATTTTTCTTACTTTAGCGCGGTCTATCATCCTAGCATGTTTCATCTTATCGACTAATTTTTCGCGTTCTATTTTTTTCTTAGTTAATTCTACAGCATCTTCACCAAACATTTTTCTATATTTGATAGTGTGCTTACTTAATTTTGTCGTTGCTGTTGCATCACCTGGAGCTTTTTTATAAGCAGCAGGATTATCATCAGACATTTTAGCATGTTTCTTAAAGTGTGAATCTCTTTTATCTTTAGTTGTTTTGTTTAAGCCTTTATAATAACCAGCCGGTTGAGTACCTGGCTTGTCACTAATATCTGCGTCTTGCCTTGATTTTGTTTTTTCAAATAGTTCTATATCAGTAAGCCATTTTCTGTATAGCTTACCATTAGATTCCACAATAACATAATTGCTTCCAAGGCTGGTAACACTAGCGAGCTCGTCACTGCCCACGACAGTAACACGATCACCAATATCGAACAAGTGTCCTTGAACATATGCCTCCCTTTTCTCAGAGACAGGCTCGAAATGTAACTTATTAAAATAATCTTTTTGTTCTTTTAGTCCCATACCACGCCGCACTTCATTATATACTTTCTTTGCATCTGCATTTGAAACATTTCGTGGCAGCCCCTGTGAGAATTGTGTGAAGTCTCCTTCGTTCGCTAATGATCTCATTTTAGATGCTGACATACCACTAATATCGTCTGCATCGGGGTCTCTGTCGCCGGCTGAAATAACGTTAATTTTATTGAAGTTATATAGACCATGTCTACTTTTAACTCCATTATATTTTTTTAACAAGGTGCTAAATTCGTTAATTCTATCAGAACCAACAACCATTGTTATGTTTTTAAATCCATCATTATACATTTCAGTGGCTGCGTCAAAAACACTTCTAACTTTTTTATTTAACATTATATTTCTTGCGTGCTTCGGAAAAAACTTACGAACAGTTTTAACTTTATATTTAAAATCTAATGGATTCTTTTTCTTATCAGTTGTTTGTGATAAGTACACTTTATAAGGATTGTTACCAGATTTTTTTGACAACTCATTCATTAATTTTTCATGACCGGTTGTAGGAGGATTCATACGACCAAATGTAAAGTACACAGTCTTTTCTTCCTCTATCAAATAATGTTTGAACGAGTTAATCATTAACCTTTTTTTCTTTCTACTTCTTTTTTACGAACGTCTTTAAATTTACGTTTTGCTAATCTTTTAATTCTTTGTTGTAATGCAGGTTTTTCTAATCTTTTTTCAATTTCTTGTTTTCTAGCAAATGTCAATTCGCTTTTAGGAACTCCACGAGTTAATTTTTTTGCCAATTCATTACGAGCTTGTCTCATTGATCTCTTTTCAAGAGTTCCCTTATTAGCCATTTTCTTTTTAGCTCTTCTGCGTCCAACCATGATACGCCCTTTCATGCGTTTCATTAACCTAGATCTTTTTATTCTTTGTGACATATTGAGAGCTTCATTAGTATCTGTGTCTGCAGTTTCTTCTACACATTCACCGCAACAAGCTTCGGTACCACAATCTTTATGATGGGTTTCTGGAGGCATTTCATCTGGCCACGTAGCTTCGTTAACTGATTCACCAACAACATCAAACTGTCTGTTATTACTATAACGTGGACCTTTTATATCCTTTACAAATTGATTAGCATCTTTTGCAGTTTTAAAGTATGCTGTAAGATCATTTTCTGTATATCCTATACCTTTATTCTTTTTCAAGCTGATAAAAATACTTTCTGAATCCATTGTACTAAGAGCATTTAATTCCTCATCATCAATGATAACATAAAACTTGTTATTTCTATGAGTAGTGACATGATCATTACTAATTAATTTTCTATTTTTTTTAAGTACTTTTGTAAAAGGATTCATTTTTTCATCAAGTTGATCAACTGATTCTTTGTAATTTTTATTTTTATATTTTACTGAATACTCTGGTCCACGTTTGCCTGAACCTTTTATAACTTTACCACCAACCTTTGTTGCATGTGCTCGAGCTGCTTTTGCATCGTCATGATACATATAATGATGTTTCATGTCAGCATCGTTTGCACCAGGTGTTCCTTCTTTGTTTTTTAAACGTTTTTCTTTGTCTCTAACATACTGTGCTATTGGGTGTAGTTTTGCTCCAGGTGTTCCTTCTTTCATTAAACCATTTAAGCTTTCTCTAGGATACATTTTAAATACTTTAGAACGTGCTTTGTCAATATACTTTTTCTTATTACGTTCGTAATCATCAGAACTTTTTGCCAGTGTTCTAGCGTGTTTAGTTATGTCAGATGGTTTAGTAGGTTTAAGAACTGAAGGAGAAGACGCTTCGCTTTTAACTTTCTTATTTTTCAAATTAGCTGGATGCATTGGGTGTTTAATACCATATGGAGATTCAGGATTAGGATCTGCTTTTTTTGGTCTGCCTTTTAAATCATTAGGATCTACAATTGTTTCATTAGTTTTTTTAGGCTTCTTGCCAAACATTTTATCTTTTGTTTCCTGACTAACAGGTTTGCCTTTACCTCTATTAGGATATGCATATTCTTTATTCTTATTGACTTTTTTCATGTGAGCCATATATCCTGGAGTCACAGCTTCTTGTTTAATAACTTCTTTGTCAACTTTAACCATACGAATGCCGATTTTACCGTCAGGCTTAGTATATCTTTCTGGTTTACGATCTGCTGATTGCACAGATGCGTTCACTGCTTTCTTGATGTCAGCAGTGCCTGGCGCGTTGTGATACGCAACCTTCATTCTTGAATATTTTGAAGTACCCTTTGGACCTTTTACAGGTACCCTAAGGTTTGGAAGTTTCTTGTCCGATTTCATAGAAAGTTCATTCATAATATCGGAAAACGTTTTTAGTACAGCCATTTAATTCCTCCCCGGCTTATCCCATCCTTTTATAATTTCTGGTGAAAAGTTGGCATATGAAAATTCCATACGATCAACAATTTTCACAGCGTCACCACCAAGTTTGTCAATAGCAACATAACCTTCTTGACCCGTTACCTTATAACCATCACGAGTCTTAAGAAAGGTTTGTGCGCTATTTAACCTATTTAGTATATTTATAATTTTTAATTTCGCTAGAACTATAGATTTCTGAAGATCAAACATCATTTGTAAACTAATTTTATTTTGTGGTGAAAAGAATCGTAATACATCATCTAATTTTTTTTGTTGTGCGCCTTTACCTTTTTCGGTTTTCCTTTTATTTATCTCTTTTTGAAACTTTTGTTTTATGTGTAATATGAGTTTATCAACATGTGTTTTAGTATTACCAACTATTTCGCCTTTTCTCACATAAGTATTATTAAATGTTTCTATATAGCCAGCAAGAGTCTGATCGTTTTCAAGTGTTTTTAGTGTTGTACTAGATATTTTATTGAATATTCTACCACAATTACTTAAATGACCGTTCACTTCATCAGTGTCTTTTTTAGTCATTGTGAACTGAGTCATATCTCTGAGCATTGCATCTTGAGACCAAACATTTGTACTAGATGCAAATTTACTTATATCCACGCCATAAGACGCTTTCATTGATTCAAATGTTGAACCTATATAAGTTGTATGCCACACAACACCGATCTTTGCAGCCTTAACTTTCTTTGCAGCTTCAGTTCCAGCTGGAACAGCATACACAATAGTGTTAGGATGAAAAGTTACGTATTGTTTACCTTGTAGTTTTTTTGTTTTAACTTCGTTTGAATTAAATAAGAAGTCACCTTGTATTACACCTTTGATACCAAGTTCAGGCAAATACAACAATGCTGCTTTTAATTTCTTATTAAGTTCACCACTTGTATCATCATCAACATCTGCATTTGTTTTGTACACTTTAGGATTTGTATTGAATATTCCTTTTTTAGCTACAAAAAACTTACCGTCATTTGGATCTGTACCAGCAAATACTGCAGGTGCTCCATCCCATTTCACGCTAACATTTCCATCATGCACACCT